>Ga0310123_10001318_pt1 | contig 20788 bp, 20 predicted proteins | sample CB6_AW_1057_MG_FD_203505 | JGI IMG/M metagenome (GOLD analysis project Ga0310123, IMG submission 203505) | Marine microbial communities from Western Arctic Ocean, Canada - CB6_AW_1057 | ecosystem: Environmental > Aquatic > Marine > Oceanic | place: Canada: Western Arctic Ocean | collected... | reverse complement strand
GCCGAACGGCTTTGGCTCATCTTGGGCTTGCGGCGAGTCGAGTGCTCCGGCCGAGAGTTCCGTCGGCAATAGCGACTCGCTCACCTGCCCGATCGATGCGCAGACAAAGAAGATCAGCAGCAGAAAGACGACGTCGATCATCGGCGTCATCGGCAAGTCTTCACGCGACCGAAGGTGATGGTGGGAGGGAATGCGCATGTGTCCGTAGTCAGTTGTCCGTGGTCAGTCGGAAATCGGCAAGCAGAGGCGATCCGATGGCGGCAAATAGTGACATCGGTTGTATCAACAACTGACAACGAACAACTGACAAACCCTCATTTTTCAATGATCGCATACATGAAATTCGTCACGCCGGCTTTGGCGCAGGCGATCATGATCGGTTCGATAATGTGGTAGGGAACGGTTCGATCGGAACGGATGTGGATTTCAAAATCGTCGCCGTATTCAGCCCAGCCGTTGAGAATCATCGTGTTCACCTCGGCAAAGTCCGTCGTCTTGCCGGCCACGTGCAACCGGCTATCGGCGGTCACCGTCACCACCAGCCGCCTCAGGCGTTGTTCATCCCGTTGATCCTCGCTCTGTGTGGCCTCGGGCAGTTCGACCGCTTCCAGGTTTTCGCTGCGGACAAAATGGCTGGCGACGAGAAAGAAGATGATCAACAGAAACACGACGTCGATCAGCGGCGTAATGTTCAGCCGCAAACCGTATTCACGTTGGCGGGCGGGAATTCGCATTGGTTGAATCGGTGGTTTCGAAACGGTCCTGGACCCGGCACAACTTTGACGTCACCGCAGCGTTGGAGTCTCAGGTCGTTACATCTAAGCGCAGTGCGCGCATGTTGAAAATCCGAAATACGAAGCACTCTATTCGGTGGGTTTTGCGGCTCGCCGTTTCTGTGCCGTACTTTTTCGTGGCTGAGCCGCTCTGCGTTTGAAGTCGAAAAACACATGTTCGGCCATCAACGTCGATTCGGCGACCAGGCCGTCGATTCGGTTGCGAAAGATGGCATATCCGGCAAACGCGGGCACCGCGACTATCAATCCCATGGCTGTCGTCACCAGGGCTTGAGAGATTCCCGGCGCGAGCTCGGCAACCTGCGGCGTGACTCTAGTCTTGAATTCATCGAAGGCGCGGATCATACCCAAAACTGTGCCGAGCAGTCCCAGCATTGGTGCAATGGCCCCGATCAGTGAGAGATACTCAATCTTGCGAAACAAGCGGCCCGCCTGTTCGGCGCTGGTGTCTTCCATGGCCTTTTCGACGGCCGAATACCCCAGGCCGACCTCCGCCAGACCGGCCGACAGAACATGCCCCAGAAAGCTGGATGTGTCGCGGCAGGTCTGCTCGGCATCGGCGTACTTCGCTTGTCCGATCAGGTTGTGAATTTGCTCGGCTAGTCCGGGCGGCGCCAAAGCGTTGCGGCGGATACTGAGCAGGTGCTCGACGATCAGCGCCCCCGTAGCGACGGAAAGCGCCAGGATGATCCAGCCAATCACTCCGCCAGCTTCGAGCAGATCGCGAACGATGGTCTGTGGGTCGTCGCTGCTGCCTGCAAGGCCATTGGTTGCCGGCGAATCGTCGGCAGCGGGTGACCCTGCTCCAACAGGGACCCCCGGTGCCGTCTCGTCTTGCGCCCGGACAACCCGCTCACCGAGCAAGAACAGGCAGCTCATCAACCACACGGCGAGCGCGGCCTGCCGAGAAATTCTGAGGGATCGATTGTTTGTCATCGCCTATCCATGCTGAGAAAGATCCTGCCTCTGGCCGGGATTTTTCTGGCTGCTTCGATCAAGACATGCTCTTTTCGCTCCAGAGGGCTACGATCAGTCAGGCATACCGGTCTGCTGACGGGACGGTTTCCGGCCTGGTTCATCTAAAAGCGAATCGAGCACTGTTTTAGCCTCTTGGGCGTAAATCGTCTCGCGGAAGCGAGTGCTGACTTCACGGTACAAGGTGATCGCCTCGGTTTTCTGGCCGATCCGTGAGAGAGCATCGGCCGCTTCGAGACAGGCCCGGGCCGCCAGTTGTGTATCGTCATCGTAGATAAAAGGCAACCAGAGCAACGCCAAAGCCGCCCGATCGTACTCTTGACGTCGCAGGTGACCGTGTCCCAACACGAAATACGGCCCTCCCCGGATGGGTTGCGGCATGGCCTCGATCCGCGATCGCCATCGGTGGAGTTCATCGCGAGTGACGTTCCCCTCAAGAACGCGCAGCCGCCAAAGCTGGGCCCGCGCCAGTTGCTGAACTCGACGGTCGGTGCTGGTGGCCAGCAGTTTGAGTACACCGGCGGCCGCGTCCCCGTATCGCAAATCGGCCAGCAGATGGCTGGCGCCGAGCAGTTTCGGAACCTCATCCGAGCTGTGCATCCAGGCGAGCGCTTCGGTTTTCAGCGGGCCGCCGAGATCCCGCGTGGCCCAGGACAACGGAATCACCAGGAAATGCCGCGTATTCGGGTCGCTGCTCCACAAAGAAACGAAACGCGAACCGGCGGTCGTGTAATCATCCTGACGCAGCGCGCAGCGGACGAGCAAGGCCAGGATGTCGCGGCGAACCCAGGCGCGCGGTTCTTCCTTTAAGGTGGTTTCGAACGAGCGGACCGCCTGTTGAAGATCCCCCTGAGCAAAATAGACCAGCCCCTTAACGTGGTGCTCGGTTTGCGGCGTCCGGACTTCGACGACTTCGGCAGCCGGGTAGCTGCGAATCAGGCTGCTCTGTCTCATTCGCACCGTGATCTTTTCGCCAGTGTAATCGATCACCGTGCCATTCAGCGTGATGCGGCTGCTCGTTCTTTTCGGTTGCAACACGACCCTGTCGAGAATCGGTTGCTGAGCCGACGCGATTCCGGCACCTATGCCGACCAGGATCACCGTCAGCAGGCAGGCACGGACAGAGCTCGATCGCTCAACAGATTCTAGGGATTTTCGGAAATCTCCAGGATCTGGTCCCCTGGAGAATCGGAAATGAGGAACGACTAAAATTGCGTTCTGTTGGGTCATCTACGTTCAAATTCGTCAACGTCGCGGTAATGGTAAGTGCCGCCGTTCTGGCGGGCCAGTCGCTTCAAAAAGATGCTGGTGTTCAACTCCGGTCCTTGTCCGAACTCGATGCAGTGAATTCGCGACCGTCCTTTGTTGCTGCGTTTGATCTTATCGAGTTGACCAACGTTCAAGGGCGAGTCGGCATCGGTCAGAAAGAAGAGCACGTCAGGTTTCAGTTGCAGGGCCTGTTGCAGGGCGAGCATATGATCGGTCCCACCTCCGGTGCCGACATTGCCTATATCTTGCCGGGCCAGCGTCTTGTTAATGCTGCTGGCCCAGTAGAGGGACGTTTTTTTTGCACCTCGCAGCGTCAACTCCCGCGGTGTCTGGTTATAAAAGATGACCTGAAACTGCTGTGTTACTTCGAGCCCTTCAACACTGGAAATCAATTCCGATTTGGCCTCGCGAATGGGGTTGCCGTACATGCTGGCGGAAGCATCCAGCACGTAGACGAAGCGAGTTCCATTGTCGCGGATCCCAAAAAACGATGTTTCGCCCTTGGCCAAACCGGACGGCCGCACCGGCTGGAAGGGGCCGCCCGGCCGGAGCAGGTTCTTCGGGATGGGGAGCGTCCCAACCAGCGACTGCGTTCCGGGACCGAGAATATCTGTCGGCCGGCCCAATGTCGATGTCAGCAACTCAGATGGAGGCGCCTCGTCGACGACCGGCTGATCAGCCACGGCATCGGGACGAAATCGGGAGCTGACATCTCGGCTGGCGTCGCTTTGATCGACGTCGGGTTCCTCTCTCTCGTCGAGATTGCTCGACTCTCTGACGTAGAGACCCACCTGCCGAAGAGTCTCGTCGCTCGGACCGGACAGGCCGGAGTTGCCGCAGCTCTTCAGACCCGACGCAAAAGCAACCAGCAGCAGCGCGTGCAGGGTGAATGAGATCAGCCAGCTTGGAACGACGGCCAGGACCGACGTCGCCGGGTCGGACAAACCGCTTCTTTTCACCTGTGCTAGGTGGTCTGGAAGCATGCTCGACTCTGTGTCGGAATTGAGGTCGGCATGGGGTCCGATTGCACGATACCGTTTGGGGGAAGCTATTGATTCCCGGCAGACCCCGGTTGTGCCGTCGACGATCGGAGTCGATTCAAGTACTGCTGTGTGACGTCCTCGGTGTAAACCAAATCGGGAGGCACGAACTCGAATTCGCTGTCGTCGACCGGCGTGTTGAGCCTAACCTCGTCGAAGTCCAACGACACCATCGGACGGAAGAAGTTGCGGGCCGGCGGACGCTTGAGATAGAGGATTCGCCTTGGAAACAGGCCACCCCCGTCGAACCGCTGAAAATAGACCCTCACGATATCGGGGATGTGTTGCGGCAGACGAGGCAACGATTTCTCTGCCTGCTTCGCATCCGAACTACCGACGACGTCTAACTGAGTTAGTCGGCTGATCACATCCTCGTTCCAGTGCCCTTCCAGCACGAGGTACAACTCGTCCTCGATTTTTTGCTGCTCGACCTCTGCGAAAATCATCGTCTCACGCAGCGACGCCAACAATTCGGGGATGCCACCCAGCCCCAGTTCCGCGATGATCGCGTTGCGGGTCCGGCCGCCGGCCCGGGTCATTTCATCAATGATCTGCTGAACATCGCGACGGGTAACGTGTGGCTTTGGCTCCTCCGGCTTGACTTGGGATTGTCCATTTTTTGCAGGCTGGGACGAATCGTCGGACCTGCGGCCGATGGTGTGTGACGTCCACAGCACCTCGCCGTCGCAAACCTGCAACAGTGATCCTTGAAATGTGCCTTGCCGCCCGACGCGAAGCTCGACGGACATTCTCAGTTTCAAGTCGCGGCCCTGAATGTAGCTCCCGCTGGCCTCAAACTTCTGATCTCCGATGGAGACCGTTTGGATCAATTTTGCTCTGATCGTCCGGCTGCTGAGGTCACGACGCGCTTTCTGAAAAACCTCAAAGGCCGTCATCGATGTGCCATCGGTGTCGTTCGGTTGACGACCCGATGCTGGCGAGGGTTGAGCGTCCCGGCTTTGTTGGCTCTGAGCCGGGTCTGTTGACGATACGGCCTGTTTCGAGGCAGAGAGGGTCGGGGATTTCTGACCCGAAGCATCGACAGCGGGTCGCCGTTGCGCATCGACTCCGCTGCTGAATGCCCAAACCAGAGCGATAAGGCCAGTGAACGTGGCAGTCAAAATGGGTAGCTTTTGCATCTTGTTCTGAAAATGCTGATTTTGCCAAAGAAACGGGGTTCATTGTTCCGACAAGATATTTGTCCGAAGTTGCGCAGTACCTAGCGAACGTCCCGGTCACCCGGAACATGCGACCGGTTGTCGAACGCTGCAGACGGTGCCCAGCGCATTGTAACGAGAAACAGAGATTCGGGTCGACCGTAATTCCGGTCGAAAGGTCGACGAGTTGCGGGAAGTTTCCCGTCCCATACACTTGCGGCGCATCAGTCGCTGCGCGTTCCGTCTCGGAATACGAGGAAGGGGTCGTGATGAAGTACTACTTTTTTGGCTTGGCCACCCTAGTGTTTGTTGTTTGTGGCTGTGTTGTCGACGGCGGGCAAGTCTTCCCCAGAAAAGACGCCTACCATGCTCCGCCGGCCGAAATGCTCTCCCATCCCGGACCAATGGTCGCCGGTCCAGGTCCCGGAGTGATGCAGATGATGGCGGCACCGCCGTCGAGCGGGTTTGTCTCTCGAACAACACAGGTGAGCTTCATCGATCCGGTCGGCATGCAAATCGGCTGGAAAATTGAAGGCGGCTATGCAGAAAACCAGCTTGTTTCACCGGCCCGCTATAATTTCCGTCAGGCCGCCACGTATCGTCTGAAATTATCGAATCTCCCCAACCGCGAAGGTTTGCTCGCCTATCCGACGCTGCAAATTTATCCGACACACCCCACCACCGACCCCTACCTGTCGCACAACAGTGTGCCCATCGAGCTCACCGACGAGGACCTCGATCAGATTGAGGCCAACAACTTTGTGACGAAAGTGATTTACCTGCCGGATCCAAAATTCCAGGAACTGGCGATTGCCGGAGTCGAAACACTCGTTTCGACGCGGCTGGGTCCCGGTGTCGACCCGGTTGCCGAGGCGGACCGCCGAGGCTCGATTATGGTCGTGCTGCGGATGGGCAACATGGATCTGGAAATGCCGGCCGGTCACGGAGAGGTCCCCGGGACCGCCATGCGACCGGGAGCGGTGAACCAGGTCGCGTACCGGACTCTCGACGGCAAAGCAGGTCAGCACGAACCTCCGTTGCCGATTGCCACAACAGGGCGGGGAATGTTGAGCGTCCCCGGCCCGATGATCATGGGAAGTTCGGGGATGCCTGGCCGACCGGCCTATAACCCGGTGGCCGGAATTGGCGGCATTCCCGCTTGGGGCATGCCCATCACCGGTACCCCGATTGGTCTGCCCGGACCGCCGCACCTGCCGCTCGGCGCACCAGCTGGACTGAAATCGCACACGATGCGAAATCTTTCGAAGAACGAGATTCCCAAACCGGTCGATCACATGCTGATCGACGTTACGCATTCTCCCGGTGCCCGGTTGCCGAAACCGGTCAAACACATTGAGTACAGCGAATCGCATCCGGTTTTTCGGCCCAATGAGGTTTCGCATCCGGCATGGGCTCGACCGTAATCGTTCGGATTCAGTAGAGGAAGATAAAGAGAGAGATGGGGAGATAAGAAGCAAAGGGTCTCTTTCTCCCCCTCTCCGCTGCCGCAGGCACATTTCAGCTCCGCCGGATTTGGGCACTTGACTGGCGATCTGACTCAAAGGGGTTTCTACGGTGTTCGATTGTCGAAGACAATTCGAGGGAAAGCTGGCAGCCGACCGGTTGTCGATCGTGTTGCTGAGCGTTTTTCTCCTGCTGGCTTGTGCGACGGCGGCGGAAGCACAGTCTGGGGGATTCAACGGTCTGTATCAGCCGTTGAATCAACTCACCCCGCCCGGGACCGCCGGCTACTGGGCCGGTGCACTCGGTCGTGCGAGTGACCGATTTTTCCAGCCAATCCACGTCCAACTGCCGAGCACCGGAATCGTCACGTTTTACGACGGAACGGCTCAGCGTCCGGTCTCGCTGTCTACACCTGCGCTGGCGGGAGTCGCAGTGGGACGCATTTATCGGCTGCGCATCAGCGACATGCCGGAATATCCCGGTATCGAGCTCTACCCGTCTATCGAGATTCTTGACCGTCTACATCCGCCGCCCGGCAAGAAGTACGACTTTCCGGTACCGGTGCAACTGACGGCGGAAGAGATCGACTTGGCACTTCAGGGGCGTTTAGTCACGAAAGTCATGTATCTGGAACAGCCGCAGCTCGCATCACCGCAGCCGATCGAAGTCCGCACGGTCCCCTCTCACCGCAATCTTCTCGCCGACGCGGACCGGCTCGGTCGTCCGATGCTCATCATCCGAGTGGGGGGACGATTGCCCGACCCGCAAGGTGACGACCCGGGATTCTTTGGAACAGGCGCGCGAGTGTCGTTGCCTGCAAACCAGCCGGCTGCGAGACCGATGAGCCGGTCGTCGAAATCAATCAAGTTGTTTCCACCCGCCGCCGATCGGAATCGAACAGGTTCGGGTCGAGCATCAGTCCGCACCAACTCGTACCGGCTGGAAAACCCCGCCGGTACGTCCGAGTAGATTTCTCGTCCAGTCATCGCGTCCACCGAATCCGAATCACGAACACCAGCACAGAGAAGCAGATGTTGAAGACCGTGGCTAAATACAATGACGGAACGGTGAAGACCCGTTTGACTCGGATTCCGGCGGTCAAGACCCCGTGGGACCAGTTACGGCAGATACCCAGTGCCCTGCGGATCGGGCTGGCATGCGCGGCCTTGATGGCTTGCTCCTGCACTTCCAGTTTCCAGACCGTATCGCTGGACCCTTTCCTAGAGCAGCACAGACCATCGTCCGATTCGACCGGAGTGGTGCGTGTCGCCTCGGTTGAAACCCCGGCGTCTCAGTCGAAAAAATCGACTGAACTCAGCAGGCCGGTCAATCAAAAGCAGAATTCCGCAGCCGTCTTTCTTCAGCCAGTCGTTCGCGAAAATCCGGTGCGAACAACACCTCGACAGGCCGAAGCTCGGGTGATCCACGGGAGCGGACCGGAACATGTTCAATCGGTTGAACCCCACGTTCCGGTCCGCTTCACTGCAGCCGAACCCCGCATTCCGATTCAAAGAACGCACAGCAACGGTCAAGGTCAGCCGAACTCGACAGATTCAGGGTACCGTGCTGCTGCTGAAGCCAACAAGTACCCAGATGAGTATTTGCTCGACGGCGGCGACCGGGTTCTTCCCATTCATTACGATCAGTTTCACCGTCTCGGCATCGACACGAAAGACACAATCGCGGAATACGTCGACCATCTCGGTCGTCGGCGCGTCCAGCCGAGCAACCGAGTTGCCATTTATGCGCCCCGCTTCAGTGCCATCCGTACGGTCAGTTCGCCCGAGGGAAGCACCTCGATCGAACAGCTCGTGGGAACGGTCGAGTCAAGCCGCACCAGCGGCTTGCGCAATCGGCTCGCGCCATCATTCAAGCAGCGGCATAGCGCTGCTAGCCGAATTCGCATGAGGAGTCGGGGCAGCGGGCTCGCCTCAGAATTTAAGCTGGCCGGCGTCGATCATCGGCTGAAACCGGAGCAGCACGTCAAGCTATTGGGAGCATTCGCAGATCTGACCTTCTTACAAACGGGCAAATTGCTGCAGACGGAACGGTCCCGCTTAGCGAAGACAATTCAGGCGGCCGCCGTCTGGTCCCGAAACCGCTCTCCGGCAATTGCCGCTCACTCTGAATCACTTCACGAGGTACACGCTTGGTTCAAACCGCAGGAACTTATCGGCTGCGAAGACAAACACCAGAAGACCGGCCGGCTGCGAATTGTCAAAATGGCCGACAGAGAAACGGCCTCGCCGGAAGAGATCGTGACATTCACAATTCGGTACGACAACCTCGGCGACAGAGAGTTGCATCAGATTCGCATCGTCGACAACCTGACACCAAGGCTCCAATACATCGACGACAGTGCTACCTCGGACCGTCCCGGCCAATTGGTGGTGGAAGACAACGGCGAAGGCTCGTTGGTGCTGCGATTCGAACTGGACGACTCGCTTCCCGGCCATCAGGGAGGCGTGCTGACGTTCCAGGCGAGGGTCCAATAAGACGGCATCAACGACCGAGTGAAGCTTGACTTCCTTTTAACGCAAAATCATTTCTGCAGCGATTTCTGTTTGGTTCCAGCTCGGCTGGGTTAGGATTCAACGCCTGCTGTCTTGCGACGACACGGATTCCCGCGAATCCGCGGTCCGCCACGTTCTTCGTGGCGGACCATTTTTTTTCCGGAAAGAAATACAGACCGGTATAGATTCGCGAACCTGTGTGGTCCGCTATGCCGCAAGCGGTAACTCGACCTCGGAAACTCGAAACGAAAACTGCGAACAAAATTCATGTCTCGACCCTAATCAGGGGTTCTTTCGACTGGCTTGCGTCGGAAATTTCCGCCGTTACCCTAGCGTCTCTCGGCCAAGTTCGCTGAAATTGAACAAACGGCGGATCCGACGGCGGGATCATTCGCTGTGTCGACGCTTTCGGACTGGTTTCTTTGGGATGAAAACACTTTGAGGTAATCCCCCAGATGCACGACTTTGAGTACGAAGCTCCGACGTCCCTTGCCGGGGCCGTGAAAATTCTCAGCAGTCACAACGGTTCGGCTCGACCGCTCGCCGGCGGGACCGACTTGATCGATCACGTTCGCAATCAGCGGCTGACGCCCGACGTGATCGTGGACGTCAAGAAAATTCCGGAACTGAATGTGCTGGATGTCTCGGCTGACGGGCTGCGTTTGGGAGCGGCCGTTCCCTGCTCCCAAATCTATCAGAATGAGCAGACCTGCCGCTCCTATTCCGCGCTGGCCGATAGCTGCCACATTATCGGCGGCATCCAGATTCAGAACCGGGCATCGGTTGGCGGTAACTTGTGTAATTCGGGACCGGCGGCCGATTCAACGCCGTCGCTGATCGTCCTGAGGGCTGTCTGTCTCATTGCCGGCCCCAATGGGCAGCGGGAAGTGCCCGTGGAGGACTTCTGCACCGCTCCCGGCGAAAACGTGCTGCAGCCGGATGAGTTGCTGGTTGAACTGAAATTCCCTCCGCGTCCGGCTGGCAGCGGTTCACACTATCGGCGGTTCATCCCCCGCAACGAGATGGACATTGCCGTCGTCGGCGTGGGGGCTGCCGTCGAACTGGACGAAAGTGGTGAAAACTTCGTCTCGGCCCGCATCTCTCTGGCCGCCGTCGCCCCGACACCGTTGCTGGCCGAAGACGCGGGCAACCTGTTGGCCGGTCAGCCGGTCAGCGACGAATCCATTTCCCAAGCCGCCGCCGCAGCCCGCGCGATTGCCAAGCCGATCACAGACATGCGCGGCACCATCGAGTTTCGGCTACACCTGACTGGCGTGTTGACCGAACGAGTTTTGAAGAGGGCCGTCCAACGGGCCCGGGAAACCCCAGGGAAATGACCAATTTCTAATGACGAATAACGATTCAACGATAAATGGCGAATCCCGAACAATGGGCTTTCATAGAAGGACATGCACGGGTGCATGACCTACCGACTTGCGATCATCCGACAGAGCAAAGTTCCGCGATCGAAATTTGAGGAATAATGGGGCAACAATCAATACGACGGCATGCCCAATCGTTGATCGTCGCGGTCTTGCCGCTGGTCCTGACATCCTGCGTCTATTCCCTGCATCCACTTTCAGACGAATCCACGTTGACGCTGGACCGCAGATTGATCGGAACATGGGCGGCGGTAGAAGAAGACGGGCAACTGTCACACACCAACACGATGACCATCGGCCGCAAATCCGGAACCAAGAACACTCTCGAAGCAGTCGGGCTGGTCCTCAATTGCGATAACACCGACAAGGTAAAACACATAACTTGGTACGAAAAAACCGGCAAGATCAACTACCTTAGCATGGAATTGGACAAGGAATTGGTCATAGTGGATGACACAAAAGAGGAAGAAAAAGCATACTGGTTTTTCCGGTATGATCTGCCAAATCCGCACACTTTCCAGTTGTTTGCTCCCGACTATCACTTCATCGGCGCCGCCGTCCAAAAGGGCGAACTCAAGGGGAAAGTGGAATACTACGATGCTGCTCTGCCCGACATCGCCGACGAGAAAGCAGAATCGAAATCCGAGGGCAAAGATTCCGGGACGATTCAGTCGGTCGCTCTAATCGATTCTCTGAAGAAAATGCTCGAATTCCTGAATGCGCATGTATCGGAAAGTTTTCTAAAAGAGCCGAACAGTGTTTTCCGCAAGACTTCTAAATGAGGATGGAATAGAGAAGAACAATGGCCAAGAAACGGATCGTCACAACCACCATTAACCGGCAGCCGGTGGAATTTCTCTGTGAACCTCGCCAGACGCTGCTGGAGGTGCTCCGCGATGTGCTCGACATGACCGGCACCAAAGAAGGCTGCTCGAACGGCAATTGCGGGGCCTGCACAATTCTGCTGAACGGCCGGCCGGTCGATAGCTGCCTGGTGCTGGCCGTAGAAACCGAGGGGGCCGAAATCGAAACCATCGAGGGGGTCGCAACCACCGACGGCCTGCACACGATCCAGCAGGCCTTTCTGGAACAAGCCGCCCTGCAATGCGGCATCTGTACGCCGGGCCTGATTATGTCGTCCAAGGCACTGCTCTGGGAAAATTCGAATCCGACCGAACAGGAAATCCGCTTCTACTTGGCTGGCAATCTCTGCCGATGCACCGGTTACGACAAAATTGTTCGGGCCGTGCAGGACGCCGCCCAAGCCCGAGAAGAGGTCAGCGTTTAATGGTTAAACGATCATCTGTTTGCGAGCTTTGGAAACTAGTCCCTGTCACACATCGGGAACGAGACTGATGGCCACCGTCGAAAAGAAAACTTACAAAGTGATCGGCACGCGGCCGATTCGACACGACGGCACCGACAAGGTCACCGGCCGTGCTAAATACGGCGCCGACCTGAACTTGACCGGCATGCTCTACGGGGCGATTTTGCGCAGCCCGCATGCACATGCACGAATCAAATCGATCGATTCCTCGAAGGCCCAGGCCTATCCCGGCGTGCATGCCGTCGTCACGCATGCCGACCTGCCCGAAATCGGCAGCAAGATCGCCGATTTGGGCGAAGGGATGTTCGATATCCGCGACGTGAGCCGCAACGTGCTGGCCGCCGACAAAGTTCTGTACACAGGTCACGCCATCGCCGCCGTCGCCGCCGAGAGTATTCACATCGCTGAAGAAGCGACCCGGCTGATCGACGTCGAATACGAAGTGCTGCCGCCGGTGCTCGACCTCCGCCGCGCCATGCAGGCGGATGCGTCGATTCTGCACGAAGACTTGCGGACCGAGGCGTTTGGATCGGTGACCGATGAACCGGGCCCGAAATCAACCAACATCGCCAAACACTTCTACCACGAAAAAGGTGATCTGGACCAGGGCTTTGCCGGAGCCACGACCGTCGTCGAACGCGAATTCACGACCGCAACCGTACATCAAGGATACATCGAACCGCACATCGCCACCGCGCTTTGGAACGCCGACGGCCACATTACCGTCTGGACGAGCACGCAGGGATCGTTTGCTGTTCGGGATCAGCTCTCGGGACTGCTGCAGGAGCCGGTTTCGCGAATCAAAGTCGTGCCGATGGAGATCGGCGGCGGATTCGGCGGCAAGATCGTTGTCTATTTACAACCGGTGGCAGCCCTGCTGTCGAAGAAGTCGGGCCATCCGGTGAAGCTGGTCATGGACCGGGCCGACGTGCTCAGAGCGACCGGACCCACACCGGGGTCGTACATGCGCGTAAAGATCGGGGTCGACGCCGATGGCCGCATCACGGCCGCCGAAGCAGAAATGGCCTTTGAAGCGGGCGCGTTTCCCGGCTCGCCGATCTCGGCCGCCTGCATGACCGTGTTTGCCTGCTATGAGGTCCCCAACGGCCGCGTCAACGGTTACGACGTCGTCGTCAGCAAACCGGCCACCCAAGCGTACCGCGCTCCGGGCGCAACCCACGCCGCCTATGCCGTTGAAACAGTCATTGATGAGATTTGCGAACAGCTCGACATCGACCCGTTGGAATTTCGGCTGAACAACGCTGCCCAAGAGGGAACCCGCCGAGTGGACGGCGTCGTCTTTTCGCGGATCGGCATGGAAGAGACCGTCGAGGCCATCCGGAACAGTGAGCATTGGAAGACGGCACTCGAGGCAGGGGCCAGCCTGTCTCAAGCGGGTCCTCCCGGATCGACACAATCCGACTCTGAGCAGAAACTTCGTGGACGCGGCATCGCTTCCGGCTTCTGGTTCAATGCCGGGTTAAAGTCATCGGTGGCGGCCAACGTGAACCTCGACGGCACAGTCACGCTGGTGGAAGGCTCAACCGACATCGGCGGGAGCCGCGCCAGCATTGCCATGCAGTTGGCCGAGACGCTTGGAATCACTGCCGAAGAGGTCACGCCCACTGTCGTCGATACCGACAGCGTCGGCTACACCGACGTCACCGGCGGAAGCCGTGTCACCTATGCCACCGGCTGGGCCGCCTACGAGGCCGCCCGCGACATTCAGCGACAGATGGTCGAGCGGGCCGCGAAAATCTGGGACGTCACCCCAAACAAAGTCTGTTACGAAGAGGGCCGGGTCATCGGTCCCGGTGACAACATTTTCACTTTTCGGGAGTTGGCGGCCCAGATCAACAAGACCGGCGAACCGATCATCGGACGCGGCTCGTCTGACCATAACGAGCCGGGCGGCGCGTTCGGCACGCATTGTGTCGACGTCGAAGTGGATCCGGAAACAGGCAAAGTCGATATTCTTCGCTACACCATCGCCCAAGACGCCGGGACCGCAATTCATCCCAGTTACGTCGAGGGGCAGATGCAAGGCGGCGTGGTGCAGGGCATTGGTTGGGCGTTGAACGAGGAGTACGTCTACAACGAGGAGGGGGTGTTGCAGAACGCCAGCTTCCTCGATTACCGCATTCCAACCTGCTACGACGTGCCAATGATCGACACGATCATCGTCGAAGTACCTAATCCGGGGCATCCCTACGGGGTCCGTGGGGCGGGCGAGGTCCCCATTGTCCCGCCGCCAGCCGCCATTACCAATGCGGTCTATCATGCTGTCGGCGTCCGCATGCGTCATCTGCCCATTTCACCGCCGAACCTGCTGCACGAGATCCTCGCGAAACGCGAAGACGGCAAAACTCAGACATGAATCGTCCGGCGATTTGAAGGCCGTTTGACCGGGAGATTGTGATGACCCAAACACCGACGCTGGAAACCGTTCAGACCTCGCCCGTCGCAGCCGAAGACGAAAATCTGTACGAAGTTGTCGACGGCCAGCGAAAGGATCTGGAACCGATGGGCGCACTACAGGTAATGTTGGCGTGGCAGTTGAGCTATCGTCTCGGCCGATTCGTGCAGGATAATAAACTGGGCGTCGTGGTGACCGGGATGCTGTTTGTGCTCGATTCCGAACGAGACCTGCAGCGCCGGCCTGACGTCGCTTTTGTGTCGTACCCGCGCTGGCCGGAGGAAATGGTTCCAAACACCGCCGCCTGAAATGTTGTCCCCGATCTGGCCGTCGAAGTCGTTAGCCCGATCAATCTGACCGAAGAGATTGACGTGAAGATCACCGAGTACTTTGCGGCCGGCGCTCGTCTGGTGTGGATTTTGTACCCGGAAATGGGCCGGCTCTACGTCTTCAACTCTCCCAGCAACTGCACCGTGTTGGAACGGTCCGGCCAGGTCGAGGGGGGCGACGTGCTGCCCGGCTTTCGGCTGCAGATTGAAAGCCTCTTCGAGGCGGTTACCAATCCGGAGTGATCACAGCCGATCTCGGTAAAACCTGGAAATTTCAGGCGATGGTCGGACGATTGTCAGTTGTTTTCAGGAGTCGAAGGCGGTGCCGCGAGTTTTTATCCCACCGTTAATGCGTTCTCTGACCGGCGGCGCCGAGGAGGTCGTCGTGGAAGGGACCAACGTCCGAAAGGTGGTCGAACAGCTCGAAATCCGATTCCCTGGTATCTGCCGGCGGCTCTGTGACGGCGACGACCTCAAACCGGGGCTCAGCGTCACCGTAGACGGCAACGTCAGCAGCCTCGGATTGCTGCAAAAAGTGGATAGCAACAGCGAAGTCCATTTCCTGCCGGCCATCGGCGGAGGCTAACACGAGCGCGCTTCCGCCGGTGGGTTTGTCTGTCGCAGAAGAGAGCCGATTCGCTCAGACTTGCAGCAGCAGGTCGATTTCGCTGAGCAATTTATCCATGTCGAACGGTTTGGCAATGTAGCTGTCGACGCCGCAGGCCGCTGCAAAATCGCGATGCCGCTGCTCATCGATGGCGGTCAGCATGATAATTCGCGGCGAGTGCACATGGCCACGACGGATGTGGTCCATCACCATAAAGCCACTCCGCTTGGGCAGGATGAGGTCGAGCACAATCAGGTCCGGCTCATCTCGTTCAGCCTTTGCTAATCCTTCAGCGCCGTCATGGGCGATTAACACTTCGTATCCGCGATCTTCCAGCGCCAACTGGACCGCTTCGAGGATTTCCTCGTCGTCGTCGACCAGCAGGACTCGCTTTTTGGAATCGCTCATGGTTTTGTGCGTTGCGTGGACATTGACGGCAGGTCGTTGGCCGGGTCGCCGGTTGACCCCTTTCATTATACGTCAGCCAATCAACAAGGAGCCTTGAATAACATTCATTTGTGTCAAAAATCTCACCGAAAAACCCGCGTGATGTGAAGGTTTTCAACCGGGGCTTTTGAACTGTACTGGTTCAGCGTGACGTTGAGTTTCGGGGTCCTGGAATGAGTGATTTGCGGGTTGTGCCAGTGAGTTCTCGGAAGAGGAACTTCGTCTGTTTTATAGGGGCTGGGGGGGAGAGCAGTTGTGCTGACTCCCAGGATGAATCGCATGATCGTGATTCCCAAGGGGAGAACGGCTGGCGACAGCGAGAGTCTCACTCGCCACTGGCCTTTTGATCTCAGCCCCCGAGGCGGCTCTCGGATTGTCTTGATTCGTAATTCAAGTTCCTGAGCTAAGCCATCGAAGCACACTTTCACAACCGCATCTGCCCATCAATACTCCCTGACCTGTGAACGTTTACCGGTACAGCGACCCCCTGAGCTTGTGCCGTCCTCTGTAGCAAGCTTACGTTCTTACGTTGAAAGGCCCTGCAACTGGGCAGCAACGCTTTGGACCGTGACCGGACGGATCAGACTATGCTCAGTGATGATGGCGTCGATGAGTTCGGCCGGAGTCACGTCGAAAGCGGGGTTGTAGGCGTCGACATTTTCCGGCGCGGTTTGCCGGCCGAACCCGTGAGTGATCTCGGCTGAATCGCGCTGTTCGATGGGGATCTCCTCACCCGAACGGATCGACAGGTCGAAAGTGCTCGATGGGGCCGCCACGTAAAACGGAATTCCGTGCGCGCGGGCCAGCAGCGCTACCGAATAAGTGCCGATTTTGTTGGCCGCGTCGCCGTTGGCAGCGATGCGGTCGGCCCCGGTGATGACGACCTGCACGCGGCCTTCCTTCATCACCCAGCCGGCCATCGAATCACAGATCAGTGTCACCGGCACACCATGCTGCAGGCATTCCCAGGTTGTTAATCGCGCTCCTTGCAGAAGAGGGCGGGTTTCGTCGGCATAGACGTGAATATTTTTCCCTTGCGCTGCCGCGGCGAAAATGACCGACAACGCCGTCCCGTCGCCAGCAGTCGCCAATCCGCCGGCATTGCAATGCGTCAGAACACCCTGACCATTCCGCAGTAGCGGGGCACCGTTTCGGCCGATCGCCGCACACATCTCGCGGTCTTCCTGCTCGATCTGTTTTGCTTCTTGCAACAGTCGCGCCAGCATTGGACCGGATGCAAGGTCCGCCTGTTTTGTCGCGGTCTTCCGCATCCGCTCCAGCGACCAGAATAAATTGACGGCCGTCGGCCGGCTGGTCGCCAAATGCTCGCAGACCTCTTTCAACCGGTTGTCGAATTGTCCGCGTTCGGCGTCGTGGAGATCTTGCAGACCGAGCACCACCCCATAAGCGGCCGTGACACCGATGGCCGGTGCTCCCCGAACCCGCAGCGACCGGATCGCCTCCCAGACCTCTTCGACAGTCGCGCAATCGACAGACCGCTCTTCGAGGGGCAGCAGCGTCTGATCGAGCAGCCGCAGTCGGCCTTGCGCACCGCCGGTCCAGCAAAGCGTCGCCGGGCGAATCGCCTTGGTTATTGCCGCTTCACCAGACATGATCCTCAGATTTCCCGTTCGACAAGCCGTGGCGTCAAGGGAGATTGTGAATTGTGGAATTCCGCGTTCCGTACTCTCCCTTCTCCACGCAACCCTCAACCGGCCCGTTGCATTCGGCGTGAATTCGTTTCACCCAATGTGCAACCCACTGCCGCGACGATGTCGTCTACCGTGATGTAATAGGCCCCTTCCATGACGGTAGCCGCCGGTGCCGGCGCATCGGGCAGGCAGACACGTTGAATGGGAGCACGAAGCGCCTCGAACGCTTCGGAGACCACCGTTGCCGAGACCTCCGCCGCAAAGCCGGCCTTCTTCCAGGCAGCATCGACCACCACCAGCCGCCCGGTCTTGGCGACCGATGACAGGACACAGTTTTTGTCCCAGGGCGTGATCGAACGTAGGTCGATCAACTCGGCGTCGATTCCGCATTCGGCGAGAACGTCGGCGGCCTGGCAAGCTTCCGGAACCATTGCCGAAGTGGCGACAATCGTGACGTCGCGGCCCACCCGCCGAATCGCTGCTTGGCCGATTTCGACCTCGTACATTTCTTCCGGCACGTCACCGGTCTGCTCGTAAAGAACCCGGTCGTCGATGTACAGCACCGGGTTGCCGTCCCGAACGGCGGCGATCAACAATCCTTTGGCGTCGTACGGCGTGGCCGGCATTACGACCTTCAGTCCCGGAACGTGTGCGTACATCGCCTGCAGCGCCTGTGAATGTTGGGCCCCCTGTTCTCCGCGGCGATTGATGACGGCCCGAATGACAACCGGCACCGGAATCTGACCGCCGAACACATACGACCAGTTGGCCGCCTGATTGACGATCGGATCGACCGCCAACAGCATGAAATCCATCCGTGGGTGAAAGACGATCGGCCGCATGCCGGCGATGGCCGCTCCGATCGCTGCGCTGGTCGTCGCGTTTTCGGAGACCGGTGAGTCGAAGATCCTTTCCTGGCCGAACTGCCGATCCAGGTCCTTCAGGCTGCTGCCCGCGTACCAGGGACTCCACAGTCCTTGCCCGATGAGAAAGACTCGCTCATCGGCATCCAGAAGCTGCGCATGCGCTTCGCGAATCGCGGCGGCGTAGTTGATTACGCGCATTGGGCTGATGTCTCCTGGCTGCTGGTGAAAATGTGCTCGGTCAGCTCCGACGGTTGTGGTCGGGGTGATCGCCGGGCGAACTCGACCGCCGCATCGATTTCCAGACCCGCCGCCTGCCGAATGTCATCCAGGACGTCGTGACCAACACCGAGCTGCAGCAGGTGCCGGCACGTGTGTTGCAGTGGATCTCGTTTGAGCCACTCCTGCAACTCCTCTTTGCGTTTCACGCCGACGTCCCGGTCCCACGACGGGCCGACGTGACCCCGCCAGCGGAACGTGCGGCATTCGAGCAATGTCGGTCCCTGGCCGTTGCGGGCCTGCCGGACGGCTGCGACCGTGTGGCTGAAGACCTCATCGAGGTCGTTGCCGTCCAAACGAACGCCTGGAACGGCGTGAGCAGCGGCGGAGTCGATGATATTGTCATGGGCGCGCCGCTGCAGCAACGATAAATGACTCGAGTAGAAATTGTTTTCGCAGATAAAGATCACCGGCAGCTTTCTGAGAGCTGTCAGATTCAGCGACTCGTGGAAGTGTCCTTCTTCGGTGGCCCCGTCGCCGAAAAAGGCCACCGAGACCCGCCCATCGCCCCGAAGCGCACTGGCCAGCCCGGCACCGACTGCGATGGGAATCGTGGCGGCGACGATCGGCACCGTTCCCATCAAACCGACTTCCGGCGCGCAGATGTGCATTGATCCACCCCGACCTCGGGAACATCCAGTCGTTCGGCAGAAGATCTCGGCCATCAAAGCCTTGAGATCACCCCCTTTGGCGAGGTAATGCCCGTGCGACCGGTGCGCCCCCCAGATGAAGTCGTCTCGGCGCAGCGCCGCACAAACGCCCGCCGCGATCGCCTCCTGACCGATGCAGAGATGACACGGCGTACGGATTTCACCAGACTCAATCAGATCGGCCACCCGTTCCTCAAACAGCCGGATGCGGACCATTGTGCGGTACACCTGCCTAAGATGTTCGCAGTCGAGTTCTTTGGCCTCTTCATCCATGTGTGCATATCTCCATTCCGTCAGTCATACGAGGTTTCACAAGCGTAGAAATGTTGAATCATCTCGCAAATGTCATCGACGTCGCCGTCCGAAAGCGACGTGTTCATCGGCAACAGCAGAGAGCGGGCGATCATTGCTTCTGTGAACGGCAACCGTTGTCGGAACCCCAGTCCTTCGAGCTGGTGTACGGCTTTGCCGCCCCATTGAACCAGCGTGCCGATCCCCCTCGATCGGAGGAACTCGCGGAGCTCGTCACGGTGGTCGGCTTCGATCTCGTAGTTCTGATAAACGTCGAAGTGATCGGGATCGTCCTCCGGTCCGGGCGGCAGAGCGAGCTCGCTCATCTCAACCAGCCGGGTCTGATAGATCGAGGCAATCTCGCGGCGGCGGGCGACGTCGGCGTCATAACCTCGTAACTTGACGTTCAGGATGGCGGCCTGAAGATTGTCCAATCGTGAGTTCAAACCCCAACCGACGACTTCACCGTCCCGGTTGCGACCATGGTCGCGAAACTGGAACATCTGCTGAAACATGTCTTCGTTGTTGGTCAGAATCGCCCCCCCGTCTCCCAGACTTCCCAGCGTTTTGGCCGGATAAAAGCTGAAGGTCCCCGCTGCTCCAAACGTTCCCGCCGCCCTGCCATGGAATCGCGAACCGAGCGCCTGAGCGGCGTCTTCGATGATCGTCAATTTGTGCCGCTCGGCAATCGCCCCCAACACGTGCATGTCGCAGGTTCTTCCGTTGAGCTGTGTCGGCATGATCGCCCGAGTTTTTCCGGTGACCGCTGCCTCGACGGCTGCCGGATCGATCAGGTGATCAGAGCCGCACTCCACCGGAATCGGTCTCGCGCCGACAAAGTGAATAGCCGCCGCAGTCGCCACATAGGTATGTGAGCATAAGATCACTTCATCGCCCGCGCCGATTTCGGCGGCCCGCAGGGCGATCATCATCGCATCAGTGCCGTTCGCGACTCCCAGCGCATAGTCCACCTGCACGTAGGCCGCTAACCGCCGCTCGAACTCGTCGAGGTCTTGCTGAAGAATGAACGCCCCGCGACGCCCAACGTCGCGAATCACCTCGATCAATTGACTTTCGTCCGAGGTGAATACGTGCGGATAGTTGAAAAAGGGAATCGACGGCAGTGTCTGGGTTATTTCCATTTGTAGGTCCTTCCCTGGAAGTGGTCCTAACCCGGCGGAGCCGGAATCAACAAAGTTGAGAGTCGAGGGCCTAGAGGCAGTTTCAAAACCCATTAAGAATTGTAAATAGGCATCCGAGTTGTACAAACCCTTGGAAGAGATAGTCGTGATACTCGTAGCGCACAACGAGTCGCCTGAGGTTGAAGAGCCAG
>Ga0310123_10001317_pt1 | contig 20798 bp, 13 predicted proteins | sample CB6_AW_1057_MG_FD_203505 | JGI IMG/M metagenome (GOLD analysis project Ga0310123, IMG submission 203505) | Marine microbial communities from Western Arctic Ocean, Canada - CB6_AW_1057 | ecosystem: Environmental > Aquatic > Marine > Oceanic | place: Canada: Western Arctic Ocean | collected... | reverse complement strand
TTCAAATTCGGGCTCCTCGCAGGCAAAAGGACGATTTCGGTGTCGGTCAAGTCGTCAACGTATGAGCGCAACGGAACGAACTTGGTGTCCCGGTCAACGATAAGGTGGCTGGCGTCTTTCAGGAAACCCTCGTCGCAATCGGTGAGGTTGCGGGCCATCTGTCTGGTCCAGTCCCCGTTCGGGTTTTCGGTGACTCCTGCGATTTCAACTCGGCGGGATCGCAGACGCATGACGACGAGAATATAGAAGGTGATCAGGCCATGTCTGCTCCAGACTTCAACGGTGGTGAAGTCAACGGCGGCGATGGAATCCCAGTGGGCTTGTGGAAAGGTTTTCCAGGTGGTTCGGTGTCCGCGTTCAGGAGCGGGTTCGATTCCATCTTCTCTGAGTATATTCCCGACCGTGGTGTCAGATATCTGATGGCCCAGGTTGGCCAGGGCTCCCAGAATGCGGTCGTAGCCCCAGGTGGGATTCTCCCTGGCCATGCGGAGGATGAGCCGGGTCATCTTATCAGGAACTGGCGGTCGGCCAGGCGCCTTCCGTTTGCGGTCGCTGTAGTCCCATTTCTCGGCGATAAGCCAACGGAGGATCGTGTCGGGGGTTACAATGGTGGTCAGCTCCATCATAGTTCTGCGGCCCAGAGCCTTGCCCTTGACCGCCAATACCCTGCGTTGGTCATCGGTCAGGAGGACGCGTTTCCGTCCCATCTTGTCCAACAGGGCCTGGATCTGGGCATTCTGAAACTCGATGACCTCCTGTTGCTGGCGATTGACCCAGCCGCACAGAATCAGAAAGAAGAGTTGCCATGGGCGTAGGACGAAGTTCATGAGAAACCAGTCTACCACGGACACGGGCCCCATCCGGTGTGAGACTGGGCTTGCCGATGGGCTGAGGTCGGAAGATGCTGGCCTCAGTAAGTCGAACGGAATTGGGTATTTGCAGGTCGGCTGAGTTTTTTGACCCTACGGGCTCGCGCAAGCGTCGGCATGGACCGCCAGAACTACTTGCTTACGTTGTTTCGCAGACAAATGAACGCATATAAAGGTACGATCCGATGCTCAACTTTTCCTCCACGCCATAACTGACAAACCGGATGGTCCGCCGCGGCCGACGTTTGGCGAACAGCCGTGCCAGCTCCAGGGTAAACACGACTCCACTGCCATTGTCATTGGCCCCGATCACCCCCCAGACACTGTCGTGATGGCCGCTGACAATGACCACTTCGTCCGGCCGCGTCGTGCCCGTGACCTCGCCGATGACGTTCTGACTCATGGCGGAAAACGTCCGCGCCTTGATCTTCACCTCCGCCTCTGCCGGCAGAGCTTTCACGATGTCCAACGCGTCGGAAAACGACACACCGATCACCGGAATCTAAAATCCCGCCATCCACTGTGGGGCAAAGCCGGTCGTGATGGTCCAGTCATGCGGTGCGCGGGCGTCCACGAAAATCAGGGCGGCGAGCTTTGACTCGATCAGCCGCGCTTTGACCGCCGGGTCGTCCAGCGCCAACGTCCCGATCAACAATCCGATCTTGCCGAGAAGGTTCCGGGCGAAATCCATCTCGCTGCCGCCCTCCAGATAAACCACCCGGCCCCGTATGCCTTCGGCGGGCGTACTGCGGGAGTATCCGCTGGGCCGGGCCGTCGTCACTCGCCGCCATCGTCCGCCGCGTCGCAGCCGCCGCGATCCCGACGAAAAAGCCCAGTTTGGAAACTCGAACCGGTGCTGGCGGACGTTGGAGAGTCCGTACCGGCGAAACGTCTCTTCGATGTAGTTCGCCGCGTCCTGCTCGCCCTGGGTGCCGCTATAGCGAATTCCGATGCGCTCGCACAAAACCTTGAAATGCCTGCCAAGCTGTGCCGCGTTTGCGCCGCCGGGATTCTTGATCACTGCACTACTTTCAGCTCCGAAGCGGTGCCCCGCACTTCGAAGAGATTCCGAGTGTTTACCGTCAGCCGGTTCGCACCCGGGTGGAGCCGCCACCGGTATCGTGGCTCGGTGATGTCCTCCGGCGCCCCTCCGTCAAGGGCCACCTCGAAGGCGGTGAAATTCGGGCAGGTGGTGTCAAAGGAGAGGGCCAGTCCGTCTTCCTTCTCCTGCCAATCCAGGTGGACCTGGTTGAGCGGGAAGTTGACCTGGTAGTCGGACCAGACCTCCATGGCGTCCATTGCCCAGTAAACCCAATGATACATCCGGGCGCCGGAGCCGGGCGGGATCTGCTGAAACCACACCTTCTCCGCGTTGTGCCGGTCGCGGTAGAAAAGGACACGCCCCCACAGCTCAGGGTTGTGGTGCAGGTTCGCGAACCAGGCGTTGTGCATGGACACCAGGAACCAGAAGAACAGGCCCCCCGTCGGATGCGGGCTGGTAATCAGCCCGGCCTCGAACTGCCGGTACACCTCCTGGTGTGCCTCCGGCTCGGTCGCGGTCGGCATGGGAAAGCGCTGGTCACCCTTGACGCATTCCACTTCCGCCAGAGCGCTTTCGCCGGCAGCGTTATGGATTTCCAGGATTCCCAGCGGCTGCCCGGCCCGCTCAAAGTGCAGCGAATGCAACGCGTCGACATAGACCCACTTGTCCAGGCCATCGACCCAGACCTCGGTGGCGCCGTGGTGGCACGCGTCCTGGAACAGCTCTCCGTTGTAGCCGCACCACACATCGCGCACGCCATAACCCAGGGCGTGGGCCACCTGGCCCATCACCGCCGGCAGATGGCAGCAATTGAAATTCCATCCCTTGTTCAGGATCGCGTCGAGGACGGCGCGCGCGTCCAGGGGCACATCCTCGGGCGGGGAACCGTACCGGTTGCTGCCTCCCAGCCAATGGCTGATCCGCAGGAGGGCTTCCCAGCGGTCGCGGGCGCCGGCAACCTTCTGCTCCAACTCAAAGCGATCGCGCAGTTCCGCCACCTCCGGGCGGTGACCGTCATCCACCATGAACGGACAGGGCGGCCGATGACGAGGCGGGTTGCGGACGATTTCGATGTTCAGCTCCGGTTGCGTGGTTGGCATGTCTTTCCTCCTGTTAATCGAATGTCCGCCAGTCGTCGAGGAACACCCGCCGTCGGGCGTCCGCCACCAGGGCACGGAGTCCCGCGAGGGGCTCCCGGTTCCAGGAACTGTCAAGGCAGACCACCCCGGTGAAACCCGATGCGTCCAGGAAATCGAGCAAGGCGTTCGCCGCCTCGGCGTCCTCGTTGTACGGGCGGTGCGCGTCCAGCGGCGCGCCGCCGAACGAACTGCCGAACGCGTTCAGCTGCACGTAGCGCAGGCGCGCTCCGAGTGTCTCCGCCACGGTCACTGGATCCTGGCCGAGACATCGCAGGTGACCGAGGTTCACGGCAGCGCGCACATTGTCCTGCCCGATCGTATCCACCAGGGAGGCCAGCCTGTCCGGGATCGGCGCCGGCATCCACGGCGAGGTACGCTCCACGTAACAACACGGGCTCAGTTCCACCAGCACCTCCGTGCCGCGCAAGCGCACGCGACGCGCGAAGTCGGCAATGTCCGCCGCCGCCCGGTCACCCGTTCCTTCGCCTCCTTCGCAGCCGCCCAAGGTGACGATCAATCGGCGCGCGTGCAGGATTTCCGCTGCCCGCACCGCACGGTCGGCCAGCGCCGCCGCTCGCCTGCGCCATTCGGGGATGTTGTAGCCGAACGGACTGCCAAGAAAGGGACCCTGGCACGGCGCCAGGTTGAGGGCGACCACCTCCAGTTCGGCGGCGGCGATCTGCTCCGCCACCAACCGCAGTTCCTCCTCGGACAGGTCGATCACCTGCGGTCCCCAGATTTCCACGCCCCGCACGTCGGTCCGGCGCAGGATGTCGATGTTCTCCTCCAGCCCGCGGTCCGGGTCGACACGGGACCAGGCAGCGAGACGTACCGCATTTGCAGTCACCGGCACGGGCTCAGCAAGCCTCATGAACGGTGCCCCCGCGCGCAGACGATAGATCCGCACAGCGCCGGCCGGCACGTTCACCGGCGTTCCCGGGGACACGGAGTCCCCGGCAAACAGGTCCTCCATCCCAGCCAGCGGTGCGTGCGCCAGGTCGAACGAACCTTGCCAAGGTTCGGCGCCGTTGTTGACCAGTGTGAGAACCAGTTCGTCCGCCGCCGCGCCGACGTTGACAATGGATTGGATCGGCGCCGCACTGTCGATCTTCACCAGCTCCAGGCCGGCAAACCGTTCCAGCAGCACCCCACGCACGCCGGCAATCAGGGAATAGGGGCTGGGAATCGGCTGGTCTTCACCCCACACCGGTCCCTGGTACCCGGGGTGGCAACGGACCGGCAGCGTGGGATCGAATGCGAATTGAACGTCCGTATCCGGCTCCGCCAGCCCAAACGGAATCGCCAGGACGGTGAACCCGCCGCCGCCGCAACCGACGTGAAGCACGAGCGGATCGCCGTTCGACGCCGTCAGAAGAGGGACCACGTCGTTGGTTTCCACCCGCTGGTAGGTGAACCGGGGCTCATCGAGCCGCGTGCCGTCGGGTGTGACGCTCACCGAATCCGTTTCGCAAGCGCCGAGTCGCAGTCCCAGCCCGGTCAGCGCCTCCGGCCCCAACTGGTTGACCGCGACGATCACCTCGCCGCCCGCGGCGGCAAACCGCTCGAGCTTTCGCCAGACGCGGCCTTCGATGGTGAGGTCGCCGAGGAGCATCAAACAACGGTACCGACCCAGCGCCTCTTCGCCGGCGTTCGCGGTCAATACGTCGAACATGTCGCCAACCGGTGTTGACGTGAGAAACCCACGCTCGTCGCGGTAGTAGCTGGCATCCTGGTATCCCGGCCACACAAGGCGGAAGACCTGGTCGACCTGGTGATCGCCGGGCGAATAATCGAGTTCGCCCCATACGCGGTACGGCCAACTGAGCCCATAGATGGTCCGCGGGGGCTGCCATCCCGCGTAGAAATCGAGCAGAAAGGCCGCGGGCGTGTATTGGACGCCCAGGTCCTCGTGCTCGCGGCACCAACGATAGGCCGACTGCTGCAGACGCCCGATCGGCGTCAACTCGTCCTCGAGCAGATGCCCCTGTTCAAAGCCCATGAGGCACGCGCCGTACATGAACTCGACGTACCAGAGTCGCTCGAGCAACGACAGGCTCGTCCCCCGCTCCGGACCGGCATAGCCGTCGTCATCTTCGTAGGACTTGCAGCCCCAGCGATTGTACACCGATGCGTTGCCGAACCACAGGATCCCGTACTGCTTGCCCGCCCCGCGGATGCTCGCATACCAGGGCGGAACGGAGGGCAGCATCTGCCCCGTCTCGGCGCCCAGCAGGCGGTGCGACCCCGTGTGCGCAAGGTGATGGGCGTGGTAAAGACCAAGGAGCGCGGTCATGCAGTGGTTGTGCTCGTTCGCCAGCCGCTGCATGTAGCGGGCGAAGCGTTTCCATGCCTCGCGCCGCGTCCGCGACCCGGGGCAGTTGCGCAACGCGAAGGTCCCGATGTACCGGCCATCCTGTTCGCCGTTGTCCCAGCCGAGGAACTTTGGACCCAGCCGCTGTTGCAGGTAGGTGTGCGCGTTCGCGATCGGTCCGTCCTCGATCGGCGCCATGTGGTAGTCCAGCCGGTCGTAGTCGCCTTCCGGACGGTAGCCCCAGATGTCGAAAATCCACAAGCCGCACTCCGCCACGGTATCGACCACATCCCGGAAGTTAGGAGCGAAGCAGAAACTCCGCCTCGGCCACAGCACTTCCCCGAGCTTGTGCCGTTCGACGTACAGCTCGATCTCTTCCCGGTAGCGGTCGCACTGCCCTTCTTCGTCCAGGTGAAAGCGCCGCAACGCGCAGGCGTGGAACCGGTTGTCGAGGTCGGTCCAGGTCACCGGCGGCGCGGTCTGGAGCGGCGAGCGCCGTGACTCGGCCGGATCCAGCCGCCGGTTCCACACAACAGGATCTGTCGCATCGCTACGGTTCATCTTTCTCCAGTCCGCCGGGCATCGTACTTCGAGCCAACCATAGTCACAGACTTCCAAAGATCCAAATGCACGGGATTGTCTGACCGGGAGAGCCCTTGGCCCGCCGTTTCATGTCCGATGCTTTCTGGAATTCGAAGTACCCGCCGTCGGCATCCTTCATGCCGTCGATCCAAGTGCTCATCCGGAGGTATTCCCCCGTGACGGTGTATTCTTCACGGCCGGCGGCCAGATCGTAGCTCTTCATCAGGATCGCCAGTGCCCCCGTGCCGCGAATGTTGCCCTCGGTGGTGATTATGCCCCGGGACGTGTCGCGGTGTCCCCAGCCGCCGGGAATCTCCTCGCACGCATAGGATCGGGTGGCCAGGTAGCGATCGATCACCTCCTTCACGAGCCGTCCCGCGCGGGCGAACCCCCTGACGCGTAGCAAGGCCAGGGATGAGAGGACCGTGCAAAACGGTTGGGATTCCGCGTCGAATGTGGCGAACTGCCCCTCCAGCCAGTCGGCGAGGCGCTCGACGCAGGGCGCGAGTTCGGGCCGCTGGTCCGTCCAGCAACTCAGCCCGATCAGGGATTCCGCGCGGGTCATGCAAAGGTTCCAGTCCTGCAAATCGGCATCGATGAGGCCGGATCCCGTGGACAGGCATGTTGCCAGCGCATCGAGACACGTGCGGGTGACTTCGCGGTACCCATCGTCGCCGGTTGTGCGGCGGTACTTGTCCAGCACCACGGCCGCGCTCCCGGCGACCCACGGGAAGGCGTCGTCATCGTGATCCCGCTCCTTCACCTTCTTCGTGGCGTCGTATTCGATCCCCTTGCCATACAGGCCCAGCGCCCAGTGACCGTCCGGACGCTGGGTCCGGGCCAAGGCGTCCAATACACAACGAGCGCCCGCAAGATACCGGTCCTCGCGGCTTACCGCCCACGCTTCCAGAAGGACCGATGCGATTCTCGCTACGTAGAGGTTGCCCTCCGGCCCCCACTGTTCCGGATGATGGTAGCCGCCATGGTCATCGAGATGGGACACCAGGAAGTCGCACGCTCCGAGAGCGTCGGCCAGGCGAATGCTGTCACGTTGTTGGATCATCGTATCACGCTGCCGATTCGCCCTCTCCGAACATGCCGGCAAATTCCGCGGGATCGAGATGGAACTCGACCCGGCTGCCGTCGGCGAAATGCGCGTGCGCCGCGTCCATTTGGGCGGCGTAGGCCAGGCGGAGATCTCCGGTCCTGTTCGGCACGGAACGGTGCAACAGGAACCGGTCGAAGATGCACCCGTCGCCCGGGCTCATCGTCGGCAGCGGCATACCGTCGGCGGGGTCCTCGAGTGCCTGGCGGTGTCCGGCGCTGAACTCGCCGCCCTTGGGAGCCGTGCGCGACGGCAGCACGCCGGACAAGTGTGAGCGCGGCGCGACCCATAGACCGCCCATCTCCGGCGTGATCTCCACCAGAGCGACAAAGAGATTGATCGCACCGCCGAGGATGTGCCGGTACATGCTGTCCTGGTGCCAGGGCAGGCCTTTGCCGCCGGGCTTGACCTGCGCCAGCATGCCGTGGTGAATCCTCGGCTCCGGGCCGAGCAGTTGACGCGCCGCCGCGATGACGTTCGGATGCCAGAGCAGGTGATGGACGTCCGGATCGCTCTCCGCTGGGTTCTCGATGTCGATGCTTGCTGCGTACCATTCGTCCTTTTCGCAGCCGGGCGTGTTCAGATGGGCGATACGAGCCTGCTCAAGCGCCGCGTGGGCGTGTTTCGCCGTGCGCTCGGCCGCCTCGGGCGGCACCAGGGGCCGTACCAACACGTAGCCTTCGCGAAAAAAGTGAGAAACCTGTTCGTCAGTCAGCATCAACTCTTCCTCCTGGCCCTCTCGAAATCACGATCATTCGGTAGTTGAACTTTGTCATGGGAAAAAGCAGCTCACCATCTTCAATCTTGGCGTACTCCTCCGGCCGTTCGAAAAAGACCGCTTTCTCCACATATTCGCCCTTTTCGTTTTTCGCCTTCTCGATTCGCATTCCGGTGCGGTGCACGGCGTTCTCGACCTGGAGTCCTTCGGGCGAATCGAATCCGAGCTTAGTCCAGACCGGCTTCAGCCGCAACTCGCCCTTCCAGTCGGTGTTGTTATAGAGGATCAGAATCGCCTTGTGCGGCGGCAAGGCGTCGATCGTGATTCTCCCCGCCGTCCGGACGAAGGCGGACCGGTTGCTGATCCTGATGCGCTCGGGCAGGTGCTCGTCGAAATACGCGTCCAATCTCCGCGCGGGCGCGTCCCACGGATTGGGCACCACGGCGAGCTTCGAGGGTTGGGCGAGGAAGAACGAGGCGTGCATGTTCTCGTTGGGCAGCGCGACGATGTCCTGTCGCCAATACGGGATGAATTGGAACGCCCAGTGATAGTAGCGGTGTCTCTCGATGGCATCGTGGAGGCGACGTCCCGCGCTTCCCATTGCCCCGGGCAATATGCTGCTCGGCTCCTGGAAGGGCGTCACCGAATCGTGAAGGAGCGCCAGCCCCGCGACCTGATCGTACACCGCCTCGGGACCGCCGTGGGCCTCCACCGCCTCCCGGCGCACACGCCCCTGCCCGAGCAGCCGGGCCGGCCAACCCCAGTTGTGCCCCATGTACTCGGCGCGGAACTTCGCCGGATCCAGGATGCCGAGATACGTATCGTTCGGCCCCAGCACGGCGTTCAGGTTCTCGCCGTTCCACTGGTAGGTGGCGAATCCGCCGAATGCCATGTTGTATGCGCCGTTTGATGCGAGCCCGATATCGGTGTCCCGGGCCGCATACTCCCGGTTGTTCATGGTGATGATGTTGTAGAAACGCTTCATCACGTTGCGCACGTCCAGCACCGGGCCGCCGGGGTTGTCATAGTACAAACCTCGGAGTCCGTATTTGTCCTGGTACCGCCGGTAGCGCCAGACGAAGTAATCCCGGTAGCTCCTGGACCCGAGCGTTGGGTCGACGGTGACATTGTCGAAACCGACCCGCGGGCGTTGAAACGGGTCCTCCATCCATTCCGCGCCAAAGTCCGCGAAATCGTCGGTGCCCGACGCATCCGGCTTGGTGCTGACCGAGGCCGTCCAGACATAGAGAATCTCTCCGTATTTGCGTCCGGGGTCCGCCGCCGGCTTGGCTTCCAGCCCCTTCGGGAACCAGCAACTCCCTCCGCCCTGTCCGACCTGGACACGATAGGCGCCGTACTCGGGCGTGCGCCAGGTCTTGGGGCGCACGGGCGTGGCCACGAATCCCAGCCTGAAAGAATAAGGCGTCTCAAACTCTGTAGTCACGTTGACCATCGCCATGCGGAGGGTGGCAGCGCCCTCATCGTTCTCAACGCGCATGGCACGTCGATGGTCATCGACATGGGGTTCGCCGGACGGGAAGAACTGGATCCCGCCGTCGCCATTGCCCAGCCACAACGTACTCAGTCCGCCGGTGAACCCCTCCGGCTTCAACAGGCCGGTATGGTGATGGCTGCCGGCCTTGATGACATCCGTGAACTCCTTCGCCAGCGGGATCTCGATCTCCATCGAGGTAATGGCGATCTTTTGCCGCGGCTTCAACGTGAGCGTGCTCCACACCAGCCCGTCGTATTCCGCCCAGAAACTGTTCTGGAGCGAGAAGCTCCCGGCATCGATCGTCCGTGTGCCCTCCACTCGCGTCCGGTTGGTCTTCGTCCACTCGGACTTCACGTCCAGCGCCGACGTGTCGATCGCGATCCCCTCCGCGGTCCTGATCACGATGCGCATGGGCTCGCGCAGCATCGGCCGGCCCAGCGTGACGATCTGTTCGGGCAGGAACTTTTCCCCGAAACGATACTCGCGACCCCAGGCATGAACGGAGTCATCTTCCACCTTCATATCCGTCCACGGATACGGAACCTTGTCCCATTCGGCATCCTCGTAGCCGTAGCGGTTGTCGAACCACCGCGCCTTTGGCTTCCTGGTGAAATCGCTCTCGTCTTTGGCCAGGATCGTTTCCCCGCGGCGGATGGTGACCGACAAGGTATAGTCGCCCGGGCCAAGATCGGACGTTGCGCCTTCGACGATCGCTGAATAGGCGGAGATCCTCCGGCCCCGATTTTCATAAACGGTTTCTCCGGAAGGATTCCAAACGAGCAGATCCACTCGCAATTCATCGATGGGCACGTCCGACATCGTGCCCAGGTCAAGCTGGACCAGGAACTTCTCGTAGTTGGGAAGATGCGCGACGCGCACACCGAAGGACTGCTTCAGGTAAAACGACGCCTCCGTTCGGTGCAGGACGCCGCCCTCCGCCGTCAGCACCTCGAAGGTCAGCCAGGATGAGGCGAAGTCGGTCAGGGAATGGCTCTTGCCGAAGGCGACCGTCTGTCCCGCAGGCAGGGAGAGCGTTTCTTCGTGAATAAATTCATTCGTATCGGTGAACAGCCGCACCCGCGCCTGCTGTTCCGTCGCGGCGGAATTGGCAAGCGTGGCCCGGATATCGATCTCGTTCGCGTTGAGCGCGCCCAATCGCTCCACGCGCACAACCGGCGTGTCGTCCGCGGCGAACTGCAGGACGCCGAGGGTTGCCAACGCCGAATCCGGATCGTCCTGCATGTGCAGGCGGCGCGTGGAGTCCGGCTGGTAGGGCACCGATGTACCGCCGATCTCTCCGGGGCGCATACGCTTTTGATCCGGCCCGATGCGATCGCGCCGACCCCACGCCCATACATTGTGTTCGTTTTTGAGGTGTTTCCAGATCCGGCCAAGCTGCAGACCCCAGCGGGACCCGGAAACAGAACCGGACGGTCCGAAGACATCCAGGCGGATGCGCGCCTCGAATCGCCAGCCGTCGGCGCCCACCGTGCTTTGGAAATCCCACCCGGCCTCCCACTTCGGGTTAGCCCCATCCAGACCGTACGAACAGGCGCTATACCCGCCAGCGGCGTTGGCCAACAGGCGATATTCCTTCCACCGCCCCGGCGTTCGGTGATCGCCCGAGTTCCAGTAGCCCGGTGAAAGAATGACTTCCACGGTGTCATCCGCCGCAACCTTGTCATCGCGACCGGTGATTTCCGTGCGCAGGAACGTTTCAAGAACCGAAGCCGGATCCCGGCGCGCCGGTTCCGTCATTTCGCCCATCATCGCCACGTACAAATACGTCTGATCATACCCGAGATGAACGGTGCTCTGCTCACTCGCGACCTCCCCGGTCTTCGCATCCAGCATACCGGTTACAGCGGCGGCGCCGGCCCACTCTCCTGGCTCCATCTTCCCGTCGACGTGTGGCGCCTTTTTCAGGCGGGGTACCGACACCACCGGCCGGTTTGCCGGTTGGGCGTCCAACCGGTACGTGCGCTTGACTTCCGAAGCCGTCAGCGCGCGGTCGTATATCTTCAGTTCGTCAAACAGGCGGCGGCCGCCCGGCTGCAAGGGATACCGGCCACCCAGGGAAAAGCCGTTGAAAGGGAAGACGCCGGACGTTTCGGATGTCAGTTTGCCGTTGAGGTAGAAATGCAGGCGCTTTTTGCCCGCTTCTCCCTCCTGCCAGGAAAGCCCGATCTGGGTCCATTGATACTGGTCGAATTTCGGCCAGTTGCCGACGACCTTGTTGCCTTGCGTGCCGCCGGGAAGCCAAAGATAGGTCACCTTCCCGTACCAATTCCACTTGTAGAACCAGACCTCGCCTCGTTCGCCGCCGGTGCGGAAGAAATGGGTGGTCGGCCACAGATTGCGATTGTTCCCGCGGCCCCAGAGGTCCCAGTTCTCCAGACCCCGGCTCCAGAACAGCAGCGTGCCGCTGTCCCGTGTGCCGTCCGGCGCCGGGAACGACACCTCGCCGGTGGTGGCCGCGTCGTCGCTCAGCAGCAGTGCCGGGCCGCACAAGCCCTCGGCGGAAAACAGCGGCGGTTTTTCGCCGGACCACGTGCCTTCCTCATCCCCGCCGATATCCGGCACCAATCCCTCCTCAAACGAGAGATGAAAGACCGGTCCAGGCACAGGGCCCCCGGCGTCACCGGCCGCGGCGGGTTGCACGATGCATGCGCCGCCTGCGACGAAGACCAGACAGGCTCCCAGTGATGCTTTTCGTCGATGTACCACTCACGTCCCCGTTCGTTGTGACAAAGATCGCAAAATCTGTCAGCGAGGTTTCCCTTGTTTACAGTGGACTGCGGCAAATCAAGAAGCACAAGCGATCAGCGCGCTTCCCCCCTCGTAATCGCACTCGTAATCGCCAACTCGATACCAATCCACAAGATATAACAAAGCAGATTTCCTAAAGTGAGCAGCATTGAGGTTCACCCGTCAACTCCACCAGTGCCGTCCCGCGGTCGGCGGGGACGGAGAACTGCACGGCGCCTTCTTCGCGGCCCAGCGCCAACGGCACACTGGGTTTGCCTGGCCGGTGCAAAACGGCGTGGCAGGCGCCGCCGATAGACGCCGTCTTCACGCGGACCGACGACTCCCGGGCACCGCGGCCGGACAGCGGGATCATGCCGCCGACCAGGCTTACCAGCAGCGAACCGGTGTCGCCTTGGAAGACGTTGCCACGGAACGCCGGCGGCAGCTCGAGCGGATCGGCGTCGAACACCCAGCGGCGGCGATAAAGCCGTTCGAGGAGGGGACGGTAGGCATCGTAAAGATCCTTGAACGGCATGGCCGCGGGGTAACTGGTGAACCCCGCCCCGTACAGCAGGGCCTGCTGAAACATCCGCTCCACCTGCGCATCATCACACGTGTACTCGAGAAAGAAGAGCGGTTTCCGCCCGATCCCGTAGTATTGGAGATGATCGCAAAGCCAGCTTTGGCCCTCGGCCATGAAGCCGTCGATGTACTTCAGGATACCGACACCGTACGGTCCGTTGCCGATGATGACCTTGTCCGGGTGCAGGAGCGAGGACAGGCGCTCGAGGTGCGGGTAGTAGTTGAACCCGGTCATGTAGGCGGGTCGATTGTCGACGGCGGTGATGCCGTCGTCGTGGGCGGTGTCGAGGAAGTTGTAGCAGGGCTGGTCCAGGAACACTCCGTCCATGTCCGGGTAACGGCGGACCATGCCCTCGATCTGGCGGACGATGTCCTTGCCGAACGGAAGCGCGGGATCGGAGTTCATCAGGGACGTGCCGGGCCAGGCCGACCAATGGTTGCCCTGGCGGTCCCGGATGCGCGAGCTCTCCATGTCCGGGTCGAGCAGATCCTTATCACCATCGCCGGAAACCTGGAGATAGGGCAGGGCGGCAATGCCCGCTTCGTGCAGGGTGGCGATGGTCTTCCGGATCGTGTCGACGCGGATCAGGGCGTCGTTCTCGCGGTCATGACCGCTGCGCCAGGCGTCGATTTCCTCCGGATGATAGTTGCCATAGGCCGGGAAGTGGCCATGGATCTCATGCCAGGTCATGCCCAGGCCTGCCATCGTGGCGGCTTCCTCCCGCGACACATGCGAACCCCCGCAGATGTGTCCGCCCCACAACCGGTTGATGAGCGCGGACCGCGGCTCGAAGTACTCGGTGAACCGTTGATAGAGCCAGCCCAGGGCGGGTCGCCAGTCGCCCTCGGTGGCCCGCAGCAAGAGGCTGGCACGGGCCGGCCGGCCGGGCGCCAGCGCCAGCCAGTCGAACTCGACTCGTAGATCCGGCTCCCGGTATCCGCTGAGGAAGCGGAAACGCGGAGTCCGGAAGTCGAACGGCATGGCCAGCAGCAGTCCCGCATCTGCGTCGGCGCGATAGCAGGACAGCGCGGGCATGAGGATGCCGCTGGTGATCTCACCGTACTCCAGCGCTACGCCGGCATGGCGATGAGGCGCCGAGGGCATGCCTTCCCTGGCCGCCCAGAACGACACCGGATAGACCGGCTGAGGCCAGGGAATATGAAGGGACACCGCGCAGGATCGGAATTCCCCCTCGTCCAGCCGCACTGCCGCCTCCCAACCCACCGCCTCTTGCTCGATGCGATAGGTCTCCTGCAACTGCCAGGGCGCGCCGCGGAAACGTTTGCTTATGTGGAGCGCATCCCGGGTGGCTTCGCACGCCACGTGCTTCAGATCCCGCGTGGAAAACGTGCGTTCCAGCAGGTCGTCCCGGACCGTCACGTTCCCCGCATCCGGAGTCCACACGTGCTCCTTCTTCGTGCGGATCAGCACCCGCGACAGGCAGCCTGTCGTGCGGTCAATATCCAGTACCAGCCCCGCCGCGCTCAGGCGCCAGCCCTCTTCTGTCTCCGCCAGGTTTCCCATGTAGGCTCCCGGGTCAAACCCCGTCCGAAAAGAGTCTCTCCGACCCCAATGATTCCGATGCGCATTCTCGCACACCTTCTCGTAAACATCGTCGAGGAAGGTTACGACAAGGCTTGCTACAAAGTGGAATTAATTCGTAATCTTTTAGCCCGCATATTTCACACTTTTCGTCGGGAGAACGTGAAGAGTGCCGTAGATACAGGCCAAAATGGCCGAGCCGCGGTGAAGCTGTGTAGACACACTGCGAAGTGCGGCTCGGCCATTTTGGCCTGTAGATGCGGTGCTATCTGCGTTCGCAGTAGAAAAGTGTGAAATATGCGGGTTAGCCATCCCGTCGCGTTGGGCGGAAGTGAAAGGATCAAAGGTGCGAAACATGGCAACGATCGGTATGGTCGGGCTCGGCGCGATGGGCGCTCCCATGGCGCGAAATCTGCTCAAAGCCGGCCACACGCTGAAAGTCTATGACAAATCGGAAGCCGCGGTTGACGCCCTGACTGAGTTGATCGACAGCGGCGAAACGCTCGGCGAAATCCTGGTCGAGCGAATCCTGAATGTGATCGATCCCAAAGAGGTAGAGAGCTACGGTAAGGCTTGCATCGTGGGCGAAGCTGGCGAACTCGAACATTCTGCCGCCCTTATGCATCCCACCTTTGGCGCACCCATCCGAAAGGCCATCGGCGGCGGCAAGGCCATCATTCCTTCAACCAAGAAACTTGGAGGGCCCGGCACCCGCATCGACATCCCCTTTTTCTACAAAGACGATATCTACGTCATGTCGCACCTCGACGCCATGGATATCGGGCTTTGTGATGCACCAAAGTCAGATGAAATCCTCCTCGCCTTGGCCATGACCACCGGTGGCCGGCCACACGCACGCATCCCCGGTGGCCTCACGAAAGACGAGATCAAAACGGATTCGAATTGAAGCCGCTACATCTCAATAGCATGAGCCCTTCGGGTACTTGAAAAACACTTTCTGTCCCCGCACGAGGTTGACCGGCCGGTCGGCGGGGTACTCGACGCTGCAGAGGATGCCCCGGTGGTGCTCTGCGTGGTTGATGAACTGCTTGGTCAGTGACTCGTCGTCGTACGCCTTCGCGATGACCCTTCCCGTTCGACTGCATCCCTTCTGTTGAATGTACTGGATCAGCGTGGCGATCGGCGGCTGCGCCGGCTCGGTCGCGTCCGGTTCCGCGATCACGAGGTAGGTGGTGAGCGGAACGTCGGAAATGCAGTAGTCCGCACCATCTTCGCGGCCGATGAGCAGGTTCGCCCCGAGAAGCTGCGGCGTGACCTCCACACCGAGAAGCTCGGTCAGCCGGGTGCACTCGTACGGAGACACGGCGAAGATTTGGCGCCGATTCACCATGGTTGAAGCACTTTTCTTGTACAACGGAGCATCGCGCCCGGTTGATTTTCTCGTGAGGCCGCAATGCCGATCACCGGAAATCCCGTGGACATCGATGGAGAGTTTCTCGACGGGTTCCGTCACCGAGTGCCCACCGGGATTGGAGTTCATGTCCTGGTTGTCGTTCGGACCGAGAACCTCGAGGATGCCGCCGATTTCCGGGAGATCGGCGGTCTTCAGGTACTCCAACTTCTCGGTTTCCTTCTCGATGTACTCCGCAAGGCTGTCATAAAAGAGCATGGGTTCTCCCGTGCTTCCCGAGTTTATGCGATCGGTGGAGCGCGTGACAATGCCTGTATTTCGTCGATAGGAGAACAACAAGAGCAATGCCGAGCTCTACTGCCCCCCATCCTCGACTGCACACGCGCCATCTGTTTGAGCGCAACCGGAGTCAGCGCGACCCGTCACGCAACCAGGGTCGGTAGAAAGCACGCCGCGCAACCCTGAAAGGGTTGCACTTCTTGATCGAATTAACAACATCCGGGCGGACGTCTTTAATTCGATCGGACGGGGCATGGAACCCTTTCAGGGTTCAATTCCTTGGTGTCGTTTGTCCGGGGGTGGAACCCCCGGCTTTGGCCTTACACCCCGTTGGGGTGTCATATTTACTTATCCTCTGGAGCAGAATAGCCCCTGATGCGCCCCTGTAGTAGGTGCGACCATTATCCGCACTGGGGCTCCTAAAACCAAGTTTGATCTGACACCTCCCACGGGCCAGGCGGTGTTGCGAGGCCTCAGACGTCCTCCGGAAAATACGTCAGGTCCGCGCCGAAGTTATCCATGGCGACGACGGCATCGCCCTGCAGACGGACCCGGATCGGTTGGATATGCAGGTCACCGGAAAGTGTGATCGTCTCTTCCTTCAGCGGGAAGCGGAGCACAATCCCGTCGCCGGGTTTGCAGTCCGGCAGCAGCACTGTGTCGTCCCGCCACAGCGGCTCGCGTGGGGCGCCGGACACGGAGATATCCTCGCGGTCCAGCCACGAGGGGATGCGGATGTGCAGTGGGCCGGACTTTTTCACGTCGATGTGCAGCACGTCGTGTGTGTACGGCGAGCGCACCCGCACCGCATCCGTCTCCGCATCGAACAACAGGTTAAGCCGGTGCCCCGCCGGCTCCTCGGTTACAACCGCAGCGTAGGCCTCGCATAGCGACGCCACCGTGCCGCCGACAATGTCCATATTGAACGAAACGGCTTTGCGTCCCTTGCCGACCGACACGTGGCCATACGGCGCCGGGAACCCGAACGCCCCACGGTGCCGCGCAGCCATGTCCCGCAGCCCGTCGCAGCCGTCCGGGTTGTCCGGTTCGACAATGAAGGACGTGTCACGCAGCTGCGACGGCAGCAGATGCCCACGCAAGATCCGCTCCGCGTCTTCGTAAGCCGGGGTGTAGCCGTGCCGGCCGAGGATCAGGGTGGTCTCGAGGATGTCGCCGGTGATATTGGACTCGCCGTGATCGCTGTCCTCCTGGCCGATCGCCTCCGGCGACCAGCCGAGCGCATCGCGCATCGCCCACAGACCGTTCTGGTAGAAGGCATGCACACGCGCCATCAGCGACGCGTCCTGCAGCAGCTCGGCCGCCTGCGCCAGCGACGAAAGTACCGACGTGATCGAGTGGATGTGCCGGGTCTGAAAGCGCTGTGCATCAAACGAACCATCCGCAAAGAAGAACTCGCGGCACGCCTTGTCGACGCACACCAGGAGGAGTTCGAGCGTACCATCGCTCCCGGTCGTCCGATACAGCTTCACAAGCGGCCCCAGCATGCGCCCTTCGCCGTGAATGAAGCCCCGGTACGCCTGCAGGCGAAGCCCAGCCGCCTCGATCTGCTCGGTACGCCAGCCATGCTCCGCCGACCAGAGGTCCAGAATGGTCGCCACGCTGCGCTTCGCCAGCGCACACGCTTCATCGTCCCCGCGAAACCGCGCCAGGGCATACAGCGCATGAAAGCCCTCACGCAGGTTGTGCGGACAGAAATTCACCAGCGCGCCGCCGATCTCCTGTCGGTTCAACGGCAGCGGCCGTGTGCCGCCGTACGAGAAAAGAGCGGCGCGGCGATGCTTCGCCACAGCGTCTTCCTCGACGGCAACTCCAACGATGTCCTCAGCGGTAAGCAGGGCGTTCAGGTGCCGACCGGGGACATGCGCTTCACTGTGGCAGTCGCAGAAGCGGAGTTCCGCGTGCGGGAGCACCACGGAGCTGAAGAACGGGATGTCGTCGTCATCCGCGTTGAAGACGCTCTCCATCGTCCGACAGCCAAGTCGGATGGCGTCGGCCAGATCGGTGCAGTTGACGTCGTTCAGTCTGGGCATGGAAAGCGTGTCACCGTTTTCGACATATCTGACTCTTTATCCCTCCTCCTCATCCCTCCTCTTCATCGATAAAGAGGAGGGATGAAGATTGAGGAATATTACAGTACCCTGAGACGATGAAAAGTTTATCGTGAGCTTCGTCGAAAATGCGAACTATTAATCCGGCGATTTAATTGTAGCGCACATTTCACTGCCGAGCCGCTGCTGCATTTCATCGTACACTTCAACGCACACTTCGTCGCCACCCTTACTGTTAGATACACTTAAACGACCTGCTTACTCGTTGCCGGGTAATGACTTATCGACGAAGTGTGGCGTTTAAGAGTGCGGTGAAGTGTTTCTTTTCGGTGTCTCCTTCGTTTGAACCCCCCACTATTTAGCCGCCGGAGTAATAGTACCCTTGCGGGCTACGACCCAATCACCGTCAGGGCGTAGGGCAGTTCGGTGAGCACTTCACAGCCCTGGCGGGTGACCAGCAGAGGGACCTCGGCAGAAAAGTGCCCCAAGTCAAAACGGCGGGTGGCTAACTCGAGCACGATGACCATGTTTTCCTGGAGTACCGTGACGTCCGTCGCGACCAGATTTGGCAGTTCGTGGACGTCCAGTCCGATGCCGTGGCCGACGAAATCAAGGGCCATTTCCAGTCCGCGCTCTTTCATCGCTTCGGTTCCGAGATGATAAAGATCGGCCGCGGCGATGCCGGGTTCGACCGCCTCGATCATCAGGGCATTGACCTGGTCCAAGGATTGGTGAATGCGCACGGCATCCGCCGGGGGTTCCCCGAGAGCGTAAACGCGGAACAGATCGCCCTCTTCACCAGGATAGGTGATGAGGAAGGGCGCCAGGCGCTGGTCGCGGGGCAGGCCGGCGAAACGCACCAAGGGCGCGCCGTTCACCAGGGGGCCCGGATAGTCGCGGCCAAAGTGAGTGAAGTAACCAGAGAGATAACCGAAGTTGATGTAGCCCGTGCCGACGAGAATGTCGATCCCCTTGGCGGCCATCAAGCGGGCGGCTCGTTCGCTGTCTACCAGTTTGGTCATGGGTCGAAGTCCCCTTGGCGCTTCCAGGAGCCATAGCGTAGTCAGATGCGCTCGGCGATTACCACACCCAACTGGTCCGACGGCAATCTGCGGGATGGACTCGTATTGGCAAGTTGCTATGCTGGGAGCCCGAAATGGATGCACCGAGCCAGAGACCGCAGGCGGATGGTGGCGCGATCACGATTTCCGATCCGTCGCCGGCCGATGACGGTGCGCTCGGTTCACTGAACCCGATGCTATCGGTCACGGTCCACCACCGGGCCGGCAAGGCGATGGATGTCACCTTCCACTGTGATGCGTCCGGCGGGTGGGAGGAGATCGCCGGCTTCAACCAGGCGCCCGGCGGCCGGTTTCAAGCGCGACCCGAGAAGATGATTCGCCGCGGGGCGACGTATGGCTGGAGCGTGACCGCGACGGACGGGGTCGAGTCCCAGTCGCAGACCTTCCGTTTCAACCTGGCGATGTTCATCGGCTCGAAGGAAACGGCGATCGCGTACTCCGACTGCTGGAAGTTCGGGTACCTCAAGCACGGCCGGGAGCCGGGCCGCTGGTACGTCACCACCCAGCGCGGCGCATGGGCGGCGTACGATATGGACAAGGGATGGGTCCGGACCTATCAGCGGTTGCTGCAAAGAGAGAAATGGGAGGGCGGACCGATCTTCGGCGACGGCGGCGATCTGGGGCATCCCTTCTGGGGTTCCTGGGACGGCTGCTATCACGCGTTCGGCACGCGTCGGCGCTTCGATGGTCTGGGCTTCGAGTCCGTCTCCAGCCCCACCTTCGAGGCGTTTGGCCATTGCGTGTTCGAGCGGGACGTCCGGGATACGGGACTGCGAACGCAGCACCCGAACTGGCAGGAGGGGACGACGTATACCTTTAGCGAGGATCGGGCGTGGATCATGGCGATCGACCACGACCAATCCATCGAACGAGGCAACGTCAAGTACTGGGAGTGGACAAAGGAAGGCGGTTGGAAGGATCCGGTTGTGGTCGGCACGGTCACCAATCACACCGGCCAGGTCGCCCTCGTGCGGCATACGCGGGATCTCTGGTATCTGTTCGTCACGGAGGGTGAACACGGCACGCAGGACGGCCTGGAGAACGATAATTTCCAGTCCACCCTCAAATACTTCAAGTCGAGTGACGCCGGCGGAACATGGAGTCCGCTGCAGGACACCGGCGTGCCGGCGCATGCGCTTTGGAGTAGCGTCTCCTTCGCTCGCTATGGCGACAACTACTACGTTTTCCTCTCCGCCGGCTACGACAGCTACATCTACTTCACGCGGGACCTGGAAAACTGGAAGTGGGATCATACCGTGCCGGCCAACCGGACGAGGGTGGCCAAGGAAAAGTGGATGAAACCCCACGGGACGTTACTGCACCAGAATGCGCTGATCTTCACCGTCGCCGGGGACCTCGACTATCACGACGATCAGTTCGGCATCATCGTGGTGGTACCGGAGATGGTGGCGCATTGCCGGGAACCGACGCACCCCGCGCCGAGCGACGGAACGGAACTTCCTCCGGGAACCCACGAAACGGCGTTGTCCGTGAGCGTCCATGGGCCGCAGAGCTACGACGTGGCCTTCTACTGGGAGGACGGCAACTTTATCGGCGAGGACAAATTCCTCCGGGACGGCGATACCGCGACCGTGCGGGTGACCGGGCTTGAGCCGGGCCGGACCTACCGCTGGTACGCCCTTTCCCGCGGCGCACTGCTCGAGTACTCGGGCGCGGAGCCGGAGACGACCAGCGACCAACAACGGTCGGACGCCGTGAGTTTCTCCGTGGCGGGCTAGCCCGCATAGTTCACAGATTCGAGTGATTCGAGATCCGAGTCGCAGTTTGGATGACTGATCTGCCCTTCGGTAGTGGTTCAAGAGCGTTTTTGTTCTTGTAGGGTCTGTTTTCGAATCCATGCA
>Ga0310123_10001315_pt1 | contig 20823 bp, 16 predicted proteins | sample CB6_AW_1057_MG_FD_203505 | JGI IMG/M metagenome (GOLD analysis project Ga0310123, IMG submission 203505) | Marine microbial communities from Western Arctic Ocean, Canada - CB6_AW_1057 | ecosystem: Environmental > Aquatic > Marine > Oceanic | place: Canada: Western Arctic Ocean | collected... | reverse complement strand
CCATGTTCCAGGAACCTGAGTTTGGTTCCGGATCGATAATAATTCGACAGGCGTTGTGAATAGACGCTATTGATTCAAAGGACGTGTCCATCTTAAAATCGGCTTACGAGCGGCCTGTACGTCGTTTGGCCGGCTGATTGGTGTGTGGTACGGCGCGTTATGTAGGAACTCGGCATCTTCACGGACGATTTCGTGAATCGCGTCGCCAAATGCATCCAACGTTTCTTTCGACTCGGTCTCGGTCGGCTCGATCATCATAGCTTCCGGGACAACCAGTGGGAAGTAGACCGTCGGCGCGTGAAATCCATAATCCAGTAATCTCTTAGCAATGTCCATGGCCGAAATTCCGCGTTCCTCTTGCAGATTCTGTGCTGACGCAACGAATTCGTGCATGCACAATTCACCGTGTGGCACAGGCAGCACGTCTTTAAGCGTCGCTTTCAAATAGTTAGCGTTCAGAACTGCATTCTCAGAAACATCGCACAAGCCTTTAGCTCCGAGTGTCCGCAAATAACAATAGCCGCGAAGAAGAATTCCCACATTGCAAAGGAAACCTCGGATCCGTCCAATCGATTGCTGGGGAGTTTCCAAATGGTATCGGGTAACCGTTGGCCGTTGCGTTTTCGCAATAACAGGTGCGGGTAAATAGTCGGCCAAGTCCGCGCGTACGGCAATGGGACCCGCCCCCGGTCCGCCCGCCCCATGTGGACCAGTAAATGTCTTGTGAACGTTGAAGTGCATCATGTCGGCGCCAAAATCGCCGGGACGAGTGATGCCCAATATCGCATTTAAATTCGCGCCGTCAACATAGACTAACCCGCCGACATCGTGCATTAATCTGCAGATTTCGGCGATCTCGCATTCGAACAAACCTAAAGTATTTGGATTCGTGATCATAAAAACTGCCGTCTGGCCGTCCAGATGCGACTGCAGTTCGTCTAGATCAACGCGACCTTGTTTATTTCCTTGCAGTTGGACACAGTCAAAGCCGGCGGTGGCAGCGCTTGCAGGATTCGTGCCGTGGGCACTGCTGGGAAACAAAACTTTCGACCGACTTTCTCCACGGTCTCGAAAAAAGGCCGCGGCGACCAACAGAGCTGTCAATTCACCGTGCGCCCCGGCAGCCGGCTGCAATGAGACGGCTGACAGACCAGAGATTTCTGCCAGCATTTCCTGCATCTCATACAGAATCTGAAGTATGCCTTGCAGGTCCTCTTCCACCTGATAAGGATGCAGGTCTGCCAGTCCGGCTAGCGACGCAAGTCGCTCATGACGCTTCGGATTATATTTCATCGTGCAACTGCCGAGCGGGTAGAAGTGCGTGTCGACTGACATGTTTAGAGTCGACAGATTGTCATAGTGGCGCACAATTTCTGGCTCGCTCAATTCCGGCAATTCCAGAGGATCGGACATCAGTTGATCCGGCGGCATTAGCTCGTCGAGTGATCGATTGGGAACGTCGCTGTGTGGAAAGACAGCCCCGCGCCGGCCCGGTTCAGACAGTTCAAACAGTAGCTTCGTCGCCAGTTTATTTCTCATGAAGGCCGCGGTATTCTCGTATCTATATTGATAGTTGGTGTCCACACCGATGCGTCGCCACAATTGTCACAGCCCGAGTACTGATTTGCGCAGAGATCTCACTAAACGATCAATGTCGTCGCGAGTCCGTTTTTCAGTGACTGCAACAAGAACACCCTCCTCAGACGCCTTGCCAAACTGTGTGGCAAATGATTGAAAATGGCGTAACGTCGGCCCTAAATCGAAACCGTCACATCGTGCGTTCCGCAACACCTCGTCAAGCTTTCCATTGCGAATTCGCAAACTAAACTCCTTGAAAAATGGGCGATCAAACATCAATTCGACACCATCAATCGTTGATAATTGCTCGGCTGCGTAATGCGCCTTTCGGCAACATAACTCGGCCACTTCCTTTAAACCGACTTTTCCTAACAGCGCCAGGTACACAGTTGCTCGCAGCGCCAATAGTCCTTGATTCGTACAGATGTTGCTCGTTGCTTTTTCGCGACGAATGTGCTGCTCGCGAGCCTGTAGGTTTAGCACAAAACAGCGTTCCCCGTTCCGGTCAATCGTCTGGCCGATCAGTCTTCCCGGCATCTGCCGCACGAAATTTTGTCGGCACGCAAGAATACCAAGAAACGGTCCGCCATACTGCATTGGAATTCCCAATGGCTGACCTTCCGCGACGGCAATATCCGCTCCAAAATCGCCAGGGCGTTTCAGTAAACCTAAGCTGATTGGATCGAAACTGACGACCGAAAGGGCCCCGTATCGGTGAGCAATATCTGTCAATCGACATGCGTCTTCCAAACAGCCAAAAAAGTTCGGTTGCTGGACGATTAGGCATGCGGTCCGATCGTCAAGTGCCGCTTCGACATTCGCCAGATCAACCGTACCCTCGGGCGTCGACACGACGACGATTTCGCAATCGAGATGGCTGAGGTAGGTCTCGACCACCTCTCGATATTCGGGATGGACTGAGCCCAAGATTACGATCTTCTCACGCCGCTGAGTGGCCCGCATCGCCATCAACGCAGCCTCACTGACGCTCGTCCCTCCTTCGTACAAACTTGCGTTCGAAACATCCATACCGGTCAACTGACAGATGAGCGTTTGATATTCGAAAAATGCCTGCAAACTACCTTGACTGGCTTCTGCCTGATAAGGCGTATACGCCGTGTAAAATTCACCGCGTGAAGCAATCTCATCGACCACCGCAGGAATAAAGTGATCGTAGACGCCGCCGCCTTGCATACAGGCTCGCGACGAACCACCGACATTTCGTCCAGCACATTCACGCAGATGCGCTTCTAACTCTATTTCCGACAACGGCGGCGGCAGATCCAGCGGACGCTTCAAACGAAGTTGCTCAGGCACCTGATTAAAAAGATCACTGATAGAATCGACCCCAATTGTTTGCAACATCGCACGCTGCTGCTTAGCCGTATTGAAAAGATAAGCCACACGTTTCTCCGTAATGAAATCAGACCGAGCGATCAAACCAGCCGTGTTCCAATTGGCAGACTCAGCTAATGCGAGTCTGTTGTGCAGTGCTCCTGGTAAGCAGCAAGATCAAGCAACGCATGCAGTGCTGATGGCTCGGAAATGTTTAGCTTGATCATCCAACCTCGACCATAAGGATCTTCGGACAAGATATCCAATTCGTCCGGAAGCGACTCGTTTACCTCGATAACCTTACCCGCAACTGGTGCACACAGTTCACTGACCGCTTTGACACTTTCAACTTCACCAAATACCTCACCAACACCCAGCATCCGCCCAACGTCCGGCAGATCGATATACACCAGATCGGTTAGTGCTCTTACAGCAAACTCAGTAATCCCGACGGCCGCAACGCCACGATGGGCGTAAATCCACTCGTGCGTGGTTGTATAATTCAACTCTGCAGGATCCATGGACTCAACTCCTCGATTCCACGTTAGCTGTCACGATTGCGAAGATTTCGCAATTCCAGTTCCGCAATCTTTGCGAATCTCCGACCGTGCCGGCCACCTTCAAACTCAGTTTTGAGCCAGATCTCGACCATGCTGCTGATAACTTGGTCTCCGAGCAAATCGCCAGACAGGCAGAGCACGTTGGAATTGTTGTGCAGACGGCTCATCTCAGCCGTCAGGTTATCGTGGCAGGGAGCTGCAAAAACGCCGGGGAATTTGTTCGCTGTAATGCACATCCCAATACCTGTCCCGCAAATCAGAATGCCGCGATCGACTTGTTTTTCAGACACTGCGGTGGCGACCTTGGCCGCGTAATCAGGGTAGTCCACGCTGTCACTGGAATCAGAACCTAGGTCGAGCGCCTGATGGCCCAGATCGCTCAACAGCGCCAAGATATTTCGTTTGACCTCGTATCCACGATGGTCACTGGCAATCGCAATTCTCATGGTACTTATGACGACTTTGTTATCAGATTTTCTTCAAGAATAACCCGGATGTGCTTCTCGATTTGAGCTTCGCATCTTGCGTATTCATCGATACCACCACCAATGGGATCTGCAATGTCCAAACCGTCGTGAGCCAACAACGCGATGCGGTTGGCTGAATCCGGCCAATCGAAGAGTATCGAATCCCGGTGACTTCGTGTCATCGTATAGATGCGATCTGCCTGATCCAGCAATCGACGAGTGAGCGGCTGGCTTTTGTGCCCGCGAATGTCAATTCCTCGTCTGTTCAGCAGCTCGACCGATTCCGAGCTTGCGGGAGATCCACGGACGGCCGCGATTCCCGCTGAAGCAACCATAAAACCTCGATCGATCAGTTCGTCCTCACTACATTCTAACTTCTCCGACAACAATTTGCGAAACAACCCCTCGGCCATCGGACTGCGACAAGTGTTGCCGGTACACACGAAAAGGTACATTTCACTCAGTGACTCGACTGGGACCGCATCGCTGAATTTGACAAGCTGAATTATAGCGACAATCACGACAAGAATCTGCCCGTCTGCAAAACTTGGAATTTGAAAAACTGTCTTCAATCGTCACTGGTTGTTTCAGTGTCAAACGCACGAACGGGACTAATCATTCAACGCAACTTATCTATTTGCTGATTCATTATTAGCCTCTACAAATTTTACAAATGCACAATTTGTCGACAAATCCAAAGCCGATGCTGTCGGTATATTCCCGGTACTCCAGTCTCTGAATGCTGTTATCGTCGGCTCAAGGGAAATTGTTTGTGCTTGCAGTCGAGCGAGCAAGACCAACGTTAGTCGGACTGAAAAAGTTGATTTATACAACTTTTGACGACCGCTTTTTTAATTTTCTGACGTCAGTATTTTACAAAAGTAAATGTTGTTGCTTTCGATTCGCTGAGATTAGTGTCGGCCTAATGACGCATCTTCATTCTACAACGCAATCGCGAAGACGATCTCCGAAGAGACGGTTTCTGACGAATCGTTAAATTTAAGGGAATGACTCGACTAAGCCTTCGGCAATATCGTGATCAGGTGCGTCGTATGTATGATGGTCCGGTCGGTACGGTTTTGGCCCTGGGCAGCCTGAGCTCGCTACATGAGCCGTTGCTGGGACATATGTTACGGTCGAAGAGTTCGACATCGGGAAATTTCGGAATATACTCGACGTCGGCACCGGTCAGATTCTGGGACACCTGCTATAAGGAGACTCGCCCAGGCACCCGTTTAGTTGCCTGCGACCTATCACCCCAAATGCTCCGCCGTGCCAGAAGCCGCATGAACAATGATCGACCCCTGTATGTCGCAGCCGATCTGATGCAGCTTCCATTCGGTGATAATGCATTCGACTGCGTGACGTGTGGTTGGGTGCTGGAACATTGCTGGATCCAAAGCTGGGCTTAAGCGAACTGTGCCGCATCCTAAAACCCAACGGAAGCCTGCTGCTGCTCGCGACGGAAGACACGCTTTCTGGAGCTGTCGACGACGCGTAAAACAACTCGAATCACTTCGCGTACCGAATCGGATTCCAACCCCGCGCCAGATCAACCAACCTATCGAGCGTCTGGTGATTGGATCCGCAGGCTACGATACCAGGCAATCTCAACATGTCAGCTCGGTCGTCAATCCATAACTCTTGAAAGTGGACCGGCTTATCGTTGTGCACCCAATGAGCATCGCCCCCGAAAATTCGAGCGATGTGCAATAACACGGGAAAATCATACACGTTCGGTGTGTGAATCAACGATCCGCCATATTCACCGCGCGACATCAGCGGCAGAATGTTGCCCGGCATTCTGTCTGGCGGAACACCTTCCAAGCCACTGTCGCTCACCATTCGCGCCTTAATCGGATCGTCGTTTTGGAAGCCGATCAGATAGATCTTTTTGGACCCTGGCCATGTTGTAGGATCGACTGGCTTCAAGGTGTCGAGCACTTTGCGCGCTGGCCGACTCGGATCGTCCGGGCCGCACACCACTTGATCGTCGACAGCTTCGACCCACGAGCCATGCTCACCGTCTTCCGGCAAATAGACGAGCGAGTAATGGACGGTGACAACGGATCGCAAGTGCAGCATCACCGCATAAGCGTTGCCGGTCTTGTCACGATACTGCTTAGTTCCGTCAATCGGATCGAGCGCAATCGTGTATTCTCCGTCAGTAGCAAAACGGTCCAGGTCGCCGGTCTCTTCCTCCGCATCGATGCAACATTTGCGAAAATTCGGATCTCGATCCCGAAGTGCCGACACCAGTAGCTCCTGTACGGTCAGATCGGCCAGCGTCAATGCGTCTGTGTATGCGCTGCCCGAAGATTTTCCGGCCAGAGAGATATTGTGCTGACGAAGCTGTCTCGCCACCGCTCCTCCCCAGCGTAACACCTCGGGAAGATGCGTCCCCAAGGCGTCCGTCAGCGACTTCAATTTCATCAAACTCCGCTCCTTATCTGGTTGAATTCACTCGTCACCACAATAATCGGGACGAGCAACTGAGCATAAATCCAAAAACTCCTTATCCCGCAACAGTAGCATGACCGTCAAAAAAGAGGTGTATCTCCTTTAATGCCACTCTTCTATGCTTTTGATCACTAGCATGGCTACATCACAACCTGTCACTCGGTGAAACGCGTGCCAGCCTGGGACGGCGTTGACTTCGATTACGTAGCAGTGTCCTTGGCGATCGTAAAGTAGATCGACGCCAGCAAATCGACTGGCCGTGGCCTTAGTTGCCAACAATGCACATTCTTGTTCAGCGTCTGTCAGTGTGTACGGTTCGGCTATACCTTTCTGGGAAATATTGGTTCGGAAACCATCGGACGAACGACGGCGCATGCCACCAATCACTCGACCATCTAGCACCAAAGCGCGAACGTCGAAGCCTTCATGTTTGATAAATCGCTGCACATACAAGATCGCCTGAATCCGCTCTAATGTCCGAAACGTCCGCAGCGCGAGTTCAGGATCACTGACACGAATGATGCCGCGGCCCTCTGAACCAAATATCGGTTTGACGACAACATCGCCACCAAGTGTTTGGAACGCCTCCATGGCGGACTCAGAGTTCTCGCAGACCACGGTTTCGGGAACAGCCAATCCGGCAGTTTGAAGTCGGACCAATGTCAGATACTTGTCAACAGCACACTCGATCGCTTTCGGCGGGTTAAGCACAATAACACCTGATGCTTCGAGTGACGCCAACGAGTCCATACGAAATACAACCTGCTCTAGCGAACCGGGTGGCATTGTGCGTACGACAACCGCATCGGCAGCTGTCAGGTCTTCGCCTTCGGCAGCAAGTGGCGATGACAATAGGCCGACGCAGGCAATCAAACGATGAAAATCGATTCGGAAAAATTCATGGCCCTGTTTGCACGCAGCTCGGCCCAAATCGTCACAATGCCAACTGCAGGGATTGCCCAAGACGCCAATGCGCACAAACTCATCCTTGCTCAATCAAACGGAATCTTTGCAACCGCGAAAATTTGCACAGGAGACACCAACACTTTTTTTATTGCAGGATGTCTGCTTCATATGTAGCTTCTGCGAAAATCATTATCCGAGACCAAACGATTCTCGCAGGATCTCGGGAGCCGTATTGCCGAACCGGTGTACGTATCCTGAATCCAGGTTGTGGAAATTGATTTGTGCCGGACTAAACAAATGTGGGTCGATCTGGTAAAAGTCGCGTCCGGCGTCCTCGAATATTTCGAGGAATGGCTTACCATAGGCGTCCGAGGCCATGGAAGGCACCAATGGGCCAATTTTGGCCAACGATTGGTCGTCTCCTTGTACCCACAATGTGACGCGGCTGCCATACAGAATCGCGTCATTCGTCCGGCCGATTGCGGTCAAATCATCGGCCACAACGGGAGCAAGCGGAACGATTCCGTAACCACTGCGGACGCGACGGACATCAAATCCCAGCGTGAACAGCTTGTGCAAAGCCGTCTCGACAGAACGGGCGAGCACCTGAAAATTTCCTGACTGACTGGACGTTCGTGCCGCAAACAGAATTGTCTGCTCTGGCGGGACTTTTGTCTTTGCGGCAATAGACTGCATCACCGAATCGTCAGGCAACTCACTAGTTTCCAGAACGCCAACGGTACACTGTGAGGTCTCACGATATTCCAAACGCTCGAAGAGTTCTTCGACGGCTGCAGCTGCTCGCATCGGCCCGGAACCCATGGCGAAGTACGTCTTGACGTTAATCCGCCAACCGGCGTATTGGCTAAATAGACAGGCCTCGACCGGGTGATCAGTACTAACTTGAACGCACGGCCAAGTCAGCCCGTCGATTTCTCCAGGCACAACTGTGATTTCGGCCAAACCCGACAGGCAGACCTTAGCCAGCGCCAATCCGGCAGCGATACCTCCTTCCGCTTGCACTCCGCAGTCGACGATTTGTCCCCCACCAGGTAAGTTATGGCACGTCACTCGCAACTTGTCGGCGCCGTTAATGAATTGGCAAGCTAGTTCGTACGCGTAGACATTTAGACGATCGGTCATTTTCAAATACTGGCCTTTATTTTCTATCCTTGTTCACGAATGGAACAAAACCTTGGCCCAGGCGGCCTAACATCCATGCGAGGCCACGGCGGTATCACCGCAAGGGTGTTGGAAAGAGGACGAATTCGCGTGGATGATCCGGTGGAGTTCGTTCAAGATAGATCCAAAGTCAAGCAGTCGAAAACCTAGAATCGACAGTCGGCTCACTTCGACGTTTCGATCACTCGTGACGAAAGAATTTTAACATCTTCCAGCGGATGATCCTGAGCGTTCGTCGCGACATCACCAATTCGCAGCACCACCTCCAAACTCTCGTCGTCAGCCGTCTTGCCGAAGACCGTGTATTGGTTGTCTAGGTGCGACACTCGGCCCAGACACAAGAAAAACTGGGAGCCTGCCGAGTTTGGATCGTTCGTCCGCGCCATGGAAAGCACTCCAGTTTCGTGTAGTCGGTCGTTGAACTCGGCGTCAATCGTGTAACCCGGACCGCCAGTTCCCGTCCCCTCTGGACAGCCGACTTGTATCATGAAGCCTTCGATCACTCGGTGAAAGATGATACCGTCATAGAATCCGATCTTCGTCAAACCAATGAGATTGCGGCTATGTCCCGGTGCAACATCGGAAAATGTGTTGATCGTAATCCTACCCATTGTCGTTTCGAACTGAACCTGATAGTTGTTCTGGTCAAAGTCAACGTCGGCCAATGCCGCATTGACCTCCGCTCGGCGGTTCGGGGTCATGAAGGTATCCTTCCGAATGAGTGTTCCTAGATATCAATTCTCGGCGTCGGCGAGATCGACCGGAACTGATTTCGCAACGGCTTGACCAGCGGATGTTAGACGTTTGCGGTCCGGAATTCTAGGACACAGATTGAAACAGTCGACCGAAGATTCATCGGATGCGATCAAGATGTTAAATTCGACTGGGTCGCCTGTCGCGTCAACCTGTCAACGAACCCCAAATCCGCCTCCGCCCGGAGTTTCTATCATCAGCACGTCACCGGATTGGACGTCGAGTTCCCCTTTGCCTCCGAGAACCTCAAGTACGTCCGATCCAAATCGCCGTACAGAGTTTCGCCCGCATTGACCTGGTTGTCCTCCTTCCAGGCCAAACGGAGGGTACGGTCCGCGACGTTCGCTTAGAATCGAAACTTTCAACGGTTCCAGAAATTCGAGTTTGCGCATTACTCCGTCACCACCGCAATATCTGCCCATTCCGCCCGACCCGCGACGGACTGAGAATTCCTGAATGCGCACAGGATAGCGACGCTCGATCACCTCGACGTCCGTCAGTCGCGTATTGGTCATGTGCGTGTGTACGGCATCGGCGCCGTCGGCGTCGGACGTAGCGCCACTGCCGCCACAAATAGTTTCATAGTAACCGAAGGTCTCGTTTCCAAAGGTCAGGTTGTTCATCGTACCCTGACTACCAGCCGCGACTTGTAAGGCTCCCAGGAGCGTGTCGACCACACGTTGCGAAGTTTCGACGTTGCCTCCAGCGACCGCCGCACACCGTGTAACGTCTTGCCGTTCGGGAGGATTCAGCAAACATTCGGGCAGGATGATGTTGATCGGTTCTAGCACGCCGCTGTTCAGCGGAATGTCTTCTTTGATCAGGCAACGAAACGCATACATCACCGCAGCCGACACGATGGCGCGGTTGGCGTTGAGATTGGATGCGACGACCGGGCCAGTGCCTGTGAAGTCAACCGTTGCCGAATCGTTGCTAATCGTGATCGTAACGACAATCAGCGATCCATCATCTAGGTGATCGGTCATCTGGTAGTGTCCGTCGGAGATGTTAGCAAGTGCCATCCGCATTTTCTCGATGGCAGCTCGTTGGATGTGCTGCATGTACGCCTGCACAACCGGCAACGTGTGTCGCTTGACCAGTTCAGTCAGTTGGATCACTCCGCTGTTATTCGCGGCGACCTGGGCCGAAAGATCGGCCAAATTGTCATTTATCGCGCGAGTGGGGTAGGGAGCCGAGACAAGCAACTCCCGCAGTTGTGCCTCGCGCGAGTCACCAGCGTCAATAAATTTGAAATTGCGAATCAAGACGCCCTCTTCCCCCAAATGCTTCGAAAACGGTGGCATACTTCCGGAAACGACGCCACCGATTTCTGCGTGATGTGCCCGGCTGGCCGTAAAGAACAACAGCTCATTTGATTCACAATGATGCACCGGAGTGACGACTGTTACGTCGGGCAAATGCGACCCGCCACGGTACGGATCATTCATCACAAAGACATCACCCGACGCCATTTCAGGGTTATCCGCCAGAATGCGTTTGACCGTCTCGCTCATCGCCCCTAGATGCACTGGAATATGCGGTGCGTTGACGACCAACTCACCCGTGGAATCAAATATCGCGCAACTGAAATCCAACCGATCCTTGACGTTAGTCGAGATCGACGTCTTTTGCAGCGTTACCCCCATCTGTTCAGCAATCGACGCGAAAAGGTTATTGAAAATTTCTAGCTTCACAGGATCCGCGGATATATTGAGGATCGAAAGTCCAGCGTCCAGAGAAATTTTCTCCGCAGCTCTCTGGAACCTGGACCCCAGACCCCGAACCATTTCGTCGCTGATCAAAATCTCGCTACGGTTGGTCACCGTCGCGGAAAAGCCCGGATCAATGACAACCGTTGACGTCGGCTCACAGATGATTGACGGGCCGGTGATTAAATCGCCTGGATGTAGGTCTTCTCGCAAGAATACACTCGTTGTGTGACGTTTGCCGTCAAACCATGTTTCGGCGATGTCAGCCGCTTCCGGAGTCCGGTCGACGAGATCGATCGTTTCGTCGGGTGGATTGGCAGTTATTCCCACGACTTCAACGCGTGCGGCCGTGATTTCCATCGCCCGGGCACTTTGCGTGTATCCGTACAATTGCTGGTGCAGTTCTTCGTAAGCGAGGGCATAATCGCCGTCGTCCGGACGAATAACGTTTATGGTCGCTTCGACTCCTTGATAACGCAAATCCAGCGATCGGATCGGCGGCCGGATATGTTCGTCGCTGATGCCTTCTGCCAAGACCTGCTCGCGAGCTCGCGATTCTAATCGTTCGAACAGAGGTTCCAGGACCTCAATCTGCTCTGTCGAGTACGGTTGTAGCACGGCTTGCTCACCGAAACGTCGCACATCGGCTTGTCCCATTCCGTAAGCACTGAGAATCCCTGCGTACGGATGAACAATGATCTGCCGAATGCCTAGCAAGCGAGCCATCGAGCAGGCATGCTGAGCCCCCGCGCCACCAAACGTAACCAGTACATAATCGGCCGGATCGTAACCTTTAGACACCGAAATCTTGCGAATCGCCCGTACCATGTTTGCGTTGGCGATTTTGTAAAAGCCTTCGGCCAATTCGATCGGAGAGTAACGCTTGCCCATCGGCGACCCAGCAATCTGATCGCACAAACTCTGCAAGCGGCACTCAACCACACTCCGATCAAGAGGAAATGGAAACATCGCTGGTAAGATCTTACCTAGATACAGATTCACATCGGTCACACACAACGGCCCTCCGCGACCGTAGCAGGCAGGACCGGGATCTGCACCTCCGCTTTCTGGTCCCACAGCCAGGTGCACTCCATTGAAGTCGCAAACGCTTCCCCCGCCCGCGGCCACCGTCTCGATGGCCAGCATCGGAGCGACTACGCGCACTCCGGCCTTTTGCGTTTCGAATTCGAGGTCATAAGTACCATCAAACCGTGACACGTCAGTACTCGTACCACCCATATCGAAGCCAATCGATTTGTCGAAACCCGCACGCTGAGCAACCTTGGAAAAACCAATCACACCACCGGCCGGCCCGGATAGAATGCTGTCCTTGCCCACAAACCGATCTGCATCGACCAGTCCACCCGCCGAAGTCATGATTTTCAGACTGTTTTGCCCCAGAAAACTCCTCAAACTGTGCATGTAATCCCGCAGGATCGGATTCAAGTAGGCGTCCATAACCGTCGTATCACCCCGCGAAACGATTTTGATCAGCGGCGATACACGGCTCGACGTACTGATTTCATGGAAACCGACGTTGCGAGCAATCCGTTCGACTAAGAGCTCGTGCTGCGAGTTGGTAAACGAATGAAGCAAACAAATGGCAATCGACTCGATCCGCGATTGCTTCAATTCGACCAGTTGCTGCCGGACGACCGCTTCGCTCGGCGACTTTAGCGACTTACCCTCGGAATCGATGCGCTCATCAATTTCGACAACGGTTACAAATAACGGCTGTGGCTTGCGGATTGCCAGATCAAACAGCCTCGGCCGGTCTTGATTGCCGATAAGCAAGACGTCACCGAATCCTTTGGTCGTGATAAAGGCGGTTCGAGCGCCATTCCGAGTTAACAGTGCATTGGTGCCTCGTGTCGTACCCAATCGAACCGACACTTCCGGATGCGACTCGTCGCGACGCAATCCCAGCACATACCGGATCGCCAGGATCGGAGCTTCAACATCGGATACCAATTCGTAATTCGTGCCAGTAAAAATTTGTGATTGAGCGTTTGGATCGATGCTGAACAGACCGCGTTCACAGTCAAACTCGGTCACGCGAGCCTTGTGAGTCGCGTTGCCTTCGCCATCTAAAAACCGAATTTCGTAACCTGACCAAAAGTCGACCGGGTCGTCACAACGAGAGGAATCGACGAAACAGTCCGTTCCGCCAGTTTCCTCAACCTGTCCCTTGGTGACCCCCGAGCTTAACACCTTCAAGGTCACCAATTCGTCGTTTGGTGAGCGCGCAATACAATCGGTAAATGTGCCACCGACGTCGATCCAAAATTCCCACGGTCGCATTCGCGTCGACGTTTGCTCGCAATGTATTCGCCGAAGTTTCAAGGTGAATTGTAGGTCGTTGGCAAACCTTGGTCCAGACTGTGCTTCCATACAGTTCGACTGTCGCTATGGCCGCCTGTCTCTTGAAACCGAGCATGACGAACAGCCACTGTTCTTCATCCTGATACAATACCGCTAGAACGTCACGTGAGAACAAGATTCTCGTCTACAATATCGAACATGTTGGAAAAGATCACGAATCCCTGAAGCAATTTAAGCAATATGTGCGATGGAATTTCCCAATCGCCACTGGCGACTTAAATAATTTATATTGCTAAATCGTTTTATAATTTTTAAATTTCTAATATCATTAAGTCTTTTTATTTTAACAAAAATATTGATGTTTAGGAATAATAAAAAGAATAAGTTGATAATTTTCCTGTAGTATTATTTATATAATCGTCAAATTAACCTTGCACTTAGCACTCTTGTTAGATTTTTTAATCTTTTTATTTTATCAATCCTTCCAGATTTTCGATGGATGATTTAGGAATTCGTGTCTTGACGCGTCTCTCGCACTAACTGATCCAACGAACCACAGAAATAGCGAAATGAAAACAACAAAGTACAATTTGGTCGTCATTGGCAGCGGGCCTTCGGGTCAGAAGGGGGCTATTGCGGCCACCAAGCTGAACAAGCGAGTGGCGCTAATTGGACAGCCATCGCGATCGTTAGGAGGCGTCTGTCTGCACACCGGAACAGTCCCGTCCAAGACAATGCGGGAAGCGATTCTGCATTTGTCGGACTGTCGGAAACGAAACGTGTACGGTGAGCACTATCGCCACAAACGGCGGATCACAATTCAAGAGCTTCTCCTAGAAATTTCTCAAGTCACACAATTCGAACTTGGTGTCGTCGAGGACCAACTGGAACGCAATCGCGTGGACATCTACTCGGGCGAAGCTCGGTTTATTGGCCCTCATGAGGTAGAAGTGTTTCAAGGCGACGACCGCTCCGTGATCGAAGGCGAAAATATCCTGATCGCGGTCGGCACGAAGCCAATGCGACCCACTCACATACCATTTGACGGACACTGTATTTTCGATTCTGATGAAGTCTTGAACCTGGAGAGGATTCCAAGGTCCATGATCATCGTCGGAGGAGGAGTGATCGGCATCGAGTATGCCAGTATGTTTGCCACGCTGGGAATTCACGTGACCGTTGTGGACAGACGGGAACGGTTATTAGAGTTCTGCGACCGCGAGATTGTCGATTCATTGCTTTATCACGCTCGTTTATTGGGCATAGTTTTCCGGCTAGGCGAGGAAGTCCTCGGAATCGATCGCAGCGGTGACAATCGAGCAGTTCTACGATTGGAAAGTGGCAAGCGGCTGGTTGGCGATAATGTCGTATTCTGCGTTGGACGCGCCGGCGATACCACAAGGTTGAACCTACAATCCGCCGGGCTGGATCCAGACGAACATGGTCGCTTGTGGTGCAACGAGCAGCATCAAACGTGGGTCCCACATATCTACGCAGTGGGCGACGTGGTCGGATTTCCCGCTCTCGCCAGCGTGTCGATGGACCAAAGCCGCCGCGCAGTTTTCCAAGCTTTCGACCAACCATTCGAATCGTGCGAATACATGCCGTACAGATTATTCACAATCCCAGAAATCTCGATGGTGGGCCGAAGCGAAGAGCAGTTAACGTCCGACAAAGTCCCGTACAAAGTCAGCATCGTCCGAGGCCAAATCGTGGACGATCAAACCGACATGCTAAAACTGCTTTTCCACCGCGAATCTCGCAAGCTACTTGGAGTCCACTGCATCGGTGAATCAGCTACCGAGATCATCCACATTGGCCAAGCCATCATGTCCTTCGGTGGCACGATCGACTACTTTCGCGATACGGTCTTCAACTACCCCACTCTGGCCGAATACTACAACGTCGCTGCGTTTGACAGGTTGAACAAACTGGGAGTTGAATGCTGTCTTGAACGCCCACAGGTTGCCGAGCCGATGTCGAACGCCACAGAATTTCAGAGCTCTCTGGATCAAGCAACCGCGAAATTCGTCACGGTTTAATCCACCGGCCGGGCACCGGACGCTACCCGGCCGATCTAATTTACACTGCCCAATTTTCCAGTCTAACGTGCGTGAATCAAATATTCCCTGGCTGCAATTAGTACCGAGTTGTCCTCGGGTCCGCAATCACTCGTCCTGGGCATCTCTAGCAACTTGCTGTAGCAAGCTTCTTTGAATGTCTCTGAACGGCATTAGCATGCTCAAGGTCCAACACACGGAAGTGTACCGGGATCGCCTTGAACATTGGGCGATGGAGTTGACCGTTGCAGATTTATTAGAGAAATCTTTGGCGAATACGGAATCGGATGGTGGAAGTGAAAGCGATGTAAACTGAAAATTTGTCTCGTCACAGGCTTGGACAAAGATCATCCCGGGGCTGCTAAGTCCCGTAACACTTTGTGCAAGATGCCGCCGCTGCGGTAATATTCGATTTCGAACCGCGTGTCGATACGGCAGGTGGTGACAAAGTGGACTTTGTCGCCGTTTGCTTTCCTGGCAGTCACTTCGACCGCCTGCTGAGGCTTCAAGCTGTCAGACACGGAGATTTCATAAATCTCCGTGCCATCCAAATCCAGTTTTTCGCGACTCTCGCCTTCTCGAAACTGGAGCGGCAACACGCCCATACCCACTAGGTTTGAACGGTGGATGCGCTCGTAGGTCGTAGCAATGACGGCACGGATGCCTAACAAGTAAGTGCCCTTAGCCGCCCAATCGCGTGATGAACCGGTGCCATATTCTGCTCCCGCCAGAACAATTAACGGTGTTCCGTCGGCCTTATATTTCATGGCCGCGTCGTACACGGACATCTGCTCACTAGTCGGCAAGTAGATGGTGATTCCGCCTTCAGTGTTCGGAGCCAGTAGATTGCGCAAGCGGATGTTGGCGAACGTACCGCGAGTCATCACGCGATCGTTGCCGCGACGACTGCCGTAGCTGTTGAAGTCTCCAGCGCCGACGCCGTTGTCCTGCAGATATATTCCGGCTGGCGAATCAGCTTTGATGGAGCCAGCGGGGCTAACGTGATCAGTCGTGACCGAATCACCAACTGAAACCAACACGCGCGCGTCCGCGATCGATTCAATCGGCGAGGGCTCGGGTGGCATGTCGACAAAAAATGGTGGTTCCTGTACGTAGGTGCTGTCCGGATCCCAATCATATATATCGCCTTGACCGCCAATGATGGCCTGCCATTCGTCCGGACCGAGCGTTGCGGTCGAGTATTCCTTCACATACGCCTGAGGCGACATTGAACTGGCGATCGTCTCAGCAATCTCCTTTTGCGATGGCCAGATCTCTTTCAGATAGACATCGTTCCCGTCTGAGTCTATTCCAACCGGATCGCTGTTCAAGTCGATGTCGGTTGTTCCGGCAATCGCGAACGCGACAACCAGTGGTGGACTGGCCAAGTAATTCGCCTTCACCTGGGGATGCACACGGCCTTCGAAGTTCCGATTACCGGACAGAACAGCCGCGACAACCAAATCGCTTTCGTTCACAGCGTTCGATACTGGTTCGGACAACGGGCCGCTGTTACCAATGCACGTCGTGCAACCGTATCCCACTGTATGGAAGCCAAGCTGGTTTAACGATTCATCCAGACCAGCCTTTTTCAAGTAATCGGTGACGACCCGGCTGCCAGGCGCCAAACTAGTCTTGACCCACGGTTTGCGATTCAAGCCTCTGGCAACAGCGTTGCGGGCGAGCAATCCGGCACCAATCATCACTGAAGGGTTGCTGGTATTCGTGCAACTGGTGATCGCGGCAATGACGACGGCTCCATCGGTGATTTTACATGATTCGCCGTTCGTCTTCACCGTGACTGGGTCAGTCGGATTTTGTTTTCCAAACGCCTGTTTCAGGTCTAACTTCCACCGTGATTTCATATCACTCAGAAAAATTCGGTCTTGTGGACGTTTCGGCCCGGCCAATGAAGCAACGACCGTCGACAGGTCAAGTTCTAACTTGCTGGAAAATCGAGGTTCTGGCGAGTCGGCCGTTCGGAACAGCGATTGTTCCTTACAATACCGCTCGACTAAGTCCACTTCGTCGGCGGTCCGGCCGGTGCGTTCAAGATATCGGAGTGTTTCATGGTCGACCGGGAAGAAGCCCATTGTCGCGCCGTATTCAGGAGCCATATTGGCTAAGGTCGCTCGATCGGCGAGACTCATACTGTCTAGCCCGGGTCCGCAAAATTCGACAACCTTGCCAACTACGCCATGTGCCCGCAGCATCTGCGTCACTGTCAGCACCAGATCAGTCGCCGTTGAACCATCCGCTAACTGTCCGGCCAGTTTGAAGCCGACCACTTCCGGCGTCAGCATGTAAATCGGCTGCCCTAACATGACAGCTTCGGCTTCGATGCCACCGACACCCCAACCCACCACGCCCAGTCCATTGATCATTGTTGTGTGGCTGTCGGTGCCGACCAGACTGTCAGGAAACGCTATGCCTTCTCGGGTCACCACGACCTTGGCCAAATATTCCAAATTGACTTGATGAACAATCCCTGTCGCCGGCGGAATGATGCGGAAGTTATTGAATGCTTGCTGACCCCAACGTAGAAATTCGTAACGCTCGCGATTGCGTTCAAATTCCTTGTCGACGTTATACTGCAGAGCCAATTGCGTCGCGAACTGATCGACCTGAACCGAATGGTCGATGACCAGATCACACGGCACCAGCGGATTAATCTTTTTCGGATCACCGCCCATACGAACCATCGCACTGCGCAGTGCTGCCAGATCAACGATCGCCGGCACCCCAGTAAAGTCCTGCAGAACAACTCGTCCCGGCTTGAACGGCACCTCGACCTGCATCGGAACTTTGGCATTCCAGGTGACCAGATTCTTCACATCCTCTTCGCTCACTACCAATCCGTCAACGTTTCGCAAGCAGGCTTCCAGCAGGACTCGGATCGAGTATGGCAGTGTTTCGATATCACCAAGACCGTCGTCAATGAACTGACGGATCCGATAGATTGTGAATTCGCCGCTGTTGGTTGTCAGGTTCGCCTGGGCACCGAATGGATTGCACGAAGCCATCGCGTTGTCTCCTGAAATCACAGCAAATCCGAAAAATTCCCATTGTCATGTAGCAGAATTTGTCTGAGCAGTGACATTCTAGGAAGTGTTCACAACACTCGCAAACTAAGAAGCACTGAGGTGTTGCGAGTTTTGGTAATTCGCAATTTTAAATTTGTTTATTATTTCGAGATTCGGATTTCGAAGGAGAAGCCCACAATAGCTCGTTAGCGTCGATCCAAACGTAGTTACATTTGACATTCTGGACCCCGCTACTCCAGAATCCACTGTTCCGACAGTTTAGTTTCCCTCGGCTGACAGTTGACCGTTCCCAGAAAAACTGAACAAGCAACATGACAACTGCGTCTCTGATTGTCGACATTTACAACATCCGCTGCAGCAACTGTAAGGTGACCGTTGAGGATCAACTGACCCTACGGTGTCCCGCTTGCGGCGCGATCATTGATCGAATTGTTTCCAACCATGTCGGGTTGTCCCGGAAACTGACAAAGTCTCGCATTGATGCAGGAATTGGTTTCTTGACGAATCATCTTGAATCGAATTCAGATCGATCGAATGGGAAACAAGTAACTGCAGCAACACTCCCGACAGTGGTAGAAATACTAAACGCCTCACTCATTGTCGATTTTTCCAAAGTGCGCTGCGGTGGCTGCAAAATAGCCATCCAGGACGACCTGACCGATGAGTGCCCGGTCTGTGGAGCGACCTTTGATCGAATCGTATCGAACCATGTCGGTCTCGCTGAAAAACTCAAACACCGACGCAACGAAGCAAACGGGCAATTGGACGGAAAAAGTGATTCGAAAGCCGCTAGCCCGGAAGACATCACCAGTTGATTTTGTATTCTACTCGCTTGTGAACATATCGATTATAATTCCCGCACTGAACGAAGCCGACCAGATTTTTCAATCAATTGAGCGTGCACGCTCAACTCGTCCGCACGAAGTCATCGTGATAGACGGCGGCAGCGAAGACGAGACCGCAAGCATCGCCGAAAACTGCGATTGCCGTGTCTTGCAAAGTTTGCCGGGCCGTGCGGTTCAGCAAAATCTGGGAGCGTCACAAGCTACCGGAGATGTGTTGCTGTTCCTTCACGCCGATTGCTGGCTCGCAAAAGATGCTTTAGAACAAATCGAAACAGCTCTGGCAGAAATCCAAGTGGTGGGTGGTGCATTCTACCAGCACATCGCGGCCGACGGATTGGTCTATCGCCTGCTGGAAGCGGGTAACGCTTTGCGTGTCCGCTTTCTGAAAATTCCGTTTGGGGATCAAGGAATCTTTGTGCGCCGCAGCACGTTTGACGAATTAGGCGGGTTTCCCAATGTCCGGTTAATGGAGGACGTTCTACTCATGCGCAAGCTACGACGGCGATCGCGTCTGGTGTTGCTTCGCGGTCCATTGAACGTCAGTGCTCGCCGCTGGCAACGCCACGGAGTCATTCGGCAAACAGCACGGAATTGGTCGTTGCTCATGGCACAATGGATTGGAGTCTCGCCGAATCGACTCGCTGACTTTTATTCGAATGTCAGAAGCCCCAAGTCAGGAGTCAACCAGATAGAGGCTGAAAACGACGGATTCTCGGATAGTTAATTCCGTGTTTTGACCTCGAAACCGGCACCCTCTCAGAAGAACTAGCGAAGCTCGACTCGGAAGACACCCTCGCACCACCGGTCGCCGGTCAAACCACGTCCATAGCTGACAGAGAAATCGTTTCTCTCGCGAATGCCCATCCGGCCACCGATCTTGATAATTTTATTGCCGTCGACATCCTCAATCACGAATGAATCGGTGCCGGTCGCGAATCGCACCTGACCAACAACCGATGGTCTGATACACCTTGCCCAGAAAATTGTGACTGTCCGCCAACAGTCGACAATTCTTCGACCTTTGAGGAAACTGATCGACAAGGCCTTGAAAGAAATGTATTGCTTTTTCGTAGGCTTATTGGACGTCGGTGTGTCGTTCCAACAAACGTAAAATTTGACCGACCCGGTAGTAGACCTGGACGATTTCAAACTAATTCGACGGGCCCTCCGGTTTTTCCAATAGGTATCAATAATAGAACGACAAGTACGTTCCAGAAAAATCTTCCGAAGCGACTGCATTTCGGGCACGACCGCCAGGTTTTTTTCGCCGAACTTGGTCAGCCTGTAATTGACTGCCTCTCTCGCTTACTGGCAAGCCGTCAAGTGCTACCCGTCTAGAAGACGCAGCATACGTTGAACAAATTTGGCGGGCCGGTTCTGACCATCCGAACAATTAGGTGATTTACGAACAGAATTCCGCAAGTGATTCAAGTCGACGGGATCAGAATCTCGCCCTTAGATTGCCCAGACTGTTGATGCGCGACAATCGGTTCTTTCGGCATAGGATATCCTGTGCGCACTTGAATTCGATCCTCAATCCTTCTGTGGCCATTACGATCTGAAGTCGGGAAAGCCGTCGCTCCGATACCGTTTAACGCCTGA
>Ga0310123_10001314_pt1 | contig 20837 bp, 22 predicted proteins | sample CB6_AW_1057_MG_FD_203505 | JGI IMG/M metagenome (GOLD analysis project Ga0310123, IMG submission 203505) | Marine microbial communities from Western Arctic Ocean, Canada - CB6_AW_1057 | ecosystem: Environmental > Aquatic > Marine > Oceanic | place: Canada: Western Arctic Ocean | collected... | reverse complement strand
GACCTCGGTGGATGGCGTGAGCGGTGCAACTGCGCTCGCGCAGGCGACACTCGAGGGAACAGCGGGTGTGACCGCGAGCGTCGATTGGTGGGACGCCTTCATCGGGTTTGTTCCCGGGTCGATGGGGGAGACTTCAGCGCTCGCCTGTTTGGCCGGAGCGGTTCTTCTCATCGTGACGGGAGTGGGCTCGTGGCGGACCATGCTGGGGGTGACGGCCGGCACATTCGCTATGGCGACGATTCTCAACAGCATTGGGTCGGATACCAATCCGTTCTTCGACGTGTCACCGGCGTGGCATTTCGTGCTGGGCGGGTGGGCATTCGGAACGGTCTACATGGCGACCGACCCGGTGTCGGCGCCGTCGTCGCTGGGAGGGCAGTATGTCTACGGGACGCTGATCGGCGTCCTCGCGGTGCTGATCCGCGTCATCAACCCTGCCTTCCCTGAGGGGATGATGCTGGCGATCCTCTTCATGAACCTGTTCGCACCCCTGATCGACTACGGATCGGTGCAGGCTAATATCAGAAGAAGGCAGGCGCGTAATGCAAGGTAGCGTCGGATACAACCTCGTCTTTGCCGCGGCCGTCTGTGTCGTCTGCGCCGTGTTCGTGTCCGGTTCCGCCGTCTCACTCCGCGATCGTCAAGACGCCAACCGGCTTCTGGACAAACAGCGGAATGTTCTGGTCGCCGCTGGTCTGGCCGCCGATGACGAGACACTGGCCCCCGAAGAGGTTGCCCGGCGCTTCGCTCCGATCCGTCAGATCGTCGTCGATCTGCGAACCGGAGATGAGGCCCCCGATATCGACCCATTGACTTTTGACCAACGCGCTGCGACAGTCGACCCGAGCACGAGTCGGGCGGCCCCGGACAGACCGGCAGGTCTGCCCAGGTTGCCTAATCATGCCCTGGTCTACGAGCTACGCGATGCCGACGGTGGTCTGGACCTGGTGGTCTTGCCCGTCAGCGGGCTCGGTCTCTGGTCGACGCTCTACGGGTTTATCGCGATCGATGCCGATGTCGAAACCGTCCGGGGACTGACGTTCTATGAACACCTGGAGACACCAGGCTTGGGCGGCGAAGTCGACAACCCTCGGTGGAAGGCACTCTGGCCCGGACGAAAAGCGTTCGACGGAGACGAGGTCCGGCTGGAAGTGGTGAGGGGGCTTGCCGGGCCAGTCAGCGACGACCCCTACCGAGTCGACGGTTTGGCGGGTGCCACCATCACGAGTCGAGGCGTGACCAACCTGCTTCGGTTCTGGCTGGGGTCGCAGGGCTTTGCGCCCTACCTGGACCGGTTGAAGACTAGGGGGAATGACTGATGGCCGCTGCCAAAACACGCGACGTCTTCATCGACCCACTATTCAACAACAACCCGATCGCCCTGCAGGTGCTCGGGATCTGCTCCGCACTGGCCGTGACGACCAAGATGGACACCGCGCTCGTTATGACGGCGGCGGTGGTCGCGGTCACGATGGCCTCAAACTTCTTCGTCAGCGCACTCAGAAATCACATCCCAACCAGCATCCGCATCATCGTGCAGCTCACGATCATCGCCTCGCTGGTCATAGTCGTCGACGAAGTGCTCAAGGCCTATCTGTTTGAGCTGTCGCAGCAGCTTTCGGTGTTCGTCGGTCTCATCATCACCAACTGCATCATCATGGGACGGGCCGAAGCCTACGCGATGCAGAACCCGCCCGTTCTCAGCCTGGTCGACGGTTTGGGTAACGGCCTCGGATATGGGGCGATTCTGATGGGCACCGCGTTCTTCCGCGAGCTGTTCGGATCCGGGTCGCTGCTCGGGGCCCAGGTGCTGCCCCTGGCGGTCGATGGCGGCTGGTATGTCCCCAATGGCCTGATGGTGCTGTCGCCCAGCGCCTTCTTCATCATCGGCTTCTTTATTTGGGCCCTGCGCACGTGGAAGCCTGAGCAGGTGGAGAGCGAGTGATGCTGGAGCACTATCTCAGCCTTGCCGTGAAAGCGGTGTTCGTCGAGAACATCGCGCTGGCGTTTTTTCTCGGCATGTGCTCGTTTCTCGCCGTGTCGCGGCAGGTCAAGACGGCGCTCGGTCTGGGGCTGGCCGTCGTGTTCGTGCTCACGATAACGGTACCAATGAACAACCTGGTATTCGTCTATGTTCTGCAGCCTGGTGCCATGGCCTGGCTGCACCCGTCGCTGGCAGCGTACGATCTGTCCTTCCTCAGCTTCCTTACCTACATCGGGACGATCGCGGCGAGCGTGCAGATCGTGGAGATGGCGCTCGACCGCTTTGCACCCAAGCTGCACGCGGCGCTGGGTATCTTCCTGCCGCTCATAGCCGTCAACTGCGCCATCCTCGGGGCGTCGCTGTTCATGGAGCAGCGTAGCTACTCGTTGGGCGAGAGCGTCGTGTTCGGTTTTGGCTCCGGCCTTGGATGGGCGCTCGCCATCGTGGCGCTGGCCGGAATCCGCGAACGGCTGCGCTACAGCAATCCACCGGTTGGGCTTCGCGGGCTGGGGCTGACGTTTATCCTGGTCGGACTGATGGCACTCGGTTTCATGGCGTTCGGGGGGATTCAACTCTAATGGTGACCATCACGCTCGGTGTCGCGATGTTCACCTTGACGATCGTGTCGTTGGTGGGTCTGCTGATGATGGCGCGGAGGCAGCTCGTCGCGACCGGCGATGTGGCGATCACCATCAACGACGACCCCGACACGTGCCTGCACACCGCCGCCGGTGGCACGTTGCTCGGAACCCTGGCCGACAACAAGATCTTCATTCCGTCGGCCTGTGGCGGCAAGGGTACGTGCGGGGTGTGCAAAGTGACGGTCCGGTCCGGCGGCGGCGCGCTGCTTCCGACCGAGGAGAGTCACGTCTCGCGCGGGGAGGCGCGCGATGGCGTTCGTCTGTCCTGTCAAGTGAAGGTCAAGCAGGACATGCAGATCGAGATCCCGGCAGAGGTCTTCAGCGTCCGGCGCTGGCAGTGTAAAGTCCGCTCGAATCACAACGTGGCGACCTTCATCAAGGAGCTGGTTCTCGAGTTGCCTGCCGGCGAGGCGGTCCCTTTTCGGGCCGGAGGGTACATACAGATCGAGGCCCAGGTTGGAAAGTATCCCTATTCGACGTTCGACGTGGAAGCCGAGTATCGCGCCGACTGGGACCAGTTCAAGCTCTGGCGATTTGAGGCGAGCCTGGACGAATCGGTCACGCGGGCCTATTCGATGGCGAACTACCCTGACGAGACGGGCATCATCATGTTGAACGTGCGAATCGCATCGCCCCCGCCACGCTCCCCCGAAGGGACCCAGCCGGGCAAGATGACGGGCTTTCTATTTGGCCTCAAGCCGGGTGATGACGTGACGATCGCGGGACCTTTCGGCGAGTTCTACGCGAAGGACACTGACGCCGAGATGATCTTCATCGGTGGCGGAGCCGGCATGGCGCCGATGCGGTCGCACATTTTCGACCAGTTTTGTCGGCTGCACACCGACCGCAAGGTGAGCTTTTGGTATGGCGCGAGGAGTTTGCGCGAAGCCTTCTACGTGGATGACTTCGACTCGGTACAGAAGGACCACGATAATTTCGCCTGGCATCTCGCGCTGTCCGAGCCGCTGCCAGAGGATGAGTGGGCCGGGTACACCGGGTTCATCCATCAGGTCCTCCACGACAACTATCTGAAGGATCATCCGGCTCCAGAGGACGTCGAGTACTACCTGTGCGGTCCGCCGATGATGCTCAAGGCGTGCATGGATATGCTCGACAGCCTCGGAGTCGAGCGCGAGAACATCCTCTTCGACGACTTCGGCTAGCAGCCCGTGGTGAAAGTGACGCTGCTCCTCCTGCTCACCACCGCGTGCGCGCCGCCCGCCGAGGTTCCTTCCCGTCACGTGTTCCAGGGCAGCACGATGGGAACGACGTTTGCTGTGACGGTGGTAGGTCCTCTGCCCGACGCGCTGGCCGACCGACTGCGTGGGGATATTGAGGTGACGCTCGCCCAGGTTGACGGCGCAATGTCGACCTACGAACCAGACTCCGAGTTGTCCCGATTCAACCGGTGGCGGCGAACGGACTGGTTTGAGCTGTCACCGCCGACCTTTGAGGTGTTCCGACACGCCCAGGAGGTGAGTCGTCTCACTCGAGGCGCTTTCGACGTGACGGTTGCACCGCTGGTCGATGCCTGGGGGTTTGGCGCGACCGGTCCCGCGGCGAGCGTGCCGACCTACACGGACGTGAAGGCGCTGCTCGCCAATGTCGGAGAGACGATGCTCGAGACGGACGACGACGCACCGAGGATCCGAAAGTCTCGGCCGGCAGTGCGGAGCGACCTCTCGGCACTTGCCAAGGGATATGCGGTCGACCTCGTTGCCGAACTCCTCGACCGCGGGGGAGATGGGGTCGAGGGGTATCTGGTCGAGGTGGGAGGAGAGGTCAGGACGAGAGGACGGAACGAGGAGGGACGGCGGTGGCGTGTCGGGATTGAGCGGCCGGCCGATGGTCCTCCGTCGATACAGCGTGTCTTGGAATTGACGGACTCAGCCCTTGCCACCTCGGGTGACTACCGCAACTTCTTCGAGCACGAGGGGCGTCGATACTCCCACGCGATCGACCCGAGGACCGGATATCCCGTCGACCATGGCCTGGCATCCGTCAGTGTGGTCGCCGAATCGTGTGTCCGTGCCGACGCGCTGGCCACTGCGCTCGAGGTGCTCGGGCCAGAGGAAGGCCTCGCGCTGGCCCAAGAGCAGGGCTGGGCCGTATTCCTGATTACACGGCAGGCCGATGGAACCCTGACTGAGCAGACGACGCCGGGGTTTCCTGCCTTCAGGCCTCAGCCATGAAGGCTGTCACGAGCCAAGCGTGCCATTTAGAATAGAGACATGGGGCTATTCCTCCTCACGGCCGCGGTGATCGGACTCATCATGCTGGTGATGGCCGTTGGCGTGATCTTCAGCTACCCCTGTTTGCGCGGTTCGTGTGGGGGGCGGCCTGAGGTCGCCGGAGCAGACGGCGTGCCGCTTTCCTGCGATACGTGCCCGAATCGGCTCCGACGGCGCGGAGACCAACCCTAAGGCTAGCAGCGTATCCACTACACTAGTCCGGCAGCTTGCGCAGAACCTCGACCAGCGCCTCGTCCTCGCCTGGCGCGACAGTCCGCAGGTCAAGAAGGAGGCGGTCCTGCTCGATCCGCCCGACCACGGGAGGCGTGGAGGCGCGAAGCCTGGCTTCGAGTGTATCGGGTGTCGCTCCGTCGATCGCGACCGCAAGCACGACGCTGCGCAACGTAACGCCTGGAGTTGTACCGCCCCCAATCGCCGATGCTCCCTCGGTAATCGTCACGGTCACCCGGCTGGGGGGCGCGACGCGTTCGATGATGCGTTGTGCCCGCTCCGTCAGTTGTTCCGTGCTGGTGTTAATCATGCGCGTGACCGGAAGCGTCTCCGGAGCGTTGTCGGAGAGGTGCTCGATCAGCGTGGCCTCGAGCGCGGCGTAGACGAGTTTGTCTGCACGGAGTGCCCGCATCAGTGGATGGCGGTTCAGCGTGTCGATGTGTGTGTGCTCTCCGACGACGATGCCGGCCTGCGGACCTCCGAGCAGCTTGTCACCGCTGAAGCAACAGACACTCACGCCCGCCCGGAGGCTGGCGCGGACCGTCGGCTCGCGAATCGACGTGTCGTCGTGGAGGGCCTCAGAGACGTTGCCGCTACCGAGATCTTCGACGACCGGTATTTCGTAGCGGCGGCCGACGGCAACAACGGCGTCGAGCGCCGGTCGCTCGGCGAAGCCCTCGATTCGGAAATTCGAGGGGTGCACGCGGAGGATGAGCGCCGTTCGAGCGTTGATGGCGGCGGCATAGTCCTCGGCCCGCGTGCGATTGGTCGTGCCCACTTCGCGCAGTGAGGCTCCCGACTGGCGCAACACGTCAGGAATCCGGAAGCCCCCGCCGATCTCGACGAGCTCACCTCGGGAAATGATCACCTCGCGCCCGGCCGCCAGGGCGGTCAGCGTCAGCAGGACCGCGGCCGCGTTGTTGTTGACGACCGTGGCTGCCTCGGCGCCGGTGAGCCGCTGAAGGAGCGCCGCGGCGTGTGCGGTCCGGTGCCCTCGAGTGCCACGGTCAAGGTCGAACTCGAGGTTCGAGTATCCGCCGGCGATACGGGAGATCGATTCGACGGCACCCGCACCAAGCGGCGCGCGGCCCAGATTGGTGTGGATGATGACGCCGGTCGCGTTGATGACGCCGCGAAGTGACGGAGCCAGCGCCTTCGCGAGCGCCTGCTCGCTCCCGTGTTCGATCCGCACGGCCGCGTCCTCAGCGTCGGTCAGATCGAGTGACCCGTCCTCGAGACCGCTTCTCAACGAATCGGTCATCTCCCGCAGGACAGCGACCACGGACCGTCCCCCATACTGGGTTTCGAGTCGCCGCACCACCTGACGCTGGCGGAGCTGTTCGATGGACGGGATAAGCTGGAACTTGAGCATGGGGGATGTCTTGCGGGGCTCCGAGCGTTCAGGATACCATCTCGATCATTCCCCCCGATGAGCGATACGCGGACTCCGCCAGACCCAGCACCACCGCCGCCTGATCCCCAGCGAGCGTACCGTCCGTCGGAGCGGTTTTGGCCCTACGCGGAGCTTTCCGAAGAGCCTACGCCCGAGGAGTTGGCGGCCCTGGACCCCGAGTTGCACGACGCACTTTTCGGGCCAGTAGAGCGTCCGTTTTCGATCACATTGAGCTTTCCGGAGTTTGATGGTGATGACTTCGAGCGGGCGGTTTCGCTGGCGCGCCAGGCGCCAGAGTATCGAGAGGTCGGCACAGGGGTGAAGCGGCGGTTCCGTGCCCGCTTCTATCCGGCCGACGCGCTCCAGCTCCGCGACCTGTTCGAGATCGTTGAGCGCCACGATGACTGTCAAGTCCTCGTCGACGACCGCGCGGTGCCGTTTGCCCGGGAGCTCTGGCTTCCCCTCATGTGGCTGTTGATTCGACGTGATTGACCGGCACAGCCCCTATTTGTTCCGAGTGATCGTTCCAAGTCATTTCGTTTCCTGAGAGGTATCGTCCCGATGCGAGCGCTGTTGAGTGTGTCCGACAAGACCGGACTCGTCGAATTGGCTCGGGGGTTGTCCGAGCGCGGAGTGGAGCTGGTATCGACTGGGGGCACGGCTCGCGCCATTACCGACGCGGGCCTCGAGGTGACTGGCGTATCAGAGATCACCGGTTTTCCGGAGATGATGGACGGACGGGTGAAGACCCTGCACCCCGCAGTGCACGGGGGAATCCTGGCGCGCCGCGCCCGTCCAGACGATTTGTCGGCCATCGCTGAACAGGGCATCCAACCGACCGACCTGGTGGTGGTCAACCTCTACCCGTTCGCGAAGACGGCCACGGCGGCGGGGACGACCTTTGACGAGCTGGTCGAGCAGATAGACATCGGCGGGCCCAGCATGGTGCGCGCGGCCGCCAAGAACTTCGCCGACGTGCTGATTGTGGTCGACCCCGGCGACTACGAGCAGGTGCTGCGAGCGCTCGATCAGCCAGGCGGCCCGGAGGCGGTGTGGAGATTCGAGCTGGCAAAAAAGGCCTTCGCACACACCGCAGCCTACGACGTCACGATCGCGGCGGTGCTGGACCGCGTGAAGATGGGTGATGAGAAGATGGGTGATGATCAGTTTGTCCACGAGCCGGCGGTGCTCGACGGTCCGGCGCCAGACCATCTGACGGTATCGGTCCCCAAGCGACAGGACCTTCGGTATGGCGAGAACCCACATCAGCTAGCCGCCTTCTATCCCGACGGTGCAGGGTGGGGGTTTGGTACGGCGCAGGTGGTGCAGGGCAAAGGCCTCTCGTTTACCAACCTGCTCGACCTCGACGCGGCCGCACGTCTGGCCCTCGAGTTCAGGGAGCCAGCCGCGGTGGTGATCAAGCACACCAATCCGTGCGGCGTGGCCACCTCCGAGACGCTCGAGGCCGCGTATGTGGCCGCTCGCGAGGTCGACGCGCTGTCGGCCTTTGGCGGCATTGTCGGACTGAACCGACCTCTCGACGCGCCGACGGCGACCGCTATCACCGAGACCTTCATCGAGGCTGTGGTCACATCGGACGCGAGTGACGAGGCTCGAACGATCATGGCCACGAAGAAGAACCTCCGTTTGGTTCTGGCCGACTTTTCGGGTCATGACAGCTGGGGAGTCAGGGGACGCGAGATGCGTTCCATCCTCGGTGGACTGCTCGTACAGGAGCGTGACCGCGTGGTGGAAGCGTCGGCTCGTTGGAGCGATGGCGCCGACGTGGCTCCGGACACGACGCTACGGGTCGTGACCAAGCGTCAACCGACCGACGCGGAATGGGCGGCGCTTCGTTTTGCCTGGCGAGTCATGGCGCACGTCAAGTCCAACACGATTCTCTTCGCGCACGCCGACAGGGTGGCAGCCGTCGGTGCGGGACAGATGAGTCGAGTGGACGCCGTCAACGTGGCGACGCTCAAGGCTGGCAACACGCTGCAAGGCACGGTCGCCGCCTCTGACGCGTTTTTTCCCTTTCGCGACGGTCTCGACGCGATCGCCGCCGCCGGTGCCACCGCCGTGGCACAGCCGGGAGGTTCGAAGCGGGACGACGAGGTTATTGCCGCTGCCGACGAACACGGGATGACGATGGTGTTTACCGGACGGAGACATTTCAAGCACTGACTCGCCCCTCGTCGGTTCTCCGCGCCGCCGCCGCCGGAAGCGTCACGATCACGAGAAGCAACATCAAGAACTCGGAATCCCCGAAGTTGTATTCGAACATCCCGGCGGCAAGCATTGCGACCAAGGCCGCCAGCCCCCCGGCGGCGAGCGGGCGCGAAACTTCTCTCTTGAACCCCCGAAACAACTCGCGTGTCGTGGCGACGATGAACCAGAGCCAGAGCGCCAGCGCCGGGAGTCCCCGCTCTGCCGCGATATGCAACGGCACGTTGTGGAGATGCGGGTTGGTCTCGTTGACGGCCCCTTCAACGCGGTAGTCAGGGTAGACCACCTGCACCATGTCTGGGCCGACACCGGTCAGTGGGTGGTCGCGGATCATGTGGACACCCGATTCCCACATCGCAAAGCGATCTCGGTTGGTCGGGTCCTGCAGGTCGAAAACCGAATAGACACGGTCGGTGACGCTTGCCGGTGCCACTGCGAGCATGATGGCCACCGCGACGGGGGCCACGGCAAGCAGCCGGCGGTCTTTGAGGACCAACAGCAGCCCGACACCGGCACAGGCGCCCACCCACGCATTCCGGCTCAGCGTGACTGCGAGTGCGGCCATGAGGGCCGGCAGTACCAGTGCCGCCCACATCCGTTCCGCGCCCGAGAACATCACTCGCGCAGCCGCGACGCACATCACCAGCATCAGCAGCCCCGAATAGGTCATGTAGTGCCCCATCGAGCCCTGAGGCCTCTGCCCGAGTGTGTCGAACTCCAGGATGCCGTATTGCCAGATGCCAATGACGGAGTTGAGGGCACCAACGCTGATGACGATCGTGGCCACGATGGGAGCCCACCGACCAGACGCCAGGCGATACACAAGCGGCACGACCAGAAAGAGCAGAACCTCCTTTGAATCAGCCAGGCTGGCCATCGGATCGATTGAGGCCATCACCGAGACCATAGTGAACCCGGCATACGCAGCAAGCGCCCAGAAGAACGATGGCACCTCCAAGCGTTCGCGGCTGGACACAAGCGCGCCGGCCCAGAACAGCCATGCCAAAGTGAGGAGGGCCGCTGCCGCGGCGACCGACAGTTGCAAGGCGCCCGCGAACAGACAAAGCGTCACCAACGCCGCTGTCTCCAGACGCGGCGTCGTTTCGGTCGTGGCCGTGACCACGGTGCTGGACATCAGGGGGTCAATCTCAAGGCTCAATCGTGGCTTCGTCGATCAGCATCACAGGGATCTCATCCTTAATCGGGTACACCCGATGACACTCCTTGCACTTCAGAGCGGTGTCGTCGTGCACAAGGACGACCGGCGTCTTGCAGGAAGGGCACGCGAGGATTTCGAGTAGCTCGGGGTCGATCCCCATAACATAGCCTCCAGTGAATGTTCAGTGACAGAAGGAAAGTCCGATCAATATACCAAATGTGCGCGTACGTGCAGTCGCGAGCTCGCCGTCAGCGGATCCGCTTGTCGCGGCCTGCATCCTGTGGAACAATCGAACCTGCCATGCATTGCCGATCGAGGGCTCACGACACGGTCTTTGGCATCCTTCTCAGCCTCAGCACTCTCGTCGCGCTGCCGGCGCCCCTTCTTGCGCAGACGTCTGAAACGGTCAACGAGTCGACCCCGCAGGGTGATGCGTATCGACTCTATCTGGTCGGGCTCTCGCTCGAGCGGGACCGAGACCTGGATGGTGCGTCCGAAGCGTACCGTGACTCCGCCGAGCTAGATCCTGCATCCGGCGAGGCTTTAGCCCAGCTCGCCTCCTTGTACTACGACCGCTGGGCACAGACATTCCGCGGCGACCGCGACGACGACCTCGCCGCCGAAGCGTCTCGCTACGCGAACGATGCGCTCTCGAGGGAGCCGGACAATGTCACGGCGCATCGGGTCCTGGGCTTCGTATTCACGGCGTGGGCGAACTCCCGTGACACCCCACCGCGTAGCGTTCCTCAAGCGATCGAACACTTCGAGAAGGCTCGGGGCGTTCTGGTTCCCGACATCCAGGTTGAGCTTACGCTAGCGAGGCTGTATCTGGGCGAGGGCCGACTGGACGAGTCTATCGAGCTACTCGAGGCGTTGCTCGAGGACGAAATGAGGCTGTCGGAGGCGGCTCAGTTGTTGTCTGAGGCCTACGAGGAAGCGGGCCGGACAGCTGATGCCGTAGCCGTGGTCGAGCGTGCAGTGGCGAGCGGACGCCCGTCGCCTCGTCTACTGCGTCGGCTTGGCGAGCTGTATGGGCGGGACGACCGCTGGTCGGAAGCGATCGAGGCCTACGAATCTGCCGTGGCGCTCGACCCCCGCGGCGGCGCCCTCCGCGAGCTGTCGAACGCACTACTGCAGTCAGGTCAGCTGGAGGAAGGCCGTGACGTGCTCGAGCGGCTCACGACGATCAATCCAAACGATGGTGACGCGCTCTATCGGCTGTCACAAGCTGAGCTCGACCTAGGCAACCACGACGAGGCGGCGATGGCCGCACAGAACCTGATCAAGGCCGAACCCAACGGGATCAGAGGCCCCTACGCGTTGGCCGAAGTCCACAGTCGACGCCGCGACTATCAAGGCGTGGTCGATACCCTCGAGCCGGCGATACGGACTGCGCAAGCCGGGGATCTTCCTGCCAATCAGGCCGCGCAGATCGCGACTCTTCTTGGTCGGGTTGGGTTCGCCTACGAGCAGCTGCAGGACCTCGATGGCGCCGCTGGTGCCTATGCCCGAGCCACTGAGCTGCTACCGTCCTCGCTGGCCTTCGCGGCCAGGCTGGTGGAGACCTACCTGGACGCTGATCGGCTATCCGATGCGAGAGACGCCCTGGACCGCATTCAGCCCCAGCACACCGGCAACGTCGGCCTGGCCAGCCTCAAGGCCAGAATCATTGCAGACGGCGGGGACGTCAACGGTGGCCGTGACGTCCTGCAGGGGGTGCTGGACGGGAACGTCGCCAACCCAATGACGCACATCGCGCTGGCGAATTTCTACAACGACTACGACCGATTCGACGACGCCGTCGAGGTGCTGACGTCGGCGCAGGAGCGCTTTCCGCGGAACGCGTCTGTGCTCTTTCAACTGGGCGCCGTTATGGAGCAGAACGACATGTTTTCAGATGCCGAGCGGGCGTTTCGAGAACTTCTCGAGCGTGACCCGAAGCACGCTGCGGCGCTAAATTATCTGGGTTACATGCTCGCGGACCGAGGCGAACGGCTCCAGGAATCGGTCGGTTTGCTCGAGAGGGCCATCGAGATTGACCCGGACAACGGCGCGTATCTCGACAGTCTTGGGTGGGCCTATTTCAAACTCGACCGCCTCGAACTTGCGGAGACCCACCTCCGTCAGGCCAGCGAGCAGATGGTGAGGAACTCGGTCATTCAGGACCACCTCGGTGATCTGTTGTTCCGGCTCGGCCGCTACGACGAGGCCATCGAAGCGTGGGAGACGGCCTTGGCCGGTGACAAGGCCGAGGTTGAGTCGTCCACGATCGAACGGAAGATGGAAGACGCGCGGCAGCGACTCGGGCGCTAGTGCATAGTCCTTCGTCGCGTCTGGGCAGACCGGCGCTTTGGCGCCTTCGATGCACGAGGTATTTCTGAACCACTGCATAAGCAGCCCGTGGTGAGAGTCGCGCGCCGTTTCCGCCTTCTGTTTCTACCTGTTGGCCTCATCGTCGCTTGCGCACCTACCTCCCGCCCCGTTCTTCCCGAGGGGCCTGGTCTTCCCCTGCCGGACTACCAGCGCGCCTTCGAGTCCTCGACCACCGCCTGTCGGCAGGTGCGCACAATGGAAATGGTGCTCGCGATCAATGGGCAGACCGGCCTCCGTCGACTGCGGGGTCGCGTGCGGGGTGCGCTCGCGAGACCCGCGTCAGTCCGTCTGGAGGGCCTGGCGCCGTTCGGTGCGGCGGCGTTCGTCCTCGTGGTCAACCCACCCGGGAAAGCTCGGCTGGTGCTCCCTCACGATCGCCGCGTCGTGACTCACGAGGACGGCGGGGAGCTGCTCGGGAGCTTGACCGGTCTTGCTCTGGGGCCCGACGACTTCAGGGCAGTTCTCACAGGGTGCGTTGTGCCTGACCCACGTCCATTGAGTGGCCGTTCCTATGGTGACGCGTGGAAGGCGATCGAACTCGAGGGCAACGCGACCATTTTTCTTCGTTCCGTCGACGGTGCTCTTGTCGTGGCGGCAGGCACACGTCCAGGGATGAGGGTCGAATACTCTGACCATGTGCGCGGCCTCCCTCGACGCGTGCAGGTACTCGTGACCGACGCGACCGGTGTCGCGACGGATCTGACCGCCGCGCTCTCCCAGGTGAGCATCAATATCGAGCTCGACGAAAACGCGTTTGTGGCGCCGCCTTCCGACGACTACGTCAGGATGACTCTCGATCGGTTTCGCGGGGCTGTCGGACCGCTCGAGGCACCGCCCGAGGAGACGGCGTCTCCCCGGTGACTATCACGATTCGCGCGCCGGCGAAGCTCAACCTCGATCTTCGGATCGTTGCTCGCCGTTCGGATGGGTACCACGACCTCCGGACACTCTTCCAGTCGATCGAGTTGCACGACACCCTGCGCCTGACCGCGCGGCCGGGGCCTTTGACCGTACGGAGTCGCAGTCTCGATCTACCGCGAGATCGGGCCAATTTGGTTTGGAAAGCCGCCGAGATGCTCTGGGGCGACCTCGGGCGCCGCGGTCCACCGAGTGGTGTTTCGGTGTCGATTACGAAGGCGATCCCGATGGCCGGCGGGCTTGGCGGGGGGAGCAGCGATGCCGCCAGTGCGCTTCGCGGCTTGTGCGCGTTGTGGCAGGCGCCGACTGGTGAGGCTCGGTTGCGCAAGCTCGCGGCCCTCGTCGGTTCGGACGTTCCGTACTTCCTGACCGGAGGGCTGGCCCTGGGTGTGGGGCGAGGAGTACGTCTGCGTCGTCTTCCCGGCCTCGAGCCATACTGGGTGGTGCTCGCGGTTCCTCAGTTTGGCGTATCCAGCGCCGATGCCTATCGCTGGTTCGACCGGGATTCAGCTCGGACGGACCACGGCCCTCTGCCGAGAGGTTGGCGAGGGCGCCTGGAGGTGCTCCACAACGACTTGGAGAGGTCGGTATCTGGCAGATATCCGGAAGTCACACAGATGGCGGAGCGCCTCTACGAATCGGGTGCCGCCCACGCCGCGATGACGGGGAGTGGCTCGACGGTCTATGGCCTGTACCGGGCGCGCTCGGCCGCTGCGGCTGGGCGCAGAGCTGTCCGCATGACCGGGTGGCGCACGCTGTTGACCCGGATGGTCGGGCGCACTGAGTTCGATGGCCTGGTGGCGATCACGAATGGCTGATTCTTGCCCGCCTCCGGGGCGATGGGCTACAGTAACCGATTGCACAGTGGCGGAACGCGGCCGCCGTTCGGCACGTCGACCGAAATGGGGCGTGGCCAAGGGGTAAGGCACGGGTCTTTGGATCCCGGATCGAAGGTTCGAATCCTTCCGCCCCAACCAACAACACGTACGAGGGTAGCGGTGCCGACGCACAACGGCGATTTGAAGCTGTTTTCGGGGAGCGCTCACCCGGCGCTCGCGCAGGAGATCATGGAGGTCCTGGGTGGGTCGCCCGGGCGGGCGTGCCTCAAACGGTTCTCCGACGGCGAGGTCTCGTTTCAAATCGACGAGAACATACGCGGCACCGACGTGTTCGTGCTGCAGCCGACGTCGACCCCGGTAGACGAGCATCTGGTCGAGTTGTGCGTGATGATCGATGCGTTTCGTCGGTCATCGGCCGCGCGGATTACCGCCGTGATTCCGTACTATGGATACGCGCGGCAGGATCGCAAGGACAAGCCGCGGGTGCCGATTACGGCCAAGCTGGTGGCCAACTTGATCGTTGCGGCGGGCGCCAATCGGGTGCTGACCATGGACCTGCACAAGGCGCAGATCCAGGGCTTTTTCGATATCCCGGTAGACCACCTCTTTGCCGCGCCGGTGTTCATAGACCATATCGTGACGACGATCCGGGGCAACAAGGAAGTCGTGATCGTGTCGCCAGACGCCGGCGGCGTCGAGCGGGCACGCGCGTATGCCAAGCGTCTCGATGCCGACCTCGCGATCATTGACAAGCGGCGGACCGACGATGGTCGAGCCGAAGTCATGCACGTAGTTGGTGAGGTCAAGGACAGGATCTGCGTTATCGCGGACGACATCGTCGACACGGCGGGCACCCTGCAACAGGCTTCCCGTGCGCTTCGCGACAACGGTGCGGCTCGGGTACTGGCCTGCGCCGCGCACGGCGTGCTGTCGGGCCCGGCCCTTGAGCGTATTGAGGACTCGGCGCTCGAGCAGCTGATCGTGACCAACACGATCCCTCTCCGGCCAGAGTGTCGAGGCTCGGAGAAGATTCAAGTCTTGTCGGTGGCATCGTTGCTCGGCAAGGCGATTCAGAGCATTCATCAGGAGACATCCGTTTCTTCTCTATTCGTCTGACCGCCTCTGTCAGGGGGGTGAACGAGGGGACACGGTGAACGAGACGTAGTCATGGAAGCAACGCTGGCGGCGGTTACGCGAAGTGGGCGAGGAAAGAACGAGGCGAGACGCCTCAGGAGCAGCGGAGCGCTCCCGGCGGTCGTCTATGGAGGAGAGTCGAAGGAAGGGATATCGGTTTCAGTCGACCCTAAGGCACTCCTGCACATTCTCCACTCGGAGTCTGGCGTCAATACCCTGATCTCGCTCAACGTCGATGACGGTGCGGTGAATCAGGTCCTGGTCAAGGAGTTCCAGCTCGACCCGGTGACCAGCGAGTTGCTACACGTCGATTTCTACCGTCTGGCGCTCGACAAGGCGATTACCGTCACGATTCCGGTCACGCTGACGGGCGAGCCCGAGGGGGTCAAGGTGCAGGGCGGCCTGGTCGACTTCGTGCAGAGGGAGGTGCAGGTCGAGTGCATGCCGACTGAGATTCCCGAGCACATTGAGGTGGACATCAGCGCGCTGGTGATCGGCCAGGGCGTGCGGCTCCGCGAGGTCTTGGAAGGGGTTTCGTGGTCAGCCGTGAGCGACCCTGATACGTTGCTGGTCCACGTCATTGCGCCGAAGATCGAGGAGGAAGAGGTCGAGGCCGATGAGGCTGCTGCGGAAGGAACCGATGCGGATGGTGAGCCCGAGGTCGTCAAGAAGGGCAAGGACGAGGACGGCGAAGATTCCAGCTCGTGAAGCTGATAGTCGGACTTGGGAATCCCGGATCGAAGTACGACGGTACACGCCACAATGTTGGGTTCGCCGTCGTCGACGAGTACGCGAGGCGACGCGGCCTGACGTTCGGGTCGTGTCCGGCCGATGCGCTGATGGCGCGTGAGCGCGGTCCGGATGCCCGCGTCATTCTGGCCAAGCCGATGACGTTTATGAACCTGAGCGGGGGAGCGGTCGGGACGCTGTCGCGCTACTATCGTGTTGACCACGGCGATATTCTGGTGGTGGTCGACGACGCGAATCTTCCGCTGGGGCGGCTACGTGCCAGGCCAGAGGGCTCCGACGGCGGCCACAACGGCCTCCGGTCCGTGATTGAGGATTTTGGCACGCAGGAGTTTTCGCGCCTGCGGCTCGGCGTGGGGCGCGGCGGGTTGGGCCGGGAGTTGGTTGGCCACGTGCTGTCCCGGTTTGAGGACGACGAACGTGGCAAGATAGAGGAGATGGTTACACGCGCGGCCGATGCGGCGGAGGTCTTCGTCGAGGAGGATATCTTGACGGTGATGAACCGTTTCAACGCATCGGATGCTAGTGATCAAGAGACGGACTAAACGCACGAGACGTGCTCCTTGCCGCCCGCCGACCGATGCTCGGACGACGAGCGGCCGTCGAGTCCGAGGGGAGTGAGAATGCCTGAAACACGACAATACGAATTGGTCTACGTCGTCGCCCCAGATGGGGGTGAGGATGCGGTCAACGCTTTGCACACCGAGGTCGAAGAGATCGTCACCGGTGTAGGTGGTCGGATCGAGAAGACCGACAACTGGGGAAGCCGACGTCTCGCGTACGAGATCGGCAAACATCGGGAGGGGACGTACGTCGTCGAGCTGATCGAGGCGCCCGGCGAGGTCGTGAACGAGCTGGACCGCAAGTTGAAGGTGCGGGACAACCTCCTGCGGCACCTGGTCGTCCGTGTCGATGAAGATCTGAAGAAGGCCCAGCGTGCCCGCGGAAACCGGCAGAGCCGGCAGCAGCGTCGACGGGCGGCTCGGGGGCTCCCGCCTACCCCGGCGCCACAGACCGATCCCACCCCAGAACCGGCGAAGACCGAAGCGGCCCCCGCGCCTGTTGTCTCAGAGACTCCAGTGTCAGAGGAACCGAAGTCTGCCAAAACGGGTGAAGCGGAGGTGACGGAATGAGTGCGGATCGCGGACGACGACCAAGTAAAGAGGGTGGGCCCCGCCGTGGGGGGTTTGGCCGCCCCAGGGTGTGTCGTTTTTGTGTCGACAAGATCGACTACATTGACTACAAGGACGTGCGGCAGCTGATGATGTCCATTCCGGAGCGTGGGAAGATCCAGCCCCGACGGATTTCCGGCACCTGCGCCAAGCACCAGCGGAAGCTGACGACCGCGATCAAGCGGGCGCGACAGCTCGCGCTGATTCCGTACTCGACAGACTGAACACGACTCTTCTAAGGACGTAACCGTGAAAGACGTACTTCTCAAGGACAGTGTCGATGGCCTCGGGCGTCGTGGCGAGGTCGTCACGGTTGCGGACGGCTACGCGCGGAACTATCTGCTTCCCCGAAAGCTGGCTCTGGCGGTGACGAAGTCGAATCAGCGGCAGGTGGAGCGTGCACAGGCGGCGGCGGCGGCGATCGAGGCTGAAGAGCAAAAAGCTGCCGAGGCCGAGGCCGCCAGGATTGAAGCGTTGGAGTGCGTGATCGCCAGACGGGTAGGCGAGACCGACACGCTCTATGGGTCGGTCACGTCGGCCGACATAGCCGAGTACATGGCGACCCTCAAGGTCGAGATCGATCGGCGGAAGATTCAACTTGCCGACCCGATCAAGACGCTGGGTGAGTCGAAGGTCCCGGTCAAGTTGCATCCCAAGGTGACAGCCCACATAACCGTTCGGGTCGTCAAGGATGAGCAAGCGGACAGCCAGGAAGCCACACCAAGCTGACCCACACTATCGGGCGTAGTCGATGGTCGATACCGCGACGGTCTCCCCGTCCGAGCACACGCTGCCTCATAACCTTGAGGCGGAGCGCTCCGTGCTCGGAGCCATTCTGATTCACAACGACGCATTCAACGTCGCGGCCGAGCTCGTCGATTCTGGCGACTTCTTTCGCGATGCCCACCGCCGCGTCTTTGACAAAATGGTTGGTCTCAATGAGCGAAACCATGTCATCGACCTCGTCACGCTCAAGGATGAGCTGGGGCGCTCGGGTGACCTCGACGAGGTGGGAGGTGCCGCCTACATCGCGGCGCTGGCTGATGGTGTGCCCCGTTCGACCAACGTCGAGCACTATGCGCGGATCGTCAAGGAGAAGGCGACCCTCCGCAACCTGATCCAGTCCGCTGGCAAGATCCTGGCGACCGCCTACCGTGCGGAGGAGGACGCCGACGTCATCCTCGACCAAGCCGAGCAGGAGATCTTCTCGATCGCCGAGGGGCGTATCCACACCGGCTTCGTGCCGCTCAGTGATCTGGTTCAAGGGAGCTTCACGGCGATCGAGCAGCTGCAGGAGCACAAGGGGCTCGTCACCGGTGTGCCGTCTGGATTCGTTGATATTGACGCCCTCACATCGGGCTTCCAGCCCTCGGACCTCATCATCGTGGCGGCACGGCCGTCGATGGGTAAGACGAGCTTCGTGCTCAACGTCGCCCAGCATGTCGGCACCAAGACGGGCGGCACAGTGGGGTTCTTCAGCCTCGAGATGTCCAAGGAGCAGCTCTTTATGCGGATGCTCACCGCCGAAGCGGAGGTTGATTCTCACCGCTTTCGCGGCGGTTTCTTGAGCGAGCGCGACTACCAACGGCTGTCGACCGCGCTGGGCCGACTGGCCGAGGCCCGCGTGTTCATTGACGATGCGGCCGGAATCGGCGTGCTCGAGATGCGGGCCAAAGCGCGTCGCTTGAAGGCAGAGCACGGTCTCGACCTGCTGGTCGTCGACTATCTGCAGCTGATGCAGGGGCGCGGTCGCTTCGAGAACCGCACCCAGGAGTTAGCGACGATCTCGAGAGCGCTGAAGGGGTTGGCCAAGGAGCTCAATGTTCCCGTGGTCGCTCTTTCTCAGCTCAGTCGAGCCCCTGAGACAAGGTCTGACCGGCGGCCCCAGCTGTCGGACCTTCGCGAATCGGGTGCTCTCGAGCAAGACGCAGACGTCGTGATGTTCATCTTTCGGGAGGAGCAATACGATCCCACGCCTGAGAATGAAAACCTGGCCGACATAATAGTCGGGAAACAGCGGAACGGTCCGACGGGGACAGTCAAGCTGGCGTTCCTCAAACAGTACACACGGTTCGCCAACCTGAGCCCGGTCCCGGAGTAGGGGCGCGGTAGCTGTGGTCCGTCCCACCTTCGCCCGAATCGACCTCGACGCGCTCACCTCGAACTATCACGTCCTCCGCGAGTTCGTGAAGCGCGGCTCTCCCGACACTCCACCCACGATCATCGCGGTGGTCAAGGCCAACGCCTACGGGCACGGTCTGGTACCAACGGGCCGGGCCCTGGAAGCCGCTGGCGCAACCATGCTCGCATGTGCCGACATCGAAGAAGGGGTCGAGCTGCGTGAGGGTGGGGTCGGGATCCCGATCCTGGTGTTTGGCGCCTTGAGCATCAGTAACCTCAACGGTGTGTTCGACTACGACCTCACGCCGACCGTGTCGTCGCCATCGGCCGCCGCAGCGCTGCAGTCCGCCGCCGCGTCACGCGATGTTCGGCTGCGGTGTCATCTGAAGATCGATACTGGCATGAATCGATTTGGGTTTCGGTACGACAACCTCGCTCGTACGATCCCTGACGTTCTCGCGTGCGAGAATCTGCGGTTTGACGCCGCCTACACCCACTTCGCCACGGCTGACGAACCGGAAGGGTCGCTCTTCGAGGCGCAGCGCGCTCGCTTCTCAGCAGCCCTCGAAACGCTCACCGCGCTCGGGCTCGGCCCCGTAGCCATCCATGCGGCCAACAGCTCTGGCCTCTTGGGTGACCGGGGGCTGTGGTATCAGGCCGTTCGCCCAGGTCTGCTCCTCTACGGCGTCGCGCCCCTCAGACTGGAACTACCAACCGGACTTGCGCTACGACCGGTTATGTCCCTCCGGAGCCGAGTCGTCGCGGTCAAGGGAGTTCGTGCCGGGGAGACGGCGGGCTACGGTGCTGGGTTCACGGCGGCACGGGCCACCCGCGTGGCCATCGTGCCGGCTGGATACGCCGACGGTCTTGACGTCAGGTTGGCGGGAAGAGGTCACGTGCTTATTGGCGGGAGACCGGCGGCGATCGTCGGGTCGGTATGTATGGATTCCATCACCATTGACGTCACAGACCTCGACGTGAATCCGGGTGACGAGGTCGCGGTGATCGGCGAGCAGGGCCACGCGCGCGTGGACGCCACCGATGTGGCGCGGTGGATTGGCACAAAGCCGCACGAGGTGCTGTGTCGAACCGGCACTCGAATCGAGCGGGTCTATACTGCGGAGAGCCCCGCATGAAGACGCCCAGGACCCTCTTTGTCTGCCAGAACTGTGGCGCACAGGAGCAGAAGTGGCTCGGGCGCTGCCCGGATTGCAATGGCTGGAACTCCATGGTCGAGGAAGAAATTCGACCCGTCTCCACCCCGGCCGTCCACACGCGATACGACGTGGGAACCCGAACGGCGACGGCGCAGCTGTTCGCCGACGTCGACCTGACCGAGATGGAGCGTCTGAAGAGCGGGTTCGAGGAGTTCGATCGGGTGCTGGGCGGGGGCATTGTCCCGGGTTCGATGGTGCTACTTGGCGGTGAGCCCGGGATCGGCAAGTCGACGCTGCTCCTGCAGGCGGCGGGACAGATCGCACGTGCGATCGGACCGGTACTGTATGCCTCTGGAGAAGAATCGGAGCATCAGATCAAGGCCCGCGGTGAGCGGCTCGGTGTCGGAGACGCGCCGATCTATCTCCTCGCCGAGACATGTTTGGAGCGAATCCTCGACGAGGTGGACCGGGTCAAGCCGTCCCTGCTGATTGTAGATTCGATCCAGACGGT
>Ga0310123_10001310_pt1 | contig 20850 bp, 17 predicted proteins | sample CB6_AW_1057_MG_FD_203505 | JGI IMG/M metagenome (GOLD analysis project Ga0310123, IMG submission 203505) | Marine microbial communities from Western Arctic Ocean, Canada - CB6_AW_1057 | ecosystem: Environmental > Aquatic > Marine > Oceanic | place: Canada: Western Arctic Ocean | collected... | reverse complement strand
TACTTGCCTGGCTGTGAATGACCGAGCAACCTCGATCGCCAGACATTCACGAGTGAATTCGTCGATCACTACCAATAGCCGAATCTGACGTCGATCTTCGGTTCGATCGATGACGAAGTCGTACGACTATTGTAAAACCACCATTTCGGCGCGACCACACGGTCACGCTCCTAAAGGTGGCCGGAAGAAAATGCATTGTCATTTGGAAAAACGACAAGGCAGTGTCATTGGGGCTTCTGTCGTCCTCTGCAGGCCACCAAGGCGAGCAGGCCAAGGGTCATCAAAACGTAGCTACACGGTTCGGGAACGGCCGCACTGCTGCCGGTGCCGGAGGACCCGAAGTTCTGCTTCCACAGATCGTAGTCGGCTTGCACGACGGTCGCCGCGCCGGAACCGTTGCCGCCCAGGACCGCCGAATTACCACCCAGGTTGTCCCGAAAGATGGTGTAGTCGGCCGCATCGACGACACCGTTGCCGTTGTAGTCGCCAGGCTGGCCAGCGCCGGCGGTCATCAGCATGATCCAGTCGTTCGTGGTGTCGATATTCATCGTGAACGATGCGGCATCGGAGCCGCCCAAGGTCAGTCCGGCGTCGTTCAGCCCACCGGTTGCGGTGAGCACCTTGAAGGTGTTGCCCCCACTTGGCGTAAAACCGTCAATGAGCGAAACGCTCAGGGTCCCGGCCAGCGAGGCATCGCCCAGGACGTTGAGCACGTCATGGTCTATCCCGGCTGAGGTACCGCCGATTTCAATCGCCAGTGTTCCGCCCGACGTCTGGTTGTAGTTGCCATCGATGGTCAGCGTGCCCGGGCTGTTACCAGGGGCAATCGTACCTCCGCTGGTGTTGACATTACCAGAAATCGTGCCAACCCCGCTGCAAACACCCTGAGCACAGTCCAATGTTCCGCCGTTGCCAGACAGGAGGTCGTTGTTGACAGCGATTGTACCGAGACCCGTCTTGGTTAGCGTATTGCCATTTAGATCCAACAGGTTGTTGAACGCCAGCGTGTTGCCGGTAGAGACATTGGTAGTTGTGTTGCCATCCAACTGGACGCGTGCCTGGAACTCATGGTCACCATCATCGACATTGATTTTAGCAGTTCCTGAGGTAGCGGCGAACTTGACAGTCCCTTGTCCGGACACGTTGTAACTTGCCGATCCATTGTCAAACGTTATTTCGGCAAGCGTACGATCGACGTCAGTGAACACGGTCGAGTCGGCCTGGATAGACCCACCCAGAACGGCTTTGTGGCCACCGGCGTCAGGAACCAGGGCGGGAATCCAATTGCCACCATCCTTCCAATTGCCGCCTTCGGTGGCCGCCCAGTCACAACCGTTTTCGCACGATATCGCTCCCCCGGAGGGTCGTATCATGCGGAACCCGGAATTGTTGTTTTGGGCAAACGCATTACTATGGATTATGAAGCCCGAGTTCATGTAGTCGGAGTACACGAATGTCCCGCCCATACGAGCCATTTCCCCGGTTGCATCCCCAGGTGTGGTTTCCTCGACGGTAATGGTCGTTGTCATTTCCTGAACATTGCCGGCCATGTCAAACGCGCCATAAGGGCTGGGGGAGTTTTCCCACTCGCCGACCTCAGTGCGGTAGTAGGGGGGGCCAATTCCAGAGATGTCGTTGCCACCACCAGGGCCGGAGTGGGTGGCAAAATTGCCCGGGTCGGGAGTGATGACGTTACCCGACGCGTCAACCGTACATCCGGCAACGCAGCCCTGGCTGGCCATTTTGCTAGGCAAAACGTAATTGGGTAAGGCGTCGCTGCCGGTGGCATAGGCGAAGTAGTTGGACGTATCGCCGTCGTTCTTGTGGTAGGCTGCCTTGTACCACTCGTCGAGGGTTGGCAGCGCCCAGGTCCAATCAGGCTGGCGACCCTCTTCGGGACTATCGACAACTGCATAAATTTCGGCGTTGTCCGGCACACTCGTCGTACCTGCTGCCACTCCGTTGAGTGTGTACGTTCCATCCTCGGTGGTGCTCGCGTCCAGCACGCCGGTGGTGGGCTGGCCGTTGTGCATCCAGTTTACAAATCGCATGGCGTCCTGCATGCTGACGTGATTCACTGGGCGATTTTCCCAGTCCGGGGCGACATTGTACTGAAAGCTGCCCGCAAAACCGCTACGCACAATCTGTGGCCCATGTTGCCCCCAGGTTGGGTTATGGGGAACATCCGACAATTCCATGTTGGAGTGCCACAAGTTGTAGGGATCGAACTTTGCGACCGCGTTGAGGAAATCGGTATACTGCCCGGCGGTTACTTCGAACCTGCCGATTTCGTACGGGTAGTTCACTCCGCCATAGCCGGTGGCAATATCCATTACGTTGCCAGTGTTGCCCACCGGTACGGTGTCATAGGTCACTGCTTTTGCTGAGGTAGCAAAGAGACCTATCAGGAGGGCCGGCACTACGATAGCATCCCGGCAAAGACTGCTTGAACATGGCATGCTAGGAGTTTCCCACCTTCCTCGAGCTATTGTTTTTGGCCTTGTACATTTTTCTTTAGAAATTGGAGTTGCCGTTGGTCAGAGTAGCCTGCAAAGGCTGGCATAACCGATATTTTTATCTAGACAGCCACCAGCTATTACAGCCACCAGCCTGACTTTAAGCTCCAATTGCACTTTTGTCAAGCGTTTAGATATGAGAAACGACAACTTCGTTAACATTGGGAGGGATTTCTTCCCGTGCGAGAACCTTAAGCGGAAGCTTTTTTGTGGGTTGGTCACCATGAACGGTTCCTTGAACGGACACATGGTTGTGGGAATGGAGTGTCATTTTCCGGGCGGACGTGAGACAGGTCGTGGGTATCCGGTCCATGCCATCGGTGCTTCAGAATTCTTGTCGATCCGGAACCTGGCTCCTGATCGCTGGCCAGCGGGTAATCCCACCGGCGGCTTCGCTTATTGTGGTGGGTCCCCTTTCAATGACTTATCGTTTGTGACCACCTGCCTGAAAAAACCAAGTGTTTCGAGCTGGCCTTCGGAAAACGTCTCGCCGAGGAGCTGTTCGACGTCCAAGAGGATCCCTGTCAACTTCGTAACCTGGCTTCCGATGAGAGATACTCAGACGTCAAATTCGAGTTGTCCGATCGGGGCCAGCAACTGCTTTTCCGAACGAAGGTCCCGCGTTTGCTCGGTAAGGGCCAGCAGCTCAGTGAGTTTGGGCAGAGTTATGCAGGAGTCCTAAAACAGATGACTAAAACGTGTTTGGTTTGCAATGCTGCAATAGATCCGTTCATGTCGTTTGGCCAAATGCCGCAAGCGAACGGGTTCCTTCTGCCCGATGATTTCCAGGACGAATATTTGTACGATTTGCAAATCGGCCTGTGTGACCAGTGCGGGATGGTCCAGTTGACCGAGCGGGTCGAGCCGGATCGTCTTTTCCATGAAAACTACGCCTATTTTTCGTCGATCTCCACGCGCATGGAAGCACATTTCGAGGACTTTGCGGCCGATGTGATGGCACGATATGTGCCCAAGGGTAATCCCTTTATCGTAGAACTCGGCAGCAACGATGGGATCCTCCTGCGGCACTTTTCCCAGGCCGGCGTTCGGCATCTGGGTATTGAGCCGTCGGCCAACGTTGCCCAGGTAGCTGTAGAAAAAGGCGTGAACACGCGCTGCGCATTTTTTGAGGAAACAGTTGCCCGGGACATCGTCGTTGAGTACGGCCAGGCCGATGTGGTGATGGCTACGAACGTGATGTGTCACATCCCGGATCTTGACAGCGCAGTTCAGGCAATTCGTCTGGTGTTGAAGCCCGACGGAGTGGTGATCTTCGAGGATCCTTACTTGGGAAACATTCTGGAAAAGACCGCCTATGACCAGATCTACGACGAACATGTCTTTTATTTTTCGCTCACTTCGGTGCAGCACCTGTTCCGCAAACACGGCTACGAATTGGTCGACGTGGCACCGCAAAATGTCCATGGCGGGTCGATGCGGTACACCATTGCGGCTCAAGGCCAGCGAGCTGTTTCCCAGGCGGTGACTGAACAACTTGCATGGGAGGGCGGTGAGGGGCTGACCTGCCGGGAAACATTCGACGCCTTTCGAAGGAGAGTCGAGCACTCACGCGATGCGCTGGTCAAACTGCTGCAGCGGCTTGCGCGTCGAAGGGCACGGGTTGTTGGTTACGGCGCTACGTCCAAGAGCACGACGGTAACGAACTATTGCGGGATCACACCCGATGTGGTCGAATTTGTCAGCGACACGACGCGCGGGAAGCAAGGCAAGTTCACACCGGGCGCACATTTGCCGGTCCGGCCGTATGCAGATTTTTCCGCAAACTACCCGGACTACGCACTGTTGTTTGCGTGGAATCATGCCGACGAAATCATGGCTAAGGAAAAGGAGTTTCGTGATGCCGGTGGCAAGTGGATTATCTACGTGCCGGAGGTGACAATCCTTTGACGATTCGATTCTCTGATCCAGTTGCCCAGTACGAGGCCCACAAGACATCCATCGACGCGGCGATTGGCCGCGTGCTGGAAAGTGGGCGGTATTTGTCAGGTGGCGAGGTACCGGCCTTCGAAAAGGAATTTGCAAATTTCATTGGTGTAGACCACGCCGTCGGAGTTGCCAACGGGACCGATGCGCTGGAACTGGCATTGCGAAGCTGTGATGTGGGGCAAGGTGACGAAGTGATCACGGTTTCTCACACGGCGGTAGCGACTGTGGCAGCGATCGAGCGGGTTGGCGCAACACCGGTCCTGGTTGATGTCGACCCCGATTTTCTCACCTTGGATCCGCAGCGGTTGTCCGAGGCGGTTACCGATCGTACGAAGGCCGTGATTCCGGTGCACCTGTACGGACAACCGGCGGACATGGATGCTATTTCAGAGATAGCCCGAAACGCCGGGTTGCGGGTCATTGAAGATTGTGCTCAAGCGCATGGTGCGACTTGCCACGACCGGCGAGTGGGGAGCCTCGGTGACGTCGGCTGCTTCAGTTTTTATCCCACCAAGAACCTGGGTGCGTTGGGGGACGCGGGCATGGTGGTTACCCGGGATGAGCGCCTTGCCGAAGAGGTCCGCCAGTTGCGCGAGTATGGATGGAATTCCCAGCGAGAGAGCATCGTGGTAGGGGGTAACTCCAGGATGGACGAAGTGCAGGCGGCCGTGTTGCGCGAAAAATTGAAGTGGTTAGATGACGACAACGCGACGCGGGCCAAGCTTGCAGCGCGATATGGCAAGGTGCTCGCGACCACGCAGTTCGTTTTGCCCTGCCTGCGCCGCGGCGCACAACACGTTTACCATCTGTACGTCGTCCGCACGGCGGCACGGGACGACCTGCTGGATCACCTGAAATCGCATGACGTCATCGGTGGTGTGCACTACCGACAGCCCGTGCACTGGCAACAGGCCTACCGTGACCGACTGCGAATTGCATCAGGACTATTGGTGACCGAGCAGGTCGCGGGGGAAGTCCTTTCTCTGCCAATCTACCCGGAATTGGACGAGAAAGGATTCCAGCAGATTGTAACGGCCCTGCTTTCCTTTTATGATGGAAAATGACGGGCCATCGTCATAATTCCTACTCATCGAGGCCGCGCATGATCGACGGTGTTGTCTTCAAGACGCTGGACACGCACGCAGATGAGCGAGGATTTTTCCGAGAACTTATCCGTTCCAATGACCCGTTCTTCGCCGACAGCTTTGGCCAATGGAGTCATTCAATGGTGCAAAGTGGGGTGGTCAAGGCCTGGCATCTGCACCGGCTGCAAACGGATTGGTGGTACATCGCGCTGGGGTTGGTGCGGGTCGGACTGTATGACACGCGGGCCGAGGCTTCAACCTACCAGGAGACCATGGATTTTTTGATGGGAGACCGGCAACCGTCGCTTGTGATCAAAATACCGCCTGGCGTTGCACACGGATACAAAATTCTCACAGGTCCAGCGCATGTCTTTTATGTAACTTCGCACATCTATGACCCCCAAGATGACCTGCGGATGCCGGAGGATGCCCCAGAGATTGAATTCGATTGGCAGAAAGGTTCACCCATCCAATGAGTGTGGAGGAGAATCCGCCCAGGGCGAGTCAAGACTATCATCGCGTGGCCGAAACTTACGGTGGTAGCACGGTCTTGATTACCGGCGGACGAGGATACATCGGCGCGGCGCTTGCCCAGCGGCTTGCGTTGGTGGATTGCGAGCTTGTCCTGTTGGACCGGTCTCCTGGGAATGCATGGAAACCGGCGAATGCGAGCGGGACAGTCCGCTTTGCTCAGGCAGACGTTACCCAACGGAAGACGTGGAATGAGGTGTTGCCAAACACCGATTACGTCTTTCACCTGGCGGCGTGTGAGCATACACACGGGTCGGACCACGACCCGATACACGACCTGGAGGCGAACGCGATTTCTGTTCTGTATCTTGTCGAAACGTGTCGAGAACAAGGCCTGTCTCCAAAGATTGTTTTAGCAAGTTCCGCCAACATCTTCGGATGTGTCGATTCAGTTCCGGTTAACGAAGAGACTCCGGACGACCCACTGACACTATTCTCAATTCACAAACGCACCGCCGAAAACTACCTGCGCCTACACGCGATGTCTGGTGACCTCCGGTCGGTATCATTGCGACTGGCCAATGTCTACGGGCCGACGGCACGAGTCGACCTCATGCCGCGGGTGGTTCTGAACCGATTAATTATGCAAGCGATTAAGGGAGAGACTTTAAGCCTTTACGCGAACCATGACTGCGTGCGCGATTACGTATTTATCGATGACGTCGTGAGTGCTTTTCTGCTTGCGGGGTCATCGGAGGTTGTCTCTCGTGGCCAGGTTTTTGTCATCGGTAGCGAACATGGCCATGCCATCGCCGATGTAGTACGACTCGTGGCCACGCGGGTGGCCAGGCGAACGGGTAGAGAAACGTCGATTCGCTCTGACGCGAGTGTCACGATCGGACCTGCCGAGCTGCGAAATTTCGTCGCCGACGCCTCCCGATTTCGTAGCGCAACGGGTTGGTCACCGACGATCGACCTTGAACAGGGCGTGGAAAAGACAATTGAGGCGCTGGTGTGAACATCTTAATCATTGGTGGTGCGGGATTTCTGGGTACCAACCTGGTGCAGCGTTGTCTTGCGGAGTCCTCCGCGCAAGTGACGGTACTGGACTCTCTGGATCCCCTTTTTCAGAGCAAGTGGTCGACCGTTGCGGCTGTCGAAGAAAGAGTTAAGTTCGTCCAGGGAGATTTGAGGGACCACGAACTTTTGCAGTCCACGATTCAAGGTCAGAACATCATTTTCAATTGTGCGGGACAAACGTCTCACCCTTTGTCGATGCAACAACCGCTGCTGGATACCGAACTTAACTGTTTGTGCAACCTTTTGGTATTGGAGGCCGTGCGCCGGCATGTGCCGAAAGCCACCGTCGTGTTTACCTCTAGTAGCACAATTGTCGGCAGGGCTGATTGCGACGTGAGCGACGAGGAGCATGTTGAAAGGCCGCTGGACATCTACTCTGCCAATAAGGGTGTGGCCGAAAAGTACTACCAGATCTACCACTCCGCTTATGACTTGAAAACCGTCTGTGTGCGTTTGCCGAATCTCTTTGGACCCTACGGTAAATCAGATTCCCAATTCGGGTTCTTCAATTATTTCATCAGTCTGGCCCGGGCAGGTAAACCGATTCCGGTGTACGGCAAAGGCGATCAAAAACGAAACATTCTTTATGTCGAAGACGCCACGGAAGTCTTGTGGCAAGTGGCACACGAACCCCGTGTCTGCGGCTCGCTGTTTCTGGCAACTGGCAATGAACATCCAACGGTCCTGGAAATTGCCGAGCAGATCGATGCGTGCTTTGGCGGCGGAGGCGTGAAGCCAGTCGCCTGGCCGGACGATCGTCGGCGGATTGAGATTGGCAGCGTCACACTGTCGTCCACCCGACTTCGCACGATTACCGGTTGGCGGCCTCGCTATAATCTTGTGTCCGGGCTTCAACGAACCAAGGAAATCATGGATGCGATCTCCAGGGAGGGGCCACCATGAAAATCGTCGTGACCGGCGCGCTGGGGCATATTGGCTCGCGACTCATTCGCGCCCTGCCGGCGTTTTTGCGAGATGCCGAGATCATCTTGGTTGATAACCTCTCAACGCAGCGATACACATCCTTATTTAACTTGCCCGGCGATGGCCAATATCGTTTTGTTGAAGCCGATCTGCTTACGGCTGAGCTCGAACCACTCATTGACCAGGCTGACGTTGCTATTCATTTGGCAGCGCTGACCGATGCCGAAGCAAGTGTACGGGACAAAGATCGTGTGCAGCGCGAAAACTACACAGCCACGCGACGAGTCGCCGAAGCGAGCATTCGGACTGGCACGGCGATGTTGTTCCCGTCGACGACCAGCGTTTACGGCCCGCAAGAATCCCGGGTCGACGAAGACTGTTCCGCAGATGAACTGAACCCGCAGAGTCCCTATGCGGAAACCAAGTTGAACGAGGAGCAGTTACTGAGATCGCTGGCCGACGCGGAGGGGCTGCGGATGGTAGTATGTCGCCTGGGGACAATCGTCGGTCCATCACCGGGTATGCGGTTTCACACCGCGGTTAACAAGTTCTGTTGGCAAGCGGTTATGGGCCAGCCGTTGTCCGTTTGGCGTACCGCCCAGCACCAGGTGCGTCCCTATCTTGATCTGGAGGATGCAGTTCGTGTTGTCGGTTTCATCCTGCAGCGGCAATTGTTTGACGGACGTGTCTACAATGTCGTCACAGAAAATTTAGCTCTTGAGGATATCACGCGAATGATTCGATCGTACGTGGCCGATCTGACGGTTCAACTGGTCGATTCGCCGATCATGAACCAACTCTCCTACGAAGTGTCGGCCGAGCGTCTTGGGTCGAAGGGTTTTCACTGCCAGGGAACGATCGATCGTGGAATCTCCGAGACGATCGAGATGCTTCGTCATTGCGCGTCTGCACGGCAGCAGCGCAATGACGAAGGAAGTCTAAAAGCTGAATAACGGACAGAAATGACAAGCAGAAACGGATGTGCCCACAGATTGCAGTTGTACGTGTTTTAAGATGCGTTCGGGACAACGTCGTTGAACAGCTCATGGCCGTTTGGTTATTCCTTCCTCATTCGCGGTTCCGTCAGTCAGATGCTCTGCCTGCGAATCGGGCACGATGCCAAGTTCTTCAAGTAGGCGGTCGCCGAAATCGAAGGCCCGTCGCATACACTTGTCGGAGTCCATGTACATGAATTCGCCGGTCCGGCCCAGCGTTGCCATGCCTGGTCGGCGGCGAACTTCACTAAGTAATCGCTCTAAGTGACCCGCGTAGTCCTTCCGATAAATCGGATATGCATAGGGTGCTTTAAGAATCAATAGGCGTGTGACATCACCAACGGTAATAATGCGATCCGCCGCCAAGGACGGCTCACATATGTCAAACAGCTCCTCTTTGCTGGCATTCCAGCCTGCGCTGTCACGCAGGCAGCACACCTCGAGTAACAAGAGATTCTCTCCCGGAGGACTTGTGTCAGGACTGAACTTATTCATCTCGGTAATGCGATTGTAAGGCCGATCGAGATGGTAGATGTAACTACACGGCAAAACGTCCTGTCTGGGGGTCACCAGCCCCAGTGTTACCATGGCGCGGTAGTCTAACTTTTCTGTCGATTGAAGGACATCAGAAGTCGCCTCGGGGCGCATCATTTCTACAAACAGGTGGAGCGGTATCGTCGATACGACGTGCGTGCCGTCAAGCCCGCAAGATTGGCCGTCTTGTTCGTACGTCACGCGCACGCGCTCGCCGGGAAGGTTGTGTACCTCCGTTGCTCGACTGCTTAGATGGATTTTTCCGCCAGCCGCCTCCACGTGCTCGGCCACCTTCTCGGTGATCTCGCCAAATCCGCTTGGCGGATAGTAGGTGGGCAGCTTCTCGCGCTCGATCAGCGAAAAGTCCCCCTTGCGCAATCGCTGCTGCAAAAGCACCTTGAGCGTATTCAGGAAGCTCATCCTCGTATGACTTGGAATTGAGCGGGAGGACAATTCATGGCAGGACACCTTCCAAAACTGCTCGGTGTAAGGCTTGAAAAAGGATTCGTAAAGGTATCGCCCGAAATTGTTGATCGCCCAATCTTCGACCGTTTCGTCTTCGCCTTCCTGCACGGTCGCCTGTTGGATCGCGATTTTGCTGTAGAGGAAACTCATGGAGGCCCGCAGGCCGGCCCAAGCACCCATCTGCAATAGCACGTTGGTCGGGGTGAGGGGATAATCCAGGTAATTTCCCCGGAAGTAAAACTTCACGGTGCGTGGTTTTGGTTTGAGCGGAGAATCGAACAATGCCAACACCGTCGAGAGAATCTGCTCGTCCTCAGAGAAAAACGAATGGGGACCGAAGTCCAGCGAGTATCCGTCCTGTCGAATTGTCCCGGCCAGGCCGCCAACGATGTGGCTTGACTCGAGAATGTCCACCATCACGCCATTGGCGGCTAATCTCCATGCCAGGCTCAATCCGGAAGCACCGGCACCCAGCACAATGACATGTGGTGTGTGATCCATAGTTACCTACGACTTGTCATTTCTTTTCGAGCCGTGGAGTGCCCGAGAAACGCATCAGCAATCGTTTCGTCGCGTAGATTAACCCGCAGAACGCTCCCACGCCTACCGCAAATTGCAGGCTGAACATAAACAACAGGAACACTGGGACGAGCCAGATTGCCCGGTAACGGGTTTTCTTCACGACAAGCCATACGAAGCGGGCGTTCCAACACACGAAGGTCATAGCCAGGACGACGGCAGCCCACAGGAATGGCGTGTACCAGGGTGCGAGAAATAGTGCTGCTGTACTGCCACACGCGATCAATACCGAGATTCCGTTCGAGCGGGTTGTGACGGCTTCGTCAAAAATTGGCCGATCCAGGAACACGTGGGCCCAATAAAAACTCCGCCGACAATAATTCCAGAAACCACGCCAGAAGCTTGCGTAATAATGATCCACGACGGCGGCGGGGTTGATGCAATTTTGGTATTTTTTCGCCAGCACGTGTCCGAACTCGAGATCCTCCGTATCTGCCCCGGTGTAGCTACTGTTGAACCCGCCCAACTCAAGAAAGATATCGCGCTTGATGGACGCGCAATGTGCGTCGAAGCCAGAGTAGGCTTGACTGCGATAGGCAGAATATTTGTAGGTTTCCTCCAGCGTCTTGAACTCCTGGAAGAGGCCGGGCAGCAGTGGTTTATCGGAGTAGATGGCGCTGACGCCGACAATGTCAAGCCGTCGTTGGTAGGTCTCCAGGATCTGGTCGATCGTATCGTCGTGCAGTACAACATCCGCATCGATGAACAGCAACAGTTCACCACGTGCCTCATGTGCACCGCGATTTCGCGCTGCAGCCGGTCCACTGCGTCGTGGCATGCGGATCAATCTAAATGAGTATTGCGCTGCTGTCGCTGGCGAGGCATCACTGCTGCCGTCATCGATCAACAGCACCTCCATATCATCACTGATCACTTGCTTGACGGATTCGAGGCATCGCTGGAGCGTCCGTTCCGCATTATGGAACGGAATGATGACAGAAAGACGAACAGGCTCGCTCATGCATACGCGGGCTCGTCGGCAAACCGCACGGCCCAGGTTCGTGTGGCCAGCGATAACCATTGCTTGCGGTCGAACAGTTTTGATGCCTGAATCGCACACTCCCAGGTGCAAGCACAGTGCTTTTCCCCGACCCAACGTACCACTTCTTGGGCGCGAGGGGATGCCAATAAGGCTTGGATGTCATAGTCGAAATCACGCACGTTGCCCATATTTTGGCCATTCTCGAGAATCTCGCATGGCTGGATGTCCCCACGGCGGTCGATAATCACGTGTTTACGTCCAGCAAAGCATTCGAAGCAACGCTTGTCGGGCGTTTTGTTGGCCTCGACAACCGTGTCCAGGGTATTGAGGAACATGCTGCGGCTAACCAGCGCGTCGGGTTGTCGGTTTACTTCGCGCGTTCCGGGCCGGGATTTGAGCTTGGCAATGACCTGGTCATAGATCTTGGGTTTAACCTGCAACGTTTCAAGATCCATCGGGTTGCCACGAATAAACGTCACATTGGTCTGATCGCCCGGCAGTTCGTGCTCGATCCAGTCGAGAAAGTCCAAAATATGATCCTGGGTCTGGGAACTGAAAACTGTCGATGTGAGCACCGCGAAGTTTGAAAACTGGTCATGAAGCCTGGCAACCTCCCGGATCGTTTGGCAGGTGCGGTCGAACAGTCCGGGTACGCCACGAATGGCGTCGTGCATTGCGCGGGGCCCGTCCAAGCTGAAGGCAAAACGGAAGACCGTGTTTGGGTTCTCTGAACACATCCGCGCAGCGTATGCGACGATTCGGTCGGTCTGGGAACCATTGGAGGGAATGGTGATCATCCGGCAGTTGTTGACGGAGCAGAAGATATGGGCAATTTCGGGAAGATCATCGCGCAGATACGGCTCGCCACCACACAGGTTTACAAGCAACAGGGGGCCCATGTGCTGCGACAGCTTTTCAAATTCGTCGAGTCGAAGTTCAACCCCGTCGCTACTGGACTGGATTTCCTGCCAATAGAAGCAATGGCCACATTTCGCATTGCAACGACCGGTGACATGGATCAGGTAGTAGACCGGGCGCCGATCAAATACCTGTCGAGTCACCTGTCCGACATTTTTTAATATGCGGAGCACGGGAGCGAAACCTTTGTTTGCCAAGTGCGATGCGTGTTGATAGCCGGCCATGTCAACAAACCGTCACGCCTGCCAGGGACTCATTTCCGTAGCTGCGAGTCGGAGTATTTAGTATAGTCGCTTCTGCTGACCTGTCTATCAGAAAGCAACTCTCAAAAAGGTTGCGCAGTACAGCCTGCCTGCCATTATGATAAGTTTTGAGGCGGTTTCTGGCTGCCGTTCGCAGCAGAGTCTGGAATGATGGTTACAGCAAATGTCCAAAACATCCAAAATCAATTTGGATCCTGGCCAAGCCGAACATCTCAGGCAGGGTAAAACAACGCTTGCGATTTGCCTTGGGCTGGTCTTTCTCGTGACGCTCGTCTATGGCCAGATTGCGTGGCACGACTTCGTGAGTCTCGACGATGATATCTACGTTTACGAAAACCCACAGGTTCTCCGCGGCTTGTCAGGGGAGGGCACGCGCTGGGCCGTTATCACCTGGCACTATGGCAACTGGCACCCGCTCACCTGGATCTCACTCATGCTAGACGCGGAAATCTACGGCAACCGTGCCGGTGGATTTCACGTAACTAACCTGCTAATTCACATCGCAAATGTTCTCCTGTTATTCGCCGTGCTTCGGCAAATGACCGGCGCTGTGTGGCGCAGTGCGCTGGTAGCAGCGTTGTTTGCAGTTCATCCCTTGCATGTCGAATCGGTGGCTTGGGTTACGGAACGTAAAGATGTGCTGAGCACCCTGTTCTGGATACTTTCGATGTTGGCTTATACCGCCTATGCGCGGCGTGGCGGCTTGACATGGTACGCGCTGACTGCAGGGCTGATGGGGTTGGGTCTGATGGCCAAGCCGATGTTGGTGACACTGCCTTGCGTATTGTTGCTGTTGGATTTCTGGCCACTGCGGCGGATGAAAGTTGGAACACGCAAGGCCAATGACCAAACAACTCAAGCCCAATCAAAAATGGGACACCCAGTATTCCGCACTTGGCCCGTCGGATGGCTCGTGTTAGAGAAAATTCCGCTCATGGGCCTGTCGGTCGCCTCGGCCATCATGACAATACTCAGCGAACGCAGCGGTGCCTCGGTCCGATCCCTGGAGGTGATGCCAATCGATATACGGTTGGCCAATGCCGTGGTAGCCTACGTCGCTTACCTGGGAAAGCTGGTCTGGCCGGTGAAGCTTGCTATTCTTTATCCACATCACGGCATACCACCGATCTGGCAAGTGGCGTGCGCGCTGCTGGTGATCGGCGTGATTACCATATGGGCATTGTGGGCCCTGGACCGGCGCCCCTATCGAGCGGTGGGATGGTTCTGGTTCCTGGGTACGATGGTTCCCGTGATCGGTGTGGTGCAGGTTGGTGCACAGGCCATGGCCGATCGCTTTACCTACGTGCCGCTTATCGGTATTTACGTGCTAATTGCCTGGGGTGTGGCAGACCTGGCTGCCCGCTGGCCCGTGGTCGGCCGGGTCGCTGTCGTGGTGATCCCAGCGGCGATCCTTGGTTTGTCGCTGGTGACGTGGAATCAATTGGGAATCTGGAAGAACAGTCAGCTTCTGTTTCGACATACACTGGCTGTCACCGATGCCAACTTTTTAATAGAAAACAACCTGGGGTCTGTCTTAATGAAAGAAGGCCGGGTTGAGGAAGCAGAACGACATTTTCGCGAAGCGATTCGGATAAAACCGGGCTATTTCAGGGCACGTGGTAACCTGTGTGATCTCTTGGTAAGGCGTGGCCAACATGCCGAGGCAATCTCGCTTTTACGCGATGTGTTACGCATGCAGCCCGAAAATGCCGATGCCTACAACAGCCTGGGGGTCGCGCTTGTCGACCGTGGCGAGCATGAGGCCGCCATTATGCAGTTTCGCAGGGCACTGAAATTCAAGCCCGACGATGCCAATGTGCACTACAACCTGGGGAAGGCGGTGCGGTCACAGGGAAATGTTGAAGAGGGGATCCGCCACTATCGTCGTGCGCTAACCATTCAGCCCGACAATGCCGCAGCGCACAACAACCTGGCTGTTTTGCTTGCCCGGCAGGGTGAGCTCAACGAGGCAATTCGGCACTACCGTCAGGCGCTGCAGTCCAATCCGGACTACGCTGAAGCGCATAACAATCTAGGGAAAGCGCTGCGGTCTCAAGGGAATGCCGCCGACGCAAGCAGCCATTATCAGGAGGCACTGAGGATCAAGCCCGACTATCCAGAGGCACACTATAACCTGGGTGATTTGCTTGGATCTTTGGGTGATCGTGAAGAGGCCATCAGACACTATCGGCGGGCGATTCAGTTCAAACCCAATCTGGCCGAAGGCCATTACAGCCTGGGCCTCGCCTTGGCGTCGCAGGGTGCAATTGACAAAGCGATCAGTCACTACCGTCAGGCAATTGAAATCAAGCCTGGTTACGGCGAAGCACACAATAACCTCGGTACGGCACTGGCATCGCAAGGCAAGCTTGACGCGGCGATCCGTCAATTTCGTGACGCCGTGCGGTCCAATCCTGACTCTGTCGAAGCGCAGATGAACCTGGGGACCGCACTTGAATTACATGGGAAATCTGCGGAGGCGATAGGTCACTATCGCGCGGCGCTAAAAATCAATCCTGGCCTGGCCGAAGGCCACTACAAACTGGGTGTCGCACTTGCGTCGCAGGGAAAGCCTGATGAAGCGATTGGCCATTATCGCCAGGCGCTCCAACTGCAGCCCAATCACACTTACGCGCTGAACAGCCTGGCATGGTTGCTGGCGACCTGCCCAGACACCAACCTGCGCCGGCCGGAGGAGGCACTCGAACTGGCACGTCGCGCCTCGTCCACGGCAAAACACCATCCCGGGGTGCTTTACACCCTGGCAGCGGCCCACGCAGCGGTGGGGCAGTTCGAGGCCGCCACAACGACCGCTCAGAAGGCGTTGGAACTGGCCACGGCCAGTCAGGCTTATGAGTTGGCCAATCGAATTCGCAAGGACCTGGAGTCCTACAGAAAAGCCTACCCTTGACGCAGCCTTCGGGAGCGACCAACGTGGCAGGGGAGTATTGGACGCGGGGACAGCGAAAGAACAGAAAGGGATGGTTTAACGAATGCAGAATTACATATTACTTATCGCGTGGTTACTTGCGGCGAGCAACCCGGCTACGTTTGCCGAATCTATTGACATTGAGTGGACAAAATCAACACCCATGCCGGAGCCACGTTCCGGATACGCAGCTGGTGTACTCAACGGTAAGTTGATCGTCGCTGGTGGAACGTTTTGGCTTGGCCAACCTGGCAATTGGACCAAAAAGGAATTTACTGCCAGCACACACGCGTTTGACCCGGTTAACGAAACCTGGCAACAGTTGCCCGACGCCTTGTACCCTTTTGGTTATGCCGCCAGTGAGGTTGTCGGGGACCGTCTTTATGTGCTTGGAGGGTACAACGGGAAACACGAAATGCGCAAAGTCATTGCCCTCGAAAAACGTGGTGACGTTTATACCTGGACGAACGTTGGGCAGTTGCCTGTGAACTTGTTATTTAGCAAGGCCGTCACGGTTGACTCGAAGATCTATTTGCTGGGGGGAACAACCAGGTTCGAGCCGCACAATGCGGCCGGTGGTTGTTGTACATCCCGCTCAGCAACCAGGGATTTGATGGTTTGGGATCCCTCGCAACCGTCCACTTCGTGGGGCAAACTGCCACCCTATCCCGGTCACAAACGGTTTCTTTATGCGGCGGCGGCGGATGACCAGGCAATTTGGCTGTTTGGCGGTCGTTACCAGGATAAAACAGGTGAGCCGGTCAACTACTTCCAGGACGTTCTCCGTTACCGCGTGGCAGACCAGTCGTGGGAAAAAGTCGCCGTGCTGCCGGATGCCAACCCGCGGGCACGACCTTTTACCGCGATCTCGGTCGGAAATGACATCATGTTGATGTGCTTTGCCAAACATGTTTGGCAATTTGATCCATGCACGTTTAATTATCGTCCCGCTACTGAATTGCCCGAAGAAGTTGCGATCGATCGATACTATTGGCTGGATCAGCGTATCGTAGGAACCGGTGGGGAGAACCGCGTTCAATCGCCGCGCAACCGATCCGAGACGACATGGATCGGCAGAATTTCACGGTAACGTACGCACTTTACGACTCATGGTGCCGCGTTATCTTCGTTACCACCAGTGAGCCACTCCAGGTTGAACCGGGCTAACGTCAGCTTCGCTGGATGGGCGGTCCGCCGATTTTCGCTATTGTGGTAAATGCAGAGGATTGTCTTGTCATCGGCCATGGCGAGGTCGCTGTAGGACGAGGCACCGGCGTTGAGTTCCCGTGCAACTGGCCAGGTCTTTCCTTCGTCGTAGCTGAGCTTGACGGTCATCCGCACGCGATGATTGGTGGTGGCAGGGTTCGAGAACAGGATCTGGCTCGGCTGGTCACCCTCGGGGAACGAGTAACGACACCAAACGGCGTGACAGACCGGGCTGACCAGGTCCTGGTTCAGCGTTGGCTGACTCCAGGAGAGCCCGCCGTCATGGCTGGCAGCTACTGCGCGGCGCCTGACCTTGTTCCGCCGGTGGTTGCTGACGCGCATGTTTAACAACAGCGAACCGTCGGCTGCTTCAACAATTGAGCACTCACACAAATCGTTGTTGTACGGACTGGTCAATTGATCGTCTGGCGGGACGATTCCCCCGGGCATCCAGGTTGCACCGTTGTCATCACTGTAGATGACCACCGAGCGGTAATTGTGTCCCGACCTGTCGTTGATCCACATGGGCATAACCAACCGGCCGTTGCGAGTCAGCAGTCCATGTCCCGGACCAGGAACTGCCCGGGTCCACGGAAACTGATCGCGATAGTCGTAGAATACCTGCGTGATTTCGATCGGTTCCGAAAAGGTCTCGCCGTCGTCAGTACTCTTTCGATGATAAACCCGGCTGGTGTTCCGGCAGAACAGCAAATGGATAGTCCCCTCTGCATCAACCACCGGACAAGGGTTGCCAATGGTGATCTTTTCGGCTCCTCCCTCTTCGTGAACCAATTGGATTGGCGCAAATGTTTTCCCTCCGTCAAAACTCCGCCGCAACAGCAAATCAAGGTCCCCCGAATCCCCGGTCGACGTCTTTCTGCCTTCGCAGAAGACCAGCACGGTTCCCTTCGCCGAAACGATCATGGCGGGAACATGATACGTGTAGTAGTTATTAAAATTGTCAAAAGGTGGCTGACCGTCGCCGGAGACAAAAAGGTCCTGCTGCTCAAGAAATGGCTCATCGGCAGTAGCGGTTGGACAGGGTGAACTGGAAATCGCCAAAGTCACAACGCTCAGAATCGGCACAATGCAGAGGTAATTCATTTTGTACTTTCTTTAATCATTTCGATTTCATATTCGGTACATCAAAATCGACGGTGGTTGTTTCCTGGGGAAGATCGGCAGTCGTACGGTACTCAGGAAAAAGAGGGGCTCCTGCGGCCATTTCCTTTGTGGGATCCGCTTTGCCATCAAAACCAATGATGACCACGATCTGACGCCCGCCAACGGTCCCTCTACCGGTTTGCTGTGTACTATATTCACCATGCTTGATTGTCGCAAAGCCTGCAGGCCCTTGGTTTCCTTGGTAAGCATCTGGTTCGAATCGAATCCTGCCAACGGGAACCGGCATCCCACCAAAAGTCGCTTTCCCGGAAACATCAAACCGTTGGGGACCGTCGTCCTTTTGGCAACCGCTCAAGAGGCAGGACAGAACCAGTACTGAGGAAAGAATCAGCACATTGCCAATACCAGATGGTGACGTACCCATAACTTGTCTTCGTTACTACTCGGAGTGAATCGTCTTGACCTCGTCCCCGTTTCGACTCGCCGTCGACAGGTAAATCGCGTGGTCAATGTTTTCCGACACAAAGGTCACCGAGCCGTCACACAGGGAAAAATGTGTGCCACCGGGATGCTCGCTGCCAAATGCACCGTGGTTAAAAAGGCCGTACGGATCGCCGGTATTGATCGGATCGGCAACGTTCTTGGCAGTCCCACTGACTGCTCCGTTTGGCCAATCACAACCGCGCACCCAGGCGCGGAACTTCTCGCACTCATTCCAGGAGACTTCCCCCAGTGCGAACGTGTGGGACGTGCCGTCCGTGATCTCTTTAAAACGGACCTGACTGTTCTTGTGCATAATGCCGTCGGTAGCCTGTCCGCCCCTTGTAGAGGCGGCGTAGGAATCGAGGTTGTAGGAATGCCCGGTAGTCGGGTTAGTGCCCACCGGCCCCATAATGGCCATGTAATGCGTGGTGTACGGGTCAGCACCCTTTGCCGTGTGCGGTATGCGCTCCGCGTAGTTTCGCAGCGACAAATTCGATTTCCACTGGTCGCAACTCGGGCAAAGCACCGTCATGATGGGGGTGAGCGCCACGCCGATTTTTTGGTAATCATCATTCCAGCGTTTTCCCGTTGACTCAAACGAGCTGAAGTTGAACTCGTCGTGCAACTCGCTCTCCTCGAGAAACGGCAATAGAAAAACGAGATAACCGACCTCGTTGTCGGTCATACCCCCAGGCGGAAATGAACCCATCGCGTCGTGGTAATTGTGTAGCGCCACCCCGATCTGCTTGAGATTGTTAATGCACTGGGTTCGTCGCGCCGCTTCGCGCGCAGCTTGTACAGCCGGAAGCAGCAGTGCGATAAGAATGCCAATGATAGCGATCACGACCAAAAGTTCCACCAAAGTGAATCCGCGGATTTGGGGTGATTGCATGGCTGCGTTCCTCGACTAACGAGACTATGTGCCACCAGCCTCGCCGAACATTGTGCCACCAGCCTCGCCGAACATCATTTTCACAGGTAGACAGACCTAGTGTCAAGTGTTATATCAGTCGAACCTGTCAAAATACGGTGGCTGATCAAGACTGCTGACCGGTCGAGCACCGTTAGTGCGTGACGATTTCATTCAGGGTTTTTCCATAACCACTTGTTGAGACCACTCTTCGTACGTGAGATCTGCCTTGCCCTCTGTGAGCGAAATAGGGTGTTTCCCATCCCCCGTGACTTTTTCGAAATAGAACTCATAGCCATATTTTTCTTGTGGCGAAAGGAGTATTTTTTCCGGGTTTGGACAGTAACGTATATCGATGCTCCAGCGGACTGTGTTGGACTGGTTTGGTCTGCTGCTGTGGAAGGTAAGGTTTGACAAAAATAATACATCACCAACCTTCATGGGCAACGGAATTGGTTCTCCCTTTTCTTCAACATTTTCTTTGGTGCGCATGTTGAGATCTTTGCCACGTTCTCCGTGTAACAACCCCCACTTGTGGCTGGCAGGGATGACCCACAGGCAGCCATTTTCCTCGTTGACGTCCACCAGCGGAATCCACACGGTGATGAGATGCGTGTACTGAGTCGGGGCACCATAATACTGGCTGTCTTGATGCCATGGAAACGACATGAGCGAACTTTCCGGCAGCTTTGGCCGCAAGTGATACCCACCCATCCAACTAAACGCCGGCCCTAACAGGGATTCAAGGTGTTTGGTGATTACGGGGTGTACGATGAGGTCATAGAGTTCCTGCTCCCGTGTAAAGGGGTACCAGCCACGTAGACCGATGTCGTTGTTTTCATAGATAGCCGCCAGGCGGCGTTCAAAAGACTCGTCAACATAGGCGTTGGTGATCTTGCCATCGTCCAACAGCTTGTTGGCATGTTGATCGACTGCCTGCTGGACACACTTGGTGATCGATTCGAGGTCATTGTGTGACAACGCCTGCTTCAGGTGGAGATATCCCTGATCCAGGTAGAATTGTTGCGACGCGTTTGCATTGGAAGTCATGTTTTGAACCCTGTTTCAAGCCGTTAGGGCCGGACCGGACGGCCATTGATCGTTAGCGTGAAGTCTTTAACCGGTGTCCTGATATCAACCCATGCCCCGAAGGGATTGCTGGTCGTGATGTTGCCGCTGATATCGGACCAACCCGGCTTGTGATTTTCCCCTCGTGGGTTACCACTACCGGCCACAACCATTGCAGGAACATCTTTTCTTTCGATAGAAAAGCAACCGTTCAGGGCAACACCTCCCATGGGATTTGCGGAACCCCCCCGGAGCACAATCGGGGCTACCGGAAAGTTTCGCCACCAATGCGTAGCATGCCGCCACCATTGGGAGGGGTACTGGATTCCGTAGTGTTGTCTGAAGAAATTGACCGTCTCCTGGTCATACG
>Ga0310123_10001308_pt1 | contig 20858 bp, 16 predicted proteins | sample CB6_AW_1057_MG_FD_203505 | JGI IMG/M metagenome (GOLD analysis project Ga0310123, IMG submission 203505) | Marine microbial communities from Western Arctic Ocean, Canada - CB6_AW_1057 | ecosystem: Environmental > Aquatic > Marine > Oceanic | place: Canada: Western Arctic Ocean | collected... | reverse complement strand
CTCGGCCGTGCTGATGGCATCCGGAGGTCTGGGCGAGGGATATTTTCTTGACGAGGATGAGTTCAAACAGATCGTGGATGTGTTGGCCGACGAAGCGCGGGGCGAAGTTCCCACGATGGTCGGCGTCTTCGAACTGAGCGCGCGCAAAGCGGTTAAGAAGGCCAGGTATGCGGCCCAGGCCGGCATCGATTTTATCCAGCTCTCGCCGCCCCATTACATGGTGCCTTCGGAAGAAGACGTTTTCGGCCATTTTCGGTACGTGAACGATCACGCCGACATTGGCATCATGGCCTACAACATACCCTGGGCGATGCCAAATCCGGGGTTCGATCTGACGGCTCAACTTCTCAGCCAATTTACCGAACTGGAGAACGTGGTTGGGGTCAAATGGTCCTCGCACAACATGCAACACTACCTGGGAATGCTTCGGCTGTTTGGTGACCGTTTCAATTTCATCGATAACAGGCAGACCTTTTCACTCGGGGCGCGCCTGGGAATGAAGGGCTACATTTCGCACTGGGGTAACGCCGCGCCCAAGTTGGCTTTGCGCTGGTGGGAGTTGCTCAAAAACGGGAAATACGATGAATTTGACCAGGAATTTTTGAAAATGAAGTTCGATCCGTATATCAAAGTTGTGGCCCCGGAACAGCAGCAGTGGGTTGGAATGGGAGAAGGACCCACCGCGCGTTTGTCACTGAAGCTTCTCGGATTGGATTCCGGTCCACCGTTTCCGTCGCAGGCCATGGTATCTGAAGAATACATTGAGAACGCGCGACGAGCCGTGGAGGCGAGCGGCGTTTTGGAACACGTGGAGTGGGACCAGGCTCTCCTGGAGTAAGTAAGGCATCCAGTGACGAAACACGGACCGGCCCGCGGGGCCTTCATCGATCTTCCTTCCGGAACCCTTTCTGTTTCTGCCGCGTTGCCAATTCCAGGAGGTCGCCAACCTGTTCTCTCGCTGAGAGAAGATCAGCCGGACGCCGGGTAAACTGACACCGGTTCGTAATGATTCCGCCTCCCGGGTTCAGGTACTTCCTGGCCTTAGCCGTTTGCACCGCGCCGAGTGTCTCTTCGGCTCCGTTTTTGAGCGCCTGGTCCAACATCCAGAAATACTCATAATCTTCGATGCCATCCCGGATGTTCTCCCAGCGGATCGTATCGACCGGGCCGTTGGCGCCGGGATAAATCAAACATCCTTCCCCGTTGATCGTGCGCCAGTTTTGCGTGACTTCCCACGGCGCACCGGGTTTGCCCCGGAAATTGGGTGACCAATAGAGCAAACCGTCCACACCATACTTCCATGCCATCCAGAACAACAGCCGTGGTTCAATTCCATGCTTGTCGACGTAAAGGTTCGGATAGGGCGGAAAAGGCGTATCGCAAATGTGCCAGAAGACGCTTTCGCCTCTCGTTTTGGCGAGACGACATTCCCTTTCATCAAAGCGACCGATCAACGGGCACCAGATGTCGACGTAGCCTTGTAGATCAGGGTAAGGCGGGGGCCCTTTCAGAACGCGTTTGATTCCCGGCGCACCTCGGGCCACCAGGGAGTGCAACCGCCTGACCGCCGGATATTCCAGTACGGTGGGTTCATTCAAAAGTTCCCAATAGGCGAGTTCCTTCCATCCATGTTGCCGCAAATAGGCCTCATAATCGGCCGCGATTGACGGCAGCACCTCGCCAAATTTCTTTTCAAATACCGAGCCCAGCGCCATGGTGACAGACTCCTGGGACTCGGCGTCCCAAACACCGATGCTTTTTCTTTGCTCCCAACCTGCACCGTCAATGCATAACGAATTCATTCCCCTGTCGAGACAGAACTGAATGGTGGAGGTCATCTTGTCTGCAAACTCGCAGCCAACGGATCCGTTGTTCCTCAACACGTATCGCGCCCGACAGAGATCCATCGGGTTGACATGATGATCGAGAAGGTTTTCGAGGTACGCTTTCTGTTTTTCTTCCGGGAATTTTCCCTGAAGATGGGTTCCCATCTTGAACTTCACGCGCGGTGGTATGCTGAAGTCCCAGACTTTGACATGCAGTTCCAGGGTGTACGCTGCCGCATTCGACGGATTGACCTCTATCTGGCCCACATAGGATCCACTCGTCGCGTCATGGGGGACAGAAATCTGAACCCAGATGGACTGGACGCGGTGGGATGGGACATCAAACGGTTCCTGGATTTCAACAAGCGGATCGGGCCACCACCCGACATGCTCGGTGTAATAGTTTGGTTCCTGTGTTCGCACGTACTCCACACGCCGACAGTCGATGTTGTTCTTGCTAATGACATCCGGTTTGTTCTTGTGCCGCAGATCACTCACCTGCAGAGAAATACCCTGGAGGGGATGGTCCCAGGTGATAATGGCAAACTGATATGGCTCTTTTTCGTTCCTACACAAGGCAAATCGAAGCCGGGTGTCAATGGCCCCGTCGAAGGTGGTTGGCCCAATTTTGGCCATGCTGCTTGCCGTACCGATGCCATACCGCCTGTCCCGGCCGTACTGGTCGCGGCAACGGTTTTTGAGAATCTGGAGTTCCTCGCCTGCCTCGTTGTGGTTGGCGGCCGGTTCAGGTAAATCGAAGCTGCCGACGATGAAGTCGGAAATATTTTCGTTGCTGTATGGAAAGGCGACGTATTTTGTTCCGAATTCCGGGTCATGGAAATGCACGCCCATGGGGGTTGGATCGGTCAGGGTGCTGGGAGTCACGAGCAAACCGACGTCATCGATCCTGGCGGGAGATAAAAAACCGAGTTGCAGCTTGTACTTTCCAGGTAGCAGGTGGGAATAAACCGGAAACGTCACCGGGCCAACTTGCACGGTCGTTCCGGGCTTCCAGACGTGAGTTGGTTTCAGTGGGTGGTGACAGAATCTGGCCACCGGCTTGTTGTTGTTGTCCAGAATGTTCAGGAACAAGGGCGCATCTCGCTCGATCACATCCAGAGGGGTAAAATCAGCCGTCAAGGTGACCTTTCGGTCGGTCTTGGTGGGGGGAGCGATCTTTAACGCCTTCAATGTGAGTCGCGGCGCTTCCATGGTCGCGACCGTTTCCAGCAAGGACGTCAGGGGTTTTGGATGTTGCTGGGCAAACGATGCGTGGTCCAGGGCGAAGGTCACGATGAGCCCGAACACGAGCAGGTTAGGACGCAGCAAGTGGTTCGAGAAAGGAAGTGGGGCAACAAACATGGAAATCATGAAACGCACCGGCGTGTCTTGGATGCGTGATAACAAGCGAGTTCAGGAGAGTGGCGCACGGCTTGGTTGAATGAGGCCCAGAGACCAGTTGGTGATTTTGGTTCTACCGACAGGAGGTGGGGTATGGACCCGTATTCTCCACCCATGTCAGTTTTATTGTTATACTCAACGCCAAGGATACGCTGCGACCGATGAACCGCTTGCTGGTTCCAACCGCCAGCGATCCCGTCTGCCGGGCAGGAATCCGAAGTTTTCAGGAATCCGAAGTTGTATGGTTCCTGGGGAATCGACTGACCTTTATGGTAATCCATAACGAGAAGGTAAACATCCCAACCACGAACTAGTTCACGGTTGTTCAACACGACACAAACACCGAGCCAACAGAAAGTACCAAGGTCAAATGAATATCCGTTCCTTGAATATTGCGTTGTTAGTATTTTCGGTCCTGTCCACTCCTTGCGCTTTTTCCAGTCAACTTCTTTATGTGTCATCCAGTGGGGAAAATACAATCCTTGCATACGCGGTGAATCAGGAAACGGGAGCACTTGCTCTGAAGTTCAGGACCGGGCTGTCGTCCAGTCCTGGATTCATGACCTTTTCCCCGGACGGGACCTTGTTGTATGTGGGAACGAATCAAGATGGTACAGCCGGTGTCACCACGTTCCAACGGAATGACGACGGCTCGTTGTCTATGAGAGGCGAGGCTCAGGTCACGAGCAGTTGTACTTACATGTCCACGGCCAAGGACGGAAAGTTTCTCCTGGTGTGTCATTATTCAGCCGGGGAGATAACGATTTACCGCATTGTTGACGGCATCTGTACGAGTGAGCTTACGGAGCACAAAAAAACAGAACGTACGGCCCATTGCATCAGGTTTGATCCATCAGGCCGTTTCGTCTTCGTCCCGCACACCTCACCGAACAAGGTTTACCAGTTCCGTTTTCATTCCCAAGATGGAACGCTGACCGCGAATGACCCACCCTTTGTGGAAGGCCCGGATAAAAATCATAAGTATCACGAACCTCGCCACTATGTGCATCACCCGAAACTGGATATGGCCTATACCTCGAACGAATTTGGCGGAGGCATCACCGCCTGGAAGTTCGATCCCCTTACGGGCACGCTGAAACGTTTGGCGACTTTGTCGACATTGCGGCCTCAATCCATCGGAAAATTTTATGCCGCGGACATTGGGTTGACGCCTGATGGCCGTTTTGCCTATGTCTCCAACCGCGATCAAAACTCCCGTGATCCCGGTGATCCTAAGCAGGACAGCTTGACCGGCTTTTCTCTGAATTCCAAAACCGGCGAGATGGCTCTCGTTGGCTCTTTCCCCACGCCGCACGCGCCGAGATCATTCTGCATTGATCGAACCGGTCGATTTGTCTATTCGGCGGGGACCAGTACGTCGACCCTGTTCGCCTATCGCATCGATCAGCAAACAGGAAGCCTCGAACACTTTGCTACTTATGAAACGGGTGGAGGTCCGATGTGGGTGATGTGTGGTGACGTTAAAGAATGATCTTGAACCAACCTGGTAACAAGCTTTCGTAACGAGCGTCCACATCTTCTTCACTTGCCGGAGGGCAACAGGAACAGGCGCCCGGCGCCGGATTTGAGTCCAATCTGAAATCCTTCCATGGCCGGGTTTTCATCAAGAAGAGGCACCTCGTGTCCGGTTCTCTGGTCGACTTCCAGGATGGACTTTGCAGGTGCGTTGAACTCAACGGTGGGCCAGGCACCGAACGCGAAGCGGTAGTTGGTGAGCAGCACGGCACGCCGGCCGTCACGGTGCCGGAAGACTCCGACCAGGTAGTCATTCGGAGGATCCCCCCCAAAAACGTCGGCGGGGTAGATCCTTCGGATGGGAGTCCCCGTCAGCAGGTTGGCAGTGTCGTCACCGGGCCGGATCCGGAAGACGGCCTCACTGGTCAACTGCATCAGTGTTGGCCCGAGGTGCTTGAGCGCGGCGTTGATTTCCTGGGCCTCGTACCAGTTGTTGGTGCGCCTGCCGCTGCGGTCGAGCAGGCCTCCTCCCCGGGGGAACTCGAAGGTATCAGGTGTACCATAAGTGAAGTAGAGAACTCCTTTCGCGCCGTAGGCCAGTGAACTGTAAATCTGCCACCGTTGCTGGCCTTCGGTGGGATCGGTGTGGGGTCCGTATGGCACCGCATTGAAGTAGTTCCAGAAAGGAATCTTCTGCTGAAGTGCGTATTTTCGCACGGTGTCGAGGTTTTCGATATAGAGATCCAGGTGGATTTTGCTGCGCGGAGAGAGACCACCCGGGCCGGGTTTGAAGATCGGGTAGTTGTCGTAACAGAGGACAGCCGGTTCAAGCTGCTCGACAAAACGTCTGACATATTCGTCATAGCTTGCGCGCTTTGCGCGTCGTCCCTTGTTGGGGTTGATTCCCAACTGTTTTTCCGAAGCATAGTTGGGGTAGAGGTTGATGTAGTCGAGCATGCCGGGCCGACGCTTGCGGATGTCGATTGCCCGCTGGCGAAGTTCGGGAAACTGCGTGGTGGCTGGTTCATCCCACAGACGATAGCCCCAACAGGCGTTGCCGGTCGGTAGCTGCGATCCGTTACCCAGTGCATACGTGATCACTGATAGTTCATTCTTTTCACAGAGTTCGACAAGTTGCGTGGGGGAGCAGCCGGCAATGGGCCCGAAGACGAGGTTGAAATTTGCTTCTGCCATCTCGCGTAAACGCAGATCCAGGTCAGCGTTGTCGGGGAATATCGGCCAGAATGCGCCAATGGCGAAGTGTTTCTGCCTGTAGGTGGAGGGTGGGATCGGTTCATCGGCGGCCGTTGTGTCGAACACGGTGCCGCAGGCCAACAGGAGGCTGACGATGCTCATCAGCGACCCATGAAAACCGGAAATTTTCAGACCTTCACGTGATGCAAACATGGTGTCCTCGGGCAGGTAAAGTCAGGAACGATCAGTCACTTGTCGTTTAACCTCTGTCCCTGAAACGTTGATCAGAGAGGCTTGTTGCCATTCAAAAATCGGGTTGAGTCAGGATGCAGCGGGTCAGAAACCGTAACGCGACGCGTCAGGGTGTGATGTTCGCCTGCGCATCGAATGAAGGTTTGTTTGGCACCCAGCGATAGACCCAGTCGGGTGTCATCGTCACGTCGCGACAGCAGGGGAGGGGACCCTCCCGGGAGGAATTCAAACCCCCGGAGTCACCCCGGCACCTCACGAAACCCGGAGGCGCGCCACCAGGCGGGCGGTGGATTGCCGTCCAAGAGACTGGCAGGTGATCACCAGTTGATCAGTCCGGGTTTTTGTTTTTCCCACCCCGCGTCCGAGGGAAAGACGGTTTTCATCAAGACTTTTTTGATCTCGCCGTCAAAAAATGGGCTGACGATGTCCTTCCATTTAAGGAAATGTGGTGTTTCAAGGTGAGCCTGAAATGCGTCTTCATCGCGGTAGACCTCGTGCAGATAAAACCGCGATGGAATGTCTACGTCCTCGTGGATGTCGAAGCGAAAACATCCGGGTTCATCGCGAGTCGAACCTTCGGAGTCTCCCAGGCTGGCCTCCTTGAATTCCCCAATATGCTCCGGTTTTACATTGATTGTGACAAAAATAGAAAACATGGTATCTCCTTGATGGTGAGGGAAGGATTTGTTGATTCCAGGCGCGGTGCTGATGATCTCAGCACAGTGTTTGTGGGGGGGAAGTAGCGTTGTAACACGGTTGTAGCCGGATTAACATGCCTCTCAGCGGGTGAACGATTTGAATTGAAGTTCCGGCAATTTATGTCCCCATGGAGCGGGGGGCCGTTTGCGTACCCCCGACTATTGCAAGATGACCCTCATTGGAAAGACAGCCCTGATCACCGGTGGTGGTACCGGGATTGGCGCGGCGATCGCGTTAGCGTTTGCCGGTGCGGGATGCCGCGTGGCAATCAGCGGGCGGCGGAAGGAAAAACTGGACCAGGTCGAATTGTCGTTTTCCGGGGAACCTCCTGTACTGACACACCCTGTCGATGTCGCCGACCGCGGCAGTGTTGCAACTCTGTTTGAGTGGGCGTCAGGTGCACTGGGAGAAATCGATATCCTTATCAATAGTGCGGGTGTCAATGTGAAGAATCGATCCATGGGAGAGGTTTCTCCGGAAGACTGGGATTATTTGCTCGATGTGAATGTCACTGGCGTTTACAACTGCATGCGGGCCGTTTTACCCGGGATGCGTGAACGGCGTGACGGATTGATTGTCAACATATCTTCGCTGGCTGGAATCCGCGCCAGCCTGTTGGGTGGAGTTGGCTACACCGCTTCGAAATTCGGCATGTCAGCGTTAGGTTTGACGGTGGCGCTGGAGGAAAAAGACCATGGCATTCGGGTGACCAACATTTATCCAGGCGAAGTGGAAACACCGATCCTGGATCACCGTCCGGCACCGGTTTCCGTAGAACACAGGGCCAGGATTTTGCAGCCGGAAGACGTGGCGGCGGCAGTGCTGATGGTAGCCAACCTTCCACCTCGAGCACATGTCCCCGAACTGACAATCAAACCGACAACCCAGGCATTCCAGTAGCACTGTGAGAAGTGAATCTCCTGATGTTTGCAGGCGACTCCGGCCACCACCATAAAAGACAAGCATTGCGTGATGAGCCGGTTGATGGGTTATGATCTGCCGAGCGAAGAATCAAGAAATGAAAGACTGCAACTAGCCGCTATTTTTTTCCATCACGCATGACTCCGGGAGAATCCGTGATTCGAATCTTTCGCCACAATGGTGATCGTTTTGTGAAGTGGAAGGACATCAACAAAGAGGTGGATTCAAGATGACTAAACTGTGAGTTGCCTTCATCGGTACAGGTGATATCACCGACCTGCACTACCCGGCATACCACGACAATCCCAAGGCAGCCCTGACCGCCATTTGTGACGTTGATGAAGCCCGGTTCCGCCAGCGAGCGACCGAATGGGGAGTGAAAAAGACCTACACCGACTACCACCAACTGCTCGCCGATCCTGATGTGGACGCGGTGGAAGTCATCACGCCCCACCACCTGCATTGTGAAATCGGGCTTGCCGCCCTGGAGGCTGGGAAGCATGTTTCCATGCAGAAGCCGATTGCGGTCACTGCCACCGAGTGCGACCGGCTGATCGAGGCGGCCAACCGCTCGGATAAATTGTTTCGGGTCTTTGAGAATTTTCGCTACTATCCGCCGATGGTGAAAGCCAAGGAATTACTTGAGGCGGGTGAAATCGGCGAACCCCTTTCCATCCGTGTCAAATGTGTACAAGGGGTTGGAGGTGGAGATTACGAAATTCCGTATCGCCGTTGGGCATGGCGTTTCGATCCTGCGCAAAGCGGTGGTGGTCGGGTGATCTTTGACTACGGATACCATGTCTTTTCGATCATCATCTGGTTCATGGGGGAGATCGAGAAAGTGTATTCCTGGATCACCAATCGCGAAATCCACCACGGTTGGATCCTGGACAGTCCGGCGGTTGACATCTGGAAATACAAAGGGGCGGAAAAGTACGGATCGTACGAAGCGGTTACCTCGGATGACATGCTGGTGCAGACTCAATACGGGCGACCTGAGGACGAGTGGGTTGAATTGACGGGTTCCCGCGGTTTTATCTGGGTGACACGGTGTACTGCGAACTTGCTTGACAGGCCACCGGTGATCATGTATCGCGATGGGGTCACCACGGAGTTTTCCAACATGGATGCGTCGATGGGCGCCAGCTTTGAGATTGGCGTCAACGATTTTTTTGACGGGATTCTCTCGGGACGGCAACCACAGTTGACCGCCGAGGAGGGCAAAGCCGTGTTCCAGTTCTGCCGGGCGATTCAGCTCTCGGCGAAGGAAGGCCGTGAAGTCCGGCCCGAAGAAATCAATTAGGTTGGTACTGGCGCTCAAGGCTTCCGTCAAAGTGTCGTAGAACGTCGACGCCATGTTTTCTGACGTTTGGAAATGCCCTCCCTTGCTCGGTGCCTGCCCGGGATGCACAATCAGGGGAATCGCGGACCGATCCAGGCCTATCCCGGGGAGATCAAGATGAATTCAAGAATCCGTCGTAGAGAAATGTTAGCATCCACTGCAGGTCTTGGTGCCACACTCCTGGCAGGGACTCGCGCGTCACAGGCCGCAACGTCACGGCAGGATTTGGCCCAACCTCACTGGGTAAGGAAAGTTTACTCCAACGGTCGCGGTTGGCACGTTGGGAACATGGTGAAGTGGAAAGGAACCTATTACATCTGTTTCGTGGATGGTACGGGTCACGGCAGCGAGGATTCGCAGATCAGGGTGAGTTCATCGACCGACCTGAAGAATTGGACCTCTCAGATTGTGACTGGCAGGACACACATCGACCCGCAGTTGCTCCCTGTCGGGGACAAACTGCTCGTCTATGCGGTAAAAATTGACGTGCAGAAGAAAACCGATTCCGGATCACCCTCGTGGGAAGTGATGGCCTCGACCAGGGATGGGAAGAACTGGTCCCAGCCGAAGCGGTGCTTCCTGATGAACAACGATTTCTGGCACCCTGTGGAGCACCGTGGACGCTATTACATCACTTGTGACAATGCGGGCCATGTCCCTTCGGGGAGCAATTGTAAGGTCGATCTTTTGACATCGGTGGACGGCGAACGGTGGACCTGGGTGTCTGAGATCATCCACGGATCCGACCAGCCCGGCGACGAGAAGACACCTTCGGAGCATTGGCCGTATTTCGATGAAATGAACAAGGTCTACTTCGGGACACGGAGGCCGAGTGAGACCGCACTCTGTTTCCTCGATGACGGTCGTCTCTTGGCGATCACGCGGGCCATCGGGTACATGGCCTGCATTTCGATCGCGGATCCTCCCTTCACTGATTGGAACCGGTACCCTCGTCGGCTCTCGCACACGTCACGTTGCTACGGCGCTGCGATCCAACGAGTCGGTAAACATATTGTAGTGACCGGTCGATACCAGGCGGATCAGAACCCAGATGGTTCACTGGGTATCAAGGGCGCGGCGACCGGTGTCTTTTTGTACAAGGACGGAGACATCAATCTGCATGCTTTGTTGCCCAGCGGATCTGACACGGGTTATGCTGGCATCCTTCCCTACACGGAGAACGAGGCTCTCATCGCTTATTATTCAAGCCACGAACATTCCCCGAATCCGGGTTCCAACGTCTACCTGGCTTCAGTTCCTTTGGCTTGACAGGTGGTTTGCTGTGTCTGCGCCCCCAGGCCCACTTCCCGGCACGCTAATCGACCGCGACGCGCAGCCAGCGGATGTTGTGGACGCCATCCTCACGACACCAGAAGACGACCATCACTTTCCCATCGGGCAGGCGATGTGGTTGGGGAAAGCCGAACTGCAGCGCACTCAGTTCGTCCGCAGAAGCACGCTCGCCGAACATTTTGGACGGGGCCCCCTGCCAGAGTGGTATCTCTTCCAGATTCACCCAGGTGTCCCCTTCGATACAGACGAGTGCGGCCCACAGGCCCGGTTTGTCGAAGCGGCGATAAATGACCAGGACCCGGTCGTCACCAAGGCTTAACATCTTACTCGTTTCGCCGTTGAGGCCTGTGGCCCGGGCCGGGCCGAATGTCTGACCGTCTGCGGAAATGGCGTACGGCAGAGGGTGGCTCCTGCCAGATGCGAACTCAAATTCCCAACTGGCGGCCAGCAGGCGGCCATCCGGCAATTGGATCAGGCTCACTTCAAAATGGGCGCACCCCCGATCGTAGCTATCGAGCACGTCGAGATGTCCGTTCCAAGTCCGACCTTCATCTTCCGAGACCAAGGCGACTGCCTTGACGCCGTCAGGCGCGGTGCCGTCCCAATGGCGCAAAATCGATGTGGGTAACAACCAACGACCGTCCGCCAGTTCGATTACCGCATGGCATATTTCGAGCGGATTGCTCAATGGGGACTGGACTACTGTGGGACCCTGCCACGTGTGGCCCTGGTCCTTACTGCGCAGCAGGATCAATTCCCCGGGTAAACCGCCAAAGGTTGCGCGGTTGAAGACATCCTCCTCAGCATGTTCCAGATAACGGCGCGAGCCCATGGCAACGATCGTCCCGTCTCGCAGTGGGGTCAAGCGAGCTGTGTGACGTTGAAGGCGGTCGTTGGCGTCGGGAAAGATCCGGCTGGGCGGAGTCCACGTGTGGCCATTGTCCGACGAACGGGACAGGTAAGACCGATAGTCAACGCTCTCCACGGCTTCCCCGAGATCGAAAGCAGACAGCAGTTGGCCGTCGTCCAGAACCACCAGGGTTGGATGCCAGGCGTGGATGGAACGTCGATGTGGAACGGGGTTTCGATAAACCAGGCCCGTTTCGAGTCGTTGGATCATGGATTTGCATTCAATGGATGTGGAGAAAGGACCCAGTCTCGATTCGCAACGGACGAGTGTCAAGATGACCCGGTCGGGAGGGTGCCGCTGGAAACGTGGTGCACCGCAGGCGCGCGATTCGCATGCAGGCAGCAGTGCGATATCAGAACGGGGTGTTAACAGTGGCGCGAAGACTAATCGGGTTCGCCACCAGCGCGATCTCCGAGTCCCGCAAAAATCTGCTGTTCAATCGAATAGGCGAGGAACCGCACCGAACCATCACCCATGCACCCATTCATTCCACCCGCGTGGGCCGATCCGAAACAGTAGCCCAAAGGCGTTTCGTCCAACGCATGTGCTCCGGGGGGAATGATCTGACTTTCCGGTATCCCCAGGGAAACATGAACCGGTGTCGTGTCGCTATCGGCTTGTAGCGGAAATGCGGTCGAACGGACAATATCGACGTCCCAACCGTCGGTCCAACCTCGATCGTCATGCCACTCCCCTCCCTGATAACCATCTCCACTGCCAACCGCAGGCCCGCTTTCAAAGTTTGTTCCAATTCGCTTTTCGCCAAGCATCAAGGTATTGCTTGCGCCGTCCAAAATGCTGCGAGGTCTGGCCGAGTGGATGGTGCCCTTGATGTGCTTTTTTCCATTCCACGAACCTCGTACGATAATACCTCCCCAGAACGTGTTCGGGTTGGTACCTCCGTCACGCCCGTTGTGAGGAAACCGCGGTGGATCAGCATCCCATTTCTGCCAGAATGTGTCTGCCAGGTTGGGATAGGCGAAGCGTTTATGGCCGAAAAGTGGGTTCGTGGTCAGGTAGCCCGGCGTGGCACTCGCGTAGTCATTCAGATATCTCGTTTCCGGGCCTGGTGCTTTCGTGATATCGCGTCGTGAGGGACAAAAGTAGATCTCAACCGGTTCACGCTCAGGACGCTCGTACCTGTAATAGAGATTTCCTAACTCGTGGTAAGGCAGGATTTGATACATCCAACCTACTTTCTGTTCGTTGGGGGTGGCTGGCTTACCGTTTTCTAACCGGTACTCGGTCCACGAACCCCAACCGCCCGTCGGAAAACTACCATGGGCACTGACCAAGTTGTGGATGGCCAAGCCCATCTGTTTCATGTTGTTGGCGCATTGAGTTTTGCGCGTTGCTTCGCGAACCACCATCACAGCCGGCAGGAACAACGCGATCACTATGGTAATGATCACGATCACGACTAACGATTCGATGAGAGTGAAACCAGCAAAGGGTTTACTGCGAGTGATCATTTTTGATGTTCTTACTTCAGGATCGTCACGGGAGTCACGGCGTCAGGCCGTGGTCCGGCGGGACCAACTGACGGAGCCTTTCTTCTTGTACTTCGGCCACCGTGGTCATGGAGGAAACGACCCAACGACCGGTTGCTGCACCCACACGTTCATAGGCCAGGATTTCGGGCAATTTGTTGCTGCCATCGCCATAGACGACGATGTAGGGTTGTCCGTCACGGGGCGAGATAAAGAAATCTTCGAGTTTGGTGATGGTTTCCGAATCGTACTGCTCGAATCCCTGACCCTGGATGAACGCTTTGAACTCCTCCTCGTGCGCGGGGGGGTACCCCCCGTTTTGGGTGGTATACTGGCGATATAAAACGGCCAGTGCTTTCAGATTGGAGCTTCTGCGGGACATTTCCTCCGCAGCCTGCTCTGGACCACATCCAGCAAGGAAGCTGACAAACCACAACACACTCACCAGAAGTCCGACCTCTGTGTTGTAACCGAACAATGTATGGCTCACGATGTCCGGGCCGCTTTCGGCCGGTTTGGTCGATTAAGAATGTATAAAGAGCGTACCAATCGACCGCATTTTAACACGGAAACTCCGATCCTACTACTGCTTTTTAACGTGATAGTTCCTCAGGTTGAGCTGGAAGCCATGTCCGCTTTCCGGCCGGGTAAGAAGAGTTGGTAAGCTGCAGTGTGTTTTGTTTCACAGGTCAAGGGAATCTGTGTTGAAGGTCGACGACGGTTGGGTGAGGCGACACGGCAAAGGGTCTCTCTTGGATCCCGACCAGAGGACTTGGACTGGTGGGTTTTACAAACTCACTTTCCGCTCTTTGAGACTTGCAATTTGGTTGACACTTTTGAAATCTTGGGCTACAAAGCTTCGTAACGTATCTGGCCCTCTCACAAAGTCCAGTTCTCCGATGTTCATACGATCAAGGTAAAGCCGTTCAGCAGTTGCCAGGGACTTGCGCCGGAGCCAATGCAGGCTGGGAAATGGAGATGGGTATCAGCCGAGGTCACCGGTTACCGAAGGAGTTTTCGGGAATGAATCGTTCGATGCAACGCGATGGTGGTTCATCGCTTCAGCCAGGTAAAAGAGAAGTCAACCGGCGTCGATTCATGGCGACCAGTGCCGGTGGTTTGGTTGCCGGGGCTGTGCTGTCAGGACCCTATGGGGCGGCTTGGGCGGCGAAAAAGACGGCGGATTCGGTCCACGGACCCGTGAAGATTGTTGACATCGAAGTGCACCAGATCAAAGTGGATTACCTTGACTGGCTCCACTACGAACTGAATCACTACTATGGCCCGATCAGTCGTACGATCTACGTTGTGCATACGAACAACGGTTTGTACGGATTGGGTGAGGGTAGCACAGAGCCCCCGGAGGTCATCGAAAAATACATCGGTACGAGTCCTTTCGACTGGGTCGGGGACGAGACATCGATTGGGCTTGCAAAAGCCATGTACGACCTGATGGGCAAGTTAGCAGGCGTTCCCGTCTACAAGCTTTTCGGACAAAGGCACCGTCGCTGGGTGCCGGTTGGATCCTGGACGGTTTCGACTCATCCTCAACACATGGCTGATGCTGTTCAAAATTATGCGGCACTCGGTTACCGCTGGATGAAGTACCACCTTTCGCCATTCGAGAACGTGTTCGATCAGCTGGATGCGATGCAGCAGGTGGCTCCCGAGGGATTTAAAGTGCTGTTTGATCTGACTCGATTTCATCACTACGGCCACAATCCAGACCTGGTTGAGCGGATTGCGCAGTACCCGATTGCGGGTGCTTTCGAGGACCCACTGGACACCAGGGACATCGACGGCTATGTCGATCTGCGAAATCGCATTCGCCTGCCGATCCTCATCCACGGCAGTCAACTTGAGTACAGTTATGAAGTATTGCGCCGGGCTGCCGACGGTTACATCATGGGACATCACAAGCTGAATGTCGTCATGGAAAGGGCGGGTTTATTTGGGGCGGCCGGCGTGCCTTTTATGATCCAGTGGGTCGGAGGCCACATCACCCGCGCGATGACAACGCACATGCAAGCGGCATTCAGAACTGCCACGCTTCCTTTTCATAGTGATGCCGAGACGTGGAAGGCCGATGTGGTCAACGAGCCGCTGGAACCGATTAATGGTTTTTTGCGTGTCCCGGAACGTCCCGGACTGGGAATCACGTTGAATCGGGAAGAACTGGAACGGCTCAAGACTAACACCCCTCCGGAACAACCACCCTATATCCTCAAGACGCGTTTTCAGAATGGGACGATGATGTACAACATCATGAGTCCGAAGAAGGCGCACTTCATGGTCCTGCCCAATCGATGGCGGTTGATTCCTCTGAGTTTTGATGCTCCCGTCGCGAGCGAGTATTGGGATGACGATGGATCATCGGAATACAAGGCGATGTTCAAGCGTTTGGAAGCCGAGGAGATGGTGATTGAAAAGGGTTGAAGCCGGTGGCAGCTTGTTTGAATTCGGATGCTGCCAGTTCCCCCGGCAATGTTTTTTGGGAGGCCGAAAGGCTGTTCGCCACGAACGTTTCGTTACGTTTGACAGAATTGTGACTCGCTCGGTGCCTTGTAACGGATGTTGAGCTCAGGCGTCAACAGGCGCCGGTGTCCATTGACCTTGGAGTCGAGGCATCGATCGAGTACGGCGCTGGTCATCTGGGTGCGCTCCACCGGGTAAGGGGCTTTGCCGGTTTGAATCATCTCGACGATCTTGTGCACCAGGCAGGCGGAGTAAGTCACGTTCGGAACCCGGGGCATAAAGAATTGTGTCGACTGCAACTCTTGCATGCCCTTCACTCGCGCTGCAAAGGTGTAGTCACCCACTGCGCCGTTGAGCATCAGAAGCGTGGAACGCAATCCGTCGGTATGTTCGATGAAATAGGCTGCCGGTTCCTTCACTAGTTTCCGGAGGTCGCCGTTGTTTGCCAGGTCCTGGGGATGTGCGTTCTCGCCGTACATGGTGTCGGAACGTGAGAACGCGGCTTCGAGCAGCGAATGGGACCAGCGTCCGTCTGCTTGTGCCCGCCAGACTGCATCGCCTTCGATCATCTGCACGGCCTTCACACCCGTTTCGCCACCCTTGCGGCGTTCAATTATGCATTGCAGGGCTTCCAGGGCGTGGAAATCATGGGCGTCCGATGAACCAGTAGCGACCATCAGCGCCTCTTCGACTTCAGCATCGAGTGGCAGTTCCAGCGGGTGCAGTCGCCATGTCACAGGTAAGGACGATCCTGCCAGGAAGGGAAAGTCCAGACGCTTGGAACTTGCGACCATTTCCCGGGCCTTCTGCCAGCTGTAGGAAAGGTGCTTGTCGTTAAATACAGGGACAGCCCGCCCGTCCTGTTCGAAGACGTTGACGATCTCCTGAAAAAATTCATAGCGGGGATAAAGCTTTTGTCCTTTCGCGTTACTCGGGTATTTCCCGTGTTCACAGATGACGACGACGGCGTCGACGGCCAACTGGTTACCACCACAGCGCAACGTCTGGGCGATGGTAGGATAGACCTCAAATCCGAATTCACTGGCCCGCTCCTGGCTTTGATCTCCTGCGGGCTTTTGATCGACGTAGAGGGAGGCGACTTCGATATTCGGCCGCTGCCACTTGCCGTCAAAGGGGTAGCCTACGAGGAAACGGTCCCCCATGTGCTGAGCGTGGGAGAGGTATTGCCAGATCGACGCGACAATTGCAATTCGCTGCGGGCGGCGGGCCTCTGAGGACCGCGCGTCCAACAACGGTCCGGTCAGGGCGGCGGCCGAAGTCGCTTTCAGGAAGTCTCGTCTTTTGAACATCGCTCAACTCCTCCAAAAAGTTGATTCCTCGGTCGGTTGGTAACGGATTGCCAGGTGCGGTGTTTCAATGTGCTTCTGCCCGAGCCACAGGGATTCGACTCCCGCGGCGGTCAGTCCCGTGGTCAGCAGCGTTCGTTCAATCGGAAACGTTGGCTTGCCGGTCAAAAACATCTGCTCCATGGCATTGACTTGCGGACTGAAAAAGTTCCGCGGGCTGTTGGGGTCGATAAAGAACCGGGTGGAAACCGGTTTGCGGTGGCCTTTGAGGCGGGCCGCGAAGGTGAAGTCGTGAATCACACCTTCCAGCATCAGCATCGTCACTTTGACGCCGTCAGCATGTTCGTAACGATAAGCGCTGGCAGGGGCGTCTCGAATGAGTTCGGGCATCTCATCCATTCGCGGCAGGATGTGATTGAATCCCTCGCGGGGGGGTGTGAGGTTGTGACTTCGGCAGAGGCAGGCCTCAAAGAGTTCCAAGTCCCATCCGCCCGATTGCCAGGAGCCTTTTTTCATGGCTTGAAAGACAGCGTCATTTTGTAATGCGTGCAGGGAGACGACACCGGTTTCACCGCCCCGGCGGCGTTCCACCATGCACTGAATCATTTCCAGATTGTGGATGTCGTAGCCGTCAACACCGCCTGGAGCCAGGCCGATGACTTCTTCCACCTCTGCGTCCCGGGGAATCTCTACCACTGGCATGCGGCGATTGACCGGAAGGGATGAGCCCGCGATAAAGGCAAACCCCATTTCCCGGGACAGGTCGACCATTTCCTGGGCCCATTCCCAGTTCCAGGAGAGGTGTTTGTCGCTGAAGACCGGCGCCGTACGTCCGCTCTGACGGAAGACGTCGATGATTTGCATGAAAAACTCATAGCGGGGATAAAGTGTCTGACCCTTCTCATTGGTTGGATAGGTGCCGTGTTCGCCAACCAGTACGACACCATCCACCGCAAGTTTGTCACCACCCAGGGTCAACGCATCGGCGATTGTCGGATAGATTTTCATGGACGGAAAGCGTTGTGCGCGATCCTGGCTCAGGTCACCCTCGCCTGTCTGGTCGACGTAAAGCGAGACCAGGTCCATCGGGGGGTGATGGTGTCGACCTTGCCATCCATATCCCCAGAGAAAACGGTCGACAATATGCTGAGCGTGTGCGTTCCGGCGGTATTCGGTGACGATGGCGGCGATTTTAGGACGTGCCATGGGGGGCTCCGGAAGGCGGTTTGTTAACAGGGAACGCTTGGCCCCTTACGTTAGAAGTTGTGGCCCGGTTGCCCGCTGAGATGCTTGTAGCGGCAGTCACGCACGCAGGAGCCCCTTCGTTCACGCCCCTTTCATTCACACGTAGTGGCGATCATAGACTGTTCGGGGGCTGACTCGCAAGGGTCGAGTGTCAGTGCCGACGGGTTTCAGGGGAAACCGTTTGATATTGCATGCGTTGCAAGACGCCGCTTCCTGCAAGCCGATGTTGCCAGCGACCTGTCTTACGCCGATAGGCGATTCAACACGTTGCGGGTAATCCGGGCGACGAGCGGATCAGGTGCAGCCAACCCGCGAGACCATTCCGTGCAGCCGGATGTAAAGACCGTACCGCCACGGGTGTAGAGTCCCATCGTCGCTCTCCCATGGGTGAAGCGGTCCTGGTGTAACGTGTCGCCGAACAGGCTTTGGGATGCAAATTCCAGCTCCGAATCCCAGAGTCGGGCTGGTGCTGATGCGACAATCTCAAAACTCTCCGGTGTGCCGTCCCGGTGTGTCGGTACGGGCCGCCCGTCTTTCAGCGTGAATTCACAACCATCGCATTCGTAGCCCACGATGTTGTGCTGTGCCCCCAGAAGGTCGCCCCACTGGAGGTCGGTTCCTTCAAAGATCCAGTGTTCGGGTCGATGGATCATGTAACCACCGGCCCCCCGGGGAACCGATCCGAGACGATGGTAGCCGCCGTAGTTGAAGCTCACTCCGGTCAGCTGATTCTCCGGACGGCCGATAAGACGGTTCGACCAAAGGGTGGAAAGAAGCTGATAGTTTTTCTTCTTGAATTGCGGATCTTCCTCGAAGTTGAACTTGTATCCCACCATCGATTGGCCATCGTCTTCCAGTCGCACTTGCCAATAACAGACATTGCCGCTGAAGAACGCGACATTGCCACCACCGGCAATGAAGACTTCCAAATGATCGCGCATCGGGGCCGACCAGTACTCGTCGTGTCCCACGCTCAGGATCAGGCGATAATTTTTCAGCAAATCAGGTCGCTGGTGCAGGTCTGCGTTCACCGCGTAATCGAGCTGATAGCCGGATTTTTCGGCCCATTGGATAAACGTTCGTTCCCAGTTATGCCAACCGGCATAGGGGGCCCAGGTGCTTAACTTGCCCGCCGGTTTCGTCAGAAACCCGCGCGCCATGGGGCGCTGAAAAGAGACACGGTCTCCTTGCAACGGCAATGGCCCGTGCTCATACAAACAGGGTCCACCCCAATTGTTGTAGGCGTTGTAGGTATTCGTAGCCAGTTGCAAGAGAATACGAGACGACGTTCCCGGCCGATCCGAGCGCACCACGAAGAAGGCTTCTCCTTGAAGCGGATTTTCCGCACGGTCGCAGGACCTTAACGTGACGTTGTAGTAACCGGATTTCCAATCAACGGGGACGCGAATCTTAATCGCTGTCGGCCAGTCACACCCATGCGTGGAAGCGTTTGCGGGCGTGTCGTGCTTCTTGCCGGCCACGCCGTCCGTCCTCCACACCACTGCCCGTGTTGCGCCGACGCGGGCAATTTCGACTGAATACCGAGCTGCAGTTGTCGAGACAGATAACTGTATGTCATCACCAGCTTCGTAGCTGAGCCGATCCGGGTAGGCTTCGATCGAGGATTCGTTTGCATCCTCATCAACTGCCAGCGCCGTGGACGACATAAGACCGACCCCCGCTGCCGTCTTCAGCAGATCACGGCGGCCAAAGTGAAAATTTTCATGATCGTTCATGCTTTTTTCTCCTCGGGCTGTTTCAGCCGGTACCGACTGCAGATGATTCCGCCGTTCCTTGAGATCCTGGGTTCCAGTTGTCCCAGCAAGAGCCGACTTTTTCCGGTAGCCAAAGCCGAAAGTGGTTGTCTAGCCACCTGGAGATCCGGATTTTGAACCTGACGGTTGATTTCAAAGCGTCGATTCAGATTTCGGCCAAAGGTTCATCCGCGTCGCCGAAGCGGTCGAGTCGGACACCCATCTTGTCCATCATGGACAGGTACAAACGACACATCTGACGGTTGGGTTGTTCCTTGTAGTGCAGCACCCGACCTCCCTGGATCTGCCCGCCACCACCGCCTAAGAGCACGACGGGGAGGTCTTTCACGTGATGATGACCATTGAGCATACTCGACAGGTACAGCATCATCGTGTTGTCCAGCAGGGATCGCTCGCCTTCCTGTGTCTCCTCCAGTCGTTTTGCGATGTAGGCAACCTGCTGCACGAAGAATTGATTCACCTTGAGCCAACCTGCCGAGTCGCTATGCGATACCAGGTGATGGATATCATTCACCTCGAGGTGCGGAAAACGCAATTGGGACCAGTCATTGTTGAGCTTGAGCGTGCAGATTCGGGTCGTGTCGGTTTGAAATGCCAGGATCAAGATGTCGCACATGAGTCGCATGTGCTGATCGATGTCCTGGGGCAGTCCATCGGCCGGACGGGGCATGTTGGGTTTTTCAAGCGTTGGCCTCCAGCCCTGCAATCGTCGCTCCTGGCCGGCCCGTTCGATGCGCTGTTCCACTTCACGGACTGAGCTGAGGTACTCGTCGACGCGTCGCTGATCTGAATTGCTGATCCTCCCCCGGAGACTGGTTGCCTCTTCAAGCACAGCGTCCAGCACGCTGCGATCTGCTCTGTCTGGCTCGTCGCGGAACAGACGATCAAATGCCAATGCCGGATAGAGCTCCAGGGTAGTGGGAGTCGTCGGCGAACTCCACGAAATGTGCGAGCTGTACACCATCGAGTAATTTTTGTGGACGTTCGGCAAGGAGGCTTCACAGCCCAACACCAGGCTGGGAACTTTCGTGTTGCCACCAATGTGCTGGGCCATCACCTGGTCCATACTGGTCCCGGAGCGGATGGCGCCGTTGGGAGCGAGCTTGGCTCCGCTGAGCAATTGTCCGGTCTGGGCGCTGTGAATGCCGCCGTGCAGTGCTTCCGCGTTGAACAGCCCCTCGATAAAAGTCAGCTTTTCGCGGAAAGGTGCCAGCGGTTCAAGCACCTTGCCCAGCTCCATCTGAGCTCCCTC
>Ga0310123_10001307_pt1 | contig 20859 bp, 19 predicted proteins | sample CB6_AW_1057_MG_FD_203505 | JGI IMG/M metagenome (GOLD analysis project Ga0310123, IMG submission 203505) | Marine microbial communities from Western Arctic Ocean, Canada - CB6_AW_1057 | ecosystem: Environmental > Aquatic > Marine > Oceanic | place: Canada: Western Arctic Ocean | collected... | reverse complement strand
GTTCAACTACGCTGAGGAATTCAAGACGCTCGATTTGGACGCCCTGAAGCAGGACATCGAGGCGGTGATGACCACGTCGCAGGACTGGTGGCCGGCGGACTACGGCCACTACGGACCGCTCTTCATTCGGATGGCGTGGCACAGCGCGGGCACGTACCGAATCGGCGATGGCCGTGGCGGCGCGAGCTCCGGCACGCTCCGCTTTGCGCCGCTGAACAGTTGGCCCGACAACGTGAGCCTCGACAAGGCGCGCCGGTTGCTCTGGACGGTTAAGCAGAAATACGGCCGGAAAATCTCGTGGGCCGACTTGATGGTTTTCACTGGCAACTGTGCGCTGGAGTCGATGGGATTAAAGACGTTTGGTTTCGCCGGCGGGCGCGAGGATGTCTGGGAGCCCGAAGAGGATATTTACTGGGGGCCGGAGGACACGTGGCTCGGTGACGAGCGTTACAGCGGCGAGCGGGATCTCGAGAATCCTCTTGGCGCCGTACAAATGGGCCTTATTTATGTAAATCCGGAAGGGCCGAACGGCACCCCGGATCCGCTCGCCGCAGCCGTGGACATCCGGGAGACGTTCGCTCGCATGGCGATGGATGACGAAGAGACCGTTGCGCTCATTGCTGGCGGACACACTTTCGGTAAAGCCCACGGCGCCGCCGACCCCGACGAGCACGTCGGCCCCGAGCCCGAAGGGGCCAGTCTCGAGGAGCAGGGCCTCGGCTGGAGGAACAGCTTTGGCAGCGGCAGCGGCGGCGACACGATCTCCAGCGGATTGGAGGGCGCATGGACCACCGACCCGGTGAAGTGGGACAACAATTACTTCGAAAACTTGTTCGGCTACGAGTGGGAACTGACGAAGAGCCCGGCCGGGGCGTCGCAGTGGACCCCCAAGGATGAATCCGCGCAGGGCAGCGTGCCGGATGCTCACGATTCGTCGAAGCAGCATGCGCCGATGATGTTCACGACGGACCTCGCGTTGAAGATGGACCCAATCTATGCGCCGATTTCAAAACGCTTCCACGAAAACCCGGAAGCGTTTGCCGACGCCTTTGCCAAGGCGTGGTACAAGTTGACCCACCGCGACATGGGGCCGGTCTCGCGGTGCCTCGGCGCGTTGGTGCCCGAGCCGCAGTTGTGGCAAGACCCCGTCCCCGAGGTCGATCATGAGTTGATTGGCGAGCAAGACATCGCGGATCTCAAGGGCAAGATCCTCGCCTCGGGACTTTCCATTTCCCAACGGGTCTCGACTGCATGGGCTTCGGCGGCGACGTTCCGCGGGACCGACAAGCGCGGTGGGGCGAACGGAGCGCGCATTCGCCTCGCGCCGCAGAAGGATTGGGAAGTCAACAATCCGGCCGAACTGGCGAAGGTGCTGGAGACGCTGGAGCAAATTCAGAATAACTTCAACAGCGCGCAGTCCGGCGGCAAACGGGTCTCGCTCGCGGACGTGATCGTGCTGGGCGGGTGTGCGGCGGTCGAGGAAGCTGCGAAGGCCGCTGGGCACGACGTGCAGGTTCCCTTCACACCGGGGCGCACCGACGCGTCGCCGGAGCAAACTGATGTGGACTCATTCGCCGTGCTCGAGCCGACCGCCGACGGATTCCGCAATTACTTCCGGGACGGGCACACGCGAACGGCGGAGGAGCTGCTGGTGGATCGGGCGCAGATGCTGACGCTTACCGCTCCCGAGATGACGGTGCTAATCGGCGGCATGCGCGTCTTGAATGCAAACACCGGCCAGTCCGAACTCGGCGTTTTCACCAAGCGGCCCGAGACGTTGACCAACGATTTTTTTGTAAACCTGCTCGGCATGGGCACGGAGTGGCAGAAGTCCTCCAAGTGCGAGCACTTTTACGAGGGACGCGATACCGGCACGGGCGATGTCAAGTGGATGGGCACCGCCGTCGACCTCGTCTTTGGTTCGAACTCCCAACTCCGAGCCATCGCGGAAGTCTACGCCTGCGACGACTCGCAGCAGGCATTCGTGCAAGACTTCGTGGCCGCGTGGGACAATGTGATGAATCTCGACCGCTTCGACCTTTGATCCACGTCCGCGGAATGGGTCGTAGAGTCCTTGGCCTCCCACAAACCTCGCAGCTTTAGCTCGGTGGTGTTGCAAGGCAGCGCGTAAAATCAATCTTCCCAGTCCTTCGCGCGCGTGAGGGCTTTGTTCCAGCCGTTGAAAAGTTGGCGGCGCGCGGCGGGTTTCATGCGCGGGGCGAAACGCTTGTCCTGTTGCCACTGGGTCGCGATGTCCTTTTGCGATTTCCAGTAACCGACGGCAAGCCCCGCCAAATACGCCGCGCCGAGCGCGGTGGTCTCGGTGATGCGTGGGCGGACAACGGGCACGTTTAGCAAATCGCTCTGAAACTGCATCAGCAGATTGTTCGCGCTTGCGCCGCCGTCCACGCGGAGTTCCTTCAACCGCACGCCCGCGTCGGCCTCCATGGCGGTTAGGACGTCGCGCACTTGATAAGCGATGCCCTCGAGCGCGGCGCGGGCGATGTGGGCCTTGGTGGCGCCGCGGGTGAGGCCGCACAAAATGCCGCGCGCGTGTTGGTCCCAGTGCGGCGCGCCGAGCCCGGCGAAGGCGGGCACAAGGTACACGCCGCCGTTGTCCGGCACGCTGGCGGCGAGTTTTTCAATCTCGGAGGCGGACTTGAAAAAGTTCAGCCCGTCGCGCAGCCATTGCGTCACCGCGCCGGCGATGAAGATGCTGCCCTCGAGCGCGAACTCCGTGCGGCCGCCGATGCGCCACGCGACGGTTGTGAGCAGATTGTTTTTGGACGGCATCGGTTTCGCGCCGGTTTGCATCAGCATGAAGCAGCCGGTGCCGTACGTGTTTTTCACCATGCCGGGGCGCGTGCAGCATTGGCCGAAGAGGGCGGCTTGCTGGTCGCCCGCGATGCCGGCGATGGGGATGGGTTTGCCAAACACGGTTGTCTCGCCAACGACTTCGCTGGAGCCGCGCACTTCGGGCAACACGCTGCGGGGCACCTTGAAAATTTTCAGCAGCTCCGCGTCCCAATCGCCGGTGCGGAGGTTGTAAAGCATCGTGCGCGAGGCGTTGCTGGCGTCGGTGACGTGCGTGGTGCCGCCGGTGAGTTTCCAGATGAGCCACGTGTCCATCGTGCCAAAAACGAGCCTTCCCTGCCGAGCGAGTGCGCGCGCGCCTTTTACATTTTTCAGCAGCCACGCGATTTTGGTGGCGGAAAAATAGGCGTCGATGACAAGGCCGGTCTTGCGGCGGATGAGCGGCACCTTGCCGGTGGCTTTGAGCCGGTCGCATTCCTTCGCGGTGCGGCGGTCCTGCCACACGATGGCGTTGGCGATGGGCTTGCCGGTTTGGCGATCCCACAGCAGCGTGGTCTCGCGCTGGTTGGTGATGCCGATGGCGGCGATGTGGGTGGCGGTGAGTCTGGCTTTTTTCAGCGCGGCCTTGGCGGTGGCGAGTTGGGTTTTCCAAATGGCCCCGGCATCGTGCTCGACCCAGCCGGGTTTGGGGAAAATTTGCGGGAACTCCTTCTGCGCCACCGCTTTCACGCGCCCGGCGCGGTCAAAGACAATTGCGCGCGAACTGGTCGTGCCCTGGTCGAGTGCGAGGATATATTTCATTTTTATTTAACAAGGATAGACACGATGCGCATGATAATTTTTTTATCCTGAATATCCGTGTTCAATAATGGTTTCAAATCCAGAGCATCTTGTAGACCCAAGCGCCGAGGACGCCGCCGATGCACGGGCCGACGACGGGGATCCACGCGTAGCTCCAGTCTGAGCCGCCCTTGCCGTGAATGGGCAGCAGCGCGTGGGCAATGCGCGGGCCGAGGTCGCGCGCGGGGTTGATGGCGTAGCCGGTGGGGCCGCCGAGGGAAAGGCCAATTGAAAAAACGAGCAGGCCGACAAGCAATGGTTTCAGGCCGAATTCCCATTCCTTTTGCATTTCCTTTTGTTCAGCGGTCATGACCTCGGGCGAAAGTATGGCGAGCACGCCGAGCACGAGGGCAAAGGTGCCGATGATTTCGCAGAGCAGGTTGGCGAACGGCTTGCGAATGGCCGGTGCGGTGGAGAAGACCCCGAGCTTGGCGGCGGGATCCTCGGTGGCTTCCCAATGGGGCAGGTAGGCGAGCCACACAGTGGCTGCGCCGAGGATGGCGCCGAGCATTTGCGCCGCCACATATTTGGGCACGTCGTTCCATGGCAATTTGCCGATGCTCGCCAGGCCAAGGGTCACTGCGGGATTTATGTGCGCGCCGCTCACGTTCACCACGGCGTACACCGCCATGGCCACGGCGAGGCCCCAGCCGGCGGTGATGACGATCCAGCCGGAGTCGTGCCCGGCGGTTTTTTTCAGGCTGACATTTGCGCATACGCCGCCGCCCAGCAGGATGAGCAGGAAGGTGCCGACCAGTTCCGCAGTGAAAAAATTCACGTGGCGAAGTGTAGCGGACGAGTGGCGGACGAAAAGGAAAGAATGACTGCCGCGCGGTTGGTTTTCCTCGCGCTTGGCCAAGCGGCCTGCGACTTACAGTCCCTTGTCGATCATCAACTTGAGCAGGTCGCCGACTCGGTTGGAGTAGCCCCACTCGTTGTCGTACCAGCTTATGAGCTTGAAGAAGTTTTCGTTCAACTCCATGCCCGCTCCCTTGTCAAAAATGCTCGAGCTGGCGCAGTGGATAAAGTCTGTGCTGACAACCTCATCCTCGGTGTAGCCGAGAATGTTTTTCAGGTACGTCTCGCTGGCGTTTTTCATGGCGGCGGAGATTTCGTCGTAGCTGGTGCTCTTCTCGGTCTTGAAGGTCAGGTCCACGACCGAGGTGGTCGGGGTCGGCACGCGGAAGGCCATGCCGCTCAACTTGCCCTTGACCTCCGGGCAGACGAGGCTCACCGCCTTGGCGGCGCCGGTGCTGGCCGGGATGATGTTGGTGGCGGCGGCGCGGCCGTCGCGCCATGCCTTGCGGCTTGGGCCGTCCACGGTTTTCTGCGTGGCGGTGTAGGCGTGGATGGTGGTCATCAACCCCTCGGCGATGCCGAAGCCCTCCTTGAGCAGCACGTGCACGACCGGCGCGAGGCAGTTGGTGGTGCAGGAGGCGTTGGAGACGATGTGGTGGTTGGCCGGATCGTAGAGGTTATCGTTGACGCCCATCACGACAGTGAGGTCTTCGCCCTTGGCCGGTGCGGAGATGATGACCTTTTTGGCGCCGGCCTCAATGTGGCCCTGAGATTTCTCGGCGGCGGTGAACAGGCCGGTGGACTCAATGACAACGTCCACGCCGAGTTCCTTCCACGGCAGGCCGCTGGGCTCGCGGGCACTGACCACTTTCATCTCGTCGCCGTTGACGATGATTGTGTCATCCCCCCGATGGGTGACTTCGCCGGGGAAGGCGCCCTGCGTCGAGTCGTATTTCACAAGGTAGGCGAGGCTGTCTGCCGGGACGATGTCGCCCACGGCCACTACGTCGATTGCGTCGCCGACGAGGCCCTGTTCCACCATTGCACGATAAGCCAAACGGCCGATTCGGCCGAATCCGTTGATTGCTACTTTTACTGCCATAGTTAAAAAGAAAATGTTATCAGTTGAGTCCCGGAAATCGGGTCGCGCATGCTACCGGCGTTTGCCCCGGCGTCAATCGGTTTTTTTGTCGTGGGCGTGTCGCTTGGCCAAGCGGGATCAGCGATAACGCCGTTTTAGCCGCTTGATGGCTCGCAGTTCGGGCACATCGGTGAAGCGCAGGCGAAAGAGGCCAAGGATCTGGTAATGCCGGTCGTAGGCGCCACCCAGCAATGTTCCGGAGGAAAAAACATGCACCCGGGTGTCGGCGTGGTAGGCCACGAGGGCCACCGTGGTCACCGAGACATTGTTCTCCTTTTTGAACAACGCCAACTCTGGCAAGGGGACCGGTGCGCCGGTGACCGGGTTGGGCAGCGCCTGATCCTCCGCAATGCCAGCGGTGACCGTGGCGCTGTCCAGCGAGTTTGCGCCGCTTCGCACCTCGACAATCATCTGCGCCTGCACGGGGTCATCGACCACCAGCACACCGCTGGAAAAAAGCAGGTCACGCAGCGAGCCGATCAGGTACTCCTGGTCGAGCGCCTTCAGGTAGGTCGTCGAGAGGTAAACCTTGAAGCCTTTCAGGCGGCCAATGGCCTCCATGTCCAGTTCGGAAAGCGTCCGGTCGATGGCCGTGCTGAGCAGCAACTGCTCGCCGACACTCTGCGCCGGTTGGGTCATCCGCTGTTTGTTGACGCAGCCCGAGGTCAAGCCGGCGAGCAACGCCAGCGCGAGTGTGAGCGGCCGTGTGAGTGTCCGGGGGATTCGCATTAAAGAGTCAGTCGTTGGCCTTGTTGTGCAGGATCGCCGCCTCGAGGCCGAGGATGTACGACCCCGCCCCGAAGCCGTTAATGCTGCCGATGCAGGCCTGGGCGATGATCGATTTTTGCCGGTACGACTCGCGGGCGTGGATGTTGGTAAGGTGTATCTCGATCGCTTTCACGCCCGCGCCGACGATGGCGTCCTTGAGCCCGATGCTCGTGTGCGTGTACGCCGCCGCGTTGAGGATCACGTAGTCGTAGTCGCCGGCCGACTGCTGCACCTGCGTCACCAGTTCGCCCTCGTGGTTGGATTGGTGAAACACCACCTCGATGCCATGCCGCTCGCCATGTTCACGAACCATATCCTCAATATCCGACAGCTTCATGCTGCCGTAAATCTCCGGTTCGCGTTGGCCCAGCAGGTTTAGGTTGGGGCCGTTGAGGAACAGTACCTTCATGTCCGCGCCGATTATCATTCAGTCGCCGCACTTTTGTCGAACCAATTTGTAGGCGAGGCCAGCAGCCAGCCCAGCATCAGCCAGGCCGGCCAAGCCAGCGCCGGGATGTACAGCCCGAACTCAACGAACCCCTGCAGCGCCCAGGCCAGCAGGCCAAGTCGCACGGCGATCAGCAGTGGATCGTCCAGCCGCCGCCGGGCCAGTATCCACGCCGCTCCACCGATGAACGCCGCGTACAGCGCAAACCCCGGCCAGCCGGAGTCGCTCGCCTGCTGTAGATAGTCGTTGTGCGTCAGCCGCGTCGGCTCGGCCCCGGGGCGTTTGCCGACGCTGGCACCGCGGGCGTCCTCCTTCTTTTTCATGGCCTCGCGGTGACGCTTGTACGCGATTTGAAACGTCCCCGGCCCGGTGCCCAGCAGCGGCTCCTCCATTGCTGTCTGCGCAGCGGCACGCCAGTAGCCGAACCGCGCCCCGACACTCGTCGCCCCGCGGTCAAAATAGTCGGCGTACTTCACGGCGAACCCAAACAAGCCGATCACCATTGTTACGCCGACCAAACTGATTTTGAGTTTGACTGGCAAGGGAAAATGCAGAAACCAAGCACCAAACAACGCCAACGCGATCAGCCAACCCGCCTTCGAGCCGGACCAATAAAGGCAGGCCAAGCCGAGCGCCCCCAGGCCAAGCGCGAGCGCGGCGCGGGCCAACCGCCAGCGCCCTTGGCCAAGCAGCAGCGCGAGCGACACCGGCAACAGCAGCAGGATCACCCCGGCCAGCGCGTTCGGGTAAAACATGTATCCGTAAAGCCGCGTGCTGTACATGCGCTTGACCAGCTCGATCGGAAGCTGACGTACTTTGGCCGCCGTTCCGGGCGGCAGGGTGGCGATCTGTTTTTCGATTTCCGGCGGGATGGTTTTCCCCGCGTCCCGCGCCTTGGCCGGCAGCGTTGCCGGGTCAAGTTTGCCGGACTCGATTTGTTCGATGATGTTGTTGCGCGTTTGCTCGAGGCCGCCGAACTTCTCGATGCGGGCATCCGCGAGGTTCAGCATCAAGCCAAGCGCCGCCCCCCAAAGCGCCAGCTTGGCCTGGCGCATCCGGCCCAGCACGAACAGTCCCAGATAAAACGCCGCGAGGCACGAGGCAAAATGGATCACTGTTGCTTGCGACATCGCTTGGTTTTCCGTCTGCAAAAACGACAGCAACTGCCATCCCAGCCAGGCGGCAGGCAGCCATGCGAGCCATTTGGGCACTCCCGCCGGTAAACGCAGTTTTGGCTTGGCCAAGCGCGAAAAACCGAGCACGCACGCCAGCCCCAGCACGGCGAGGATGCCTAGGTACGGGAGGACGTTCGACGGGCTCTCGCCGCCCAAAATCACGCTCTTGGGCGGGTGCAGATAATCGAGAATGACCGGGTTGCCGAAGCGGAACAGCGCGGTGAAAAGCCAGACGCCGGTGAGGATCAAAAAGATGCGATCCTTTTGCCCTGGAGTGTCGGCGAGCATCGGGGCCGGTCAGAGTTTGAGCTTGAGCAGGCCAACCTCGAGCGCGAGCGCCTCCTGCACGTTGGTCGTCTCGAGCAGACGCTGCGTCGCCTCGATCGATTGCAGGTTCTCGAGTGCCTGCCCCGGGGTCAACCGCTGGCCGACGGTCTCCGAGGTGTCGGCCCAATCCTGAAAATGCAGCAGCTCCCGGCCCTGCCGGAGCGCAGCCAGCCACACGTCGCGCAGCCACCATTGCAGCCCGGCGAGAAACTGCCCGCGCTGTCGCCGGTACTCGGCCTCAATTGAGGCCTTGAGTTCCTCCTTCAATTTCTCTCGGAGCGTCGGCTCTATGTCGGCGTACCGGTTCAGCGGCGACGCTTCCTCCTGGATTTCCTCGATGGTGTCGCGCTTGGCCGCCAAGTGTTCCATCAGGTTGCCGAGCAACCGATAGCGCCCCATCAGCCCCGCATCGGCCTCGGCGCTCATGCCGACAAACGACTTAAGCCAAGCCGCGTCGTTGGCCTTGAGTTGCACGTCGGCCTCTCCCCCGAAGTTCACCCGCATGCAACGGGAGCGAACCGTCTCCCCGAGTCGATCCGGGTGAACAGTCAACAGGATGAACACCGTCCGTTCCGGCGGCTCCTCCAGCGTCTTGAGGAAGGCGTTGAACGTGGGGCCGGGCATGCGGTCGGCGCCGGTGATGATCGCCACCTTATAGCGTCCCTCGGTTGGCTTGAGCGACACCTTGCGGGTGAGATTCCGGATTTGCTCGATGCTGATGATGCGCGATTTTTTCTCCGGCCGGACAAAGTCGAGATCGGGGAAGTTGCCCGAATCGACCTTGCGACACGGGATGCAGCCGCCGCAGGCTTCGAGTGGGATGCCGGTTTCGCCGGTCGCGGGCGGCGACTGGCAGTTGAGCGTCCGCGCCAGCCCGGTCGCGTGGGCCTCGAGCGACTCGATCGTGCCGCCAACGAACAAATACGCGTGGCCAATCCGGCCGTTGGCCAGGCTGCGCCGGAGCAACTCGGTGGCGTGGCTGGCGGTCGTTTGCGATGCGTCGGGCACGGGCGTTTTATACGGTCTGCGCTTGGGCAAGGCGATTCCGTAATTCGTTTTTGAGCCGCTTGGCCAAGCGCGTTTCTTGCCTCGGACGCGCTCGCTTGGCATGCTGCCCGCGCATGAACCGCATTGAAGAACGGTTTCAACGCCTCAGGCAGGAGGGGCAAAAGGGATTTGTGGTGTACATCGGCGCGGGCGACCCCGACCTCGATGCGACGCATGACCTGGCGCTGGCGTTCGACGAGATCGGCGTGGACGTGCTGGAACTCGGCGTGCCGTTCAGCGATCCGCTGGCCGACGGCTTGGTCAACCAACTCGCGGCGCAGCGCGGGCTCGACTCCGGCACCACGCCGGGGAAATTACTGCAGACCGTTTCGCGAATCCGCGAGTCGTCCGGCATCCCGATCGTCCTCTACGTCTATTTCAACCTGCTGCACAAGTGGGGACTCGCCGAGTTCGTGCAGACCGCCGCCGCCGCGGGAGTCGATGGGTTGCTCGTGCTCGATCTTCCGCCGGAAGAGTCGGGGGATTACGAGTCGCTGATGGCTGCCGCCGGCCTGTGCCCGATCTATCTCGTCGCGCCGACCACGCCGCCGGATCGGGTGAAATTGATCGTCAAGCGCGGCAAAGGTTTCATTTATTACGTGTCGCGCGAGGGCGTCACCGGCATGCAGCAAACCGTCTCCGACACGATCGGGCCGATGACCCAAATTATTCGCCAGCACACCGACATCCCGATCGCCGTCGGCTTCGGCATCTCGAACCCGGAACAAGCCGCCGAGGTCGCGCGGAACGCCGAGGCGGTCGTCGTCGGCAGCGCGATCGTCAACCAAATCGCCGACAAGGGCCGCGCCGCCGACCTCGTGCCAACTGTCAAGGCCTTCACGGCAAACCTCATCAACGGCATCCGCTGATTTATCCCGTAAATGCAACTCAAGGATCGCTACATTATCATCATGGCCGGTGGCCGCGGCGAACGCTTTTGGCCGGTCAGCCGCGAGCGCAAGCCCAAGCAGCTTATCACCCTGTTGGGAGATCGCTCGTTTCTGCAGCAGACGGTTGACCGCGTGAAGCCGGTCGCGCCGCTCGAGAACATTCTCATCATCACCAACGCCGTTCAGGCCGCCGCCGTTCGCCGGCAGTTGCCCGAGCTGCCCAAGCGTAACATCATTGGCGAGCCGTGCGGTCGCGACACTTGCGCTGCGGTGGCGTTGGGCGCGGCGCTGGTCGGCGCCCGGTCCAGGAACGGTGTGATGGCCGTGCTGCCGGCCGACCATGTTATTCCCAATGAGGCCAAGTTTCGCCGCGTGCTGATCGACTCGATGGCCTTGGCCAAGCGCGAGCCGGCACTTGTCACCATCGGCATCCAGCCGCACGAGCCGGCTACCGGCTACGGCTACATTCAGGTTGGCAACAAGCTGGCCAAGTCCTCGGCCAGGTCGCTCAAGTCCACTTTCTTCACCGGCAAAAAGTTTGTCGAAAAGCCGAATCTCGCCACGGCCAAGCGCTACCTCAAGAGCGGCAACTACCGCTGGAACGCCGGGATGTTCATCTGGTCATACGAGACCATCGCCGGAGAGTTGCAGCGACTGCAGCCCAAGCTGTTTGCCGCCGCCGAAAAGTGGCGGGGCATCCGCGGCTTGGCCAAGCTCAATGCCGCCCTGGCCAGGGATTATCCCAAGCTGGAAAAGATTTCCGTCGATTACGCCATCATGGAGAATGCGCGAAACATCGTCTGCGCGGACGGCGCCTTCAGTTGGGACGATTTCGGCTCGTGGCCGGCCCTGGCGCGGCATCTCAAGCCGGATGCGGACGGCAATTGCACCGTCGGCGACCTCGTGCAAGTCGACTCGGCGAACAACGTCGTGTTCGACGCCCGCACGCGAAACCGCGCGCCGATTGCGTTGGTGGGCATCAGCGAAATGATCGTCGTGCAGACCGACGACGCGATGCTCGTCGCCCGCAAGTCCGAGTCGCAAAAAATAAAACAAATCGTCGGCCACTTGGCCAAGACCAAGCGTTTCGCCCACTTGGTTTGACTCGCACCCAGAATCCGACAAGATGATTTCCACGCTGCATTTCGACAACGCCCGGATCGCCCAGCAGCTTTTCAACAACAATCCAAGGAACCTCCAGATGCTTGAGGTGCGGATGAGCGTCAAGGCGACCAATCGTGACGGCTGGATCAAGCTCGACGGCGATGAGGCCGACGTGGCGAGGGCCACGGGGTTGTTCCAGTCGCTCGAGGGAGCGCTCAAGGCCGGAGTGGCGATCCGTAACCGCGATTTCAGCTATGCACTGAACACCGTGCTGAACGATGGGCCGGAGGCGCTGGAGGGGCTGTACTCGATCACGCTGCAAACCTCCGCGCGCAAACCGGTGGTTCACCCCAAGACGATCGGGCAGAAACGCTACATCGAGGCGATTCAAAATCACGATGTGACTTTTGGTGCGGGCCCGGCCGGCACCGGCAAAACCTTCCTTGCGATGACTCTGGCTGTCATCTCGTTGAAGGAGGAAAAAGTATCGCGCATCATCCTCACCCGCCCGGCGGTTGAGGCTGGCGAGGCGCTCGGTTTTTTGCCGGGCGACTTGCAGGAGAAACTCGATCCGTATCTGCGGCCACTGCACGACGCGCTGCAGGATTTGTTGCCGATGGAGGAGGTGCAGAAACACATGGAGCGGGGCACGATCGAGATTGCGCCGCTGGCCTACATGCGGGGACGCACGCTCAACAATGCCTTCATCATTCTCGACGAGGCGCAGAACTCCACTGCCGAGCAGATGCTGATGTTCCTGACGCGGCTGGGTTTCAACTCCAAGGTGGTCATCACCGGCGACCCGACACAGATCGACCTGCCGCCAAGCAAAACCTCCGGCCTCATCGAGGGGCCGGCCGCCTTGGCCAAGGTCGAGGGGATCGCCCATTGCAAATTTGAGAAACGGGACGTGGTGCGTCACCCACTCGTCGCGCGGATCGTACAGGCGTACGAGGACCACCGCAAAAGCTGAAGATGCCACTTACCGTCCGCAGCCGCCAAAAGAGTCATCCCGCCGATGCATGGCTGCTGCGGCGCTTGGCCAAGTGGACGCTGGCCGAGACCGGGCCTGGCCAGGCGGTCGAGCCGGGAGCGCACGAGCTGGGGGTGTACCTCGTCGATCCGGTCGAGATGGCCGGGGCCAACTGGGATTATTTGCAGCACGACGGGCCGACCGACGTGATCACTTTCGACTACGGGGAGCCGGGCGACGCGCCCAAGCCCGGGCCGATTCTTGGCGACATTTTCATCTGCCCCGTGGTGGCGGAGGAGTTTGCGCGAAAGTACAAAACCTCATGGGCGGAGGAGGTGGCGCGGTACTTGATCCACGGCATCCTGCATCTGCGCGGGTACGACGACTCGGCGCCGGGGCTGCGGCGGACGATGAAACGGGAGGAAAACCGACTGATGACAGCGGCGGCGGGACGCTTTCCCTTGAGCCGCTTGGCGAGAGGGACTAGAGTGGTTGGCAGATGAGTAAGCGAGCGACTTTGCTTGGGCGGACACGCCGGAATTTTTTCACCGGCCTGGCCGTTGTGCTGCCGGTGATCATCTCGATCGGTGTGGCACTCTGGCTGTTCAACCAGGCGGTCGCTGTTTCCGACATCCTGCTTTTCCCGTTCCGGTTCGTCCCGGGCATTGAGTTGAGTGACATCTGGAAGGACGGCAAGCCCGGCACGGATCTTCACTTCCGCTGGAAAGTGGTGGCCATCCTTGAGGCCGTCGTTCTCACCGGTCTGCTCGGTTTTTTGACGCGCTACTACATCGGCAAAAAACTGGTGCAGCTGATGGACTACGTCCTGCTCAATGTGCCGCTGCTCGGGAAAATCTACGGCACGGTCAAGCAGGTCAACCAGGCGTTCACGTCCGAGAAAAAATCCAGCTTCCAACAGGTGATCATGGTCGAGTTTCCGCGCAAGGGACTGTACTCGGTCGGCTTTCTCACGGCGGAGCAGGTGAAAACCGACGAGGGCGAAAGCATCATCAGCATTTTCGTGCCGACCACGCCGAACCCCACCACCGGCTTTCTGCTCGTGCTGCCGGAGAGCAAAGTGGTCAAGCTCGACATGTCGGTCGCCGACGGCATCAAGTACATCGTCAGCCTCGGCGCTGTGCCGCCGGAAAACGCGAGCGGCATTCAGGCGGCGTTCAAGGCGCAGGCGGCGAGAATGCTGGCCGATGGATGAGCGCGCCACCGGCCTGGTCCTGCGTGTTTTTCCGCTGACGGAAACCAGCCTCGTCGTTCATTGGCTCAGCCCCGGGGCCGGCCGCATCGGCACCGTGGCCAAGGGCGCGCGCCGGGCCAAGTCGCCGTTTCGAGGCAAGCTCGACCTGTTTCACCTGGCGGAGTTCAGCTTCCGCCGCAGCCGCCGCTCCGACCTGCACACGCTTTGCGAAGTTGTGCTGACGGAGTCGTTCCCCAACCTGCGCACCGATGTCGATCTGCTCGACTGCCTCGCCCGGGCCACGAAGCTGCTGACGCGATCCACCGAGGAGCAGACTCCCCTCCGGGCCGAGTTCGACTTGATGCTGGAACTGGTGCGGCGGCTCAACGGCGGCGGGGCGGGGGAGTTTTGGCTGAGCGTGTTCGAGGTCAAGTTTCTCGCGAGCCAAGGGCAGGAGCCGGATTGGGCCAAGGCCAAGCTCGACCCCGGCACACGCGCCGTCGCCGCAAAAATGGCCGCCGCCGACTGGGCCGACTTGGCCAGGCTGCGGCCGAGCGCGGTGCAGCTTCGCCGCCTGGCCGGTTTCCTCGACCCCTTCATTCGCCACCACGTTGGCCCGATCAAGCCCTTGGCCAAGCGCGCGGACTGAGACCGGCTTACGCTTCGAACGCCAGCTCGTCGCTGGCCAAGCGCACGCGGATGTGGTCGCCAGGCTTGAAGTCGCCGTCGAGCAGCCGCGTGGCCAGCGGGTTGAGCAACTGCTCCTGGATGGTGCGCTTGAGCGGTCGCGCGCCGAACTGCGGATCGTAGCCCTCCCGGGCCAGGTGCCGCTTGGCCTCGTCGCTGATCTCGAGCGTGAGTTGCTGCGCCTCGAGCCGCTTGGCCACTGCCCGCAACTGGATGTCGGTGATGACCGCGAGTTGCTCCTCGTCGAGGCTGTGGAACACGATCGTGTCGTCGATGCGGTTGAGGAACTCCGGCCGGAAATGCGCCTTCAACTCGGCCTCGACTTTCTGCTCCATGTCCAGACGGTCGGTGCCGTCCGTTTTGCCGTCGAGAAAATGTTCCTGAATGATATGCGAGCCGATGTTGCTGGTCATGATGACGATGGCGTTGCGGAAGTCGACCGTGCGGCCCTGGCCATCGGTAAGCCGCCCATCGTCGAGTACCTGCAGGAAAACGTTGAAGACATCCGGGTGGGCCTTCTCGATTTCGTCGAACAGCACCACGCTGTACGGCTTGCGCCGGACGGCCTCGCTGAGTTGTCCACCCTCCTCGTGGCCGACGTAGCCCGGCGGCGCGCCGATGAGCCGCGCAACGGTGTGTTTCTCCATGTACTCGCTCATGTCGATGCGGATCATCGCCGATTCGTCGTCGAACAGAAACTCGGCCAGTGCGCGGGCGAGCTCGGTCTTGCCGACGCCGGTTGGCCCCATGAAAATGAATGAGCCAATCGGGCGATCCGGATCCTGCAAACCACTCCGGGCTCGGCGCACTGCATCGGCGACGGCGCGCACCGCCTCGGCTTGGCCGACGACACGCTCGCCGATGCGCTCCTCCATCTCGACGAGTTTTTGCCGTTCGCCCTCGAGCATCTTGGTCACGGGGATGCCGGTCCACGCGGCGACCACCTCGGCGATGTTCTCGTCGGTGACTTCCTCCTGCAACAGGCGCTTGGTCTGTCCGGATTGCTTCAGCGCCTCCTGCATGTCGGCCAGTTTTTTCTCGAGGCCAGGGATGGTTTCGTAGCGGATTTGCGCCGCCTGGTTGAGGTCGCCGTCTCGCTCGGCTTGTTCCTGTTCGCGATGGGCTTCCTCAAGTTGGCTATTGACGATGCTGACGGCGTCGATGGACGCTTTCTCGTCTTGCCAACGCGCCTTCAACTCGTTGGATTCCTCCTTCAAGTTGGCCAAAGTTTCCTCCAGCTTGGCCAGGCGCTCCCTGCTGGCGGCGTCCTTCTCCTTTTTCAGCGCCGTGCGCTCGATCTCGAGCTGCATGATCTGGCGCTCGAGTTGGTCGATCTCGGTCGGCATCGAGTCGAGTTCCATCCGCAGCCGCGCCGCCGCCTCGTCGATGAGGTCGATCGCCTTGTCCGGCAAAAACCGGTCGGTGATGTAGCGGTCGGACAGGGTTGCGGCGGTGACGAGTGCGGTGTCCTGAATACGAATGCCGTGGTGCACCTCGTAGCGTTCCTTGAGTCCGCGCAAAATAGCGATGGAGTCCTCGACGGTTGGCTCGTCCACTTTCACCGGCTGGAAGCGGCGCTCGAGGGCGGGGTCTTTCTCGATATGTTTGCGGTACTCGTCGAGCGTGGTCGCGCCGATGCAGCGAAGTTCGCCGCGGGCGAGTTGCGGCTTGAGCATGTTGGCGGCATCGGTTGCGCCCTCGGCGGCGCCGGCGCCGACGAGCGTGTGCAGTTCGTCGATGAACAAAATAATCTGACCGTCGCTGGAGGTGATTTCCTTGATGAACGCCTTGAGGCGATCCTCGAATTCGCCTCGATACTTCGCGCCGGCAATCATCGCGCTGAGATCCATCGCGATCAGCGTCTTGTTGTTGAGTGACTCCGGGACGTCGCCGCTGACGATGCGCCGGGCCAGGCCCTCTGCGATGGCGGTCTTGCCGACGCCCGGCTCGCCGATGAGCACCGGGTTGTTCTTCGTGCGGCGGCTGAGTACCTGCATCACACGGCGAATCTCCTCGTCGCGGCCGATGATCGGATCGATTTTGCCCTGCCTGGCCAGGGCGGTGAGGTCGCGGCCGTATTTTTCCAGCGCCTGATACTTGTCCTCCGGGTTGGCATCGGTGACGCGCTGGTTGCCTCGCACTTGGCCAAGCGCATCGAGCAGGGTGTCGCGCCGGAAGTTGTGCTTTTTGAACACGCGGCCAAGCGCCGAACCGCCCTTGGCCAACAGGCCAAGCAGCAGGTGCTCGGTGCTGACATACTCGTCGCCCAACTGCGTCGCCTCTGCCTGTGCGGCGTCGAGCGCCTGCTTCAACTCGGTGCTGAGGTACAGGTCGGCGGTGCTGGCGCCCTGCACCTTGGCGCGCCGGGCCAGCTCGGCCTCGAGCTCGGCCTGCAGCTTGGCCAGGTCCACCCCGATTCGCTGGAGCAGGGTGGGGATAATGCCGTCCTGCTGCCGTGCCAGGGCCAGGGCGAGGTGCTCGCCATCGACCTGCTGCTGCGAGTGTTGATGCGCCAGTTCCTGCGCCGCCTCCAGCGCTTCCTGTGATTTGGTTGTCAGTTTATCCAGTCTCATAATGTCTGTTGATGCGAACCGAACGCGGTCCGGATGACTTAATCAGAACTGATTTATACCACAAGTCGAGCTGATGGGGAACACAAAAAAACCGGGCAAAAGCCCGGTGTGGGAAGGCTGTTTTTCGTGAAATCAGCGGCGTTCCGAGATACTGCCAGGGATGCCGTGTTCCCAGGGGCGGGGCGTGTTCCACGGGCGGGCGGACTTGTTTTCGGGGTCCGGCCCGATGCATCCCGCGGTCAGACCCAATGCCAGGCCCGCGAAGAGAATCGCGAAGAAGGAGAGGATGGCCCTGGTAAATGAACGCATAAAAAAGTGCCGGGTTAGTTCCCGACGATGACGAGGTCGCCGGTCTGTATTTCCCCCTGTTTCCAGTCGGGGAGGATGTTGGCGATGCTGTGATCCTTTTTGACGTCAAGAATGCGGAGTTTGCCGATGAGCTTTTCGCCCCGGCTCACGAGCAGCTCGCCGTGTTCGCGGGCGCCTTGGCTTTCCCCAATGTCCAGCACCACAAAATCGAACTGTGCATCCACGGCAGTGACAGTGCCGTGAAGGTTTTGTGGCAGGGAGACTTTCACAGAAGTGCCGGTGTAACGGGACAACTCAACCCCGATCTTCTCAATTTGGCTGAGTAGGATTGTGTTTTCCGCGAGGAAATTAGCGCGTTGATTGTTGACTTCGGTGAAGGTGGCCAGCTTTTGACTGATTTGTGCCTGCGTGCCATTGGCCTGCTCGAACAGGTCCCAAGACGCACTGGTTCTTACTGCGTCAACAAGTTCGGCCCTCGTTGTGTCCAAATCGTCTTCGTGCTTGTCGGCTCGTTCCCGCTGCATTGCAAGTTCTCGCCCCGCTGCGAGTAAGTTGTCTCTAGCGGTTTTTTCATTGGTTTGGGCGATTTTCATCGCATCCTCCGCACCCTTCAGAGCTGTTTTGGCTTTTGCCAATTCACCCTGCGTGTTCCTGAGGTCACTATCCTTCGCCTCCAAATCCTCACTCAGAGTGCTAATCCTGCTCTGGACATTGCTCACTGCGATGAACCCACCTCCGAGCAATCCAAAAACCGTTAAAACTAATAGTAGTCGAACCATGCGATTTTATTCCCTAAAAGGGCCGGAAACGTAGCGACCAAGCGGCCAGGTGTCAACGGTCTGTTTTGAACTATTTTTGGCTGGAATTGGGTCACAACCAAAGAAACTCGGAGCTGGCCTTGTTTTGGAGCCGCTCATTCCCGGCCACCATGCGGTCAGCCATGATGTGGCCCAGCGCAAACAGCACGGCCGAGGCCAGCTTTGGCTCGGTTTGCATCATGCCCCGGAACGACTCGGCGGACATAAATAGCAGTTGGCACCGGGTCAGGGCCAATATATCGGCGGAGCGCTGGGTTTGGCTGAACATGGCCACCTCGCCGATGAAGCTGCCAGCCTTGACCGTGGCGAGGGTGGTGTCCTGCCCGGCGGCGATGATCCGGACGCGGGTTTCACCGGAAAGGATCATGAACAGGCCGTCGCCGGGGCTGCCTTTTTTCATGATGATGCCGCCTTCCTCGATCTCCATCACGGTGCAGTGGCTGATGAACTGCTCGAGCTCCGCTTGTCCAAGTCCAGCCAGTTGGTCAAATTGCCGGAGTTGCTCGACGGTGATCGAGTCGCTGGCTTGGCCAAGTTTGGTTGGTTTGGGGAGTGGTGCCTGGCCGGCGTGGTAGTTGGCCAGCGCGTCGCCGAGTGGCGGCAGTGTCTTGGCCGGTTTCCAACTGTTTACCTCCTCGCTGAATACCCAGGTATCCGGCGTCACGCGACCGTCGGCAACCCACTCGAGCAGGGTAACGAGCAGCACCGGCCCGTAAACGACGTTGTCGCTGGCCCATACCTTGTAATGAATCTCTTCGTTGTCTAGCGTCATGAATCAACTCTACCGTTGGCCGGGCTCGGCAGCGAGAAAAAACGGCTCAACGCTTGGCCGGTTTTGAGTGGAGTGTGTTGTACAGGATCATCACCGGTGGACCGCTGCGCTCCCAGGTTTTCATGAGGAAGTCCGGCACGAAGATGGCCTTGTCCGGGCCGTACATGTAGTTGCCCAGCGCGAGGTCGATATCGCCGTCGCCGTCCACGTCGCCGGCATCCATCGTGAGCCACCGGCCGCTGATGCAGGTGCGGAAGGTGTTGGCGGTGTACTTGCCGTCCTTATTTTCAAAATAAACAAAGCTCTCCCGCGGCGACTTGTTGTAGTTGGGGAAATAGGAGACGGCGGCGATGTCGGTGTCGCCGTCCGCGTCGTAGTCGCGGGCCAGCGCGCGGAAGGCGCCGTTGAGCGGCAGGAAGAGTGACTTCTCATATTTCATGCCGCCGCGATTCAGGTACACGCGGATGCCGTGGTACGACTTTGGCGGCGAGGGGTACTCGCCGTTGTCGCCGTTGGTAACGACGAAGTCCGGCCGGCCGTCGCCATTGAAGTCGGTCAACTCAAACGACGAGTGCCCATAAAGAGGATGCCCCTGAAACACCATTTGCTGGGTGAACACGCCCTTGCCGTCGTTGAGGAACAGGTACATTGCCTCCACCTCCTGCGCGACCAGCGCGGCGATGTCCGGATGGCCGTCGCCGTTGAAGTCGTGCACCGCCGTGCTGAGCGTGCCGGAGCGGGGCAGGAGGATGTTCTCGGCATAGTCGCCGTTCTCCTTTTTCTCGAACCACGAGAGTCGGCCGATGTTGTTGCCGTACATGGAGACGATCAGGTCGGTGCGGCCGTCACCGTTCAGGTCGGCGAAGTTGGTGTGCGTGGGGCGCGGGATCTTGGGCAGCACGGTTTTCTTCCGGACGAACGCGCCGTTCTCGTGGCGGAGGAGGGCGAGTTCGCCGCGTGGGATGTCCGACGGGGTGAAGGTGCCGATCATCGTCAGGAAAAAGTCGCCGCCGTTTTCCGCGAACCCCACCGGCACGTTGCCGACCTGCAGCGACTCCACCCAGTTGCCGTCCGAGTCGAGCACGTCGAGGAACTTGTTGATCCCGTCCGAGTGGTAAATCCGCCGGCGCGCCTCGTCGATGCGCACCATGTTCACGGCGCCGACCGAGCGCCGGAACCGGCTTGGCCGCGCGGTGAACTGCCTGAAATCGAGCCCGATCGGCGCGACCGGTTTTTGCGCGACCGCCTCTTCGGGCGCCTTGGCCTTGTAATATTCAACGATGGCGAAGTAGTCCGCCTTGGTGATGAGCGGTTCCCTCAGGAAACGGCCGCTCTTCCACAGCGCATCCGCCTCGGGATGCTGGTTGACACTCTCGGGAGAGAGGCCCATGCGGATGGCCATGCGGGGCATCACCTGGCTGGTCCATGTTTTTTTGTCGAGCAGATCGGGCTCGGGAAAAAGATGGCACGTGATGCAGTACTGGCGGGCCAACGCCTCCGCCCTGGCGAGATCAACCGGCTCGGCCGTCTGGCCAAGCGCGAGCCACCCAAGCCAAGCGAGGGCGGCGGGCAGCGTGATTCGACGTTGGAGCCGGCCGGGCACGCCGCCATTAAGCCCGCTTGGCCAAGGGCAGGGCAAGCTACTTGAGTTTTGGGACGACGGTTTTTTTCTTGAAATCCTCAACGAGGAATTGTTTGCATTTTTGGATGACCGTGTGGCCCTCGGCCTCGAGCTTTTCGCGGATGGCCTCGATGTCGCCGGGGTACTTGGGGTTGACCTAGCCGTCGCTCTTGAGCGCGCGCCAATACGCCGTGATGCGTTTGCGGCCCTGCCGGGCCATCTCGTCGGCGGCATGGGCGGCGATCCACGAGAAGATGCCGGTGGTGATCGGGCAGGCGAAGTCGGTCTTGTGTTTTTTGGACAGCGCAGCGTGCAGCTCGTTGATGGTGGTAAGTTTGCCCTTGGGCACCTTCCTCATCAACGCATCGACCTCGAGCGGCGCCGGAATGACGAAACGGCCTTGCCTGAATTTCTTGGAAAACTTGCCGTCGCCGCTGTCGCCGTACTTGGGCAAGTCCTTAGAGTCGTTGAGCTTGGCCACCCAGTTGATGATGATACGCTTGACCGCCATGACAGCAAAAATGTGTCGAATAGAGGCAAAAAAACAAATTAAAACCATCAA
>Ga0310123_10001305_pt1 | contig 20871 bp, 21 predicted proteins | sample CB6_AW_1057_MG_FD_203505 | JGI IMG/M metagenome (GOLD analysis project Ga0310123, IMG submission 203505) | Marine microbial communities from Western Arctic Ocean, Canada - CB6_AW_1057 | ecosystem: Environmental > Aquatic > Marine > Oceanic | place: Canada: Western Arctic Ocean | collected... | reverse complement strand
GGCACCGGCCACCGCCTGTCCACTGGGATCTCCCAACACGACCCGTCCCGCCTCGGGACTGGCCGCCAGGGCCGGAAAGTAGGCGCCCAGGTGTGCACCGGTTTCATTGGTCAGAACCGCAGCGGTGATCGTCTTGGGCATGGTGAAACTCGTGAAGACCGGGGAGCGGAGAACAGCAGCAAGGATACCGGCCCGAAATTCCGAATCAACGGCCACGCCGGAATGGCACTACTCGAGATTCGCATGCCTGGCGAACATCGTCTCGGGCCCCTCGCCACGACGATCCATCAACGCCAGCACCACCGCATCGAGCACCACCAGCAGGCTCTGCTCGAACAACGACCCCATCGGCTGGATCGACTCGGCCTCGGCCGGGCCGTCGAGTTTCGGGGTCGGTGCCGGCACGTACAACTCGATCTCGGCCAGCTCTCCGATCGGCGACCCTTCGCGGATCGTGACCAACGCCACCCGTCCCCCGCCTTCGACGGCGCGACGGGCGATCGGGACCAGCGAACCGGTCGAACCCGAACCCGAACCCACCAGCAGCAGGTCGCCGTTCCCGAATGCCGGAGTGGTCGTTTCGCCGACGACGTGAGCCGAGATGCCCAGGTGCAGCAGGCGGATGGCGAACGATTCGATTGACCGCCGCGACCGACCGGCACCGGCAACGAAAACGCGTGTCGCTCCGTCCAGCGCCTCGACCAGTCTCCCCGCCCGGTCGTCGTCGACACGGCCCACCGTCGTTCCGATTTCCTGGGCGATCCGCACCGCCCGGTCCCGAACACTCACGGCACCTGTTCTCCCATCAACAGCTCGCGGATCTCCGCGGCCGCCTCGCGGGGCTGGTGGTGATGAGCCAGGAAGCCGCCGACGACAACGACTTGAGGTGCGAACTCGCGGACCGCCGGCAGAGTCTCGAGCTTGATCCCGCCGGCCACCGCCGCCCGCTCGGCCGGTGTCACCTCCAGCAACTGCGAAAGCTCCTCGAGCGGATCGGACCCCTCTTGCTGACGATCGAACGCCGTGTGCACACACAACACGTCGGCTCCCAGGCTCAGCAACTCGGCCGCCCGGCCGGGGATGTCGGGACAGCCGATCAGGTCGACCATCACGTGACCCCCGGCGACCGATGCCGCCTCGACGACACCGCGAACGGTCGCATCGGCAGCCACGCCCAGCACGCTGACCCAGTCGGCACCGGCCCGGAAGGCCAGCGACGCTTCCAGCCGACCGGCATCCATCACCTTCAGGTCCGCCAGCACCTCGACCCCCGGACACGCCTCGCGGATCCGACGTACCGATTCCATCCCGTACTCGATCACCAGGGGTGTTCCCACCTCGATGATCTCCACCAGGTCGATCAACTCGCGACCGCGGGTGACCGCGACCTCGAGATCGGGCTCGTCGAGGGCCAGCTGCAGCAGGGTCATCGTTGTTTCGCCACCGTCTTGGTCGCCTGGCCGGTCGCCGGCACCAGCACGAACTTCTGGGCCCGCTTGCCGTTGATGTCACCGCAGTAGAGGTTGCCGTCCTTGTCGACGGCAATCGAATGCACCCAGTTCAACTCGCCGGGCTGCTCTTTCCCGTCGGCTCCCTTGGGAATCACGACGTATTCGAGCACCTTGCCGGCGGTCGAGAACTTCACCAGCACCTGGTTGGCCGGCGGCACGCCCAGCACAACGTCCTCCTTCCGCCAGCCCATCGGCCCCGATCCGCAGGCCCAGATCTCGTCAGCCGCCGTTACGCAGAACCCCCACGGCACCAGGATGTTCCGCCACTGGTCCAGAAACTTGCCGTCCTGGTTGAAGACCTGGATACGAGCGTTGTTGCGATCGGCGACGTAGAGCCGACCCTTGGAGTCCATCGCGATCGCGTGCGGCAGGCTGAATTCGCCGGGCCGCACACCCAGCTTGCCCCACATCTTCACGAACCGACCCCGCTTGTCGAAGTGCAGCACCCGGCTGTTGCCATATCCGTCGGATACGAAGATGTCTCCGGCCTTCGAGACGACCATGTCGGTGGGGTTGTTCATGTGCCGTTGGTCGTCGCCCGATTCACCCCGTGTCCCCAGCACCAGCAGCGGCTTGCCCTCCGGCGACAGCTTCATCACGCAATGTTTTCCCTGGTCGGCCACCCAGACGTTGCCCTGGTGGTCCAGCTTGATCTGGTGCGGCTGTCCGAACACGTTTCGGCCCCACGAGCGGACGTGGCGGCCGGAGGTGGTGAAGATCTGCACGGCGGGGTCGGTTCTCGTAAAAATCCACACCTGCTGCTTCCCGTCAACGAAGATCCCCGGCACGTGGTCCCACTCGAGCCCGTCGGGGCGCTGTGGCCACGAGGGATCAACCCGGTAGGTCCTCGAGACATTCAGCCGCGGGAAATCTGGCAGTTCGGCCTTCTGGGCCCGCACGGTCGAACCGGCCGGCCCCGCCACAACCGCCACCAATACCAGCATCACCAGTCGCCGACTCATCGCGTTGTGCTCCCCGGGATCGCGTCCCGTCACAGGGTCAGATCAGTCGGACATTCTGGACAACGGCTCACACGAAAGTAAAGCGGCGTCTCCAGCGAGCACGTTTCCCATCACCGAAGGGCTCGGATATGGTGAGTCGTTCGTCCGCCAACTCCACGTTTTTCCCGCAGGAACCATCGGCCGATGCCAGGGCTGTTCTCCAAGGAGCGGATCGTCGCCGGCCCGGGTTTCAACCGGTGGCTGGTCCCCCCCGCCTCGGTCGGCATTCACCTGTGCATCGGGTCGGTCTACGCCTGGAGCATCTTCAACCCGCCGCTGGAACGGGTCCAGGGCGTCGTCGGCCGGGCGGCCGACGACTGGTCACTGGGCAGCGTGGTCTGGATCTTCACAGTCGCCATCGTCTTCCTGGGCCTCTCGGCCGCCGTGGCCGGAAAGTGGCTCGAACGAGTCGGCCCCCGCCTGGTCGGCACCGTGGCGGCGGCGTGCTGGGGCGGCGGTTTCCTGGTCGGAGCCGCCGGTATCTGGACCCACCAGTTGTGGCTGGTTTACCTCGGCTACGGGGTCATCGGCGGCTGCGGATTGGGATTGGGCTACGTGTCGCCGGTCAGCACCCTGATTCGCTGGTTCCCCGACCGACGTGGCATGGCCGCGGGAATGGCCATCATGGGATTCGGTGGCGGGGCGATGATCGGGGCCCCCCTGAAGGAATGGCTGCTGGGGATTTTCCGACAACTTCCCGAACGACTGGGCACCGTCGACGACGTCGAACTGGTGACCCGGGGCGGACGCCGGATGGCCGAGGTCTCGGGGAAACTGCAGGAGGTGATCGTTGTCGCCGAGGGAGTCGGTGCCGAGATCCAGGACGCCGTCTACGTGGTCGGCAGTGGCAGCGTCGGCGTGGCCGAAACCTTCGTGGTGCTGGGACTGGGGTACTTCCTGGTGATGCTGGTCGCGTCGTTCTGCTACCGGATTCCCGCCGAGGGCTGGGTGCCCGAGGGCTGGACACCGCCCGAAAAGGATGCAGCGGACAGGAAGATGATCAGCCGCCACGATGTCGGCATCGACCAGGCCATCAAGACCCCCCAGTTCTACCTCGTCTGGATCGTGCTCTGCTTCAACGTCACCGCCGGCATCGGCGTGCTGGGCGTGGCCAAGACGATGATGACCGAGATCTTCGGCACCACGTTGCCCGACCTGGTCGACGGAAGTTTCGCGGCCAGCTACGTGCTGATGATCAGCGTCTTCAACATGCTCGGCCGTTTCTTCTGGGCCAGCGTCTCGGACCGGATCGGACGCAAGCCGACCTACACGGTGTTCTTCGTGCTGGGCATCGCGCTGTATCTCTCGATCCCCTTCACCGCCGCCGCGGTCAGCGCCAAGCCGGACACCATCTGGTTGGTCTACTTCTACGCCGCCACGATGGTGATCTTCACGATGTACGGCGGCGGATTCGCCACGATCCCCGCCTACCTGTCTGACCTGTTCGGCAGCCGGTTTGTCGGCGGAATCCACGGTCGCCTGCTCACCGCCTGGAGCACCGCCGGCGTGCTGGGACCCTGGGCGATCACGTCACTGAGAGAAAGCCAGCGGGTGCAGGCCATCGGTGACCTGGCGTCCAAGGTCGATCCGGCCAGGTTCCAGGAAGCCTTCGGGGCCGGAAAGGACCAGCTCGAGAAACTCGTCGCCACCAAGACCGTCGATATCGCCAACCTGATCGGCCTGCTGCCCGAGGGCACAGTCGATCCGCGGGCCACGCTCTACAACTCGACCATGTACCTGATGGCCGCGTTGCTGGGTGTCGCCCTGGTGGCCAACTGGGCGATCCGCCCCGTCGACGCACGACACCATCTTGACGTCCCGTTGGTGCCCGAGCTGCCCGAGGACCCCTAGCGGATCCAGGCCTCGCCGAAGAGCCGTCTCAGCAGGCCGATCTGGCCGGCATGCAGCATCTCGTGACGGGCGCTCCATTCCAACGCACCGCCCTTGGTGTCAAAGACGGGGTGATCGCGACTGGACGGCTCGTCGAGGATGCTGTCGTCCATGGCCCCGATCTCCTCGATCACCGCCGCGTGCACCGAATCGTAGGCCCCGCGGATTTCCTCCACGCTCGTGTTGGCTGCCGGGTCGGGATCGGGAATCGAGTCCTTGCCGTAGATTTTCAGCATCCGGGCGCTGATCAACTCGTCGTCTCCCGGTTGAACGCCCCGCACCAGGTCCAGCGCCAGGCGGTACTGGGCCATCGCCAGATGGCCGACCTGCCAAGCCACGTGTGTGACCCCCTCGGTCGGTTGCCGGAACCACTCGGACTCGGGGACCGCATCGACCAGGCTGACCGTGTATGCACGAACGGTCTGAATCCGGCCGAGAACTTCGCTGATTTGTGACATTTCTTCGTATTCCCCCTGTTCAGTGCCTGTGGGATTGCCCGGGCCCGTCGACAATCATCCCCGTTTTCTCTCGACCCCGCTGGCGCCTTTTCCGAAGTTCACCGGTCGCTCGAAATCGATTCCGGTGGCGGTGATCCTCATCCCCGGCAGGTAATTGGTCGTGACCGAACTGTCGCTGCCGCCCAGCACCACCAGTGGCCGACCACCGGTGACCTTGCCGAATCCGTAGCCGAGATTCGACCCGTAGAACTCGGTGTAGCCGTTTCGATTGTCCAGGTCGAACTTGCAGCCCTCGAACCGGGCTCCGGAAAACAGGTTGTGGTTGTTGTCGGCACCGGTCGAGGACGCCTTGTGGATGATGATGGCCGTGGGCTGCTTGTTGGGCGCACCCCGGTGGCCGATCCCCTCGAACGAACACCCGTAAAAACTGTTCGTGTCGCCGGCATCGACCTGGACACCCGTGTTGGCCCACTGGCCGACGCGGACCGAGTAGAACTGGTTTCGGTTGACCGAGCTGCCCCGTCCGTTGATCGGATCGCGGAGCCAGATGCCGCGGACCGTGTAGGTGATCAGCACGGTGTCGACGACGTTGTACCAGCAGCCGCTGTCGCCGACCCGCGGGATGTTCGGCCCGGCCTGCAGCGTGATGCCCTCGCTGCAACCGGCCAGCACCAGGTTGCAGAACCGGTTGTAGTTGACGTGGATCCTGCGGTCCCATTTCTTCGGGGCAACCGGTGCGACCTGCAGGCCGACAACCCCGGTGGGTGGATCCGGCGGATTCGCGTAACCGCCGATCATCGCCGCAAACCGGTCGTCCAGGCTGCCGTCAAATCCCATGTGTTCGACCCCCCCATGGGAGCCGCCGAAGTGGACCAGCACCTGGTCACGACGAGTGGCCTTGAGAATCGTTCCCCGGGAGACACCCACCAGCCGCACAAAATCGTGGCGTACGACCAGGGGCTTCCGCAGCCGGTACACACCGGCGGCGAACTGCACCATGCCGCCACCGGCCCGGCCCACCGCATCGATGGCCGACTGGATCGTCACCGTGCTTTCGCCGGGGCGAACGCTCGCCGTTTCCGTCGACCCGGGCGCGGTGACAGCCGCCGCCGAGGCCCCCTCGACCGCACCTGCTGAACCCACCGCACACGCTCCCATGAACTCACGACGCTGCATGACCAGGACCCCCTGTGACCAATCGCCTCAGCCTTAGCCTTCTCCGGCGGCTTAGCCTAGCATGGGCCTATGCTCGCTGCATTTCCGCACCTCGACCGGCGGCCGCTGGTTTCGGGCCTGGCGACGCTGGCCATGTTGATCACGTCTCCGGCCGAGGTCTCCGCCGCCGAACAGCCGGCCACCAGGGCCGGCATCGCCTTCTTCGAGCAGAAGATCCGACCGGTGCTGGTCAAGCACTGTTACAAGTGTCATTCGGGACGAGCCAGGAAACTCCAGGGAAAGTTCCGCCTGGACAGCCGCGACCTGATCCGCAAGGGCGGCGAGACCGGGCCGGCCGTCGTCGCCGGCAAGCCGGCCGACAGCCTGCTGCTCGACGCGATCCGCTACAAGTCCCTGGAAATGCCCCCCGACGGCAAGCTGCCGGCGCGGGTGATCGCCGACTTCGAGACCTGGATCCGGATGGGAGCCCCCGATCCGCGCGATAAGGCACCGGTCCGCCAGGCCGAGAAACAGCCGGGGATGAGCTTCGAAACGGCGCGAACGTGGTGGTCGTTCCAACCGGTTGCCGTCGGCAAACTGCCACCGACGAAACGCCGCAACTGGGCCCGCAGGCGACTCGACCACTTCGTGCTGGCCCGGCTCGAGGAACACCGGCTCGAACCCTCGCCCGCGGCCGACAGGCGCACCCTGCTGCGACGACTGAAACTCGACCTGCTGGGACTGCCTCCGAACGAAAAGGAAATCGTCGAATTCGAAGCTGACCAGCGGCCCGCCGCCGTGGCCCGACTGGTCGACCGCCTGCTGGCCAACCGGCACTACGGCGAACGCTGGGGCCGACACTGGCTCGACGTCGCCCGCTGGGCCGAGGACAACCCGACCAGTGAAGCCACCAACCGGCCCCACCCCGACGGCTGGCGTTACCGGGACTGGGTGATCGAGGCGATCAACGACGACCTGCCCTACGACCGGTTCCTGGTGATGCAGTTGGCCGCCGACCGGCTGCCGGACTTTCGGCGAGACGACCTCCGGGCCCTGGGCTACCTGGGCACCGCTCCGACCTACCACAAGGATCCCCGGCTGTCCAAGACGGTGATCGAGACGATCGCAACCGACGACTGGGACGAGCGGGTCGATGCCGTCAGCCGGGGCCTGCTGGGGCTGACGGTTGCCTGTGCTCGGTGTCACCGACACAAGTTCGACGCGATCACCCAGCAGGACTACTACTCGCTGGCCGGAGTCTTCGCGAGCAACTGGAAGGTGAAGCGACCGCTGGTCGAATTGACCGACGATCAGGAGCGGCGGGTCATCTGGGCCCAGGACCGCATCTGGCGTCTCAAAGTCGCCATCGCGCTGAAGGAAGACCCGGCCACGCCGTCGACTCCCGGGGAAATCGCGGCGATGAAGGCCGAGGTGGCCACGCTGAAACAGACCCCCTTCCTCGATGCCCCGGCCACCCACGCCGTCTACGACGCCGCCGTGTTCATCGACGCCAGCGACCCCGACTTCACCTGGATGGATTTCCGGATCGGCGAGAGCCGTGACCTGCCTGTGTTCCTCCGCGGCAACGTCGCCACCCCCGGCCCGATCGCCCGCCGCCGATTCCTCCAGGTCCTCAGCCCCGACCACAAGCCACGGGCCTTCGGACCCGGTTCAGGCCGGCTCGAACTGGCGCGGTCCATCACCACCACGGCGGCTCCGTTGGCGGCCCGCGTGTTCGTCAACCGCGTCTGGGGCTGGCACTTCGGCCGACCCCTGGTGACCACCACCAGCGATTTCGGTGCCCAGGGCACAAGACCGACACACCCCCGGTTGCTCGACGACCTCGCCGCCGCCTTCATCGCCAACGGCTGGTCGTTGAAGTGGCTGCACCGCGAGATCCTGCTCTCGGCCACCTACACCCAGTCGAGTCACCACCGGGGCGAGCCGGCCAGGACCGATCCGGTCAACCGCTGGCTCTGGCGATTCGCTCGGCGAAGGGTCGATTTCGAAACCTGGCGCGACTCGATCCTGGCCGTCACCGGATCGCTCGACACCAAGCCCTTCGGTCCGTCACAGAACGTCGATGATCTCAAGAACCTCAGGCGGACCGTCTACGCCACGGTCAGCCGCCGCCGGGTCAGCCCGCTGATGAGGCTCTACGATTTCCCCGACGTGGCCCAGCACGTGCCCGGCCGCGAGGTGACCACCACGCCCTTGCAGCAGTTGTTCGTATTCAACAGCGAATTCTTCATCCGGCAGGCGGGCGTGCTGGCCGGTCGAATCGACACCAACGACGACGACGCGGCGAACGTCTCGGAACTCTATCGTCGCGTGTTCGCCCGGAAGCCGTCGAAAACGGAACAGGCCGTCGGCCAGGCGTTTCTGGACGCTCGCCTCAAGACCCACCCCAGGACCGCCTGGGCCGACTACTGCCAGGCGATCCTGGCCACCAGTGAACTGATCTTCGTCGACTGAAAGTTCGATCCTTGCCGAACCAGCTTCAACCCACCCGTCGACAGATGCTCGCCACGGCCGGCAGCGGCTTCGGACTGATGAGCCTGGCCGGATTGCTGGCCGCCGAAGAGCCAGGCGGCGGCCGCAAGCCGGCGATCCGACCCAACCCGCCGGCCAAGCACATCATCTTTCTGTTCATGACCGGCGGTCCGTCTCACATGGACCTCTTCGACCCCAAGCCGGCACTCCAGAAGTACGCGGGCCAACGGCCCCAGACGGTCAATCTCAGGACCGAACGCGTGACCAAGGGCATTCTCGCCTCGCCCTTCAAGTTTCACCGATCGGGCAGGTCGGGTGTCGAGGTCAGCGAACTGCTGCCCAGGCTTGGCCGGGTCATCGACGACATCTGTGTCGTCCGCTCGATGTACACCTTCAACCCCACCCACACCCCCGCCCGCAACCTGATGCACTCGGGCAACATCGCCGTCACCCGCCCGACCATCGGTGCGTGGCTCAACTACGGGCTGGGCAGCGAGAACGAGAACCTGCCGGGGTTCGTCGCGATCAGCCACCCTCGCAGCGGCAAGCTGTGGCGATCGGGGTTTCTGCCCTCGAAGTACCAGGGCACCCAGTTCAGCCCCGACGAGACCGCTCCGGAGAAAATGATCCGGTATCTGAAGAACCCGGCCCAGGACAAGGCGGCTCAGCGACAGCAACTGGACCTGATCCAGCAACTCAACGGCCTGCACCTGGCCGACCGGTCGACCGACGGGTTTCTCGAGGGCCGAATCCAGGCCATGGAAACCGCCTTCCGCATGCAGTTCGCCGCCAGCGAGGCATTTGACGTGCGGACCGAAAAGACGTCGGTCCGCGAACTGTACGGCGAGAACACCTTCGGCAATTCGTGCCTGCTGGCCCGTCGGCTGGTCGAACGGGGTGTCCGCTACGTGCAGGTGTTTTCCGGCCCCGGCCAGCCGTGGGACGATCATCACGACATCAACAAGAACCTCAGGGAACGCTGCCCCGACATCGACCGCGCCTGTGCCGGGCTGATCACCGACCTGAAGCAACGCGGGTTGCTCGACGAAACGCTGATCGTCTGGGGCGGCGAGTTCGGCCGGACCCCGGTCTCGGAAGCCGGCACCGGTCGCGACCACAACCCGTACGGGTTCACCGTCTGGATGGCCGGTGGCGGCATCAAGGGAGGAGTGGCCCACGGGGCGACCGACGAGTTCGGTTTCCGGGCGGTCGAGAACCGGGTCAACATCCACGACCTGCACGCGACACTGCTGCACCAGATGGGCATCGACCACGAACGCCTGACCTACCGCTTCAGCGGCCGCGACTACCGGCTGACCGATGTGCATGGACGCGTGTTGCACGAACTGATCGCCTGAATGGAGCCTTCGATGACCACCCCCCGCCGCGAATTCCTGAAGACCGCCGGCCTGCTTGGAGCCGGATCGCTGCTGACACCCGAATCCGCCGCTGCCGCCAATCGGACCCGCAAGCCGATCGACGAGTACGACCCGCGGAACGTCAAGCTGGCCCGCCGCGTCCGCGGATCGCTCTCCGATGACGACATGACGTTCCTGCAGCAACTCGGGCTCCGCTCGGTCCGGGTTGACCTCACCCGGCAGCAGGCCAACCTCGGGTTCCTGCGCGACCTCCAGAAGCGGTTCGCCAAGCACGACATCCAGATCTACTCGGCCGTCCATCCCGTGCAGGGCTCGGTCAACATCGGGCTGGGGCGACCTGAACGGGAGGGCGAGATCCGCGAATACCAGGACTTTCTCAAGGCGCTCGGCCGACTGAAGATCCCGGTGGCCGGATACGCGTTTCACCCGGGCAACACGTACAGCACCGGTCGAGTGGTCCACCGGGGCTACTCGGTACGGGTCTTTGACCTGGACGTGTTCCGAAAGTCGGTCGAAAAGACGAGGTTCGGCCGCGAGTACGGCGCCGAGGAGATGTGGGACAACTACGAGTACTTCATCAAGCGGGTGCTGCCGGTGGCCGAGGACTCCGATGTGCGGATGGCCCTGCATCCCGACGACCCGCCGGTGGCCAAGATGAACGGCGTCGCCAAGCTGTTCACCCACTTCGACGGCTACGACCGGGCCAACGAGATCGCCGGCCGCAGCCGGCACTGGGGCGTGCTGCTGTGCATCGGCACATGGTCCGAAGGTGGCAAGAAGATGGGGAAGGACGTGTTCGAGATGATCCGCCACTGGGGCAAGCGGAGACAGTTGTTCGCAATCCACTTCCGCAACGTCAGCGGCACGTTGCCACGGTTCTTCGAGACCTTTCCCGACGACGGCTACCAGGACATGCCCAAGGTGATGCGGACGCTGCGCGAGGTGGGTTTCAACGGCACGACAATCGGCGACCACATCCCGCGGATGATCAACGACAACGGCCTGCAGCAGGCCGGAGCGGCCTACTGCGTGGCCTACATGCGGGCACTGCTGAAGCAGGCCAACCGCGACGCGGGCTAGCCGGCGTCGTCTCGAGCCGGCTCGGTCTCAAGAGGACATCCGAGTCGATCCTGCCCTGCGATCGAGCAGGCGAACGTACAGCCAGCGGCTTCCCACCAGGCCCAGGACCAGTCCGGTGACGACATCCACCAGGTAGTGCTGGTGCGTCAGCATGGTCGAAATCGCAACACCGGCGGCCCAGCACCCGGTCAGGATGCGTGCGAGTGTTCCGTGACGACGACTGGTCACCTCGGCAATGACAACCGCCCACGCCACGTGCAACGACGGGCAGTAGTTGTGTCGCAGGTTGATGGTGTCGACGGTGCGATACAGCACTCGCCAGTCACCCAGTTGAACGTCGGTGGGAGTGGCCCAGGCCGCCCGACCGGGACAGGCCAGGAAGACCACGCCGCCGACGGCGGTCATCGCAACCAGCACCCACACCACCGCCCACAGTTCAGGCCGGGTCCGAATCGCCAGCGGCAACAGCACGCAGGCCGGGTAGAGTGACGTGTAGAACAACATCATCGACGGAACCAGCGGCACCTGCAGTTCCCAGTCCATGTGCCGGTTGACGCGGTAGTCGTGGAGTTCGGTCAACAGGTCGGCTCCGCCGTAAATGGCGAAGAAGGCAAGGGTCAACTGCGGCGTGAGGACACCGTAGGCATAGACGGCAACCGCTCGACCGGGCCAGGCCAGGAACTTCTCGCGTGACAAGTCTGTTGTCCTTCGTCGATGATCACGTGTCGCTGGTCGGCGGTTCGTTCACCCGATCATGACTCAAACGCCGGTGCGACCTGCAGGTTCCCGGTATTCTGGTCAACGTTGCCCACGGATTCGACCACGCCCGCCCCAGACGACCTCGGCCTCGTTGTTCATGACCAACAGCTGCTACTCCCACCCGCAGTACTGGGACCTGGCCTTCCGCGACGAGACACGGCTCGAGGCCGACTTCGTCGACGCGGTGGCCTCCAGGTACTGCGACTTCCCGGTACGACGAGTGCTCGAACCCGGCTGCGGCGGCGGACGACTGGTCGTGGAACTGTCCAGCCGCGGCTACGACGTCACCGGTTTCGATCTCAGCACCCCGTCCATCAAGTACCTCCGTCGCCGACTCAGCCGCCGCGGCCTGGCGGCCAACGTCTTCGAAGGCGACATGACCTGTGTGCAGATCGAACCGCCGGTCGATTTGGCCATCTGCCCGATGAACACCTTTCGCCACCTGGTCAGCGAAACCGACGCACGGAGTCATCTCGAATCGGTCACCGGCAGCCTGAGACCGGGCGGCATCTATCTGCTGGGCTTCCACCTGCTGCCGACCGACATCGACCCCGAGTCATCCGAACGGTGGACGGCCCGGCACGGAACAACCCAGGTCACGTTTTCTCTGAAGGTACTCGACTCGGACCGACGGAAGAGGATCGAGACGATACGTTTCCGCCTGAACGTCACCACCGGAGGTCCTCCTCAACGACACGTGCGATACGAGGACGAGTTCCCGCTGCGGATGTACACCGCGGCACAGTTCCGTCGCCTGTTGCAGTCGGTCCCGGATCTCGAACTGCTCGACGTCTACGACTTCTGGTACGACATCAACGACCCGCTGGACCTCGACGACGAGATCACCGACACGATGTTCGTGCTTCGCAAGCGGCGAGATCGTGAGCCGACTGGACTTCGACACCAGCCTGCACGGCAGACTATACTGTCTGTCAACCATGACCAGCCCCGCTGCTTCACGGCCTGACGTCACCACCGTGCCACACGGCCAATCAACCGATTGGCGCGCCGACGGGGCGATCGTGTTGATCTCGTGCTACGAACTCGGGCACCAGCCGATGGGGGTGGCACTGCCGCTGGGATTTCTCGAACGAGCCGGCTTTGTTCCCCGTGCCCTCGATATCGCCGTCTCCGAATTCGACGACCGGCGCGTGGCCCGGACTCGCTTCGTGGGCATCTCGGTGCCGATGCACACCGCGCTGCGGCTGGGCGTGCGGGTGATGCAGCGGATTCGCGAGGTCAACCCCGACTGTCATGTCTGCTTCTACGGCCTCTACGCCGCACTCAACTCCGACTACCTGCTCGAGCAGGGTGCCGACAGTTGCCTGGGCGGCGAGTACGAAACACCGCTGGTCTCGCTCGTGGAAGCTCTCGAGTCGGGTCACTCCGCCGAGCCGTTGCCGGGTGTCATCCGCCGCGACCAGGCCGCCACGCCGTTTCTGGAACGGCTCGAGTTCGCCGTGCCGTCCCGCGGTGACCTGCCGCCGCTGACCGACTACGCTCACCTGCTCCACGAGGGCGACTGCCACACGGCCGGCTACACCGAGGCCAGCCGAGGTTGCCTGCACCTGTGCACCCATTGCCCGATCCCGCCGGTCTACGGCGGCCGCTTCTTCGTGGTGCCGACCGAGGTGGTCGTCGAGGACATCGCCCGGCAGGTCGAGGCCGGCGCGACGCATATTTCGTTTGGCGATCCCGATTTTTTGAACGGACCCCGGCACTCGATCGAGGTCGTGCGGGCGATGCACGAGCGGTTCCCGGCGCTGACCTTCGACTTCACGGCGAAGATCGAGCACCTGTTGTCGCGGGGTGACGACCTGCCCGAATTCAGCCGGCTCGGCTGCCTGTTCGTCATCTCGGCCGTCGAATCGCTCAGCCCCACCGTGCTCAAGATCCTCGACAAGCAACACACCGCCGACGACGTCACCGCCGCACTGGACCGCTGCCGGCAGGCGGGCGTGACCCTGCGGCCGACCTGGGTCGCCTTCACCCCCTGGACCACGCTGGCCGATTACGTCGAGGTGCTCGACTTCATCGAAACCAACGCGTTGATCGATCACGTCGACCCTGTCCAGTTCTCGATCCGGCTGTTGATCCCGCCGGGGTCCTGGCTGGCCGAGCACCCCGCGACGCTGCCCTACCGTGGCCAACTCGACGAAACCGCGCTGAGCTGGACCTGGACCCATCCCGACCCGCGGATGGACCGTCTTCAGCGGGAGGTCGCCAGGCTGGTCGAGAGCGACGCGACCGACGAGGTCGATCCGGCGACCACCTTCATTCGCATCCGTGAACTGGCCCACGGCCGGTCTCCGGACGGCGCGGAAAGCGCGCTCTCGCCCGATCGCCGCCGGGCACCGCGACTTTCCGAATCGTGGTTCTGCTGAGCAGAGCCAACCGAGGGTCAGTTCGACCCTCTCAACTCCCCCGGGAACTCTCAGCCATGACCGTCGCCACTCAACTCTCCGAACTGCTCGGACTGGAACGACATCCCGTGGCGGTCGCCTTCCTCGACAAGCCGCCCGAAGATCTGCCACGCGTCGAACAGGTGGCCGCGGCCGGCTGCAGTTACTGGAAACGCGCCGCCGACGGACAGGCGTTCTTCACCGAAGCGACCGACCACTACGGCTGCCCGATCGGGGCGCACACCCATGGCATCGACCTGCCCGAAGAGCAGGGAGCCGAGCTCGAGGAAGTGATCGGCACAATGGTCGAATTGGAGTACCTCGAGATGCAGGAGGTCGCGGGGATCCCGCGACGCGAGGAATCCTTCGGCGTCGTCAGCTACGCCCCGTTGGCCGAGACGACGTTCGAACCCGACGTGGTGCTCGTCCGCGGCAGCGCACGGCAGATGATGGTGCTGGCCGAAGCGGCTCATGCCGCCGGAGTGGCCTGCCAGACCTCGATGGTCGGACGGCCGACCTGTGCGGCCATCCCCGAGGTGCTGCAATCGGGGCTGAGTGCCACCAACCTCGGCTGCATCGGCAACCGCGTCTACACCGAACTGGCTGACGACGAGCTGTATTTCGCGTTTGCCGGACAGCAACTCGAAAAGATCGTCGAACGACTCTCGGCCATCGTCAACGCGAACAAACAGTTGGAAATTTACCACCGTCAACGGGTATCGTGAAGCCCTGCGGGAGTCGCTGCAGACCACACCTCCTCTCCCTGGAACCAGACCCATGCATACCAGGACCCTGACATTCGCGCTGGGCCTGTCATTGCTCGCTGTCAGCTCGGCCAACGGCCAGGTGATCAGCGGCGCCATGAAGGTGACCGGCGTCGAAATGCACTGATGAGGCGGAATGGCTCGTGAAGCCACCGCACGTCTGTATGACGTGGACGAAAACAAGGTCGCCTTGCTGCGGCCAAAACGACTCGACCGGTATACCCACGGAACGATCAAGTTCCAGGCCAAGAGAGGCAAGCTGATCGACCTGGACAAGCTGCACGAGAGTGTCTGGGCGACCAGGCTCTCGAAGGGAACCCGCAGCGGGCTAGTGTCACTGGAGGTGACGGCGGTCGGATCGATCTCCGGAGGGAGCAAGCAGCCACGGCTGGACATCGCCCGCTCGAACGCCTTCTTCCTCCTGCAGAAAGGCAAGAGCAAGCAGGAACGGGCGGCCTTTGAACGGATGATCGAAACTGTCCGGCGGGACGGGCAGTCGCAGACAGTCAGCGTGACGGGAACCGTCGACGGCTGGGGAGGCGTCTGGCCCAGCGTGTTGAAGAAGCTGCCCCGCAAGCCACGACGAATCATCGTCACCGGATTCCAGGTCGCACCGTGACCTCGCCTCTGCCTGCCACCGACCCGCCGGTCGAACTACTTGCCGACATCGCCGGGCAACACCCGACACCCGCCTACGTCTACGACCTGGAACGGGTTCGTTCGCAGGCCGCCCGGCTCAAGAGCGTGCTGACCGGCCTGCCCACATCAATCGAGGTGTACTATTCGCTGAAGGCCAACGCATCGCTGGGCCTCTGCGACGTGTTGGCCGACTGTGGCCTGGGGGCCGACGTGGCCTCGGCGGGCGAGTTGGCCACGGCCGTCGAAGCGGGGTTTCCCCCGTCGCGGATCTTCGCAGCCGGACCGTACAAGTCGGCCGAGATGCTCGAGCAACTGAGTTCGCTGCCCGAAGTGATCGTCTCGGTCGATTCGGCAAGTGAACTGGCCATTCTCGGCGGCGAAGACCTGTCCAACCGGGCGGTGCTGCGGTTGCGACCGGACTTCGGGTCCGCCGCCGTCGTTGCGGCCGGACCCGATTCCCGGTTCGGTGTCCCGATCGAGGAGCTGCCCGGGTGCCGGGAACTCTTGGACGGAAGCGGGCCGGAACTGATCGGATTTCACGTCTTCGCCGGCTCGCAGGTGCTCTCAACCGACGCGGTGATCGGACACCTCCGCGGTGCCGTCGATCTCTCGCTGAGAGCCGGGGACGTGCTGGGAATTACTCCGGAGTTGATCAACGTCGGAGGTGGCTTCGGGATTCCCTACTCCGACACCGACGGGGAACTTGAACTGGATCGCATCGCCGCCGAACTCGGCAGCCTGCAGGCCAGGGTGGCACCGGCCCGCCTGGCCCTGGAACTCGGCCGCTTCCTCGTCGCCCAGGCTGGCTGGTACCTCGTCTCGGTCGTCGGCCACCAGTCGCACCAAGGCCGGCCGGCGGTCGTCGTCGACGGCGGCACTCACCAGCGAGCCGACCTCTGCGGGCTGCAACTCCCGACCCGGGCCAGGCCGCCGCTGATCCTCGGGGTGACGCCCGGTGAGACCCGGGCCACCGATGTGCTGGGCTGCTTGAGCCTGCCGGCCGATGTGCTGGCCTCGGCATGCCCGTTGCCACCGCTTGAAATCGGCACCGTGCTGGCGTTTGCGGATGCGGGTGCCTACGGCCTGTGGTCCTCGCCGGCCCTCTTTCATGGAAGCCCGCTGCCGACCGAGCTGGCCTTCGACTCGACCACGATTCCCCCGACAATCTCGCTGATGCGGGCGGCACGGCCGGCACGGAGTATCCTCGATGACCAGGCTCACGTGCTGGGGGGCAGAGTGCATGTCGAAACAAACTGATGCGGGTGATCTGAAACCTCGAATTGGCAGGACGAACACGATGAAACAGGTCGCCAACCGGCAACCGGCGTTGGACAGGATTGCCTGGTGCGTGGTCCTTGCCGGAGTGACGGTGCTGTCGCACGCGGACCTGACGGCGGTCGCTGCAGACAAGCCGGCGAAACCGGTGACCATCACGAATTCGATCGGCATGAAACTGGTGCAGATCCCCGCCGGCCAGTTTGTCATGGGGTCGCCCCGAGACGAGGCCGAACGTGAGGTTCGGGAACGGCAGCACAAGGTCGTGATCAGCCGGCCGTTTCTGATGGGTGTCCACGAGGTCACACAGCGGCAGTACAACGGGCTGATGAAGCCCGATCGGCCCCGGGCCGTGTTTACCGCCAAGCGTGGCGGTGGTCCCGATCACCCGATGGAGACCGTGCTGTGGCAGGACGCGGTTGAATTCTGCAAGGCGCTCTCAGCCCAACCTGCCGAGCGTCGGGCCGGACGTACGTATCGGCTGCCGACCGAGGCCCAGTGGGAGTACGCCTGCCGGGCCGGAACAGCCACCCCCTTCCATTTCGGCAACTCGCTCTCAGCCACGCAGGCCAACTTCAACGGCCGCTACCCCTACGGCAAGGGTGCCGCGGGAAAGTACCTCCGACGGACCGCCAAGGTCGGTTCCTACAAGCCCAATGCCTTCGGGCTCCATGACATGCACGGCAACGTCGCCGAGTGGTGTGCCGACTGGTTCGACAAGGACTACTACCGTGACAGCCCCGTCAAGGACCCGCTGGGTCCGCCAGTCGGTGTCTTGCCGACCGGCTTCGACCGGTTCTACCTGGTCGTCCGGGGTGGTTGCTGGGTCGACGACGCCCGCGGCTGCCGGTCGGCCTATCGGCACCGGGGAATGCCGCGGAACCGTTACGAGTTGATCGGGTTCCGTGTCGCCTGTGACGTTGCCAAGGACGCCACGGCCGGACGGTCACGATGACCCCCGGCTGGCCACGATTCTGGCTGGGTGTCGCCGGGATGCTGGTGCTGTCCAGCTGCCAGGACAGCACCGCTCCGACGGCCGGGTCGAGGATGGCCGACAAGGCCCTGGTGACCCTGCACGTACAGGGGATGACAGAGCGACTGGAGTTGTTCTGACTCGACTGACCCAATCGGGTCGCTGAAGCCCTGGCAGGGTTTCCTGGTGTGAGTTTCATCGAGCCGGATCTCGAACGCGACCAGATCACCGTGACCTTCGACCCCACGCGAGTCACGACGTCCCGCCTGCTGGAAATCGTCGGCGAACAGGGCTTCGAAGGAACGATCCGGGCCGCCGGACCTACGGCTTCGCCGCCAGCTCCTTGAGCAACCGATCAACAACCACTTCAGTCGCCTTGATGTTGACCTCCGCACCCCCCTCGTCGACGTGGCGAACGATTCCCTTGCCGTCGATGACGTAGAGCGTTGGCCAGCTGCTGACCTGCCAGCGAGTGGAAATCGGACCCTCGGGGCTGCCGCCGTCAAACCAGTTCCGCCAGACGATCTTCTCCTTGGCGATCACCGTCCTGAGCACCTTGCGATCCTGATCGCTGTTGACCCCCAGCAACGCAAACGGCTTGCCGGCGAGTCGTTTCACGAGCGACCGCTCGTGCGGGTACAAGTCCCGACAGGGGCCTCACCAGTCGCCCCAGAAATCCAGCAGCACGACCTTGCCGCGGTAGTCGGAGAGCTTGAAGGTCTTACCGGAAATGTCCCGGCCGCTGATCTCTGGTGCCGGTCGACCGACCGAAAGGTGCTGGATGCGGAACAACGCCCGCACCGCCCGATTGCCGGTCGACTTCCCGCGGCTGATGTCGGCAAAGTCGTTGACGACACGCGTGTAGAGTTGCTCGGTCTCCCTGGCCGCGGCGGCCGGCTTGAGACTGACCAGGAGCCGGGTGAAGTCCTTACCGTAGAACTGCTCGAACCGGGGCTTCAATTCGGGCCGGACCGCCAGTTTTGACCGAAGCGTCACCTTCTGCTCCAGGAACCGTGCCAACGAAAAGCAGGCCTGGGTACGCACGTTGCGGTGCGGGTTCTTGGCCAATGCACCGCGGAGCAGTTCCTCGGACGACAGCGAGGGCTTTCGCTCCAGGGCTTCACAGACGGGGGCCAGTTTCTTGCTCGACAGGTGCTGCTGCTTCAACAGCACCAGGGCCCGACCCAGTTCCGTGCCACGGGATACGTGAATCGCGATCCAGCACAGCGAGTCAACCGCAACCGCGTCCTTGGGGTGGTCGAGCGCCAACTGCAGGAACCGCCCGGCAAACTCGCGGGCATCCTCCTCCTCCTCGTACGCCTTGAGCAAAGCCTTGTACTGCTTGGCCGCCGCTGTCGACTTGGCCGGGCTCCCCGGACCAGATCCGTCGGCCATGGGGGCCGTCATGCAAAGCACAACGACCAGGGCTGCCGTCACGATCTGTCGCATGATGCCGATCTCGCTGGTTGTTGGGGAACGAGACAAACCGCCGGGGTCATCGGACCGACCGGACGAACGGATCTGAGAATCTCGCGTCGGTCACAAAACTCGTGTCAGTCAGTGTCTTGAGAAACGCGACCAGTGCCTGCTGCTGCGTCTTGGTGAATCGAAAACCCGATGCTCCCTTTTCGCTGGAATTGTCTTCGAACGCCAGTCCGAGGTTCGGGTGCGGGCGGACCTGGCCACTGTAGTGTCCGATCACCTGCTCGAGCGTCTTGAACCGGCCGTCGTGCATGTAAGGTGCCGTCAAGGCGATGTTCCGCAGCGAAGGGGCCTTGAACTTGCCGTCGTTGCTCGGGGTGAACGGATCGTTTGACGGTCGGCCGAGTTCGCCGAGGCCCCGGTCCGGGGTCTTGACCGCCCTGGGATTCCCTGTGCTCTTCGAATTTTTCGTGGTCTTGGCACTCGGGAGGTCCAGCCCGATGTTCTGGGCCCTGGGCATGTTGAACGTCGGGGGCACATGGCACATGGCGCAGGCGAACTCAGCGATCCCTCCGACACCCTCCACGAACAGCGTCTGACCCTGCTGCTCGAGCTTTGTCAGCACCACGTCGTCATCCTTACGTGCCGCCGCGCGGTCGTAGCGGGAATCCAGCGACACCATTGATCTCAGGAACTGGGCCAATGCCCGACCGATCCGTTGGCTGGTGATCGAACTGGAGCCGAAGGCGTCTTTGAACAGCACGGGGTAATAGGGCAGCTTCCGCAGCCGTGGGAGCAGGTCTTCGAGTGTCATCCCCATCTCGATCGGGTCCTGGATCGGCATCAGGACCTGGGCCTCGAGCGTCGCGGCCCGTTCGTCCCAGAAGAAACCCGGCCGGTTTCCATTGAGATTGGTGAAGCGGAGGTTGGCCAGGCTCATCGAGTTGCGGCGGGTGAACTTGCCCCCGAAGCCCCGGCTGAAGCGAAGCGGGTCGGCGAACGCCGCCCGCTGCACGTGACAGGAGGCACAGGCGGTCGCGAGGTTTCTCGAGAGTTGCCGGTCGTAGAACAGCACGCGGCCAAGAGTGCCACCGTGATTGGTCAGCGGGTTGTTTTCCGGCGTGTTGTCGGTGGCGGCGAGATGCGACGCTTCGACATGCGGCGGTCGCCTGACTCGAGTGTAGTCGGGCGGCCGCCGGGGCAGCATGGGGACGTCGATCCCGCCGAACGCCCGCCGCAACGCAGTCGTCTCCGCGGCGTTCAGCCTGCCGTCGTCGTTGGCGTCGAACCGTTTCAACAACCTGCCGCGGCTGAATGTCCCGGCATCGACATCGGCGTCTTGAGCCCGACACGGGCTCGAGATACCCGTGATACCGACCAGCAGCACGAGTGCCAGGCCGACGGCGACCCGGGTCGACTCGCCACAGCTTGTTGGTGTCAGGTTTCCCATCATTCTGCCACCCATTCTCGCCACCGCAGGTCCTCAATTCCACTGTCGCATTGCGATGCGGGGTCGTGTCGGTGGCCCACCTCCCGGCTGTTGGCTCGAGTCGATAGAATGCACCTGCTTCCTGGCACAGGGGGGCCGTAGCTCAATCGGTTAGAGCAGCGGACTCATAATCCGTTGGTTCCAGGTTCGAGTCCTGGCGGCCCCACTCTCGTCCTCGGTC
>Ga0310123_10001302_pt1 | contig 20881 bp, 14 predicted proteins | sample CB6_AW_1057_MG_FD_203505 | JGI IMG/M metagenome (GOLD analysis project Ga0310123, IMG submission 203505) | Marine microbial communities from Western Arctic Ocean, Canada - CB6_AW_1057 | ecosystem: Environmental > Aquatic > Marine > Oceanic | place: Canada: Western Arctic Ocean | collected... | reverse complement strand
GGGGTTTACACCTCGGGCTAAGACATGCCGGCCCCGCCAAGGGCGGGGGCTGGGTTGTTGGGGAGGAGGTTGCGGGGGAGGGGAGGGGTGGGGTCGCGTCGGGTGAACCCCGGGGTTCACCCCGGGCTAAGGCATGCCGGCCCCCCCAAGGGCGGGGGCTTGGTTGTTGGTGAGAAGGTTGAGGGAGAGGAGTGGGGTGCCGTGGGGTAGACCGGGGGGTTACACCTCCGGCCACCGCCCAGCTGAGCACCAATGTTGGTAATAGACAGGCCGTGCTGCGGGGCCGAGTTCTTGGCGTCGGAGTTTCAGAAGGCCAGGCAGCAGGGGATCGAGGGGGTTGGCAGGAAGAGTCGTCCCAGCAGCGGGATGGCGGGTCGGTCGCCGCGTCGGTAGGCCAGGCGGCCTGCGACGAACACGGCGGTGACGTGGGTGGCGTGTTCGAACGGGTCACCGTCGTAGAGCACCAGGTCGGCGGTCTTGCCGCGTTCGATGGAGCCATGAGTCTTTTCGATCTTCAGCAGCCGAGCGGCATCGAGCGTGATCGAGCGGAGTGCTCGGTCGAAGCCCAGCCCGTAGGTCATCGCGATGGCCGCCTCGTAGCGGATCACCCGCGACTTGGGCACGTAGCCCTCGACCCCGCTGCCGATCGCCACGGCGGCTCCCCTGGGACCGAATGCGTCCGAGAGTGCTGCAGCGTTGCCCAGGAAGCTGTTGATCGTCTCGAGGCCGCCGACCCGCTGCATGGTTGGATGCACGATCACCGGCACACCGGCCCGGGCCAGCTGATCGCGGATCAGGTAGCCCTCGGTCGCCATCGACAGCACCGGTTTCAGGTTGAATTCTCTGGCGATCCTCAGAGCGGTCAGTAGGTCATCGGCACGGTGTCCGCAGAAGATTCCGACGATCTTGCGATCGAGCAGCAGGTTGAGAGCTTCGAGCTTGAGGTCACGATCGGGTGCTGCTGCGCTGTCGTCGTCTTGGGCCGCCTTGAGCTTGGCTTTGTAGTTGCGGGCCTTTGTGAGGGCTTCGCGGATCAGCGCGGCGGTGCCCATCCGGGTTGTCGGTCTCTGGTCGGGGTAGGTCTGCTTGGGTGCGACTCCGAGGTTGAAGGCCATGCCCTGGGGGAAGCGGATGGTCATGGCATCGACGTCGATGCCGTGCGTGCGGAAGACTCCGGTCAGGCCCCCGATCACATTGGCTCGTCCCGGCGACGCATGGATCACGGTGACGCCCTGTTCGAGCAGGAAGCGGAGCAGGGGTTCGGCGGGGTTGAACCCGTCGAGCACGCGGACGTCGGCCTGGTTGGGGTCGCTGGTCTCGTCCTGGTCCTGGTCGGCGGGGATGTTGTATTCGCCCGAGAGCGGGACGATGGAGTGGGTATCGATCAGTCCCGGAGTCACTTCTCTCGCGGTGATCACCGGAGTCCCCCGCGGTGCCTTGACGTCCTTGGCGCGTCCGACCTTTTCGATCCTGCCTTTGCGGATCAGCACCGCGGCGTTTTCCAGTGGCGGTTGGGAGACTCGATGCAGGCGGCCGGCGAGCACGAGCACGGTATCGCTGGCGGCGGTGACCGTGGGTGATCCTTGCCTCGGCTGGGGCGTGCTGGCCCGGGGCCTGGGCTTGGCGGCGGGGCCCCGTGCCGGGATCAGCTCACGGCGGGCGACCCGGAATCCGCCTTCCTGGTAGAGACGTTGTCGGGGATTGGCCAGGTCGAAGACCTGATGGCCATCGATCCAGGTCTCGAGCACCCGGGTGTAGATGCTGAAGGGGGCACCGCTGAGGATGACGAAGTCGGCGTCCTTGCCCACTTCGAGCGAGCCGACCCGTTTCTCGAGCTTGAGGGCTTGTGCGGGATAGAGCGTAATGGCCTTGAGTGCGGTGTGGGTGTCGAGTCCTCCTCGGACGGTGGCCGCTGTGGTTCTCAGGAAGAACCGGCTCTCGGTCACCGGGTCGTCGGTATTGACGTGCACCTTGACGCCTCGCCGGGTCAGCTCGGCTCCGCAGGCCTCGATGAAGTCGACCACCTCGGCCTTGCCGCCGGGGCTGTCGACGATGGTCATCGAGACGGGCACACCGGCAGCGGCGACCTGGTCGATGACCTTGTAGGCCTCGGTCCCATGCTGAATGACGAGGTCGAACTGGAATTCGCGTTTGAGCCTGAGGACGGTGAGGATGTCGTCGGCGCGGTGCGTGTGGAAGTGCACGGTTCGCCGCCGTGCGAGCACTTCGGCCAGCGGCTCGAGTGCCAGGTTCCGATCCGGCGGCGTGGCGTCCTTGTCCTTCTGCCGGGCCTGTTCGAAGTCGGCCCACTTGCGGCGGTACTCCTGTGCCTTGACGAACTCGGCCCGCTGCATCGCGGCGACCTTCATTCTCGTGACAGGCGGCTGGCCCCTGGACCCGTAGGATCGCTTGGGGTTCTCACCGTTGGCCATCTTCAGGCCGCCGAAATGTCCCTCGGGCCCGATCCACATCTGCTCGGGGCTGGCTCCTCGCAGCTTGATGTAGATCGTCTGACCGCCGATGACGTTTCCGCTACCGGGCATCACGTTGGCGGTGGTGATGCCTCCGGAATGAGCCATGCGAATGCCGGGGTCGAACGGGTTGAGTGAATCGAGAGCCCGCACGATGCTTTGCACCGCACCACTCCGCTCGTTCCCGTCGCTATTGGACTTCTCGAGCGGCCGCGACGCGACGCCCAGGTGTGAGTGGCTGTCGACCAGCCCGGGGATGATCACCTTGCCGGTGACATCAACGACCCGGGCGGCTGCGGGGATCTTGAGGGTATCGGCGGCCCCGACCGCGACGATCTTGCCGTCGGCAATGACGAGGGTCCCCGAGGGGATCGGCGGGCCGCTGGCCGGGAGGATCCGGGCACCTCGAAAGGCGACCACTGCGGGCTCGGCCGCGAACCCCGTTGAGGCCATCACGGATATCACGGATATCACGGCTGGCCCGAGGACCAGGGCCAGCCACATTGCTCGTGTCCACTGCATCACGTTGACTCCCGGCTCGATTCGAAGGAGTCGTATGGTGGTCGTGGGGGGTCGGTTTTTCAAGCAGTCGGCTGTGTGGCTGAGGCACGGGTCTCAGGCACGGGTCAGGCCAGGGCCTTGCGTGCGACGTCCTTCATCTTCCTCAGGCCCGTCTGAGCGACCAGCAGCGGATCCTGTTTCCAGTAGGTGCGGTTGAAGAGTTCCAGCGAGAGTGCCACGGGGTGTCGCTTGGCGGCGATTCCCTTGAGGATCTCGACGACCGGTGCGACTCCGTCGCCGGGGTAGACTCGGTCGGCGTCGGAGATCGTGGCCCGCGGCGGCTTGTCGGGATAGTCGTTCACGTGGAAGCAGTGGATGGCGGGTCCGGCGAGCAGTCCGAGTCCGGTGAACTGGGAGCCTCCCTTGTAGATGTGGTAGATGTCGGGCAGCACGCAGGCGTCGGGGTGACCACTCTCGATCGCCACGAAGGCGGTTTCGCCGAGTCGCGAGAGGGACTTCGAGAAGCCCCAGACCTCGACCTGGGGCGTAACACCGATCTGGCGACCGACCTCCAGTAGCGCGTGATACCGCCTGGCGGCGGCGAAGAGGTCGAGATCCTCCTGGCCGGTGGCACCGGCCGGGGGAGCGGCGATCAGGGTGCCACCCAGCGTGCGGACTTTCTCCATGTCCCGCCTCGCCTGTTCGAGTGCCGCGGCGCGTTTCTTGTCGTCGTCGACGATCCACTGAGCGAATCCGATCGCGCTTTCGACCTTCAGGCCGGCGTCCTCTATGCGCTTAGCGAGGTCCTTCAACGAGCCGCCGTCACGCGTGTACTGGTCGATTTCCCGGATCCATGGCTCGATCCCGGTGTAACCGACCTTCCCGGCCAGGTCGATCTCCAGGGGCAGGCTCAGTTTCTGGCCGCGGATGGTGCTGGTGTTCAGGCAGAATCGGAACGGGGCAGGGGCAGGGGCAGGGGTCGTGGAGTCCTTGAAGCTCGCGGCCGCCGCTGTGGTGGCTGTGGTGGCTGTGGTGGCTGTGGTGGCTGTGGTGGCTGTGGTGGCTGTGGTGGCTGTGGTGGCTGCGGTGGCTGCGGTGGCTGCGGCGGTGGTCAGGAGTTGTCGGCGTGTGAGCGGCATGGTGTCGGATCCGGATGGTTGCGTGGAGGCTGGTACTGAGGCGTGTGCTGGAGGTTCTACATACGCACAGCCCGAAGCGGTGTCCAACCCGAGAGCGGGGGTCGGAGGTGTGCGAGGTGAAGAGAGGTGGGGGGGGGCGTCGTGTTTCAGGCGGCTCGTCTGAGCGTTTCGTTCTGGTCGTTTTGGTCGTTCTGGTCGTTGTTGTCGACCAGTCCTGCGACGGCAGTCCTGAGCGCTTCGATGGCCAGTTGTCTTGAGCCGCCGAGAGACTGTTCGAGCCGAACGAGTTCTGTGTCGACGCGTTCTCGGATGGGGATCGATCCGGGAGCCCGGTAGATCTGCTGGTGGACTTTCCGGGCGCCCAGTTCCTGTTCGTAGAAGAGCGTCTCGGTCAGTTTTTCACCGGGCCGGATCCCGGTAAAGCGGATGTCGATATCGTCGGGGTACTTGAGACCCGAGAGTTCGATCATGTCACGAGCGAGGTCGACGATTCTGACGGGTTGTCCCATTTCGAGGATCAGCACATCTCCGGATTCGCCGATGGCCCCGGCCTGCAGGACCAGCTGCACGGCTTCGGGGATGGTCATGAAGTAGCGTTCCATTTCGGGGTGAGTGACGGTGAGTGGCCCACCGGCGGCGATTTGTTTGCGGAAGGTGGGGACGACGCTGCCGGCCGAGTCGAGCACGTTGCCGAAGCGGACGATCATCATGCGGGTTCGTGATGAGTCGGTGCGAGACTGCAGGTATTTCTCGGAGACGAGTTTCGTGGCCCCCATGATGCTCGAGGGGTCGACCGCCTTGTCGGTTGAGATCAGCACGAGGGCATCGACGGCGAAGGAGTCGGCGAGGTCGACCATGGTACGGGTGCCGCCGATGTTGTTGGCGATGGCCTGCTGCGGGTTCGATTCCATCAGCGGCACGTGTTTGTAGGCGGCCGCGTGGAAGATCAGTTGCGGCCGGAATTCTTCCATCACGCGGCTCATGGCAGTGCGGTCGACCACGCTGGCGACGACCGGGTGCAACGGTGTCGATCCGGCAGCCAGTTCGGCTTCGATGTGAAAGATGCCGGTTTCGGAGTGATCGACGAGCACGAGTGATTCGGGTTCGAGGTTGTCGATTTGTCGACAGAGTTCTGAACCGATGCTGCCGGCCGCTCCGGTCACCAGCACGCGTTTGCCCTGGACGAGGCTGCGGATGGCGTCGCGGTCGAGTTCAGCCGGTTCACGGCGGAGCAAGTCGGCGATCGTGACGTCTCGCACCGCGAGTTGATCGCGGCCCCCCAGCAGGCTCTCGGCGGTGGGCATCACCTGGACTCGGACGCTGCTGCCGGCGAACAGCCGGATCAATTCCCGGACCACGTCGCCGCAGGTGGTACTGGGCAGCAGCACAAAATCGGCTCGCTGCTTGCGGGCCAGTCGCATCCAGTCTGTTGCGAGTATGCCGTCATCGGCCAGCGGGAAGACTGGGATGCCTGCGATCAGTGCGTTGCGTGGGCTGGAGGCTGTTAGCGGGAGGCCGACGAACCCGACGACCCGGACCGGTCCGCCGGGTGAGCCGAGGCTGCGAGAGATTGCCACGGCGTCGCGATCGGCTCCCAGGATCAGGGCTCGCTTCTGGTGTCCCGCCACGACGGCACCCTCGCTGACGACCCGGATGCCGACCCGCAGCAGTCCGATGGTGAGGATCGAGAGCATCGCGTCGATCAGCAGCACGGTGCGGGGCAGGGGGAGTCCGTCCAGGACCAGCAGCAGCAGCAGGTAGCCGATGCCCGCGGCGGCGATGCTGCCTCCGACCAGGTTGAACAGGTCGGTGACGGTGGTGTAGCGGAACGTCCGTCGCCATTCTCCGGTTACCAGGCAGATGCCGAGCTTGACGGCCAGCAGCGCCGGCAGCCCGACCAGGATGACCTGCTGATAGATCTCCGGCAGCCGAAAATCGAACCTCAGCAGAAACGCGACCACGAAGCACAGTGCATAGAGCACCGCGTAGGTGGGCAGGATCAGTGCCAGGCGGTTGCGCATCGTGAGAAACGAGCGAGCCCGTCGGGGACCGGCCGCTGTGGACGGGCCCGGCGACTTGCCGCGTGGGATGGGGAGAGGAGTGAGAGTGAAGGCGGGGTGTTAGTTGATCAGTCGCCCGCCGTCTAGATCAGTCCCGATCCCAGGGGAATCTCATCGAGGGCCGATTCGTGTAGCGTTTCATCGCCAGTCGCAGCCGACCTCCGGCTCCGGGAGCCAGGTGGACGCTCAGGGTGTCGGCATCCAGCGGCTTGTCGAGTGTGCCCTGTTTGACGCCGGTGAACTGATGTTCGGCATATCCGCCGGCCTGGATCACCACGGTGCGGGGGTTGAGCTGGTCGGTGTTGACCAGCGAGAGCGTCACCGAGGTGTCGTCGAGGGCTTCGACCAGTGCAGCGACTCCCCGGGGCACCCCGGCCCGTCGAGCGACGGGGTCGAAGTAGCGAACTCGAGCGTGCAGCACCTGTCCACGGTGCCCGGGGTGGATGCCTCCGAGCATCAGCTGGATCAGCGATCCGACACTGGCGGGATTGAACTTCATCGGGTCATCGGCCAGCCGGGTATCGGGGGTGGTCGTATCGGCGCGGGACCCGGCCACGCGGCTGCGGATTCGCTCGAGATCACCTCGCAGTGCCGACGCCGGGTAGTTCGGGTTCTTGCCGTCGAGAAAGGCGACCCAGCTGTTGCCGGGGAACAGTGAGCGATCCGAGTCCTTCATCGAGTGGTACCAGGTCTCGAGACCTCCGGAGGTGTAGCGGCCGGGAGTGAAGTTGTACCAGCCGTTGTCACCGTACATCCGCGGCGTCATCTTCTTGCCGTCGATCACCTTCGACTGTGCATTGATGGCCTTGATCTGCTGCCGCCAGACGTCGAGGTACTTGTCGTCTCCGGAGAGCAGGTAGGCGTTGGTGAAGCCGGTGTGGCCCAGGTAGTGGGTATTGCGGTGGGCGGTGGCTCCGGTCTGGGGGACCTTGACCGAGAAGTTCCAGCCGTAGACTCCTCCGTACCACTTCCCTCCGACGGCACCGCCGATTGTTCCATCGAGCCCGATGTTGGTGGGGATGATGCCCTTGTTGTCGATGGTCCGCTGTCGCCAGGCGTCGACGTATTCGAAGATCCAGTCGCGGTACTTGGCCTCTCCGGTCAGCAGGTAGGCGTTGAGAGCCAGCGAGGTTGCCAGCAGGTTCTGGGGGTGATCGCCGATGATGTCGTTGTAGTCCTGGAAGTGCTCGACCATCTCCTGGTAGCTGCGTTCGCCGTGTCCGAGGCTGAAGCGGTTGGCGATCTCGATCGGGTCGCCGGCCCAGTCGAGCCCGGTGGCCTTGCGCATCAGCGGTCCGCGGCTGCCGTTGAAGAGGCTGCGGATGATCTTGTGCCTGGGGTCGTAGTTGGGTGCGCCGGGATCTTCGTTGAGATAGAACCCGGCGAAGCGTCGGACCCGGTGCCCGAAGCGGATGTCGGCGGGGTCGGAGAGTCCCTGGAGGTTGAAGACGGTCAGGCCTTCGCCGTTGTGCACCCAGTCGAAGGTGACGGGGAATTCCTTGTAGTACATCCCGTCGCGGGCAAAGGGGACATCGACTGTTTTGGCGAGGGTGTACTGCCTGAGGTGACCTTCCCAAGCGTGTTTGTACATCTTCAGTACCGCATCATCGGCACCCAGGGCGTGCAGGATCGGCCAGTCGTTGCAGTTCTCGATGGCGTCATCGGGACCGTCGTCTCCGCCCCAGCGTTCGACGCACAGCAGGAACCCCCGCTCGTCGAAGTACCTGGCAAAGAACTCGCGGCAGGCCGCGGTATTGGTCGCCAGCAGCTGTCGTTGCAGCAGAGCCCACTCGGGCGGAGAAACGGCTCGATCCAGCCTCACCGAGACCGGCGCGGCCGCACGGATCGAAACGGGCCCGCAGGCGGCCAGGGTGGTCAGCGTGGCCAGCGTGGCCAGGAAGAGACGAATGGCGAAGCGGTGGTGACGCATCGAGTGGTCTCCGAGGAGTGAATCGGAGGCCATATCGTATCGATGCGGGGTGCCGCTGGCGAACGTAGCCGAATTCGTGAGAATCGGAATGGGATGCTCTGAGCGTCCAGATTCTTGCGAATTCGGCCTGGGAACCTGCTGCGGGGGGCTCGGGTCAGGGAGCCATCTCCCAGCCGTAGTTCTTCAGTTCCATCGCAAGCAGGCTGATGCCAACGACGAGTGCGGCGACGGAGACGAACAGCAGGCCGACGAAGACGTCGAGGCCGGGTGCGTTAGAGCTTGGAGGTGACATTGTCGCCCTTCGTAATCACGCCGTTCTTGGCTTTTTCCTGGACGGTGCCGACGGCCTTGTCGGCAAAGACCTGGATGATGCGAATTTGCCCCAGGTACTTGGTTTGCTTGGCCTTCCCGTCGCCGGGACGGTAGACGGTCAGCTGTTGACCCTTCTTGATGCCGTCGTCGCTGCCGATGGTGACTTCGACGTAGAGGATGCGGTTGCCGATTCCGTAGCGTGAGGATTGGACCTTACCATCGATCGGGGGAGGGGGTGCGATGTCGGCGCTGGGGAGCGTTCCGATTCCTCCGCCCTTGCGTCGGGCCTCGACCCGGGCGGTCTTGAGTTGATCGAGAATGACCAGGTGTCGGACTTCGCGTGTGCCCAGTTGCAGCCTGAGGTCGAAGATGATGTCTTCGAGGCCTCGGTTGGTGCGGACCGACTCGACCAGGTTCATGTGCAACCCGCTGTTGACCTGCCGCTGCTCGACCGCCTCTTCGCGACGGAATTTCGCCTCGTCGCCTTCCAGCTGGGCGACGGTCCGCTGCGTGTCGTGGGCGGTTTTGAGGTTGTTGAGCGCTGTCTGGAAGTTGTCGGCACGGTTCTTTTCACGGTTGAAATCGGCGAGCCGTTTCTTGGACTGGGTATCGAGGTCGGCGATGGTGGTCGTCGACTTGTTCTTGTACTCGTTGAACAGGTTCTGGGTTGTCTGGTGAAAGTCCATCTCGACCTTCAACTGGTCCTGGCTGCCTGTGAATTCCTGCTTCCAGTTCCTTTCGACGGTGGCGACGGCACCGGCGAAGGCCATGAACAACAGGCTGAGGACAACTTGCAGGACGACGAGCATTTTGCCGACGAAGGTCATGGTCTCTCTCCCTGCCGCCAACAGCTGGCGGGATGGGGCCTGGTGGATTCGGCCCTGGAACTTGGATCTGCTTTGGGATCTAGGGTTGGATTTTCTTGGTGGTCTTTGCTGGGGCCTGGGGCGTCGCAGAGGGTGCAGCAGCGGGATCGGACTCGTATTGCCCTCGGGCTCCGGATCGGACCAGTTGCAGTTGACGTCTCTTGAGTCGGTTGACGACTCCACGTTTTCGGATCAGCAGGTCTCGGAGACGTCTCTGCTGTTCGTTGACCTGAAAGAGGTCGGTACGGATCTCATCGAGCTGCGCCAGCAGCCGGTAGACCTCTTCGCGTCGTGCTTCGTTTTTTCGCAGCGTGCCCTGGGTCTTTTCGACCGTGACGATGTTTTCCTTGCTGGCCTCGTCGATTTGCTGGTTGAGCTTTGCGAGTTCGCTTGCGAGTTCATCGCAGCGAGCGGTCATCGAGGCTTCGTCGACGGTGGTCAGTGTGGACCATTCTTTTTCCTGGGCCAGGAACGTCACGGTTTCTGTCTTCAGGTCATCGATCTGCTGGTTCTGCGTTGTGACCATGTCCTTGCGTGCGGCGATCACGGTTGCCGCGAGGCTCTTGGAGCCGGTGCTCAGCTGCTTGTCACCCTGCCGGGCCTTGACGCCGTAGGTGGTGGTTTCTCCGGGGGTGGTCTCGAACGTGTAGTCGCCGGTGATCTGGTCGCGTTCGATAGGCCAGTTGGCTCCACCGAGGGACGTCACCGATGCGACGCCCATGAAGGCGAGGCAGAGGGCCAGTACAGCGACACAGAGGCTTTTGCTGATATTCGTCATGGGACATCCCCGGTCATCAGGCCGCAGCTCAAGAAAGTCGGATCCACGTATTCTCGCAACGTTTCGCAACGTTTCGGGAACCGGCTTGCCTGAAGTATAGGCCGTGTGTTTTCGGGTGGTCAATTCGGAACTGCAAGAGATGCTGAAGCCGCGGGGTCACAGGCGTCGGAAGCGGAACAGGCGTCAGGGGTGTTGCGATCGGATTGGGAGGCCCAATCCCAAGGCTGTGCCGGTCATCTCGGGAGAGCGGCCCCGCGGTGGGTGGAGTTGAGTGAATGGAGTTGAGTGAATGGAGTTAAAAGGAGCATGCCCGGCCGCCGGGTTGAAAAGAAGAAGTGGCATCCGTGCCTGAGGACCGTCCCTGGTAAGTTCACACGCTGACTGATTGAGTGAACGACAGCCTCTTTCCACGTCCGTGACCGGGCATGCCCGGTGCGGGCTTTCTGCGGAGTTCTTGGCTAGAACCGCGCGGTGAAGTTCACTCGGTCAACTGCAGGAACAGCGGCCCGAATTCGGGCATGTCCTCTCGCAGCGTCTCGATCCACGCGTCGACCGTCCAGATCTCAACGCAGATCACCGCCCCGACCAGCATCACGTCCTGGTTGGGTTCGATTCCGAGAAACGACCGGAATTCGTCGGGCACCAGCAGTCGGGATCGGTTGGCCAATCGGACCGTCTGGTGCCGGGTCGACAGCAGGCGTCCCAGCCTCTGTACGTCCCCGTAACGATTCTCCATCCTTCCCGCCTCGATCTTCTGGTGAATCAGTGCCACGCCGGCATCGATCCGTTCCTGCCAGTCGTTGGCTCGCCAGAGACTCACACAACCAAATCGTTCCTTCGAGATGATCGTCTGGCCATCGTCGTCCGTGACAGCCTCGGCCATGTCCGCCGGCAGAGAGACTCGGAACCGCTCGTCGACGGTTCGTCGTACTTCACCGGTGATGAATGACTGTGGAGGCATTGGCCAGTGGCTGGTGGGGATGGTGCGGAAGACAAGCAGGCCGGACGGAGTCCATGCCGGCGACCCGCTCCGCAAGTCGCATCCAGCATAGTGGGCAGAAAACCCACATTCAACCGTATTGTCAAAGATCATATGGGCATAAAACCCACAAAGAGGACTGTAGTGAGGTGGGGTTGAGTTGGCAAATGGAAAAACCGTTATTGGTGGAAAAACCGGAAAAAAGTCGCGGGGCGAGTTGGGAGCGGGACCGGGCGGGACCGGCACCCCCGGCACAGGTCCGGCTGCGGCGGAAGCCGGTCTCGGGGCTACTTGGGTTGGAGCGTAACGCGGACGGTGACCTGGCCCGTGTTGTCGTGCAGCCGGCCCCATCGATCTTTGCAGCGGAGGAACAGCTTGCCGTCCCGGGCCGGCTTGAATTGAGCCTCGGTCCCCAGCTCGGCGGCTCGAGTCAACTGGTAGTTATTCCAGATGACCGCCTGCAGTCGTCCGGTGCCTCGCTGGTCGCCGTCGGCATCGACCGGTTTGCCATCGGCGGAGGTCTGCCACTCACCGGTGGCGGTCACCGTGTAGGTACGACCGGCCTGTACGCCGACCCGGCTGGCCTGCCAGCCACGTCCGGCCCGCACCATCACCTTCACCTCCCGGCCTTCCCGCGCACGTCGGAAGCGAGTCTTCCAGTCCCAGGCACACAGGTCGACTCGGTATCCGGTTTCGAGGTTCCTGAGAAAGACGCCGTACTCGAATTCGATCTCCCGGTTCATCGTCCCGAAGAACGACTGGTAGCTGGCGCCCGGCCGGGCACCCAGCAGCGAGAAGCCCAGTGTGCGAAATCGTTGTCCATAGTTGGGGTTGTTGGCCAGCAGGTGGCACAGCGCCCATCTCTGGGCATAGTTCTTCCATCCGTCGGAGGTCTGGCCGGTCCTGGTCAGCGTCTTGATCGGCGTGGGCTTGATGCCATTGAGGTAGCGCATCGGCCCCCGGTCGGCGTGCACGCTGCGGTCATTCTGGCTGGCCCAGTACCGGCCCATTTCGGCCATGCCTTCGCTGTACCACACCGGCCCGGACGATCCGAACATCTGGTGGCAGTAGGCGTGTACCGCCTCGTGCTGTGTCGCTCCGGTCCCGGCCACCGCGTAGACCACGCTCTTGGTAAAGAACGCCGTGCCCTGCATCTTCTTGAAGCTGATCGTGACTCCGCTGCCGGTGCGGATCTTCTGAATCGCCAGCGGGGGCAGTCGACCGGCGGGCCAGTTGCCGAGGTCCTTGACGACGCAGCATTCGATCACGTGCCGGTTGGGGCGTCGCCAGTACCCCGAGACGATTCCGAGCAGAGTCTCGAGCTGTTCGAGCAGTTTCCGAGTCCGCTCGGGATCATCATCGCTATGAACGATGAAGTTCTTGGATCGGTACGTGGCGACGGCGGCCGCTTCGAGATTCGGGCCGGTGAGCAGCACAATCAGCCCGCAGGCGATCAGGACCGCGGGGGCTGAGACTCTGATTACGGGGTGGCGTGGCACGGCGTGGGCGGGGCGTGGGCGAGCGGTCGGGCTACCAGAGGTCCTTGATTCTACGCCGGATCTCTTCGGCCGTCACGTCGGCTGCGAGGTCCTCGTCGGCCTCATCCCGATCGTCGGCGTTCCGAGCCGCCTGTCGGTCGAAGCATGCGATCACGTCGTCGGTGAGGAACCGCGAGAGTTGCGAGAATCCGTGAGCATCGCTGCGGCGTCGGCCTCGAAAGTAGTACCTCTGCGGGTAGCAGACAAACAGCCGATTCTTGGCCCGGGTCATCGCGACGTACAGCAGCCTGCGTTCCTCCTCGATCTCATCGGCGTCGCCGGTCGCCATATCCGAGGGGATGTTGCCGTCGGCGACGTGGATCACGAAGACGCTGTCCCATTCGAGTCCCTTGGCAGAGTGGATGGTCGAGAGCACCAGGAAGTCGTCGTCGAGGATGGGTTCTGCGGCGAAGTCCTGTGTGGAGGCGGGTGGGTCGAGCGTGATTTCGGCGAGGAACCTGCTGCGGTCGTTGTAGCGGGTGGCGAGTTGTTCGAGTTGTTCGAGATCACGGATCCGTGCCGCGGCGTGGTCGTAGCGGCTTTCGAGCAGTGGAGTGTAGAACCGGCGGACCTGGTGCAATTCGGCCGAGACGTTCTGTTCGTCGCGGTTGTCTCCGGCGAGTTGTTTCAGCAGTTGCATCAGCCTGGGCCAGATCTCCTCGGAGGCCGCGGGCGGCTTGACATCGTCCCAGGCCGAAATGACTCCGCCTTTCTCGAGCAGTGCTTCGACCATCCGCCCGGCTCGGACCGGTCCTACTCCCGGCAGCATCAGCAACAGCCTGGTGGCGGCGACTCCATCGCGGGGGTTGTCAACCAGCTTGAGGAACGCCAGCAGGTCCTTGATGTGTGCGGTTTCGAGGAATCTCAGGCCGCCGTACTTGTGAAACGGCACGTTTCTGTTGGCGAGTTCCACTTCGAGAGCGAGGCTGTGGTGGGAGGCTCGAAACAGTACGGCCTGGTCCTTCAGAGCGACACCTTCTTCGCGACGTGCCAGCACCGTCTCAACCACGAATTCGCTCTGTTCGTCCTCGTCGATACAGTCGACCAGGACCGGGCGTTCCCCGGAGGTTCGTTCGGACCAGAGCGTCTTTGTGTGCCGTTGACTGGCCTGTGCGATCACTGTGTTGGTGGCATCGAGGATTGGCTGTGTGCTGCGGTAGTTCTGTTCCAGCGGCACGACGGTGGTGCCGGGGTGTTCTTCGGGGAAGTCGAGGATATTGCGGATGGTGGCGGCACGAAACGAGTAGATCGACTGGGCGTCGTCGCCGACGGCCGTCAGTCCCCGGCCATCGGGGCACAGCCCTTTCAGCAGTCGTCCCTGCAGCCGGTTGGTGTCCTGGTACTCATCGACCAGCACGCAGTCGAACAGCTTGCGGATGGCTGCTCCGGCGGATGGGTCATCGAGCAGGGCATCCCAGAAGACGAGCAGGTCGTCGAAATCGAGGCAATGCTGGATCTCCTTGCGGTCGACATAGGCCGCAAACAGTTCCCCCAGACCCTCGAGATCCTCGGCGCACCAGGGAAAAGCGGATTCGAGCACGTCCTTAAGGCTGGTCTGCGTGTTGACCACCCGGCTGTAGATCGCCGCACAGGTTCCCTTCTTGGGAAACCGTCGCCCGGTCTCGCCGAGTCCCAGCTCGTTTCTCAGCGATGCCATCAGGTCTTCGCAGTCGCTGCGATCGAGGATCGAGAATTCCGTCGGCAACTCGATCAGGCGTCCGAATCGTCTCAGCAGCCGCGTGGCGATCGAGTGAAAGGTACCGCCCCAGACCCGAGTCGACCCGGCCGCCGTGCCTTGGCGGGTGCCTTCGAGTTGTCTGAGGATGGCGTCGACCCGCCTGAGCATTTCGGCGGACGCACGTCGGGTGAAGGTCAGCAGCAGGATCCTGGAGGCGTCGGTCCCCTGGTGAATCAGCCACGCCACGCGGTGGGCCAGGGTGGTGGTCTTGCCGGTCCCGGCTCCGGCGACGATCAGCAAGGGCGAGAGGTCGTGGCAGGCGGCCTCGCGCTGCGGCGGGTTCAACTCGCCCAGCACCGTCTCGATCGACGTCGATTCCTGGTTCATTCCCAACCCGGTTCTCTGGCCCGGTTCTCTGGCCCGGTTCTCTGGCCCGGTTCCTCACGGCCACGGCAGAACCTGTCGCGGGCCGGCCCATCATGCCGCACCGAGCCACCTGGCGAAAGGGCCTCGAGCGGCTCGTCGGCCGGATTGGTCGACGCGGTCACCGGTCGGTACGATGGCGGCCATGTCACTGGGAGTCGTCAGCAACTGTTTCAGGAGCCAGCTCGAGGCGGGCCAACCGCTTTCGGGCCTGATCGGGCAGGCCAGCGACCTCGGCTACACGGTGATCGAACTCCGGCAGGGCTGCCTGGGCGATTGCGAGAGTCCTGGCGAGCTGGTGCCCGATCCGGATCGGCTCCAGGAGCTGGTGAGTGTGTGTCCGGGAGTGCAGTGGGACCTGGCACTGGCCTACCCGTGCTTCGACCCCTCGACGGAGGGCGACGACACGGTGTTTGTGTCCGCGTGCGAGTCGATCGTCCGCCTGGCCTCCGGCGACACGCCTCACCTGCGGCTGGTGGACCTTTCGACCGATCACACCCACGTGGATCCGTCGGAAGCGGCCTCCACGGTGCGGCGGTTGCTCGAGAGGGTGTGCGAGGTGGGTGGCGTGCTGTCGATCGAGCATGCTCGGGAGAGCTGGGAGTGGTTCAGCGACGTGATGGCTCGAGCCCGGGAGGCCGCCGGTGCCCGGGGTCAGTCTCTGAAGGTCTGTTTCGATCCGTGCAACCTGCTGGGTGCGCCGGGTCGGCCCGATCCGGCCCAGGTCACCGCGGGGCTCGATCCGGGCTCGGTCTCGATGATCCACATCAAGCAGCGCCGCGATGGAGTGGCCTGGCCGGCGGTGGCCGAGGGTGAGGTGGACTGGGCCGAGGTGATCAGTGCGATGGGCCGGATGGGTGGGGGGCTGGGCTTTGACGGGCCGTTGTTGTTCGAGGTGGCTCCGAGCCGCGACATCTGGGGATTCCTCGAGGGGAGTCGGGTGTACCTGAGTCGGTTGGGGCTGGAGATGGGCTTGGAGATGGGCCCCGAGAGTGGCCTCGACGCGGAAACGGGAGAGGGGACATGAAACCGATTGTGGCGTGTTGGATTCGGTTGGTGTTGCTGGTCGCCGTGCTGGTGGGGGTGCCGGTGCAAAGGGGGGTTGCCGGCGAGACCGACGTGAAGGTCGGCAAGCTGATCGAGGGAATGCGGGTCGGGCCGCTGAAGCGGCTGGACTTCGGAGTCACCCGCCGGGGGACGCTGATCCCGGCGCTGGTGACCGACGAGGACCTGGATCTGACGACGCGAAAGACCCGTATCCTGCTGGTCAACTTCGACGGGTTGACCCAGCCCGAGGAATCGATTGGTGGGGCGTTGAAGTGGTTCTACGAGTCCGACGACGCGGCGGAATACCGCAAGCGTTTCCTGCTGTCGGCGGTACCGGTGGCGAACCCCGACGGCTGGGCGGCCCGGCGGGTCGACAGCAATCTCTCGGGCGGGACCCCCTCCTCGGCCTATCCGCCGACGGGAACCGCCTACAGCGATCCGAAGAATCCTGAGGCTCATTACCTGTGGCGTTTTATCGGCATCTCGGCTCCGGACTTGGTCATCGAGATTGGCAGTGGCAGCAGTCCGGGACTGTTTGTGCCGCGAACCGGTCTCTCGCAACTGAAACCTCTGGTGAAGCTGGGACCGCCGCTGGTGGCCACCCGAGGACTCGCATCGCGGCTGCCTCGTCACACCCCCTGCTGGACCGGGCCGGTGCCGGCGGTGCGGCTGGATGATCATCCCAGTCGGGTGCCGCTGCGGCTGGTCGAGATCTTCAAGTCGGGCTTCAGCGGTCCGTCTCCGGCTCGTCGCACGATCCAGAAACGCCTCGCCCGCTCGCCGTTGCAGATCGCCGGCCAGTTGGCCAATCGGTACGGTCATCAACTGGACGCGGTGGCCTACATCCCGGCGCTGGCCCTGGTGGGCCGCATCCGCCTGGGACAACTCACCGACGACCCCAGCCAGTTGGCCGACGTCGAGCGGATCGTGGAGCCGTATGTGCTGGGGAAGAAGCCGACGGTGCCGCCGGGTCGGATCTCCGGCAGCAACCACTCGGGTCACCTGATCTTTGCGGAGTTGGCGCGGGTGACCGGCAAGAAGGTCTACACCCGGTTGGCACAGAACGCCGCGAACCTGGCCTTCGACAAGCAGGGCGAGTTGCGCGAGGCGATGCCCGGCCACGTCGAGATGAGTGATTCGGTGTTCATGGCCTGCCCGATCCTGGTCGAGGCGGGCGAGTTGACCGGCGACCGCCGCTACACCCGGATGGCGTTACGTCACATGAGGTTCATGCTGGCCACCAACCTGCGCGAGGACGGCCTGCACGCTCATTCGCCTCTGGACCCAACGGCGTGGGGCCGCGGCAACGGGTTCCCGGCGTTGGGTCTGGCGTGGTGCCTGAGCCACCTGGGCGAGTCGGCTGTGCAGCGCAAGCCGATCCTGGCCGCTCACCGTGCTCATCTCGCCGCATTGATCAAGCGTCAGGACCCCACCGGCATGTGGCACCAGGTCGTCGATCACACCGGCAGTTACCGCGAGTTCACCAGCACCTGCATGATCACCTACTCGATCATCCGCGGCATCCGTCGCGGCTGGCTGGACGAGAAGATGTACGGGCCGGTGGTCAAGCGATCGTGGCCGGCGATCAAGTCGCGGATCTCCAGCGACGCGACACTGGTCGATGTCTGTACCGGGACCGGCAAGCAGACGAGCCTGCGGGCGTACCTGGACCGGACGGCGATTCTCGGACCCGACAACCGTGGCGGAGCGATGGCGCTGATGGTGACGACCGAGATGGCTGCCTGGGAGCGGGACCGGCAGCGGGACCGGCAGCGGGACCGGCAGCGGGACCCGAAGCGGGACCGGCGGAATCGATGAGCGGCCGTTTCGACGGGGTCGTGCTGGGCAGCGGTCACAACGCGCTGGTGTTGCAGGCGTATCTGTGCCGAGCCGGGCTGAGCGTGCTGTCGGTGGACCGGGCCGAGACTCCCGGCGGCGGGTTGTCGACCGTCGAGAACCCGCGTCACCCGGGTTTCCTGCACAACACGCACTCGTTCTTCCACCGCGCGATCACGGCGATGCCCTGGTACGTCGATCTCGAGCTCGAGCGTCACGGGGCCCGTTACATCGAGCCGGAGCTGAACGTGGCGATGATCTGCCCGGACGGGGTGACGCTGAAGTGGTGGACGGATCTCGAGCGGACACTCGAATCGGTGGCGGGGGTGTCGCGTCGCGACGCCGACGTGCTGCGGGGCTGGATCGAGCGGTTCGAGCCGATTGTCGAGCAGCTGCTGATCCCCGAAGCGACCTCGCCTCCGCTGCCGCCGCAGGCACGTCGCGAGTGGCTCGAGGGGAGCGATGACGGTCGGCTGTTGCTGGAGGTCTCGGCACGCTCACCGCTGGAGTTTGTCCGCAGCGAGTTCGAGGACCCGGTGGTGCGTGCGGGGCTGCTGTTCTTCAACGGGCTGCGGGAGGTGGACCTGCGGCTGAAGGGGTTTGGGCACACGATTCCCGCGCTGCTGGCCGGGCGTCACAAGGCCCAGATGTGCGTCGGCGGTTCGGCTCGATTGGCCGAAGCCCTGCTCGAGGACATCGTCGAGCACGGGGGTGAGGTGCGGTGCGGAGTGGAGATCGACGGGATCCTGGTCGAGCGGGGCCGTGCGACGGGGCTGGCGCTCGAGGGGGACGATCGGATCGAGGGCGTCGACTTTGTCGTGTCGGGTCTGAACCCTCAGCAGACGCTGCTCGAGTTGATCGATGCCGATGGGGTTTCGGCGGAGGTCCGTCGTCGGGCGGAGCGATTCGAGTACAACCTGCTGGCTCCGCTGTTTGCTCTGAATCTTGCCCTCTCGGAGCCTCCCCAGTACACCGCTGCGGCCGCCGATTCGGATCTCGACCTGGCCTTCATGACCATCCTGGGCCTTTGTCACGACGGTCAGTTCGAGGAGATCGTGGCGGCTCACGAGCAGGGACGTGTGCCACCGGCTGTGATGTGGGGTGCGGTTCCGACGCGGTTCGACCCCTCGCAGGCTCCCGCGGGCCAGCATACCGCGTTCATGTGGGAGAAGGTGCCGTACCGGTTGGGAGGTGATGCGGGGAGCTGGGACGAGCTGGGCGCCGAGCATGGTCGGGTGATGCTCGAGTCGTGGACCACGGCGGCTCCGAACCTCGCCGACGTCGTGATCGATTCGTTTGTCGGCACGCCTCGCGACACGGTCCGCAGCCTGCCGAACATGCGCGAGGGGGACCTGCTGGTCGGGGCATTCGGGAACGACCAGGTGGGCTACCACCGTCCGTTTCCCGGGGCGGGTCACTACCGCAGCGGGGTCGAGGGCCTGTACCTGTGCGGTGGCTCGTGTCATCCCGGCGGCAACATCACCGGGCTGTGTGGCTACAATGCCGCCGGCGTGGTGCTGGGCGACCTGGGTCGCGAGGCGTGGTGGAGTCGATGATGCGGAGCCGACACAGATGACGATCGAGGTATTGGGTGGAGACATCCACCTGGTCGACCTGCAGACGCGGCTGCCGTTCAAGTACGGCATCGCCACGATGACCGAGGCTCCTCACGCATTTGTCCGGTTGAGAGTCGAGGTCGACGGCCGGCCGGCCACCGGTGTCGCCGCCGATCTGCTGCCACCCAAGTGGTTCACCAAGGTCGCCGAGACGCCTCTGGAGACCGAGGTACTCCAGATGCTGGCGACGATCGAAGCGGCGGTCGAATTGGCCACCGGCAGCCGGGCCGAGACGCCATTTGACCTGTGGCGAGACCTGTACGAGAAACAGGCCGAGTGGGGGCGGGGCCAGGGAGACGGGCAGGGGCAGGGGCAGGGGCAGGGGCAGGGGCAGGGGCAGGGGCAGGGGCAGGGGCAGGGGTGGCCGCCGCTGCTGGTCAACTTCGGGATGACTCTGGTGGAACGGGCGATGATCGAGGCGGTGGCCCGTGCTGCGGGGGTCAGTTGGTTCGAGTTGTTACACGGTGGTGGCCTGGGGATACGGCTGGGCGAGTGTGACGAGGTGTTGTCGGGTCTTGAGGTCAGCGAGTTGTTGCCGCTTGAGTTGCCTGGCGAGGTGATTGCCCGTCACACGGTGGGGATGTCGGATCCCTTGACCGACGCGGAGATCGATTCGGATTCGCGGCTCGACGACGGCCTGCCTCAGTCGCTCTCGGCCTGCCTGTCCGAGTACGGCCTGTGTCATCTGAAGATCAAGATCAACGGCGATTTCGATGCCGATCTCGAGCGGCTGAGTGACATTGCCCAGTTGGTCGAGCGTACCGGGGTAAGGGATTTTGGATTCACTCTGGACGGCAACGAGCAATTTCGGGACCCGTCTTCGTTTCGGGCGTATTGGGAGCGGTTGAGTGGCCAAGCCGACCTGCGTGAGTTTCTCTCGCACCTGATCTTCGTCGAGCAGCCGTTTCACCGCGACGTGGCATTGGACCCCACGGTGATGGGTGGTGATGGGGGTCTGGCCGAGTGGGCTGGCCGGCCGCGGATGATCATCGACGAATCCGACGCCGAGACCGACAGCCTGCGGCGTGCCCTGGAGCTGGGCTACCACGGCACCAGCCACAAGAACTGCAAGGGAGTATTCCGGGGCGTGATCAATGCCTGCCTGGTCGCGTGTCTGAATCGCCGGGGTCTCGACGAGGGAGCGGCCGCGGCCCCTTACATCATCAGCGGCGAGGACCTGGCCAACATTGGTCCGGTGGCGTTGCTGCAGGACCTGGCTGTGTCGAGTTCGCTGGGGGTGAGCAGTATCGAGCGGAACGGGCATCACTACTTTGCCGGTCTCGGGGCGTTTCCCGAATCGGTCGGTCAACAGGTGCTGGCCGCTCACGGGGACCTGTACCACCGCAGCCGCGACGGCTGGCCGACTCTGACGGTCCGAGGTGGCCGCGTGTCGCTCACCAGCCTGCAGCGGGCTCCGCTGGGCGTCGGCTTCGAGATCGATGTCGAGCAGTTCACTTCGTCGCGAGACTGGCGTCGGGGGGGTTGAGCCGGTCGTGTTGCTGCGATGCTGCAGCGGGATGTGGCGGGATGTGGCGGGCGGTTATGATGAGTCGATGACTGCTTCGATCCAGACCACCGTGGTGGGCAGCTACCCGGTTCCCGACTGGTTGCAGGCCTATCCCACCGCCGGGCATCTCCGCGACGCCACGCTGGTGGTTCTCAAGGCCCAGGAACTGGCCGGCTTGGACGTGATCAGCGACGGCGAGT
>Ga0310123_10001300_pt1 | contig 20902 bp, 20 predicted proteins | sample CB6_AW_1057_MG_FD_203505 | JGI IMG/M metagenome (GOLD analysis project Ga0310123, IMG submission 203505) | Marine microbial communities from Western Arctic Ocean, Canada - CB6_AW_1057 | ecosystem: Environmental > Aquatic > Marine > Oceanic | place: Canada: Western Arctic Ocean | collected... | reverse complement strand
ACCACGGGCCCAAAGGTGCCGACCCCAGAACTCCTTGCGGATCGACCGAAAGTCGCGCATCAAACGATGTGACGACTTGCCCTTGATTAACTGCATCACACTACTCGGCGACAGACTCGGTGGTACGCTCAACAACAGGTGCACGTGCTCTGGCCGTACAGGACCTTTCACTATTTCTATCTGGTTTCGAGCACAGATCTCTCGGATAAGACCCCTCAGCCGAACCGCTACATCTCCTCTCAAGGCCAGCTTGCGGTACTTCGGGATGAATACAAAGTGATAGTTTAACTGGTACGTCGTGTGCGATGATTTCCGGTATCCTTTCATCCGGAGACCGTACCGCATGCCTCCTTAAGGCTTCTCCTAAAGGCGAGGGGTTTCAACCATCCCCGAGTGAGACACTAAAATAATTTCGAGATGCGCTGGCAGAGCGATTGAAAGAGATCGCCACTCCCTAGCCACGCGCTAAGGCTTTCCCGTGGTCGGACCGCCCACGTTGAACTGGCGCGGGATGCGATCGCCCACCGCCAAGGCTTTGTGGGGCTCGGTCTGGTACCAGTAGCCCACGGTGTAGAAATTATCCGATCGATGGTTCGCGTGACCGTGCTCTATCGTCACTTTGATGTCCTTCTGGAACACGATCGGCGATTCGGGATGGAAGCGGTACACCATCCACTTCGCGCCGCGAACGTCGCCGCCATTCATCGGGTTGCCGTATTCACCGCAGGCAGCCGCGCGAGCTCCAAGTCGTGTGGGACGGCCGTTATCGCGAACGCAACGATAGCCAAGAGCGGGATGGGCGATCTCATGCGTGTCTCCTTCGCGCCAATAGTAATGCTAAAATCCCCCCCGTGCGAAACTGGGCTCTGCTGACCTTGGCTTTAATGGCCCAATGTGCAGGTCCACCCGAAGACCTCAACAAGGCTGAGCCCATGCTCACATTCGGAGACGATCTCGAATTGCTGAGACAACATAACGACGTGATCCTGCTCGCTTCCGGCGACGCGCAAGTCGCCGTCGTCGCCGCGTATCAGGGACGCGTCATGACGAGCACGTCGGGAGGTCTCAGCGGCCTCAGCTTTGGCTGGCTCAACCGCGAGCACATCGCCGCCTCTGCGCGGGTCCCCCACATCAACGTGTTCGGCGGTGAGGACCGCTTTTGGCTCGGCCCGGAAGGCGGCCAGTTCTCGATCTTCTTCAAGGGAGACGACGCCTTCGACCTCGAACATTGGCAAACGCCCGAGCCTATCGACTGGGGCGCGTGGGACGTGACCGAGGAAGGTCCGATGCATGCGCGTTTTCGAAAATCTATCGAGCTCGTGAACTATTCCGGAACGACGCTCGCGCTCGTCGCCGATCGCACGATCCGCTTGCTCGACGAAGTCGACCGGCGCCTCGATATCGAGCTCGGCAACGAGACGAAAGTCGTCGCTTTCGAGTCGGAGAACACGATTACGAATAGTGGCGACAAAGCTTGGAGCAAAGAGACGGGGCTTCTTTCCATTTGGATTCTCGGCATGTTCAACCCATCGCCTTCGACCACGATCGTCATCCCTTTCGTCGAGGGCGCGGAAGCAACCCTTGGTCCCATCGTCAACGACGCCTATTTCGGCAAAGTACCTGGCGACCGGCTCCGGCAAGAGCCCGGCGTGATGTTCTTTCGTGGCGATGGCGCGTACCGGGGAAAGATCGGCGTGTCCCGCCGTCGGGCAGTCGAAATCGTCGGGAGCTACGATGCCGAGAGCGGTGTTCTCACGCTCGTACATTACTCGCTCCTCGAAGGCACGACCGATTACGTCAACAGCATGTGGGAGATTCAAGACGAGCCTTTCGCGGGCGACGTCGTGAACAGCTACAACGACGGCCCGCCCGAGCCGGGGGCCAAGCCGCTCGGGCCGTTCTACGAACTCGAGACCTCGTCCGCGGCCGCGGAGCTCGCACCGGGCGAGAGCCTCACCCACGTGCATCAAACGTTTCACTTCCAGGGGCCTGTGGACGAGCTCGACGCGATCGCGCAAACGACGCTTGGCGTCTCGCTCGAGCAAATCACCGCCGCGTTCTCGCCGTGAACCCGCTCGAGACCGCGGAGATCGGGCACACGAACTTGCTCGTCACCCGGTTGGGTTTCGGCGGCGCGCCGCTCGGTGGTCTGTTCACCAGCGTCGGTGACACCAACACACAAGACACTGTCCTTGCAGCCTACGACACGGGGCTGCGCTACTTCGACACGGCGCCATTTTACGGGCACGGTACGGGAGAAACTCGCCTCGGGAGCGTCTTGCGCCACTACCCGCGCGACGACTACACCCTCTCGACCAAAGTCGGACGCGTGCTCGTCCGGCCGGATTCCGGCGACATACAGGATCACCAATACAAGGATGTGCTTCCCTTGAACCCGGAATTTGACTTCAGCGCGGACGGCATCCGACGCTCGTTCGAATCGAGCCTGGAGCGGCTCGGTCTCGACCGCATCGACATCGCACTCATCCACGATCCGGACGATCACTACGAGCAAGCGCTTTGTGAAGCGTTCCCCGCCCTCGCCCGCATGCGGGAGGAAGGCATCGTGAGCGCCATCGGAGCGGGTATGAACCAGTGGGAGATGCTCTATGACTTCGCGCGCGAGGCGGACTTCGACTGCTTCTTGCTCGCCGGCCGTTACACGCTTCTCGACCAGAGCGCTCAGGAGAAACTTCTGCCGGCATGCGAGAATCGAGGGATAGCGATCATTCTCGGTGGTCCGTACAATAGCGGCATCCTCGCCGGCGGCGAGCACTACAACTACGAAACGGCGCCCCCCGAGATTATCGCAAGGAAAAACAAGCTCGACACGCTTTGCGCCGAGCACGACGTACCGTTGAAAGCGGCGGCACTTCAGTTCCCGCTGCGACACCCCGCCATCGCATGTGTCGTCGCGGGCGCGCGCACCGCGTCCGAGGTGCGCGAGAATTTCGAGATGATGGCCCACACCATCCCGCGTCGTTTCTGGGACGCTTTGACGGAGGAGCTCCATGCCTAGATCTCTTTACGCTTCGTTATTCGCCGGTCTCGTGGCTTGCACGCCCGAAACTGAGCCCGAGACTGAAAATGAAACCGCAACCGGGCACGATGCTGGAATGCTCGGACGCTGGGATGTCACCGTCCAAGGAGAGAACAGCTACCCGCTCTGGTTCGAGCTCATCGAAGATGAGGGAGCGCTGGCGGGACGTCTCCAACCTCGCGGCGGACACGCGCTCGCGTTCGACGCCGTCGCTGCCACCGGCAACTCACTGACCATGGACGTTGCCGGGACGATGTACGAGGGAACGTTCGATGGCGACACGTGGAACGGTGTGGGCACACGCGACGAGGTGAGCTTTGTGTGGACGGCTGTCCGCGCGCCCGAGCTCCCCGCTGCCGAGAATCCGACCTGGGGCGATCCGGTGGAGCTTTTCAACGGAACGGACCTGACCGGTTGGGTGCCCCAACTCGGTGACCGTCCGAGTGAATGGGGAGCGGAAGACGGCGTTCTCGTGAACGAAGAATCGGGCGACAACCTCATGACGGCCGACAAGTTCGGGGACTTCAAGCTCCACATCGAGGTCAACGTGCCCGCCGGAAGCAATAGCGGCATCTACTTGCGCGGGCGGCACGAGGAGACGACCACGGCAAAAAACCTCATGCCCTCTTCATGGGAGGCATCTATGGACAAATCACACCAACGTCCAATCCTGCACTCCCAGCAGATGAGTGGCAGGTCTTCGACATTACTCTTCTCGGCCGTTGGGTCACCGTTGAGTTGAACGGCGAGACCATCATCGACCACCAGGAGATCCCCGGGATCACAGGCGGTGCTCTCGACGCGAATGAAGGCGAGCCGGGGCCGATCCTGCTACAGGGCGATCACGGCCGCATCCTCTACCGAAACATCGTCCTCACGCCCACAACACCATGATCGCCCTCGCGCTGGCCACGTCGTTCGTCCTGACGCCCCAGCCGTCGGGTACGAAGGTGCGGCTCCAGGCGATAAGCGTTTCTGGCGAAGACGTCATTTGGGCAAGTGGCCTCGAAGGAACTTTTGTACGCTCCATCGACGGCGGCGCAAGTTGGAGCTCCGGCGTCGTGGAAGGCGCCGAAGAGCTCCAGTTCCGAGACGTGCACACGGTCGATGCCGATACCGCGTACTTGATGAGCGCTGGACCTGGCGAGGCCTCGCGCATTTACAAAACGGAGGACGGCGGCGCGACGTGGGCAACACAGTTCGTGAACGACATGCCGGAAGCGTTTTTCGACTGCATGGATTTTTGGGACACCGAGAGCGGGCTCGCCTATAGCGATTCCGTCGGCGGCGAGATGGTCTTGATCCGCACGCGTGACGGCGCAACGTGGGAGCGAATCGATCCCTCGAGCCTCCCGGCCCCGCTCCCGGGAGAAGGCGGCTTTGCCGCGAGTGGCACCTGCGCCGCCGTGCTCGGCGAGCAGACCGCCTTTGTCGCCATGGGAGTCGGCGGGGCGCGCGTTCTGAAGACCACGGATCGCGGCCACAGCTGGGAAGTCATCTCGACCCCGGTGCCGCATGGCAATGACACGTCTGGGCTGACCTCGGTCACTTTCCTTGCGAACGGGCACGGCGTAGCGGCCGGCGGCGACATTTCAGCGCCCGAGGACTACGACGACAACGTCGCGATGTCCGAGGATTTCGGTGAAAGCTGGTGGCTCGTAGCGGGCCCGACCTTCCCCGGCGCCGTCTACGGAATCGCCTATGTCCCCGGAGCCCCAACGGTCACCATCGTCGCTGTCGGGCCCGGCGGCGTCAGTTACTCGAGCGACGATGGCCGCAGCTGGAGGTCGATTGCCGTCGAGAGCTACTGGAGTCTCGCCTTCACTGACGGTGGGGTTGGCTTTCTCGTCGGGTCCGAGGGGCGTCTGACCCGTCTCGATTTCGAGCTCTAAGCCGACCCATTGCATTTCCGCGACGGTCCTGCCAAGCTAGCCGTCTCTAGGCTTCTGCTTTCACGTATCGTGTCCCGGACCAAGAAATCTTCATGAAAATTGATTTAATCCTGGAAATGGTTTTTCACCTCGTCGGTGGGCTTGGCATTTTCCTGCTCGGCATGAAGTACATGCAGCAGGGGCTTCAAGTTATTGCCGGCTCCCGAATCAGAAGCATGATCAGATTGGTCACAGCCAACCGCTTTTTGGCCGTCGGCATCGGACTGTTCGTCACCACCCTCGTTCAGTCGAGCTCCGTTACCTCGGTCATGGTGATCGGTCTCGTCAATAGCAAATTGATGCTGCTCACCGAAGCCATTGGGGTCATCATCGGCGCCAATATCGGCACGACGATCACGGGATGGATATTGGCGCTCAAGATCGGGCAATACGGTCTTCCGTTGCTCGGACTGGCTGCCTTCGGGTGGCTTTTCCTGAAGGCCGAGAAGCTGCGCTACATTGCGCTTTCTGTTCTCGGGATCGGGATGGTTTTTTTTGGCCTCGAGATCATGAAGGACGGTTTCGCCCCCATTCGAGACCTTCCCGATTTCGCGGCCGTGTTCCAAATGTTCGAAGCAACCAGCTACGCCGGCGTATTGAAATCCGCGCTCGTTGGGTGTGTTGTAACGTTCATCGTTCAATCTTCGTCCGCCACCTTGGGGATAACGATAGCCCTCGCCAATACTGGCGTGGTCGATTTTCAAACCGCCGCCGCTTTGGTGATAGGCGAGAATATCGGCACGACCATAACGGCCTATTTGGCGTCCTTGGGGGCGGACGACATCAACGCGAAACGCACCGCCTACTTCCACATCGTCTTCAACATTTCAGGCGTGATCGCCGTCACGGCCCTTTTTCTTCCTGTTTTTATACCTTTCATCGAGAGCGTAGTCATGCGCGGCGCGGACCCGAATATGGTGGGTCCAGACGGGAGCTTCCCTTACATGACGGCGGGGATCGCGGCGGTACACACCACGTTCAATCTGATCACCGCACTCTTGTTCATTCCTTTCATCACGCCCATTGCGAACGCGCTCAACAAGCTTTTCAAAGGCCGCGCGACAGCAGAAAACCTGCGCTTGACCCACCTGGATTTTCATCTGGTCTCCTCGCCACTTGCGGCTATCGAGCAATCGCGTCACGAGATTCAGGTGACGGATCGACATGTCAGAACCATGGTGAACGATTTACGTTTTGTAATTACAGACAAGACCGGCGATAAAGACGTGGCCGACAAGATATTCAAAGAGGAGAATACGATCGACGAAGTTCAAATCGAGGTCACGAAGTTCTTGACCAATTTGCTTTCGGAAGATCTGAGTCATGACGTCGCAGAAGAGGCGCGGGCTCAGTTGAGATTGGCGGACGAGTTCGAATCGGTGAGCGATTATGTTACGAATGTCCTCAAGCTTTATTTGCGACTGCGTGAGGCCGACGTGCGTCTCACCGACGCCCAGCAAGAAGAGCTGCTGGGACTTCATGACCTGATCGCCGGCTATTACGACATCATCCATGCGGGTCTCGAGGATACTCCCGACGGTTATATTGAAGATATTCACCGACGAAGTCACGAAATCACCGACGAGATAAGGGCGCTCAGAGACCGTCACTGGAGTCGCCTGTCCGAGGAGACCGTGGATCCACTAATCAGCACCTCCTATATGGATATCGCGAATTCTTATCGCAGAATGAAGGATCACCTTTTGAATATCGGAGAAGCGGCCATCGGTGGCAAAGCCATTAGGCCGTCACCGCCTAGCTCATCAGGGTGATAGCAAATCCGCGGGGCTTCCGCAGCACCTCTATCGCCGTTCTCTCGGTCCTCGCTCTCGTCGGCTGCGACACCGTTGCCACCGTCCGGTTCATGTTCGCGAATGACCGCACCGAGGCGCGATGGGAATCCGAGGTGCCCTTCATCGATGCCGCCGAGGAAGCCTACATGGGCGGGGTTATCGGCTACGATCTCTTGCGGCGCTACCTCGCCTGTCCGGACGCGTGACAGCCTATCTCGGTCGAGTCCGCGAACTCCGGCTCGGCGCCTATCGGCTCGAGAACGTGCTCTCGAAATTTCCGGTGCAGGGATATGCAACCTCCGGTGGTCGTCAAGGAGTTCTCGCCCTCGGTATTCTCGAACGCTTCAACGTGATTTTCGACTATCCCAACGAGCGATGATCTTGAAAAAGACAGCTCGCACCAACGAGCCTTTCGAAGCCGACATGAGCGGGCTGCGGATTACGCCATTTGCCAACACGTGGATCATCAAAGAGGTCGAGCCCGCCACTTCTGGAGCCGCCGCAGGATTCCACCCCGGAGACATTCTGCACTCCCTCGACGGAGCGCCTGCCGACCAGTTGTCCTACGAGCAACTCCATCATTGGTTCCGTCGGGACGGCGCGGCCGGCGAGCTATGCATCGACCGCCACGGAATGACCGCGTGCATGGAGATACGCCTGAACCGCCGCATCTAGCCTCTAAACGCTAACCGCTAACCGCTAACCATTGACGCGGCGCATTTAGGTAGGCGGGTGTGGTTCTATCCGATCGAGCAAGGTTATTCACGAGTATCGGCGTGAGGCCTTCTTGCCTCGCGCCAGTCCCCTGCGTTCCTTGAGTCCGCTCTGATTATGCCGAGTAGCAATCTTTGTCGGTCGAGCGCAACCCGCGCCCACCGTGCCTTTCCGCCACCGGCCCGACCTCTACTCGGCATAATCACGGACTCGGCATAAGGCGCACAAGAGTCTGAGAACTTGCTCATCGTTGTTATGAAAGATGCCAAAAGGTGACCGATGGTCGAGGTGCAGCCCCACGCGCGAGCTACACCGCGTCCCATCCGGAGCAAAGTACAAACACTGGTAGCCATCACGTTCGTGAACCCGCTCGGAAACCTCCGAAGCGACGTAGCGACTCTCGGCGTGCTCGTCTTTTTCGCCATCTCGTTCTGAACGAGATGGCTCAGAGGCTTTCTCCTGCCTCTTCCTCCGCCGCTCGAGTTTCTTTTTCGGGTCCTTTTTGTCGAGCGCGATGTCGAGGCTTTCATTCTCGCTCTTGACCAGCGTCTGGGCGGACCGATCGAGCTCGTCGTCAGAAAGCCGTTCGAGCTTGGTGAAGTAGGACTTGAATTGTTCGATCATCGTCTCTCCCGTAGTAATGAATTATACTCCGGTCTTTTTGTGCGCCCTGAGACGGCTCCGGACCGTTACAAACGGAGCGAATCGAAACGAAAGTCAAAATGTCTGATAGGAGCGCAGCAGTGCCCTACAGTGCGAATGTGAGCGCCGTTTCTAGACACTATGGCCCCGCGACCCATTTTGTCGTGCGAAACCTGTCAAGTCTTTTCTCGGTATTTTGGGTCTTCTGCCAAATCTGTGACTAGAAACCGTCTGACATCGCCCCTTCAAATCAACGCGGTCGGCGCTGTTGCGACAATGTGGCCTATGGACGCTGCCCTTGTCGAGTCTCCAGTACGTGCATTGGGTACGGATGCGTTCAATGTCGAGTCTCCGGATGATATGACAAGACCCATGATTCATCACTACTTTCTCTCCCGAGGTATCCCGCCTTACGAACAATTGGAGAATGTAGAAAAGCTTATGGCCAAAGAGCATATGTTTTTTGTCGGCGTTCCACTGAACGTCAAAGACGGCCGAGTCGGCCAATAGCCGTTGCTCAGCTTCTTTCAGCAACATCCGTCCATCCTTCTTGCCAAACCAACGCAAATCCTCGATTACCGACTCCTTGAGATGGGCTGTCCACACCACGTAGCAAAACCATATCTCTGACCATAATTGTGGTCACCGCGAGTCAATGGGTGCTCCCGCAGTCAAGTGTTGCCGGCAACTAGCCTGGGACCCGAAACTAGGCTCTAACCCGTCCGTTCAGTTTTGGAGCGAGATCAATATTCAGAAAAAAGCAGATCAACTCGACCGCTTCTTCTCGAACCTTCCATAGCGGTAGCGATCGAGTAGCTCGACCTCGATCCCGTCGAGGATCTCGAGCGCCGCCAAACGGCCGACCACGGGAGACAAGGTCACGCCGCTATGCATGACCGTGAGATAGACGTCCGGGACCCCTTCGGAAAACCCAATTACGGGGAACCCGTCGCGGGGCAAAGGACGATAGCCGAGCGTGACGCGCTCGAGCTCGAGCTTGCCGATTCCGGGAAGATAGGTCTTCCCCGAGGCGAGCACTCTCTCGCCTTCTTCCTGCGTTGCCTCGGTGACCGGCGCCGAGCCGAATCCTATGCCCGCAACGAGCCGGCCGTCGAGCTTTTGCTTCATGTGCGCGCCCGGGGACAGAACGACCCGGTTGATGAGACGCTCCGCGGGTTTGGTATGTGCGAGAACGCCAGGAGACTCGATGAGCGGCACTTTGAGCCCGGCCATCGCGGCGAGCTTCGGCGTATCGACACCTGCGGCAATCACGAGAACATCGAGCTCGAAATCGCCTTGGGTCGTCGCAACGCCGCGGAGACGTCCCCATTCCAAGTCGAGCGCGGTCACTTCGCAGGGATAGAGGATCTCAGCGCCTCGAGCTTTGGCGTGATCGAGCAGCACCTCGGCCGTGTGGACGGGATCGATGCTCCCCTCTTGCTCGCTATAGGACGCCGTTAGCACCTCACCTGGCTCGACCCCGCTTTCGAGCTTCTCGAACTCGGTGAGGTCGATCAGCCGCGCCGGATAGCCCCACGCTTGCTTGCTCGCGACTTGCTGGCGCAACCGACGGGCCCGATCCGGAACGCCGTACCATTCGAGGCTCCCGCCCCATTGTACTTTTAGGTCGCCCCCGAGCTCGCGCTCGAGATGCCGATAGCCGAGAGCTCCCAAGCGGTTCAGATGGTGATAATGATGGGGCCGCTTCGAAAAGGTTGCGTTGATCCACGCAAACGAATTGGCGGTCGCGCCCGCGGCCGGTCTCGTTTTCTCGAATACCGTGACCTGGGCGCCGCGGCGCGCGAGATGGTACGCAAGCGAGCCTCCGAGAATGCCGCCACCAACGATACCGACCCGGCGCGGCGCGGCCGCTGCCTGACGGATTCCAGGGAGCGCCGAAACAGCAACTCCAGAAAACAACTGAAAGAATTTTCTACGTTCCATGGGTCACCTCCAGGGGATGGAATCGAGTTCGTCTTGGGTCATTGGCGGTAGCAAAGCGTCGCCCTCCTCCAGGCGATGCCCGCGCGCGTCGTGTACGCAAAACCCCAGACCGGTAAACGCCGTCGAGCCCGCGCTCTCGCTCCGCCCGCGAAGCGCGCAGGAGCCGTAGGTGCCGCTTTTGTCGAGCGCTACGAGCTTCAGCCCGAACAAAGGCTTCCCGCCATAGCGGGAGGCGACACGCTCACAAACCAAGCGACAAGCCTCCTGCGGCGACAGACCCTCACGCATCTTCTCGACGACGAGAAAACTGACGCTGTTCTTCACCGCCTCGGCACCGTGCCCCGTCGCACCGGCCGCGCCGATATCATTGTCCACGTAGAGCCCAGCGCCGATTACCGGCGAGTCCCCGACCCGACTGACGAGCTTGAAGTGATGCCCCACGGTGCTCGTGACGCCTGCGATATTGCCCCCGCCATCGAGCGCAAGAACGTTGATGGTGCCGCCCCCTTCTGGCTTGTCAGGATTTTTAGGCGGAAGATAGTAGTCACGATTGCTCAATGTCTCTTTCCACTCGAGCCAGTGCTTGCGCGCTTCATCGGTGAGCAAGTCCTCTTCTTTGAACCCATGCATTTTCGCGAAGCGAAGCGCCCACTTGCCGACGAGCAGCCAGTGGTCCGTACGTTCCATGACGAGACGTGCGACCGAACAAGGGGTCTTGATGTTCTCTAGCGCGGCGACGGCGCCGATATTGTTGTTGTCGGCACCATTCATGACCGAAGCGTCGAGCTGCAAGTAGCCGTCCTCGTTCGGGTCGCCGCCATAGCCCACCGTCGGGTCCCGAGGATCGCGCTCGGAAATATTCGTGGCCTTTTCGGTCGCGTCCATGGCACTTCCGCCGCCGTTCAAAATCGTCCACGCCGTCGTCGTGATCTCCTCGCGAACCCGGGAATTGGTTTTGCTCGTGACGACGAGAGGCCCGCCAGCAGCATGAGGCTGCGAGCTTCGGGACAGAAGTGGAGCACCTAGAAGACCGCCTAGAAATTGCCTGCGATGAACCATCTCGCCTCCTTCGCGTTTCGTGCCGCAACATTCTACACTTAGTCGCTTGGACGCATTCGATTTTGCAGTTGTTGGCAAGGGACTCATAGGGAGCGCCGCGCTCCGCTATCTGAGCGCCACGGGCGGCTCGGGGGTCATCATCGGCCCGGACGAGCCAAAAGTGCCGGCAGAGCACCAGGGTGTCTTCGCAAGCCACTACGACGAAGGGAGGATCACGCGCCTCATCGGACGCGACCGGATTTACTCCAAGCTCGCCGAGCGCGCCATCGAGCAATATGCGACGATCGAGAGCGTCTCCGGCATTCGCTTTCACTATCCCGTGGGGATGCTCATTGTGCAGGCTCCCCACATCGCCGATGGGCACATGAAAGACCCGCTCGGAACGGCGCGCGCACTCGGGCGGAAGTTCACACTCTACGAAGTCGGCGACCGCTCGTGGAAGGAGCGTTTCCCCGATCTAGAGTTTCCCGAGACCTACAGCGTCATCCATGAGCCGGCGCCGGCGGGCTATATCAACCCGCGCGCGCTCATTCGCGCGCAGCTCGCGATCGCGTCCAAAGAAGGCGTTCACGTCGTGCGCGAGACCGCGACGGCCATCCGCCGCAACGGAGCGGGATTCGTCATCGAGACAGACGCCGGCGATGGCTACCTCGCCGGCAACGTTGTCGTGGCCGCGGGCGCCTTTACGAACTTCAACAGTCTCCTCCCGCGCCCCCTCGACTTTCGACCCAAAACGGAGTCCGTCATCCTCGCCGAAGTCTCGGAGGCGGATTTTGAGCGTCTCGGCAAGACACCCACCGTGATCTATCTCGTTGATGACATTGATATCTGGGACATCTACATGACCCCGCCGATCCGTTATCCCAACGGGCGCTTCTACATCAAGCTCGGAGCAAATTCCGTCCTCGATCGAGAGCTCACCACGCTGGGCGAAGTGCAAGCATGGTTTCGTACGGGGACCAACCACGCTTCGCGCGTCGCCATGGAAGCCGCCTTGCACTCGCTCTGGCCGGATGTCGAGATCCTCGCCTGCGAGGCCAAGCCGTGCATCTTGTGTCATACGCCAAACGGCTACCCCATCATCGACGAGATCGACAAAGGACTTGTCGTCGCCGCCGGAGGCAACGGAGGCTCCGCCAAATGCTCCGATACTCTCGGAAAGCTTGCCGCCTCATTGTTGACGGGCGCAGCTTGGCCCGAAGATATCCCGCGAGATCTCTTCAGCGTTGGCTGAGTCTTTCTGACGAAGGAAGATGCCAAAAGAGGCGCCTCGAGAGCCTATTTCACTTTCACGACCAACGGTGATATGTAGGGCTCGTTATGAAGACATGGAACGTACTAGTTATTTTTTTTTAACCGCTGTCGGTTCCGCCACGGCTCAACCGAGCTATGACATCTTGATTCGCGGCGGCCGCGTTCTCGATGGCTCGGGCAATCCTTGGTTCACGAGGGACGTGGCTATCGAGAACGGACGCATCGTTGCTGTCGGTCGACTCGACGGCGCCACTGCGACCCGCGTCATTGACGCCGAAGGACTTTACGTCTCGCCCGGCTTCATCGACATGCATTCGCACGCGAATTCCGGCTTCGATCACGAAGAGCGCCGCGCAAAAGCGACCGTCAATAATTTGTTGCAAGGCATTACCACGGTCGTCTTCAGCGAAGGCAGCGCCTGGGGCCAGGACGAGCGCATCCAGGACAAGAGCGGCCAATGGACTTCATCGGGTATCGGTACCAACGCGGCGATGTTCGTCGGGATCTCGAACGTGCGCCGGGGAGTCATGCAAGACCCCGAGGGCACACCGACGGAGCCCGAAATGGAAGAGATGAAGCGACTCGTACGGCAAGCCATGGAAGGCGGCGCCTACGGAATCGCCACAGCCCTCGATTACTGGCCGGGACACTTCATCACCACGGAAGAGATTATCGAGCTCGGAAAAGTCGTGGGGTCCTATGGTGGTATCTTCGCCGCTCATATGCGCAGTGAAGGCCTGCGCTCCATTTGGTGGGTCGAGAGCGACCCCTCGCCGCGGGTAACTCTTCTCGACGCGGTCCGCGAGATGATCCACATATCGAAAGCGGCGGGAATCCCCGTCCATATCGGCCACATCAAGTCCACGGGAGTTCCTTTCTGGGGGATGAGCCGCGACGCCTGCGCGCTCATCGAAAAAGCCCGCGCCGAAGGCGTCCCAGTGACGGCCGATCAATATCCTTACATATCGTCCGGGCCGGACGGGAATACCCAGCTCTTCAAGTGGCAGCCGTATTTGAGAGAGAGCATCCCGTTCGGTGACGAAGATAGGAGCGTGAAGGTTCGGGAGCTGAAGGACCGTATTCGCGCCCGGATGGACGAGGATGCGACTTTCGCCTCCCAAGTCGAAAAAGACGTTTACCACGAAATCCTCGCGCGCGGCGGTGCCGACCGGATGTTCATCTCCGAGTACGACGAGCGGCCCGCCTATATCGGCAAGACGCTCGCCGAGCTCGCCGAGCTTCGGGACGAATCACTCTACGCCACGGCCCGCTATCTCCAGCTCGACCACGACGCCCGCATCCGTTCTTATTCGATGTCGGAAGAAGACATTCACTACTACTTGACCCGCGACTACATCACCGTCGCGACGGACGGTTTCGGGCTTCCCGGCAGGCACCCGCGCTCTTACGGCACGTACCCGCGCGTCATGCGGAAATACGTTCTGGACGAAGAGGTCATCACGCTGCCGTTTTTCATTCGCAAATCGACCTCACTCCCAGCTGCGATCATGGGCTGGGACGATCGCGGCTGGATCAAGAAGGACTATCGCGCGGACGTACTCGTCTTCGATCTCGACACGATCCGAGATCGCGCGACCTTCGACGAAATGGACCTCTATAGCGAAGGTATGCGTTATGTCGTTATCGGCGGCAAGCTCGTCATCGACGAAGGTCAGTACACAGGCGAGCTCCCCGGCGAAGTCATCAGCAAGGCGAAACCTTCGAGCTAGCGACAAACCGAAAGTAAGGAGACGTCATGAAACACCAGCTCCGCTTCACTCAACTTGTCATCGCCGTTGCGGCATGCCTTTTTACGAATGTCGGACGATCCGAGTCGGGAGCTTCCTGGACGGGTTCGCCGAGGCGACGACGGGCGACGAGCTCGGAATGGCGCGAGAGCTCGGGCCGGCGACGTGGGCCCGTTGTGCCATGTCCCTCTCGAATCCTGACGCCAAGGTCTATGAGCTCTCTTATGTGCGCTCGAGCACGATGCCGCTCTCTCCTTTCGCCGGCCCTTTCGAGCCAAAATTTCTTCCATCGAACAGCCTTCCGGGGACGACGCAAGCTTTCAACATGGACGTGCTCAACGAAGGCGCCAACCCGGGACAGCAAGGCATGCAGATCGATGCGTTCGGGCATTTCGGCTATCTCGACGACGCCTGGGATGGCACGTCACCTTTTTCCGCACAAGGCGCGCACTACTATGGCGGCTTCACACAAAAAGACGTGAAGCCGACGCCCGAGTCGCCCCTGCTCAAGCTCGGCATGGAAAAAGTAGCGCCTATCGTCACGAGCGCGATTCTGCTCGATGCCAAAAAGCACGTGGGTGGCGGCAGGCCGATGAACGCCGGAGAGGTCGTCACGCCGCGCCACATCGAAGAGATGCTCGCGGCACAAGGGCTCGAGGACCGAGGCATTCTTCCCGGTGATGTGCTGTACGTTTACACCGGCTGGAGCGATCACTACAAAGACCCCGACACTGACAAGGTCTATTACTCCATGGCGCCCGGTCTCTCATATGAGGCAGCGGAATACCTCGGCGAGCGCCGCGTCGTCGCCGTCGGGCTCGACACGCCTTTCCTCGATCCCGTTGCCGAGGGACAGCTTTCGGGGGACAACGGGCCGCCCCCCCGGAACGCCCGCCGGGATGGCTTTCGCCGTCCACCACTACTTTCTAACGCAAGCGGGAATCTACAATCTCGAGAACGTCAAGCTGGGCGAGATGGCTCGGGACCAAGTCTCGACGTCGTGCACGATCGTGTTGCCGCTTCTTGACAAGGGCAACTCCGGGTCTCCAATTCGTCCCGTTGCGATCGGAGCGCCCGGCCAATAGCAGCTCGACGGCAGCCACAAGGAGCGGTTCAGCTACGTTGGCCTTCTCACGGGCGCGATAATCGAAGCGAGCAAGTCGGCTTCGGCGTGGAGCACGCTTCTCCCGAAAGGGGTTAAAGAGTAGTAGGTGCGACGCTCTCCCGCATCCGAGACGGGGAGGCGTTCAGCAATCTCAGCTAGGCCGCGCTCCGTCAAACGGTAGAATTTTCGTGCTAGAGTGCGTTTTCTTACCCACGGCGAATTCTCCCCCAAAAACGCATCCTGAATTAAGCACGCGAACGCTCCTTGCTTTGGCGGTGCCAAGCGCGCTCTTCACGGTGCTCACGAACGGCTATCGCGTCGTGGATCAGTATTTCATCCAGACCGTATCTACAGCGGCCCAAGCAGCGACCGGCTCTTCCGTCTTCGTTCTCATCCTCTTCTACGCAGCCTTCGAGTTGATCGCGGCTGGAACCGGGCCGCTGGTTGCCCGCGCGACGGGTGCTGGGGATCTACCACGCCGTCGGGCCATCCTGGGCACCAGCCTTGCGGGTGCGGTTTTACTGACCTCGATCCTCATGATTCTCGGTGTCGCAGGCGCCCCGCTCATCGCAAGCTCGCTCGGTCTTTCCGGAGACGCGGCGGCCCAATGCGTCGTGTATCTCCGCACGCTCTGCTGAACGATCTTGCCCCTCGTCCACAAGCTCTATCGCGGGCTCGCACTGGAGCCGTACCAACCCGACGAGCCGGAGACAACGCTCGAGAAACCGTGGATGGCCGTCGTCGAAGCTTTCGCGATTGGCGGCGGTTGTCAGCTGCTTCTTGTCGTCGACTATGTCATCGCCGAGGCGGGCGCCTATTTCAACCTTCCCGCACGCAAAGAAGGTATCATCCCTGGTGCCGCCAACCTGCGCCTTCCGCGCTTTTTTGGCGAAGGTCTCGCGCGCGATTCCATTATGTTCGACCGTCGATTTTCCGTTGAAAGCCCCGAAGCGAAAGCACTCATCAATGAAGTCCATCCTCCCGAAGAGCTCGACGCCGCCGTCGAGAGCGCGGTACAAAACGCGGTGGGCTCAGGAATGGTGAGCGCCGCCGGCAATCGCAAAGCCATCCGGGTCCAAGCGGAGCCCTTCGACATTTTCCGGCGCTACATGGCGACCTACGCCCGCGAGCAGGCCTATTGCCATCTGAGCGAACAGTTCATCAAAAACCTCGAGCACCATTGGAATGCCAAGTCACGCAAATTGTAAGGAGGAAATCATGAGAGCCTTGACCGTTGCGCTCACCGTCTTGTTCGCCACGAGCCTCGCCGCGCAAAGTCACTTCGAGTCGATGGACGTTTTCGAGCTCGAGTGGGCGTCGAACCCGCAGATCTCGCCGGACGGGAGCCGCGTCCTCTACGAAAGAAACTCCATGGACATCATGGAGGACGAAAGCCGACGCGAGCTCTGGGTCGTGAACACCGATGGCTCCGACCACCGGCGGCTTTCAAACGGAAGCGCCGCTCGCTGGTCCTCAGACGGCACGAAGCTCGCCTATATCGACGACTCACAGATCCACTTGCGCTGGATGGACACTGGCGCCACGGCCAAGCTCACACAGCTGACGAAATCGCCACGCGGCCTCACATGGTCCCCCGACGGCCAGCACATCGCGTTCTCGATGCTCGTCCCCGAGCAGCCGCCGCACCTCGCGACTCTCCCGAAAAAGCCAGAAGGCGCCAAGTGGGCCACCCCGCCAAAGCTCATCACGCGATTGAAGAACCGCGCCGACGGCATCGGCTATCTCGACCACGGCTACTACCACTTGTTCGTGCTTCCGGTCGAAGGCGGGACGCCGCGCCAAGTAACGTCGGGATCCTTTCACCATCGCGACGCGCCGGTATGGACACCCGACAGTCAAGCGCTCGTCTTCTCCGCAAATCGCAATGAAGACTGGGAATACGAGTTCAGAAACTCTGAGATCTACAAACTCTCCGTCGCCGACGGCACGGTCCAAACTCTCACCAACAGAAACGGCCCTGACACGAGCCCGACCGTTTCGCCCGACGGAGGCCAGATCGCCTATCTCGGCTACGACGATCACATTCGGACCTACCAAGTGACCGGGCTCTATGTGATGAACGCCGATGGCGGCGCGAAGCGCCTTCTCACCAAAGACCTCGACCGCTCGGTCTCGAACCCGACCTGGGCGCTCGACGGCCGCGGCATATTCTTCCAATATGACGACGAGGGGAACACGAAGGTCGCCCACGTCACGCCCGAGGGCGAAGTGCGTGTGCTTGCCGATAATGTTGGCGGGACCTCCTATGGCCGTCCTTATGGCGGCGGATCGTTCTCGATCTCCGACGACGGCCGGGTCGCGTTCACGGTGACGCGGCCAGAGCATCCTGGCGATGTCGCCGTCGGTGCACGCGATGAGGCGGGCATCGAGCGCATCACCTTCCTGAACGACGACCTGCTGGCGAACAAAACACTCGGACGCGTCGAAGAGATTTGGTGGGAGTCCTCGTTCGACGAGCGCAAGATCCAAGGCTGGATCATGACGCCGCCTGATTTCGACCCGAGCCGAAAGTACCCCCTCATCCTCGAGATTCACGGCGGCCCCATCTCGAATTACGGCGACCGCTTCTCCTCCGAGATCCAACTCTACGCGACCGCGGGCTACGTCATCCTCTACGCGAATCCGAGGGGCAGCACGAGCTACGGCGCCGCCTTCGGCGACCTTCTCTACCATGACTACCCCGGCCAGGATTACGACGACTTGATGTCGGGCGTCGACGCCGTTATCGACCGCGGCCATATCGACACGCGCAACCTTTTCGTGACGGGAGGCAGCGCCGGCGGCATCATGACGGCATGGATCGTCGGCAAGACGGACCGCTTCCGCGCCGCCGTCGCAGCGAAGCCCGTCATCAACTGGTACAGCAAGGTGCTCGTCGCCGACAACTATTACGGCTACCACAACTACCGCTATCCTGGCTCGCCGTGGGAAAATCCGGAAGCCTATATGAAGTACTCCCCCATCTCGCTCGTCGGAAACGTCACGACGCCGACGATGATGCTGACAGGCGACGCGGACTTGAGAACGCCGCTCTCGGAGTCCGAGCAGTTCTTCCACGCGCTCAAGCTTCGACGCATCGATACGGCCCTCGTGCGCATGCCCGGCGCATCGCATAACATCGTGCGGCGCCCCAGCCAGCTCATCGGGAAGGTCTCATACGTCTTGGCATGGTTCGAAAAATATCGCATCGGAAACGAAACGGTGAGCTCCACATCACCCATCAACTGAAAAAGGCAAAACATGGCTAGGTATACACGCTCTGAATTTCTACGCATGACCGGCGCAGCAGCAGCGGGCGTCGCACTCACCGGCGCGAAAGCCGGGGCACAATCGAGCGGCACAATCGACGCGACCAAACCGGACGTGGCGCTCGTGAACGGCCGCGTGATGACGATGGATGACGACCTCGCGAGCGCCGAAGCGTTCGCGATCAAGAACGGCCGCTTCGTCGCGATCGGCTCAAACGACGACATCCGCAACATCATCGACCACAGTACCGAAGTGATCGACGCCGAAGGGCTCACGGTCACTCCCGGATTCATCGACGCGCACTCGCATCCCGCCTCAGGCGGCGTCCGCGAGATCGTGAGCGTGAACCTCGACCTTCGAAGCATCGATGCCATCAAAGATGCGATCCGCGCGCGCGCCACCAAAACGCCTCCCGGCGAATGGGTGATGGGCTTCAAATATGACGACACCAAAGTCCGCGAAGGCCGACAGATCAACCGGAAGGACCTCGACGAGGCCGCTCCGAACCACCCCGTTTACGTCTCCCACCGCGGCGGCCACGTCTATTGGTTCAACACCAAGGCCGCCGAAGCCGCGGGCGTTACCGCACAGACCCCCGACCCTCCCGGCGGACATATTTATAAGGATGAAAACGGCGAGCTACTCGGCAAAGTCGCGGAGCGTGCCAGCGCCTTCTTCCGCAAAGTGACGCCTTCCGGGAGCACCCGCGAGCAGCGCCGTGCCGGCGTCAAGCTGATCTCGGAGATGATGACTTCATCCGGGCTGACCACGGTGCACGACGCGAGCTGTGGCACCGCCTCTGCCATCGCTTATCAAGACGCCTACCACAACGACGAGCTCAAGATGCGCATCTACATGATGGTACGGGGCGAGATGTACGAAGGCTGCAAGGCCGCCGGCATCTATACGGGCTTCGGCGACGACATGCTGAGAGTCGGGGGCGTGAAATTCGGCGCCGACGGCTCCGCCTCGGGCCGCACGATGGCGATGAGCACGCCCTATGAGGGCCGCCCCGACGACCACGGCATCCTCACGATGACGCAAGAGGAAATCCACGAAGCCGTCGAGGATGCGCATCGCCACGACTTCCAAGTCGGGATCCACGCGAATGGCGACCTCGCCATCGACATGGTGCTGAACGCCTATGAGCGCGTGCTCGAAAAATGGCCGCGCCTCGACGCACGCCATCGCCTCGAGCACTGCTCGCTAGTGAACCCCAGCCTCCTCGCGCGCATCCGTGATACAGGTTCCATCCCGACACCGTTCTACACCTACGTCCACTACCACGGCCGCAAGTGGGAGGAGTACGGTCAAGAGAAGATGAAATGGATGTTCGCCCACAAGTCATTCCTCGATTACGGCATTCGGGTCGCCGGGGCCTCGGATTACGTGCCCGGCCCCTACGAGCCGATGATGGCCATCCAGAGCATGGTCACGCGCAAGGACGTCGAAGGCAGGGTATGGGGTGCGAACCAGGCGGTCAGCGTCGACAACGCCATCCGCATCTGCACTGTGAACGGCGCTTACGCCTCTTTCGAAGAGGACGTCAAGGGATCGATCAGCCCAAATAAATTTGGCGACTTCGTGATCCTCGGCCAAAGCCCCGGCGAGGCAGACCCGGACGCCATCAAGCAGATCGAGATCGTGCGCACGGTCGTCGGCGGCAAGACGGTTCATTCGAAGGCGTAAGGAACGCATTGTTGTTGAACTGGTCCAATCTAACGTTGGGCTTGCTAAATTCCAAACAAGCGCACCCGCACACTGGAGAATGCTCGGTTTCATCCACTTGGCGCGCAACTGGCAGGGACAAACGCGTGATGGGGATGGACCACTTCACATGCGGACGGATATTGATGAGGGACAGCTGACGACAGAAAGTCGACCTCGGCATTCGACCATGAAGACTCTGCCGTTCTCTTCTAGTTCGCCATCCAAATCTCAATTTTGAACCTAGGAACGCGCTCGAATTCCCGAGTGTTATTGGTTACCAGTGTAATGTTGCCCGCAAGCGCGTGCGCGGCGATCCACAGATCATTCGGCCCAATCGTACTATTTGCGATATCGCACAGTCACCAAGGGCGGCCTTTGGCTTCATGCGCGGATCTCGCTTCATGATCGAGATGCAGGTGTCGCTGTCGAGCATTATCGCCATCAGTCGAACACCCTGCGTTCTTCGAGCGGCAATTCATTCGTCTACGACGAGATGTTGGAGATGCTCTGCGACGAAAACAACCCCACGCCTCTGGTGCGGCTGAGGCGTGTCGTCCCGCTGGCACAGGCCAAGGTCTACGCCAAGCTGGAGTGGTACAACCCCTTCGGCTCCGTCAAGGACCGGATCGCGGCCAACATGATCCGCGACGCTCGCGAGAAAGGGCTCCTGCGCGAAGGCCAGAAACTGGTCG
>Ga0310123_10001298_pt1 | contig 20907 bp, 15 predicted proteins | sample CB6_AW_1057_MG_FD_203505 | JGI IMG/M metagenome (GOLD analysis project Ga0310123, IMG submission 203505) | Marine microbial communities from Western Arctic Ocean, Canada - CB6_AW_1057 | ecosystem: Environmental > Aquatic > Marine > Oceanic | place: Canada: Western Arctic Ocean | collected... | reverse complement strand
CAGCGGTCTTGGCAGAACGGCGTTGTTGTCCCTGCGTGGTCGGGGCTGTGGTGAGCCAGGCGACGGCGACCAGGGCCGTGGCCAGCAGCAGTGACCGGAATACGCGGGGAGCGGGCATGAAATGGCAGCTTGAGCGGGTGATGGGTTCGGGAATTCGCCTGGTGCTTTTCAAATCGTAGTCCGCGTTGTGTGGTCGTTCAATGTCTGGTTTTCATCCCGCTGGTGATTCAGCCACCAGAGGACGCTGCGGTAGACGAGTAATCCCAGCAGGATGCCGAGAAGTCCTCCACCGGTGATATCGGCAGTTGAGTGGACTTGCAGCAGGTAGCGTGACCAACCGACCAGCACGGCCCAGGGCAGCGGCAACCAGATCAGCCAACCGGGCCTTGGCCTCAGCCGGAATCCGAGCAGCGTGAAGGCCGTGGCGATGGTGACCGAGGCGAGAGTGTGTCCGGAGGGGAACGAGTAGTCGGTTTCGACGAGCCAGTGTTCACGGATCAGCGGGTGGAGTTTGGGCAGCAATCCTGCGGCTTGCTGAGTATTGAACAGGTGACGCAGTTCCCGGGTCCGACGCTCCTCGTCGCCCATCGCGTAGAACTCCTCGGGCGTCGGAATCACGCACAGCCTGGCCAGCTCCCGGATATGCGGCCGCGCCGAGGCGACGGCCGGCTTGAGCACGTGTTCATTGCTCCAGTTTGCGCCGCCCAGCACACCCAACAGCACTCCCGTCAGCAGCACTGCCATCGCTGTACGGCTGCCGAAGTAGTTGCCGGTGGTGCAGAGCCAGGCGATTCCCAGCACGAGCACGACCGGGATGCCCAGGTACCCACCGCTGAGCGAGACGGCCCAGGCGGCCAGTGCCAGCTTCGAGTCGAGTTCGATGGCGGGTGCGGCGGCTGAGAGGATCAGAGCCAGGAGCGTAGCGACCAGGAACGCGGCCGCCGAGCGGGTCGACCCCCAGCGGTCTGTTGCACGCTCACCACCGGAATCGTCCCTCACCCCGGTCATCTCGGTGTACCGCGTCGGATCATTCGCCGGAGATCTCGAACACCGCTTCGACCTCGACAGCCGGACCGGTCGGCAGCGAGGCGAACCCCAGCGCGCTGCGGGCGTGGTAGCCGTCACCTTCCTTGCCGAAGATCTGGTGCAGGAGGTCCGAGGCTCCGTTGATCACCAGGTGATGTTCGATGAAGTCCTGGGTCGAATTGACGCAGCCCAGCAGCTTGATCACTCGCAGGCCGTCGAGTGTTCCGACTTCCCGATGGACGCTCTGCAGCACTTTCACCGCGCAGTCGCGTGCGGCTTCGACGCCCTGTTCGACCGAGAGATCGGCTCCGAGCTTGCCCTTCATGTCGCTGGTGTGGCCGGAACTGAACAGCAGGTTTCCGGTGCGGGCACAGAGGTTCAGATACCCGGGTTCCTGGTCGGGGAAGGTCAGGCCCAAATCGAGTGCGTTTTGTTCGGCTCCCATCGGTGTCGCTCCCAGTCGGTCTCACAGGCGGTGAATCGGTGGTCCTGGGGCCCGATACCCCGAGACAGGATACAGCATGGCGGATCGGTGGTGAGGTTACAAACCTGCGTCCGGGGCGGTATTGCCTGCCCTGCGGCAGCCGTTGGCGAGTCGAGATCAAGCCCGAGGTCCCAGATGGTCGATGGGAGAAAAGAGGCGCCGGTGGTCGTCGAGGGTCCGCGAGTATGCTCAGATCAATCTTCCTGGCCGTCGGTGTCTTCGTGGTGCTGGTGGGAGCCAGCCTGTTCCAGGTCGACCTGCTCGTGCTCAACGGCGAAGGTGAACTTGCGGACGACTACTTCGGGTTGGTCACCGCCGATGAGAACGACCGGCACGTCATCGATCCTCCCGACTGGGCCCCGTTCAGCCTGGTCGCCGTCGGGGGAATCACCTGCCTGTACGCCTTCGCGTTGTCGGCCGCTCGACGACCCGGCTAGCAGCCTGTTGAATCAGTCGTCATTTCGAGGTCCGTCAGGCAGTGAGCGTGAGGAGTTGCCCGCTGTGCCACCGACGGCCGATGGCCTCAAACAGCCGTGTGGTGGGCGGGGTGGAAACCCCGGGATCCCAACACGCCCCCCCCTCCCCAACACACCTCCCCTCCCCCCTCACACCCGAGCTCCGCCGGAGGCGGACCGACCGACCGTAGCCCGGGGTGGAAACCCCGGGACTCTTGTGTAGTACAACGAGGGTTTGCACCCCGGGCTAAGACATGCCGTCCGCCTTCGGCGGACTAGGTCTTGGTTCAGGCGACGGCGGAAGTCAGGCCCGGCTTCGCCGCGTCTGACCCCGGCTCCTGGAGCTCTTCAACAGGCTGCTAGGCACCGGCCAACCTCAGCACCGACCATAGGCTGGGGTCGCGGTCGTAGGGGAACTCGTCTCCCAGCGCCAGCACCTGGTCTCCCAGCTCGTTGTCCCGCACGCGGTAGGTGAACCCCACCGCATCGATCGTGTCGGTGTCCCAGCCGTTGAGCGCGGTCGAGTCGATCCACGCCTGCAGCCGGTAACCGTCCTCGAGCAACTGCGACTCGATCCTCAAGCTGCCTCGGGCCGCCTCCGGTGGCTCGTCTCGGGCCCGGGCGATCGGGCACGGGACGACGACCGGAGCGTCTCCGCCACGACCGCCGCCGGATGGCAGCAGCCCCAACGCGTGGCAGAACCGCGAGGCGCGGTGGATCGTCTGGGTGTTGCGGGTGTCGATCCAGAGCGTCAGGCCGTCGGAGGAATCGGGGGACGCCTCGAGACACCGCACCGGTCGACTCTTGCCAGTCACCTCCACCTGCACCCCCAATCCCGACTCGTGCCAGCCCAGCCGCACGCTGGCAAAGGAGACCGGCGGGGGTGAGTCGTGGGGTTGTGAGAGCGATCGGAAGTCGGGGAGTGGGTCGAGATGACTGAGGTCCGGCAGCGGGTCCTTGCGGACAGGAGCCCGATCGAGCCGTACGGCTTCCAGTTCGTAACGGAACAGAAACCCGCCGGGGAGGACTGAGGACATGATCGTGTGGCTGCGGTGTGGCTGCGGTGTGGCTGCGGTGTGGCTGCGGTGTGGCTGCGGTGGGGCATGAGGAGTGGTGCTGGAGCGTGTATGGTACGCGTCAGTCTTGATCCTCGACAGGCTGCCCTCCGATGCCCTCAGCTCGCCGTTCACTGCCGCCACCGGCCGGGGAGTCGATCGAGAAGGTGATCCGTGTGCGTGGTGCTCGGGTGCACAACCTGCGGAACCTGGACGTCGACATTCCGCGGGAGAGATTGGTTGCGATCACGGGAGTCAGCGGCAGTGGCAAGAGTACTTTGGCGCTGGACGTGATTTTTGCCGAGGGGCAGCGGCGGTTCCTGCAGGGTCTGACGCCGGGGCAGCGCAGTCGACTGGATCGTTGGGAGCGTTCGGAGGTGGACCTGGTCGAAGGTTTACCGGCGGCGGTCTGCATCGACCAGCGATCCGGATCGACGGCAGCCCGCAGCACGCTGGCGACGATGACCGAGATCCACAGTCACCTCAGGCTGCTGTTCGCACGCGCCGGCACGGTCCATTGTCCCGGCTGCGACGCGCCGCTGGAACGCCGCAGTCCTCAGGCCATCGTCGATGTGCTGTTGGGGCTGGGAGAAAAGCGACGGGTGATGCTGCTGGCCCCGGTCGTCTCGCGTCGCCGCGGCAGCCAGTTGGAGGTCTTCGAGCAGTTGGCGACCGAGGGCTTTGTGCGGGCCCGTGTCGACGGTGAACTCGTCGAACTCGCACCTCCGCCTCAACTCGATCCCCGCCGGAACCACTCGATCGATGCGGTGATCGACCGGGTGGTGATCCGTGACGGCCTGGGCTCCCGGTTGCAGGACTCCGTCGAGTTGGCTCTGCGTGTCGGTTCGGGGCGGCTGGTGATCAGTGCCGAGACGCAGGAGGGTGGCTGGGACGACAGGCTGCTCTCGAGTCGCCTAGCGTGTGCTGAATGCGAGTGGAGTGCTCCGGCGGTCGAGCCGCGGACTCTGAGTTTCAACAGTCCCGAGGGTGCATGCGGCACCTGCCGCGGGCTGGGCCGGGTCGGCGATGAGTCTGCGGAGGCTGCCGGAGGGACTTGCCCCGACTGCGACGGCACGCGGTTGGGCCAGTTGGCTCGGGCGATCACCGTATTCGGCGAGTCGATCGTGGGAGTGTGTCGGTTGAGCGTGGGCGAGGCGTACGATCGCCTGTCGGGTTGGCTCGAGGCGACCTCTGCTGAGGGCACGCCGGGTTCGGCCGGGGCACAAGTGGCGCAAAAGGTCCTGCCGCATGTCGTCTCACGGCTCGGGTTCCTCCAGCGAGTCGGTCTCGATTACCTCACTCTCGATCGACCCACCCGCACACTTTCCGGAGGCGAATTCCAGCGGTCCCGCCTGGCGGGGGCACTGGGGTCGGGCCTGGTCGGTGTCGGCTACGTACTCGATGAACCGACCATCGGCCTGCACGCCGCCGACACGCTGCGGTTGCTCTCGTGTCTCGAGGAGCTCAGGGACCAGGGCAACACCGTGCTGGTGGTCGAACACGATCTCGGGATCCTGCGTCGGGCCGACTGGATCGTGGACCTGGGTCCCGGCGGCGGTCGGCATGGAGGTCGGCTGGTCGTTTCGGGTCCTCTGGAGGAGGTGATGGCCTGTGGCGAGTCGGTGACCGGTAAGCACCTGGCCGGCCGTCCGACCCGGTCAACGCGTTCACCACGGCCGATTGATCCGGACCACTCGCTGATCCTCCGCAAGGCGAATCTGCACAACCTGCAGGACCTCGAGGTGAGCTTTCCGCTGGGAGTCCTGTGTGCGGTGACCGGTGTCAGCGGGTCGGGGAAGACGTCGCTGGTCAGTGGCACCCTGGTCCCGGTGCTGGCGGCCGAGCTGGCCGGGCCGAAGCGCGAGTCCCGGGGTGCAAAGCGATCAGCCACCGCAGCGACGGCAGCACAGGGGGGGTTGGCCGAGTTGGAATGGTCGGGAGCGAGGGGACTTGAGCGGGTCGTGCTTGTCGACCAGTCGCCGCTGGGCCGGTCTCCTCGATCGACGCCGTCGACCTATACCAGGATCTGGGCCGAGATCCGCGGCGTGTTCTCCCGGACGCGGGCGGCTCGGACCAAGGGCTTCGACGCGCGGCAGTTCAGCTTCAACACCGACCCCGGTCGTTGCGGCGAATGCGGAGGGCGGGGACACGTGACGATCGAAATGCAGTTCCTGCCCGACCTGTCCCTGAAGTGCCCCGAGTGCGAGGGACGGCGGTTCAATGCCGAGACCCTGCGGGTGAAGTACCGGGGCAAGAGTGTGGCCGATGTGCTGGCGATGTCGGCCGGCGAGGCGTTGGAGTTCTTCGAGAACTTTCCGCGAGTGGTGTCGCCTCTGCAGACGCTCGTCGATGTGGGGCTGGGCTACATGGTGCTCGGACAACCCACCGCGACACTCTCAGGCGGCGAAGCCCAACGAGTCCGACTCTCGGCCGAACTCGGTCGCCGTCGCCGCGGACAGAGCCTGTTCGTGCTCGATGAACCCACCACCGGACTGCATGCCGAGGACGTGGGGCGGCTGATTGACGTGTTCGATCGGCTGGTCGAAGAGGGACACTCGGTGGTCGTGATCGAGCATCATCCCGAACTGATCGCCTCGGCCGACTGGGTCATCGACCTCGGCCCCGCCGGTGGGGCCAAAGGAGGACGCGTGGTTGCGGCAGGAACGCCTCAGCACGTCGCCCAGCAACCCGACTCGGCGACCGGCCGGGTGCTGGAGGAGCTGCTGGGTTCGGGGCGGGATGATGGCCCGGGCAAGGACCCGGGCGAATCCGACTGAGCGGGCCTGGGCCTCAGGCCTTCTCGGCCGCCGATTCCGCCTCGGCACCCTCCTCCTCGTCCCAGTTCATGATCTGTTCTTCGAAGTCCGTCACGACGCTCTTTTCCTCGTCCGCCTCATCGTCGGTGATGTCGTAACCACCTTCGATCAGCAGCGAGGCATGGTCTGAGCTCCGCTCGACCTTGCCGTCATCAGGGACGGCTCGCCACCACTCGAGGTGCGGCCAGTCGCGGCGGACCGTCCTGAGACAGGTCAGCATGGCGCGACCCTTCGAGCCGGCACTGAAGCCGGCGCGGCGGGCGACCGTCGTGTAGGCTCCGATCATGGAGGCTCGTTTGAGTTCCCAGAGTACCTCGGCCACTCCCTGAGCCCGTGTCGATGTCATCAGCTCTCTCCCCATCCGATGAGACGATTTCCGAGGGGATTTGCATCCGCAAATCTGCCTGCTAGGCTCAATCATAACCCCCGCCGTAAATCTCCTCAACGCACCAACACCGCATCAACCATGCCCGAGTGGTACGACGACGACGGAGTGCGATTTGCCTATCCGGAATCGTGGGAGTTGACTCGGGAGGTAGACGAGTCCCAGGCGGGGGCATTGATGCTGAGTGTGCAGGGTGAAGGCACATCGTTCTGGACGCTGGCTCTTTATCCGGCAGCGGTCTCGGCGGCGGAGTTGGTCGAGTCGGCTGTTGCGGCCTATCGGGAGGAGTACGAGGAGGCCGACGTGTACGCGGTGGAGGGGTCGCTGTGCGGCTTTCCGTGTGAGGGTCGGGATGTGGAGTTTGTGTGTCTGGAGTTGATCAACTCGGCAGCGATGCGGGCGTTCGAGGCACCCGGCTTCACCGCAATGGTGCTCTTCCAGGGCACCGACCGGGAGCTCACCGAGACGCGTCCACTGCTCGAGGCGATCAGCGGCAGCCTGGAATTGACCATGCCGGGTCTCCCCTAGTCGAAGTCTCTGCCGCTGCAGCCGTCGTGTTCCGGTCCCGGGGGTGAGCAAGAAAAACGTCCGCGGCACGGCGATCAGAGGTATACTCGTGCCCGACGCCCCTGGGGCGGGCGTCGTCCTGCTGGTTCGTGGGGGGTGGTGCGGGATGAATGAGACGCCGGATGTCGACGCGCTGTGCCAGGAGGCCAAGTTGTGCTTGCAGCAGAGTCGTCTGGATAAGGCGACGACGTTGTTTGCCCAGGTGCTGGCCGTCGACGAGGAGCACGCCGAGGCGCGGGAGGGGATGGCGTCGGCGTGCTTCCATGCGAAGGACTACCCGGCGGCGATTGAGCACTTCGAGCGGCTGGCGGAGCTGAGACCCCTGGATGCTCGGCCCCTGATCAACCTCGGGGCGGTCTACAACCGTCAGAAGGAATACGACAAGGCGGTCGCCGTACTCAGAAAGGGTGTCGGGAAGGACTCTCGATCCTACGAGGCCTTCTACAACCTCGGGAGCGCCTACCGAAACCTCGAACAACGCAGCATGGCCACCACCGCCTACTGCGAGGCGTTGCGGCTGAACCCCGACATGTCCGCCGGTCACGTCAACCTCGCAAACGTCTACGTCGAGATGAGCAACTACCGCAAGGCCATCGAACACTACAACCTCGCCCTGAAACTCGAGCCCGGCCTGCAACGAGCCGAAGCCGGGTTAAAGCGGGCCGAGGAGGCGATCGAGGCCAGCAAGGCCCAGATCAGCCCGTTCGGGCGGCTGGTCGAAACCGGCGAAAACATCCGCGGCACCGTCGCCACCGGAGCCGGTCGTGTGCTGTCGAGCGTCGAGCGTGCCAAGGACCGCTCGACGATCGGGGACCTGGCCGCCGAGATCCACGAGAGTGCCCAGGAAGTGACCTCGCAACTCCGCGAAGAGATGACCGAAGCGATCCTGGAACTGGGACGGTCGATTGCCGAAGGAGCCGACCGGGCCAGCAATATCGTCGAAAACCAGGACCACTTTCAGTCATCGCTCGGACGCAGCCAGGTGCTCAGGAAACGCTTTCGCGACGCACTGGCTGCACTGGGCGACCACGAAAGTGCGATGACCAGCGGCGATGATGCGGGTTGATGCGGGTTGATGCGGGTTGATGCGGGTTGATGCTGTCAGCGGGTCGCTGTGGTGACCTTGATCTCACCCGCAGCGGTGACCGTCACTTCAATGGCTCCGCTGCCGCGTGTCGAGAGGATCGTCGTTGGCCGGAGGTAGCTTGTGCGGAGCCGCTCCCCGGTCGTGGATCTCCCGCCACTGACCAGCACCCACTCGGCCCGAGCCCACTGTGCCCAGTCCTTCCGGTTGGCTGTTGGGCTGCCGTGATGAGGCGACATCAGGACGTCGACATCTCCCCGCAGGGTACTCATCAACTGACCCTGCCCCTCGTCCTCGAGGTCGCCGGTCAGCAGAATCCGCACTCCGGCAAAGACGATCTCCAGCACCACGCTGTTGGAGTTGTCGCTGGAGCCGACAAAGCCCGTCGGCGGGTGCCGGACAGTGATTGTGACAGCCGGGTCCAGTCGCAACTGGTCTCCGGCGACCACCAATTCGATCGCCACCCCGGCCGTCGCCGCGTCGGTGCAGAGCTCGAGTGTTTCGGGTTGGCGGGGGTTGAGGAACGTGCGTGAGGCGACCAGTGATCCGACTCCCAGCAGCTCGATCAGCCGCGGAGCGGCCGCGAAGTGGTCGCGGTCGGCGTGGGAGAGGACCAGTGCGTCGATCCGGCGTCGTCGGCGATGCCAGGCCGCGTCGCGGATCGTTTCGGCCAGCCGGTCGGGGTCACCGAGCGTGCCGGCATCGAACAGCAGCGTCCGCCCGTTGGGGCATTCCAGCAGCAGTGCTCCCCCGTGACCGGTGTCGAGCACCACCAGTTGCAGGTGTCCGTCGTCGACGGGGGGCCTGAGTGCAGCGGCCAGCCCGGCGGTGAGGATCGCGGTCCATCCGACCAGGCACAGAGATCGAAGTCGCCGGTTCCGGCAGGCGGCCACCATCGCCAGCAGCAGGTAACACAGCACCAGCCAGGCCCGTGGCGGGGCAGGAGTCTCGACAAACGCCAGCGGGCCGGCGGCCGACGTAGAGGCGATTGCCAGGACCAGGCGGAGCAGCCCGTCGAGCAACAGGCCGAGCACGACTCCGGCTCCGGGCACCCATCCGCCCAACACCAGCAGAGCCACACCCAGCCACAACGCCATTCCGACCAGCGGGATCATCACCACGTTGATCAACAGCCCGACGGGGGCCACGAGCCCGAATTCCGAGGCGACCAGCGGAGCGGTGACGCACCAGATCACGACTCCCACCAGCCACGCCTGCACCACTCGACGGAACACGCGAACGAGAAACCCCCGGGCGTGGGTGATCGGGATCGCCACGGCGACCCGCGGAGCCGACCAGGTCAGTGCGGCGACGGCCAGGAACGAGAGCTGAGCTCCGGGGCTCAGCAGGTCACCGGGACGCAGGCCCAAAATGATCAACGCCGCCAGCGCCAGCGAATTGGCTGAGGCCGCCGTGCGCCGGTGGGAATGACCCAGTACGCTTATCGTCACCAGGATCGCCGCCCGCAACACCGACGGACGCAACTCGGCCAGCAATGCGTACCCGATCACCGAAACCACGATCACCGTCGTGGTCGATGCCGGACCCAACCGCAAGAGGCGGGCGAGCATCCAGATCAGGCCCGCCAGCAGGCCGACATGCAGGCCCGAAATTGCCAGCAGGTGCATCGTGCCGCTGCGGATGAACATCTCGCGGTGACCACGGTCCAGGTCGTCTCGGACTCCCAGCAACAGTGCCGCGGCCACCGGAGCGGTCCGCGGTGAGAGGTGCCGTTTGAGCAGCCGCGTGCCTTGCCGGCGGAGTCCGGCCAGGCTGCGGGCGAAGCGGTCTGGGATACCACTGGAGACCCCGAGCCTGCGGATGCCGCCGCTGGAGGAGATCACCAGCACTCCATCGAGTCCCCGCCGTGCCAGCAGACGACTCATGTCGAACCCACCGGGGTTGCGGGCTGTCGAGGCGCGTTCGAGCCAGCCGGTCAGCGATACGCGATCACCGACACGCAGTCGGGTTACCCGGTCGCGGACAATCACCCACAGCCGCCCGGTCACCGGTTCGTTGAAGTTGCCGCGGCGGATCGTCTCGACCCGCAGCTGCCAGCGAGTTGTCGGTCGGAAGTGCTGGGCCGATCCGGGAGGCGGCGGGCGGACCTGGGGGGCGGTCGCGATCACTCCTTCCAACTGAACCAGTTGGCGTGCCGAGGTGACCAGGCGTGCCAGGGCAGCCGGTGCAACCATCGACCCCGCGGCGTGATGACGGAGCGCCCCGGCACACGCCACCGCCAGCAGCAGGCAGAGGGTCATCACGCGACGGCCTGCTCGCCGGTGGAAGCAGAGCGTGGCGACGACCGGGACGCTGGCCAGGGCCAGGTACACCGGCGCGGTTGCCGGGGCATAGAGGTTCCAGGCAATGCCCGAGGCAAACGCCACGGCGACGGCCAGCAGCGGGCTGCGGGGTGTGGCGGGTTGCATCGGCGCGGTCGCTTCCCGCGACGCGGCCTCGGTGTCTCCCCGCAACTCAGACTACCAGCACCGGCGAGCTTGGCAAGACCCCGGGCTAAGACATGCCGTCCCCGCCAAGGCCGGGGACTCGGGTAACCGTTCACGGTCCGCGGACGATAAGTTCGATGGACTGTGCCCCGTGATCCGTTAGGAGTTCGAGTGACACCTTCACAAGCTTTCGGTGTTGGTTGAGTAGTGCGTCCTTCCTGGTTGGCGTTGCCGAGAAACTCTGTTCGAGGACCACGCCTTCCTTGGGAACTTCGACAAACTTCCCCACATCGTCCGGTCCGTAGCGTCTCCTGGGACGAGTATTCAGCAACCGCGACCTACGTGATCACCGCGTCGATCGGTCGACCGTAATCGATCTCCAGCCGCTTGCGACCGGGGATCTCCAACCGCTTGGCGTCCAGGCCCAATTGCTTCATCACCGTGGCGTGCACATCTGTGATGTAGTGCCGATTCTCGACGGCGTGGAAGCCCAGCTCGTCGGTCGCTCCGTGAGCGATTCCGCCCTTGAGCCCTCCGCCGGCCATCCAGATGCTGAAGCCGTAGGGGTGGTGGTCGCGGCCGTTGGAATTCTGAGCCCCCGGCGTGCGGCCGAACTCGGTGCCCCACACTACCAGCGTCTCATCGAGCATTCCGCGTGTCTTGAGGTCACCGATCAGAGCGGCGATCGGCTGGTCGGTCTCGCGGCAGACTTTCGCATGACCCGTCTTCAGGTTGCTGTGCCCGTCCCAACGTCCGGCTCCCCCGTTGGACCCGTGAAAGATCTGCACGAACCTCACGCCCCGCTCGACCATCCGCCGGGCCGCCAGGCACTGCTGGCCGAACGTGCGGGTGGTGCCGTTGCCGAGTCCGTAGTCAGACTGCATGGCCCGGGTCTCGCTCTTGAACTGCATCACCTCCGGCACCGCCATCTGCATCCGGTAGGCCAGCTGGTAAGACTTGATCCGGGCCCGCAGCACTGCGTCGTCGGGGTGAAGGGCGGCGGTCAGCTGGTTGAGCCGGTCGAGCAGTTCGAACTGACCTCGCTGTTCTTCGCGGTACAGCGCGCCTCCGGGAGTGGCAAACGGCAGCGGCCGGGCCGGGTCGACGTCCAGTTGAACTCCGTCGTGTTCGGGGCCGAGGTAATTGGCTCCGTGAGCACCCTGGCCGCCGCAGCAATCCGCGATCGGGGTCCCCATCACGACAAATTGCGGCAGGTCGTCGTTGAGTGACCCGAGGCCGTAGTGGATCCACGAGCCGACCGTGGGGAAGAACCCGTCCAGCGAATGCCGGCCGGTGTGAAACTGCAGCTGCGCGCCGTGGTTGTTGTCGGTCGTCCACATCGATCGGACGATCGCCAGGTCGTCGATGTGGTCGCCCAGGTGAGGCCACCAGTTGGAGATCTCGATCCCGCTCTCGCCCCGCTTTCGGTACCCCACCTGCAGCGGGTAGACCTTGGGCCAGATGTGCCCGTTGGCGTCGTCGGGGACCACGACCCGGACGTTTTCGTCGACAAAGGGGTTCTTCAGGGTCTCGGAAAATGGCGTCTTGTCGATCGAGACGCCGGCATACTTGTTCAGCGCCGGCTTGGGATCGAACGTCTCCATGTGGCTGGCACCGCCGACCATGAACAGCCAGATCACGCTCTTGGCACGCGGGGCGATATGAGCCAGCCCGTCGGGGACGTCGCTGGAACTGCCGGCGCGGGTGATGCCGTCGTCGGCGAGCATCGAGGCCAGGGCCACGCTGCCCAGGCCTCGGGTCGTGTCGACCAGGAACTCGCGGCGGTTGCTCGAGCGGGAGCGTGTCATGGCGTCACCGGATCGTCAGGAATTCGTTGTGATTGAGCAGCACCAGCACCAGGTTCTCGCGGGCCCGCAGGTGGGGCTGTTGCGCCGGCGAGATCGGGATCTTCTGGCCGCTGCCAAAGGGTGTCAGCTTGCCGGATTGTCCCAGCAAGCTTGCCTGCCCGGCTAGGAATTCCAGGCACACAGTCCGCTCCGAGCGACTCGGTCCCCGACCCAGGACCCTGAGGAACACCGTGTCGAGGAAGCGGCGGCTGTGTTCGGGAGTGTTTTCGAGACCGACCTGGATGTCGAGCCGGCGAGCCAGTCGCCGGGACTGCTCGATCGCCAGGGGGCTGTTGACCATCGCCAGGGCCTGCTGCGGCACCACCGTTTCGTTGCGCTGGTAGCACTCGTGCGTGCTCGCCGAGTCGAAGAGATCGAGAAAGACCATCATTTTTTCCGGAGCGTGCCGGTAGTAGATGCTGCGTCGGGTGGTCGTGAGCCCGGTGCCGGCATCCAGTTCGGGGCCGCCCATCCGCGCGTCGAGGTTGCCGCAGACCCAGAGCACGGAATCACGCACCAGCTCGGATTCGAGACGTCGCGAGTTCATTCGCCAGAGGAAGCGGTTGTCGGGGTCCCGCTTGCGGGTTGCGGCGTGGGCCGGGGTGGCACCCGAGGACATCCGGTAGGCGGCAGACGTCAGGATCAGCCGGTGCAGGTGTTCCAGGTCCCAGTCGTGGTCCATCAACTCCACAGCCAGCCAGTCGAGCAGGGCGGGGAAGGTGGGTCGGCGGCCGTTGTTGCCGAAGTCGAAGACCGAGGGGACCAGCGGGCTGCCGAAATGACGCAGCCAGACGTGGTTGACGCAGACGCGAGCCGTCAGAGGGTTGCGGCGGTCGGTGATCCAGCGGGCCAACGCCAGGCGACGGCCGGTGCTGGTTTTGGGATAGACCTTCGTCAACGGCGGGTAGTTGGCATCGGTCTTGGCGGCAGCGGTCGTGGCCGCTTTCAGCTTCTTGCGAGCCGCCGCCAGTGCCGAGCTGCTTGCGGAGATCTTCTTCTTGTCGCTGCCAGCCTTGGCCTGGGCCTTTGACAACTCGGCACGCAGCACACCGGCCTCGGCTGCAATCAAGTCCGATTGACGATGCCTGGCAGCGGCCAGCGACGCGGCGGTGGCGGCCGCGACAGGGTCGTTGCCGTGGTAACGAGCCGTATCGGCGGTGACTCGGGCCGTCAGGCTCTCGAGCTGCGCACGGGCCGCGGTCAGCTCCTTGCGGGCCACCGCCAACTCCCGTGGTTCGGACTCTTCGGACCCCGGGGAGTCCGCGGGCGACTCGAGCTTCGTGACGGCTGCGGTTCGCGACGAGACGAGTCGGCGGGCGGTTTCGAGCAGACCCTCTCGGATCGGCTCGCGGAGACCGGGATAGAAGATGATCGGGCTGAGTTCGACGGGGCTGACCTTCAGCTGCTGGCCGGGCAGGAAGCTGGGGACCGAGGCGGTCAGCGGGTTGTCCTTGTCGGGCCGCTTGTCGTTGCCTCGTTCGAAGAGATAGGTCGGTGTCTTGGGCTTTGCGTCGTAGGCCAGCGAGATGCCGTGGTTGGCGACGTCGAGTCGGCCGTCAATCGGGTCGGTGCGGATCTGGTGCGGCTCGAAGATGGCCCGGAAGCGGTAGTAGTCCTTCTGGGCGACGGGGTCGTACATGTGGTTGTGACACCGGGCACAATTGATCGTCAGGCCCAGGAAGGCCTTGCCGGTGTGTTCGATGGTGGCATCGAGCCAGGTGTTGCGATTGAAGAGGTAGTAGTTGCGGGCCAGGAACCCTGTGGCCCGGAGCGTTTCGGGAGTCGCCTCGGGCAACTCGTCAGCCGCCAGCATCTGCCGCACCATCTCGTCGTAGGGTCGATTGGCATTCAGCGATTCGACGATCCAGTCGCGCCAGCGCCAGATGTGTCGGCTGCTGTTGCGGAGTTGTTTCTGGTATCCGTACCAGTCGCTGTAGCGCCAGACGTCCATCCAGTGCCGGCCCCAGCGTTCTCCGTATCGAGGATTCTGCAGCAGTCGTCCGATGGTCCGGTTCCAGCGATCGGGCCGGGTATCGGTCAGGAACTGGTGGATTTCCTCGGGAGTCGGCGGCAGTCCGGTCAGGTCCAGCGTGGCTCGACGCAGCAGCACCCCGGCTTCAGCCTGCTCGGCGTGCAGCAGTTTGCGACCGCGGTGTCCTTCGGCCAGGAAGGCATCGATCGGGTTGCGGGCCCACGTGCTGCCGGCCGGATTCGGCACCTGCGGTCGCAGCGGGGCGCGGTAGGCCCAGTGGTCGGTGGGGTCCGATTCGGGAGTCTCGTCTGCGGGATGCGGTGCTCCGGCCTCGATCCATCGTGTGAGTGTCGCGATCTCCCGGGCCGACAGCGCCGCTCCCTCCGGCGGCATCCTCGTGTCCTTGTCCTCGGAGCTCACCCGTTTCAGCAGACGGCTGTCACGTGGCTTGCCGGCGACGATCACCGGACCGTCCTTTGTCCCCTTGATCGCCGCGGCGGCCGTATCGAGTCTCAGGTCGGCTTCCTGCTTTCGGACTCCGTGGCAGCGGACACAGTGAGCCTTCAGGATCGCCTTGACCTTGCCGTAGTCGACCCGCTCGGCGGACGCGGCCGGCTGCACGGCGAGCACGACTATAATAAGGATGCGGGCAAGCATGTCGAACCGGCAGGACGCGAGGGGATCAGTGCACAGTCTACCACCTGTGAGTGGGCACCGGATATGCTTGCACGAGCACTATCGCCCGGGGTCTGACGCCGCCCGTGGCGGGGCCTGCCCCCTTGGTTCCAGCCACGGTGTCTGCAAGAAGGGGTCAGGCCCCGCCACGGGTCCGCCTAGGGCGGATCAGACCCCAAGCCATGCCGAACCCGACTCCCTGCCCCAACACGAGACACTTGCCGTGCCCAGCAGTTTTCCCGAATCCGAAGCGGCGCTACGTTTTCTCGATAATCAACTCGACCAGATCCGCGGAGTTCTCGACGAGTTCCCCGACGAGGCGATCTGGGTCCGCCCTGCCGAGGGGGTCGTCTCGCTGGGCAACCTCATCTGCCACGTCGCCGGATCGATGCGCGACTGGTTTGAAAACGGCCTGGGCCGTGGCGAGTGGATTCGAGAGCGCCAATTGGAGTTCGACCGCGACGGCGGCCTGGATCGATCGGCGCTTCATGAGCTGCTCAACGAGACTCGAGCTCATTGCGGGAGTTTCCTGGCAGAGGTCGATGCGGGGAACTGGGAGCACGAGCGGCAGTTCCGCGGTCGTACGATGCCGATCCGCGAGGTGTTGTGGCACCAGGTCGAGCACGTGGCCTACCACGCCGGCCAGGCGGCGTTGCTGCGACGTCTGACGGGCGGCCTGGCGGCCCGGCCATAGCCGCGGGGCTGTGGCCGCGGTTAGAATCGGTGCGACAAACGAAGTCAGGAGACAGAGAGATGCGAATCGCGGTCGTGCTGAGTGTTGTGTTGTCTGCGTCCCCGCTGCTGGCGGCCGGCTGGAGTGGTTTTGGCGGCACCGCGGCAAGGGATCATCACACCGATGAGACTCTGGCGACGAGCCTGCACCTGGCCTGGTCGCGGCAGGCGCGTCATGCACCCAGCCCCGCCTGGCCTCGCGACGACCGTATGTCGTTCGATCGAGTCAACCGCGTGGCGGTTTCCGAGGGACGCGTGTTCTACGGCAGTTCGGTCGACGGCCTCATCCGTTGCCTGGACGCAAAGACCGGCCAGACTCGCTGGACGTTTGCCACCGGCGGCCCGGTCCGTTTTGCTCCGGCGGTGTGGCGCGACCGCGTGTTTGTCACCAGCGACGACGGCTACCTGTACAGCCTGGCGACCGCCGACGGTCGCTTGCTGAAGCGATGGCGTGGTGGTCCGACCGACCAGCGGGTGATGGGCAACGGCCATGTGATTTCGAGGTGGCCGGCTCGCGGCGGCGTGGTCATCTCAGGGGACATCGTCTACTGGGCGGCGGGGATCTGGCAGTCGGAGGGCATTTTCATCCGGGCCCAGCAGGCCGAGACCGGCAAGCTGGTGTGGCTCAATGACTCATCCGGCGGCATCGAGATGGCTCAGCCGCACGGCGGGGCAATGGCCAAGAGTGGTGTGACCGCACAGGGGCACCTGGTGATCACCGGGGACCGTCTGCTGGTGCCCACCGGCCGGGCCGTGCCGGCGGTCTTTGATCGCAAGACCGGCAAGTTCCTGTTCTACCGCCTGCAGCAGAACACTCACCGGGGTGCCACCGCGACGATGGGGCACGGTCGGATCTTCGTCAACGGCGGCCTGGCCTACGACCTCCAGAGCGGCGGCCTGCTCAAGGGACTGGGCGCCGGTAGCGTAGCTTCGGCCGGCAAGACACTCTGGCGAGGCACCTCCAACACCCTGGAGAACTGGGAACTGGTCGAGCGGGCCGGCAAGGATCGCAAGGGCAAGCCGGTCAAGATCCTCGAACTCAAACGCAAAACCTCCATCGCCAAAGTCCCCGGCGGCCAGGGCATGCTGGTGGCCGGGACCACGGTCGTTTCGGCCGGAGCCAAGTCGGTTGCGGTGATTGATGCGACCTCCGGCAAGCTGACCTGGCAACACGATCTCGACGGGACACCTGGTGACCTGGCCGTTTCCGACGGCCGGCTGTTCGTGGTCACCGACAGCGGTCGGCTGTACTGCTTTGCTGAGGGTCCCGTCACCAAGCCGGTGCACCACTCGCCCTCGAAGCCCGACATCCCGGGCGACGACCCGGCTATCGTCGCGGCGGGGAAGAAGATCCTGGAAACGTCGCGGATCCGTGAGGGCTACTGCGTCGACCTGGGCTGTGGCGACGGCCGCTTGGCGAGCTGGTTGGCCCGGCACAGCGACCTGTTCGTCTTCGCCATCGATCCCGACCCGGCCCGGGTCGCCAGGGCCCGGCAGCGATTGGCTGCAGCGGGGCTGCTGGGAAACCGCGTCACGGTGCACCAGGGGCAGCTCGAGGCGACTCAATTCCCCAAGTACATCGCCAACCTGGTGGTCTCGCAACGAGCACTCACCGACAAGGCGGCCACGAAGCAGATCGTCGCCGAGGCGGGACGGTTGCAGCGTCCGTGGGGCGGCGTGGTCGCGACCGGGCCCGGCGACGACCTGGAGTTTGACACCCGCAAAGGACTGGCCAATGCCGGGACCTGGAGCCACCAGTACGCGACTCCGGCCAACACGCTCTGCTCGACCGATCCGATCACCGGTCCTCTGCGGGTGTTGTGGTTCCACGACGTGGACCTGGAACTGCCCAGCCGTCACGGCCGGGCCCCCTCGCCTCTGTTCCATCGCGGACGGTTGTTTGTGGAGGGGATGGACGCGTTGCGGGGAGTCGATGCCTACAACGGCCGCACGCTGTGGGAGTTTGCCTTGCCGGGCGTGCTGCATGCCTACAACGCCGATCACATCGTGGGTGTCTCGGGCACCGGGAGCAACTACTGTGCCAGCGGCGACAGTGTCTATGTCCGCCGCAAGGGAGTCTGCTATCGGCTCGACGCGGCCACCGGCAAGGTGCTGGGCACCTTCGAGACTCCCGCTCACAAGGATGGCAAGAAGGCCCTGTGGGGTCACATCGCCTGCGAGAACGGGCTGCTGTTCGGTTCGTTGATCAACGAACAGCACATCGTACGTCACGCCTGGCGGCCGGCGGACATGAGTCGGCTGTTCACCGAATCGAAGACGTTCTTCGTGATGGATGCCAAGACCGGCAAGCTGAAGTGGCGATACGACGCCAAGCAGTCGATCCGCCACAACGCGATCGCGATCGGTGACGGGCGGGTGTTCCTGATCGATCGGCCTCGAGCGCTGGCCGATCTGCTCGACCAGAAGGCCGCTCGCCGCGGCATCAAGAAAGGCACGCCGCTGGTGCATGCCACCGGCGAACTCGTCTGCCTGGATGCGGCCACCGGTAAGCCGGCGTGGCAGAACAAGAAGGACATTTTCGGGACGGTGCTGGTCTTCAGCGAGCAGCACGACATGTTGCTGATGAGTTACCAGTCGACACGGTTCAAGTTGCCCTCGGAGGTCGGAGGCCGGATGGCGGTGTTCCGGGCCAGCGAGGGGTACCGGGCCTGGGACAAGAAGGTCAGCTACATCACTCGGCCCCTGGTCAACGACCGCACGATCATCACTCAGCCGGCGCGGCTGGACCTGTTGACCGGCGAGGACGAGCCGTGGACGTTCAAGCGATCCTACGGCTGCGGTCAACTGGTCGGTTCGAAGAACCTGTTGCTGTTCCGTTCGGCAACGGTCGGCTATCTCGATTTTACCCGCAAGGCGGGGACCGAGAACTTCGGAGGGATCCGTCCGGGTTGCTGGGTCAACGCCCTGCCGGCCGGCGGCCTGGTGTTCATCCCCGATGCCTCGGCCGGCTGCCGCTGCAGCTACCAGAACCGATCCTGGATCGCGTTGCAGGGGCCCGACGATGCCCAATGATGCCCGATGATGATTGGGCGGATGGCCCCTGACCGGGGCCGCTGCGGTTGCCGCTGCGGCTGCGGCCCGGGCATGATTCCTCGCCCTTGGGCCGTCTGGTAGTCTGGTTGCACAGGGCATCGGCTTCTCCCGGCCTTTCTTGGCAAAGAGCAACGGCACATGTGCGGCATCGTCGGACTGCTGATCAGGCGAGCGGAGTTGCGAGACTCGCTGGGCCGGCTGGCCGTGCCGATGCTCGATTGCATGGGCGACCGTGGTCCCGATTCGGCCGGGCTGGCGGTGTTTGACCGCCGGGAGGACGCAGCGGGGCTGGGTTTCAGCCTGTACTGGCGCGGGGGCGTTCCCGATTGGGACGCGGTGCTCGAACACCACCGCGACGTGCTGGGCACTGATGCGACTCTGGATGCCAACGGCGACAACGCGCTGTTGCACAGCACGATGGCGCCCTCGGCGGTGCCCAGTTGGCTGCAGGAGCACTGGCCGTGTGTCGACCTGTTGTCGGTGGGGCAGAGTATTCGGTTGTTCAAGGACGAGGGGCACCCTCGCGAGATCGCGGCGCGGTACGGATTCGAGTCACTTACTGGCAGCCACCTGGTGGGTCACACGCGGATGGCCACCGAATCGATGGTCTCCCCGGCTCACGCTCACCCCTTCACCGCCGGGCAGGACTTCTGCCTGGTCCACAACGGTTCGTTGTCGAACCCCAACAGCGTGCGGCGTCGATTGCAGCGACGGGGAATCGCGTTCGAAACCGACAACGACACCGAGGCGGGGTGCCGGTACCTGGAGTGGCGGATGCGTGAGGGGGAGGGCCTGGAGCAGGCGATCGAGTCGTCGTTTGAAGTACTCGACGGGTTCTTCACCTTCCTGATGGCGACTGCTGAGAAGATGGTGCTGGTTCGCGACGCGTTCGCATGCAAGCCGGCGGTGGTGGCCGAAACCGATGACTACGTGGCGGTGGGTTCGGAGTTCCGGGCACTGGCCCACCTGCCGGGTGTCGCCGACGCGAACGTGTATGAACCCTCGCCAAAAACGATCTACTCGTGGTCGGTCGTCGAAGCGGGGGCTCCGCAGACGACGGCGGTCCTGTCATGAGCGACACCGTCGAATTTGACCTGGCCGGGGTCAGCGTGCGTGAGTTGAACCGGTACCTGCACACCGAGTTGCCCGGCTCGGATGTCACTCGGGTCGGCATCCGGAACCCCAACGGCCTGCACAGCATCGCCGTGGGGTTGGACTGCGAGGTGGAGGTCGACATCCACGGTCACGCCGGCTACTTCATCGCGGGGATGAACAAGCAGGCGAAGGTCACGGTTCATGGCAACGTGGGCTGGAGCGTGGCGGAGAACATGATGTCGGGGGAGGTGCGAATTCAGGGCCATGCCAGCGAATCGGCCGGCGCGTCGGCACACGGAGGCCTGCTGGTGATCGACGGAGACGCCTCGAGCCGCTGCGGCATCTCGCTGAAGGGCGGCACCGTGGTGGTCGCCGGCGACGTGGGCCACTTCTCGGCATTCATGGCCCAAGCCGGTACGATGGTCGTCTGCGGCAACGCCGGAGCCAACCTCGGCGATTCGATCTACGAAGCAGTTCTCTATGTCGGCGGAGCGATCGACAGCCTGGGCGCCGACGCCCGCGAGGAGCCTCTGGAGGCCTCCGATGTGGAGAATCTGCGGGGGCTGTTGGCCGAGTCGGGCATCGAGGCGGATGCCGAGAACTTCCGGCGGGTCGCTTCGGCGCGGTCGCTGTATCACTGGAACGCCGAGGCCCACCAGGAGTACTAGGTCGCGTGAACGGTCCCTCCAAACAGATCCCACCGCAGCCACCGCAGCCGCCGTCGCAGCTGGCCGGCGGTCCCGAGCACCTCGAGCCCAGCGCGTCGTTCGACTCGGACGTGATCGCCTACATCCGCCGTGCGACCCAGTGCGGGCTGTACGACATCCGCGGCATGGGTGCCAAGCGGAAGCTGCCGACATTCGACGACCTGGTCTTTCTGACCGCGTCGGCTTCGAGATATCCGCTGGAAGGGTATCGGGAACAGTGCTCGTCGCGGACCGTGCTGGGCGCTCGGTTCGCCAAGCGGCCGATCGAGCTTGAGATCCCGGTGACGATTGCCGGGATGAGTTTCGGGGCGCTCTCGGCGTCGGCCAAGGAAGCACTGGGGCGAGCCGCCACCGAGATGGGGACTTCGACCACGACCGGTGACGGAGGAATGACGCCCGAGGAGCGGAGGTCGTCCAAGACGCTGGTCTACCAGTGCCTGCCCAGCCGCTACGGCTTCAACCCCGATGACCTCAGGGCGGCCGACGCTATCGAAATCGTGTTGGGG
>Ga0310123_10001297_pt1 | contig 20913 bp, 18 predicted proteins | sample CB6_AW_1057_MG_FD_203505 | JGI IMG/M metagenome (GOLD analysis project Ga0310123, IMG submission 203505) | Marine microbial communities from Western Arctic Ocean, Canada - CB6_AW_1057 | ecosystem: Environmental > Aquatic > Marine > Oceanic | place: Canada: Western Arctic Ocean | collected... | reverse complement strand
TCCAGCCAGGCCTCGTTGCTGTTGATGCCCACGCAGAACGCGCCGCGGTCGGCGGTGTCGTAGATCCCCACGATGCCCGGCACGTTGGGGTGATGGGGCCCATCGCGTCGCAACGTCTGGCCGGTGACGGAGGATCGCAGCGGTCGAGTGGACATCCAACTCGCGCCTGATTCTACCGTGATAGCCTGACGCTTCACCTATTTAGACTGGAGCTGGTTGTGCCGACGCTTTTCCCCGTTTCCACGGTAGGGAGCTGGTCCCGTCCACCCGAGCTCGTTCGAGCACTGCGCAGGCGGCAGGCTGGCGAGATTTCACAGCAAGAGTTCGACACCGTTGCCGACCAGGCCGTACTCGACGCCCTGCGCTTGCAGGAAGAGGCCGGCGTCGACGAGGTCACGGACGGCGAGCAGCGCCGCGATAACTTCTACTCCTTCGTGGTGGAGAAGATCGAAGGTATGCGGCTCATGACCGTCTCTGAGCTGCTCGATTACGTGCCGGACCGCGCCAGCTTCGAGGAGACCCTGCGCGCTCTCGATGTGCCCGCCTTCGCCATCAAGAGCCCCGTGGCCATCGGCAAGCTCCGGCGCAAGCCCACCGGTCTGGCGCTCAACGAGGTCGCCTTCCTCCAGAAGCACACGAGCAAGCCCATTAAGGTGCCGCTGCCCGGACCGTATCTGCTCACCCGTTCGGCCTGGTTCGAGCAACTCTCCAAGGATGCCTACCCCACCCAGGAGTCGTGCGCCGAGGACGTCGTTCGCATCCTGCACGACGAGATCCTCGCGCTCCGGGACATGGGCGTCGCCACGGTGCAGCTCGACGAGCCCACCTTGACTCAGGTCGTCTACGGTGACGAGAGCGAAGAGACCTTCATGTGCGCGGCGCTGGGCTCCCGGCGCGACCCCAGCGACGAGATGGATTTCGCCCTACGGCTGATGGAAGAGACCGTGGGCGACATCGAAGGTATCCGCCTCTCCATGCACGTCTGCCGCGGCAACTGGAGCAAGAAGGAGGAGGTGCTGTTGGAGGGCAACTACGGCCCGCTCCTTCCCTGGCTCATGCGCATGCCGGTCGATCAGCTGGTGCTGGAGATGGCGACGCCGCGCGCCGGGGAGGTCGATGTCTTCAAAGAATACGGCAACGACAAGGATCTGGGGTTGGGCGTCGTCAACCCGCGCACGGACGAGGTGGAAGATCCCGCCACCATCGTCGCACGCACCAAGGAGTTCCTCCGCTTCTACGACGCCAGCAAGATCACCCTCAACCCTGACTGCGGCTTCGGTACCTTTGCCGAACGATCGGTCGCCACGCCGGAGGTCGCGGGCGCCAAGCTCAAGGCGATCGTGACCGCAGCACAGCAGCTGCGCACGGACTTCGCACACACGCAGAAAGGCAGCACGCAATGACGACCGAGGAAAACGTGGTCATCAACGGACTGCACCCGGCGAAGCTGGAAGCGGTCATCGAAGGGCTTAAGGAGAAGGACAACCTCGAGGCCTTCAGCGGCCCCTGGCGCTCCCGCGTCGTCTGGCAGGACGGCTTCAAGGCCAAGGCGCACACCCGGACTCACACCGTGGAGCTGGACGAGCCGGATGCCCTCGACACGCAGGACACCGGCGCCAGCGCCCATGAGCATCTGCTCTCCGCGCTGGGCTCCTGCATCATGGTGGGCTTCGTGCTCAACGCCACCCGCCGCGGCGTGCAGATCAACAACCTGGAGATCGCCGTGGAGGGCCACTTCCAGAACATCCTCAAGTGGGCCGGTCTGGACGACGATGGCAACCCCGGCTATGGCGGCATCGACGTGAAGATCTACGCTCAGGGCGACGCTGACGAAGCCACGCTGCAGGAGATCTTCGACCTGGCCGTAGCCGGCTCCCCCGTCGCCCAGACCGTGACGCGGGCGACTCCGGTTCACGCCGAGTTGGAGATCGTGCTGTAGGCCCCGCGATGCAACTCGTCGATACCAGCTCTCTTCTCCCAGACCCGTCCGCGGCTGGAGCCGTCATCGTCGATCCACGGCGGGCGGTCCGCTACCTGCAAGGCCACATCCAGGGCGCAATCAACGTGCCCGCCGCCAAGGCCTTCGGCGCCGACGGCGCGCTGCTCGCCGATGAGGCACTGGCGGCCTGGCTGACGGGGCTGGGCGTCCCGAGCGACATTCCCCTCCTTCTCTATGACGACGCCGACGGGCGGGACGGCGCCATGCTTGCCTGGATCCTGGAGTACCTGGGCCATGTCGACGTGCGCTTCTTGCGCCAGCCTTTCAGCCGCTGGCGAGATCTCGGCGGCGAACTGTACTACCGTCCCGTCACGCCGCCGCCCGCGCGCTTCACCCCTCGCCCCATCCCGGAACTGCGTGCGCGACGCCAGGATGTGCAGCGCGCCATCGCCGAAGGCCCGGGCCCTGTCCTTTTGGACACCCGCACCCGTGAGGAATTCGTCGGCGACGTAGAGGTCGACGGGCGGGGCGGCCACCTGCCGAACGCGGTGCACGTCCCCTGGGAGGAATTCCGTCCCCAGGAAGGCGATCTCTTCCCCACGGCGCCGGACGCCGCGCGGATCCTGAAGGCGGCGGGGATTGCGCCAGGGCGACCGATTATCGCCTACTGCCAGCGCGGACCCCGAGCCGCTGTCCCCACGATGGCCCTGCGCCTCCACGGCTACGACGTGCGTCTGTACGACGGCTCCTTCAGCGACTGGATCCGCGATAGCGCCGCTCCGATCGAGCGATAGCGCCGCACGGCTTTCCCCCGGGGGCTCGAACGACGTGATCGCGTTCCTGGAACGAACGGCGGAGGACCTGAGCCTCGGCTAGGGGGTGGCGAGCGCGGCCACTCCGCTGCGATTCGATTCTGGTGCCGTGCAGGCTCGATCGGGCTGGCTCCGGGGGCCCCGCGCGCTGATTCTTGGAGGCGGTCGACTCTTCGTCTTGCCGGTTTGTGAAGCGGAGTGGGTCGTCACCATCGTCGCTGAATCGCGTGAGGGCTCGAAGCGGCGAGCGCCGAAAATCCGGGGCGAGCAACGGTGGACGTCGGGAACGGGGCTGGAAAAGGGCCCGCGTTACCGGCTCAGTAGCGGCTGGGAACTTCGAACCCAAACGCGTTAGGGGGACCAAGCGGGGCTTCCCTCCCACGCATCGTTCACCGTCAGCTGGCGCACGTCTGTCCCATCGGGCCGCATGGTGTAGATATCGGTAGCTCGATACTCGTCATCGACAACGCGACTGGTCTCGAAGGCGATTCGGGTCCCATCGGGGGACCAGGCGGGGTCCCCGTCCCACTCATCGTTCAGCGTCAGTTGGCGCACGTCCGTCCCATCGGACCGCATGAGGTAGATCCCGGAAAACTTGCCATGGCGGGCGGAGTCGAAGGCGATCTGGGTTCCATCAGGGGACCAAGCGGGACCCCTGTCCGACGCGGCGTTCAGCGTCAGTTGGCGCACGCCGGTGCTATCGGACCGCATGGTGTAGATCTCCCAATCGCCATTGCGGTCGGAGTGGAAGGCGATTCGGGTTCCATCGGGGGACCACGCGGGGCGTCTGTCCCCCGCATCGTTCGCCGTCAGTTGGCGCACGTCGGTGCCACCAGGCAGCATGATGTAGATCTCGTAATCGCCATCGCGGTCGGAGTCGAAGGCAATCCGCTCTGTGCCCTCCAGCACCCTGGCCGCGGTCGATTCTTCGACGGTCTGACCAGACTGCTCGGCCTGCGTGACCTGCTGCTTCGGCGACCGGCGGTTGCGACTCCATCCTCGTCTTCTGGCGGAGTCGCCTGAGACTCCGTCGCGGCCGCCGCCTCGAACTGGGCGGAGATCGCATCTTGCACACAGGACGGGATGGGCTGGCCGACCCCGACTGGCAGGCGGCGGTCGCCGAGTCCGAGAAGGATGGGCCGCTCGTCCACCACCCCGAGAGCCGGATCATGAATGCGCTCGACTTCTCGCCGCTGAAATGACACACGGGGCGATCGATGGCTGACCCAATCCCCAGTGTCGTCCAAGGGCTCGGACCGATCGGCCAGCGCATCTTCCTCGCGGCGCAGGCCGACGCCCAACTCCTCGAAGAGGTCAGCGCCGCCCTCACCGCCCGCGAGGCTGCCCTCTGCTCGTTCATCGAGCGTGACCTCAGCGGCAACCCAGGCTCTCTCGCCGACCTCCTCGCCTGCGTCGAATGGCCGCCAGACGACGCGACTGAGCGATCCGTCGCAGTGTGGTGGGCCCTCTGGGATTCGAACCCAGGACCGACGGATTAGAAGTCCGTTGCTCCTATGCGTTGGGCGCATGACGCACGTCTCGGAAGCCCGACGGACTCGTTCTCAGCAGCTCCATCAGCCTCCCGCTGATTCGGGCGACGGCACAGCAAGGCGGATTCCCGAAAGCGCCGGTTCTCCACCGCGCGATCTAGCTTTCGTGCCCCACAGGTACAGCACCGCAGAGGGCACCGCGTCGCTAGTCGACGCCGAGGCTCGCCTCGTTGCGAGCGCTCATTGCTGTGGTTCGCCGAGTGTCCGACGCGCGATCATCGGGTCCGCGTGGGCCTGTCCGCGAAAGCCCAGTGCCGTGAGCTTGAGGCCCCGGGCCCGGGCGACGAGTGCTGGCCAGGTTGCCGCGGGACTCGCGGCGGTGCGGCAGTGGGTGATGGAGCTGCCGTAGGTGATCCAGCGCGGGCGCGCGCCGGCGGCGCCTTCGAGATGACCCGCGTCCGGCAGCTTGAGGTGCCGGACGGTCATCGGCACCCCCCTGGGGCAAGCCACAGCTACGATGGCAATGTCGTGTACGTGGCGCTGCTACAGGAGCTCTTGGTGAGCCCTGCGGGATTCGAGACACCAACAATTCCGATGCCAGCGACGGAGGGCACTCGTACACTCGAAGGTGCCTAGCATCGATGGCGACGCGGGCCTCCCGAGCGGGAGTAGCTCAGTGGTAGAGCATCTGCTTCCCAAGCAGAGGGTCGAGGGTTCGAACCCCTTCTCCCGCTCCAACTCCCTCCGCTGGCCGCGCTGGTACGCTCGATCGAGAAGCAATCGCCCGTGCGGGCGTCGAACCGGCGTCCTCTGAGCTGCATTGCCATGTCCAGCACGCCTCTCCAGACCCTGACGCCCTCTCAACACGACCGGCGCGTCCCCACCTGGCTGCGCTTGCTCGCCGCGAGCGGGGCCGCCGTCATCCTCACAATCGCGCTGCTGGCCGGCAGCGATGTCCTGGATAGCGGACCGACCGAGGCGGATGTCTTGCGCGCCTTCGAGACCGGGCAGGCCGACGGCGCAAGCGAGACCCGGAGCGCGCTGGAAGCGGACTTCGAGGCCCGCATCAGCGTGACCACGGAAGGTGACCTGCGCGCCGCCGAGCTGGAGGGACGCCTGGCCGCATCCGCCGGTCTCTTGGAGGATTTGGGCCGGGCCCGCAACGAAGGCTACGTGGAGGGCTTCGCGCAGGCCTTGCGCGATGACGGCGTCCTGGCTCGCAGCCTCCGCGGCACGGTCGAAGACGGCAGCGCATCCGATGACGGCTGACGCGGGTCGCCGCCGGACATCTAGCCCCGCTTCATGGCAAGCGCCGTTGGGGGAGGGGGACTAATGCGAAGGAACTCGCGCGCCGAGCGTCGTGACGCGGCGCGGCGCGGGCTGGCAGCGACCCGCCGCGAGTCACGATGACGGCATCGACCCCACTCCGGCCGCTTCGACCGATGGCGCAACGTCCGCCCCACAATCCGCCGATCCGCCTAACGGCTCGGCGGCTGGGTCCAACCGCACCGCGCCCCGGCCTACGCCTACGCTGGCGTTCATCTTCAGCGTCGTGATTACGGTCGCGGTCGCGGTCGGCAGCGGAGTCTTCAACGCCGGCCCATCCGAGGCCGATGTGACGAGTTCGTACAACGACGGCTTCGCCGCCGGAGCGGAAGCGACGCGCGCCGATCTCGAGGCCGACTCCGTTGCGCGAGCTAGCGCCATCACGGACAAGCAAATCCGGGAGGCTGAGCTGCGCGGCATCCACGCCGGATTCGACTTGGGTGACGAGCTGCGCGAGCTCAACTTCGACGACGGGTACGACTTCGGCTAAATCGAGGGAGCCCGCGAAGCGCAGCGCCGTCTCGCGGACGCCGCGGCAGCCACGGACTCCGAAGCGACCGGCAACGAGCTGGGACGGCCAACGAGATCGGACGCGACAGCAGTCGACGCGCCTGCGCCAATCCCTTCGCAGCGCGCGGACGTAGCGAAGACAAGGGGATCCGACATCGCCACCGTTGCCAACACCCCCCGCCTGCCGCCGCTTCGCCGGACATTGCTGCCGGCCTCGCTCGGCCTGGTCGCGATCGTGCTGGCGGCATGCGGTGGCGGGTCCGACGAGCCCGACACGGAAGAGCAAGCGGCCGCGCCGGCGGGACGGCGTGGTCGCCACGGATCAAGCAGCCGTGGAGCAGGCAACCGAGGCGCAAGCGGTCGTAGATCCGGTCGCTGGACAAGTCACGGACGAGGTGGCCGAGGACGACGCCGATGCAGCAGCAGAGGAGTCACTGCCTCGGGTCCCGATTCGGCTCGATCGAAGTGAGATTTTCGACCTCCTGCGCCCAGCCGAACAACTCGATCCGGGGCTGATTCTGATCGTTGAGGAGCGCTACCGGATCGCGGAGGCGCAGCGCGCCCGCGGCGAAGAACCGGAGCCTCCACCCGAGATTCCCGTCAAATCGGCAACCGACGACTGAGTTCGCCAGATCTCACGGACTGAGCCTGGTTCGGGCGTCGATCGTCGGGAAGCGTCTCGCGCGATCCGGCGGCGGCCGCCGGTGGCGACTCATACTCTGCTGAAACCTAAGGAAAGCCCGGCGGATCCCGTTCCGCCAGCGACACTGTTCGTCTGTGGGGCTCGCTGCGGACGCTGCGCCAGGGGCCGAATCGCCCACGGAATTCGCATAACCCGGGATTGCGCGCCGGCGAGCCATCGTTCGACCGATTGTGTCGGGCGAGAGCTGCCCAGGTCGCTGGCGGAGGCTATTTTCGACCGGAACGAATTGCTTGTTGCGCAAGCGGCAGAAATCCTGTTATGAGTAACGGATTGGAACCGTAGGAGGTCACTAAGCACGATGAGCGAACCGAACTACTGGAACAGAATGCGCCGTAGTCGGCTTAGCCGACGAACGTTGCTAGGCGTGAGCGCCAAGGCCGGAGTGGGGGCCGCCGGCCTCGCGCTCGTGGGCTGTGGCGACGACGACGACGACACCGCCGCCGCCGTTACGCAGACTCAGGCTGACCAGGACCAAGCCGAGGCCCAGGCGGAGGCCCAGGCGGATGCCCAGGCGGATGCCCAGGCGGATGCCGATACGGACCTGTCTAGGCCGACGCAGGAAGATGAGGAAGCTCCGGCCGTCGCCGCCGCCAGCCCGGGCGATTGGGAGGGCGCCATCCAGGGTGGCGAGTACATCACGACCAAGATCATGACCCGCGAACCACCGTCGCTGGACCCCTTCATTGAGACCAGCTTCCTCGCGCAGTACGTCGGCACCCACGCCTACAGCCGCATGCTCAAGGCGAGCACCGGTCCCGGCGTGGTCGCGCTGGCCAACATCGAAGGCGACGCCGCCGAGTCGTTCGAGATCATCAACGACGACGCCACGGAGTTCATCTTCAACATCCGCGACATGGTCTACCACGACATCGCGCCGATCAGCGGCCGCAAGCTGGACGCGGAAGACGTAACGGCCAGCATGGATCGCTTCCTGGCGCTCTCCGCGAACGCCCCGGTCTTCGACATGGTCGATTCGTTCGAGGCGGTGGACACGTCGACCGTGAAGGCGACGCTAAACAAGACCACCGCGGCGTTCATCGAGAACATGTCCTCGCCCTCCAGCCTCTTCATCCAGTCGAAGGAAGCCCTCGCGGGCGACATCGACCCGACGAAGGAAGAGGGCATCATTGGCACAGGCCCGTGGCAGTGGGGCACCCTGACCCCGGCTACCGAGCTGATCTACACGCGCAACCCCAACTGGTACAAGAAGGTGACCGGCGTCAACGGCGAGGAAATTAGCCTGCCGTTGGTCGACCAAATCCGTTACGTCTTCCAGCCCGAGTACGGGACTGCCCTATCCCTCTTCGTTGCCGGTGACACGGATGACTTCGACCCCTTGAACCGCGACATCGGCACGCTCGCCGAGCAGCGCCCGGATTCGCACCAGGTTCCGGACGAGAACGGCTGGCTGTGGAGCGGCTGGCAGTTCAACCAGACCTCGGAGAACGGACTCTGGCAAGACCCGCGCGCTCGCATCGCCATCTCCAAGGCGATTGACCGCCCCGGTCTGCTGGAAGCCTTCGGTGAGCTCGAGACGCTGCGCGGCCAGGGCTTCGACATCCCCTCCGGCTGGAATACGCCCACCGTCCCCTGGGGCGAAGGCAATGGCGGCATGTACCTCAACCCTGAGGACGAGCTTGGCCAGGAGTGGGCCGACAACCTGGTGCAGGACGTGGCCGAAGGCACGGCCCTGCTCGAGGCCGCGGGCTACGACGGCTCGCCGGTCGACATGAACTACTTGCAGAGCACCTACGGCACCGTCTACGACCAGTGGACTGAGGCCGTGATTCCGATGCTGCAGGCGATTGGCCTGAACATCAACTCGCAGATTCGTGAGTACGCGCAGCAGTGGTCCTCCGAGGCCAGCCGCGACTTCCCGGGCCTCTACTACAACTACGTGACGCCGTTCAACACGATCGGCGAGTACATGAACTTGTGGTTCGGGCGCACGGATGACGTGCGGCACTCGGCGCAGCGCAAGATCACGACGCCGTCGATTCTCGAAAAGGTCCAGGCGCAGGAAGTGGCGCTGGACCGTGCCGACCGCACGGACATCATCCACGACATCATTCGCGAAGGCGCGGAGATCATGCACGTGGCCCCCACGGTCATCAACCGTTTCGGCACCGTGCGCTTCGCGAACCAGCGGCTGCGGAACTTCTACAACTTCGAGACCAACGGCTACGGCTTCCCGACGGAGGACTTCGTCCACCTCTGGAAGAACGCCTAGCGGCCTCGAACCGAGTTTCGAACGAAGCGCGCCCAGTTGGTCGAACCCAGCTGGGCGCGCTTTTTTCGGCAGCGTGATGTGGCGACGGGGCTCATCCGTCAGGAGCAGTCCCGTTCTGTCTAAGGGCCGGGGTCATGCAGACATATATCTTGCGTCGTATCGTGCTGGGCATTCCGACGATCTTTGCCGTTGCGATCCTGGTGTTCTTCCTCGTGCGGGCCACTCCGGGCGACATCGCATCCCAGATCCTGGCCGAGTCCCAGGGTGCGAATGACCCGGAATTTGCCCAGAGGATCCGTGAAGACCTTGGTCTGACCGGCTCGGTTTTCACGCAACTCGGCCGCTACCTCGGCGACATCGTGCAGCTCGACTTTGGCGAGTCCTACGGGGGCGCACGCTCCGTGCTTGAGGACATCGGCAATCGCTTCCCTGCCAGCTTCGAGTTCGCGGTGATCACGATCCTCGTTGGGGTGATCGTGGGTATCCCGGTGGGGATCGTCGCCGCGCTGCGGCAGGATACGTGGATCGATTACGTCTTACGCGGCGGAACCGTGCTGATCTTAGCGATTCCGTCCTTCTTCCTTGCCCTCTGGTTAATCATCTTTGGGATTAATCAATTCGGGCTGAATTGGGGGTTCCTTGACTGGACTCCGCAAGCGAAATACTTCGAGATCTGGGATCAACCGCTCAAGAACCTGAAGATGATCGGGATCCCGGCCACGATCCTGGGCATCAACCTGGCCGCCATCTACGCGCGCTACGTGCGCACGACCATGTTGGAGGTCATGCGTCAGGACTACATCCGCACGGCGATGGCCAAAGGGCTGCATGAGCGCGGCGTGATCCTGCGGCACGCACTCAAGAACGCCCTGATCCCCGTCGTGACGGTGGTTGGGCTCACACTGGCTGGCGTCATCACGGGCGTGGTCGTGCTGGAGCTTATCTTCGGCATCCCCGGCCTCGGCCGACTCTTCATTCAAGCGGCGCTGCGGCGCGACTACCCCATCGTGCAGGGCGTCGTGATCCTCGCTTCCGTCATCGTCATCGTCACGAATCTGCTGGTCGATCTCTCCTACGGCGTGCTTGATCCACGCGTGCGGGAGAGCCTGCGATGAGCCAGATTTCCGCTTCCGAAGCCGAACGCGAGGGGCTGTTCTTCGCGCCGCAGCCTCCGCGGGTCGTACGTTGGGCTCGAGGTCTCTGGCATTTCACGCGCACCAAGCGTCTGGGTGCCTTTGGTGCGATCCTCGTGATCACGATGGTCGTCCTCGCAGTATTCGCAGACCTCGTCGCCCCGTTCGCCGTCGACCATCAGGTCCTGACCGAGCGTTTCCAGGGACCCAGCGCCTCGCACATCATGGGAACCGACAATCTGGGCCGAGACATGTTCAGCCGAGTCGTCTTCGGCGCCCGGGAATCCCTCTCGATCGCGCTGGCGGCGGCAGGACTCAACCTGGTCGCCGCTACGGCGCTTGGGACGGTCAGCGCCTACTACGGCAAGTGGTTCGATCTCCTCATCCAACGCTTCGTGGACATGTGGATCTCGATGCCCGGCCTGCTGGTCATCATCCTCTTCGTCTCGGTCTTCGGGCCCAGCAAGCTGCTCATCATCCTGCTGATTGGCCTCGTGGGTTCGGCCGCGACCTCTCGCATCGTGCGCGGCTCGGTTCTCAGCATCAAACAGAATCAGTACGTCGAGTCCGCCCGCGTCGTGGGCGCCAATGATCTTCGCATCATGGTGCGGCATATCCTGCCCAATATCGCGCCGGTGATCGTCGTCTTCTTCACGATCAACGCCGGCGTGTTCATCATCACGGAGGCCTCGCTGGCGTTCCTGGGTTTTGGCACCCCGCCACCCGCCGCGACCTGGGGCCGCATGCTCAATGTCTCACGCACATTCCTCTTTGAGCCATGGCTGGCGTTCTGGCCCGGGCTCTTCCTGACTCTGACGGTGTTCGGCTTCCAGGTCTTCGGCGATGCCTTGCGCGACGTCTTGGACCCGCGACAGCGCGGCGCCGCATAGGGGTCTACCCCTGACGGACCGCTGCACTCAGCGGCACGACCGTGAATCATCGACAGGCCCTTCGCTCCCGTAGCGGAGGGTCTGTCCTTTTCAGCCGTGCGGTACAACGCGGATTGGACCGCGTTCGCGGCAGCAAGGGGAGATCAACCGGCCGGATCCATGACCATCAGATTGAAGCGGTACATGCTAGCGAAGGCGCGCAGCCATTCCTCTTCGAGCTGCGGCCGCTCCACGCCCGGCAGGTCGGAAGCGGCTTGCGTGAGGACCTCGCCGAGCGGTTTGCGTCCGTCGACCCCGTCCACCAGCGCACGGCCGACATCGTTGACCCGCACCTCCATGTAACCATCGGGCAGCGGGACGGCAGCCTTGCCCGTGGAGCGCAGCTCGTCCGAGATCTGGTCGGTGGCGGGGAAGCGTACCCAGGCGGGGACGGCGCTCTCGTCGTCGGGCGGGTGCGGGCTGGGCAGTTCGTGGCCGGCGTGCGCGAGCAGGAGTTGATGCGTGGAGATCCGTCCGTGCAGCAGCTCACCGACTGACTGGCGCTCGCGCTCGTCGAGGGGATCGATGTCGGCATCGGGCAGGTACGTGCGCGGCTGGTAGAGAATCGGGAAGAGCGGGCGCGCGACGCGCATCCCACACGACTCGGCGAGCTCGTACGTCTCGGCCACGGTGTAGGCCCGGTCCTGCGCGTGCAGGAACAGGTCCACCAGCGCTGCATCGCCGCTGTCCTGGAGCTCGCCCTGCCATGACTCGGAACCGATCGTCGCCCAATGCGCCGGATTGAGACGGGGCAACGTGGCCTGGACGATCTTGATGCGATCCGCCGCGCTCAGGTCCCCCGGAGCCAACAGCCGAAACAGCTCCTGCAGCTGGTAGACGGGGACCCGACCCCAGCGGCCGTAGAGCATGACGCCGATCCCACCGTCCGGCTTACAGACCTCGCGCAGCGCATTCAGCCCGGCTTGCGGCGACTCCAGATGGTGCAACACCCCGAAGCTCACGATCCAGTCGAAGGGTCCCAGGCCTTGCTGGGGCAGGTCTTCCAGCGCCCCTTGTTCGAAATCGACGTTGTCCAGGCCGCGCACTTCCGCCCGCGCGCGGGCCACGGCGAGCGACGCCTCCGACAGATCGACGCCGGTCACGCGAGCGCCGCTGCCGCGCAGCTGCTCGGCCATGAAGATGGCCGCGTCGCCGGTGCCGCAGCCAGCGTCTAGCACGCGGAACTGATCATCGAATGCGCGTTGCCCGCTCCAATAAATGTGGTTGACCAGGGCGAGCTCACCGAGCTCGCCGGAGATCAGTCGCGTGCGCTCATCGTCCGGTCGGCGCTGGGGATACGGGAACGCGTCGTACTGATCTTCAACCGATTGCCGCACACCCACTAGTACACATCCAGCGATTGCAAGGCGGCGAGAGGCCGCGACGGCGAGTGGTCCGTCAAGGACCAGGAGCTGCTCATCTCCGGACTCTCACTTCTGCGCGCCCGGCCTGCCGGGCCGGACCGAGTCTAACAACTGCCACGCTTCCCCCCCGCTCGGAACGACGGGTCCGGCCCGAGATCGATGGGTGTGGTGTTCGGAAGCCTCGTCGCCAAGAGGCGAAATTTCGCCTCTGCATCAGCGCGTGCTGGTGTGGAGCAGGTGATAGGATCGCTCGCGAGCGGTCTGCATGTCGATTTCCTTCGTCACGATTCTGCGAATCGTCCTCCGTCGTGTGGATGGCAATCGCCGCCTTGTAGCGGCGATGCTGATCGGCGTGGTGCTGGCCATCGGGCTGATGTCGAGCACCGCGATTTACCGCCAGGCGCTCGACGAGCTGGGCCTCAAGTTCGACCTGCGCCAGGCGGATAAGGCCGAGCTTGACCTGCTCATCTCCACCTCGAACCACCTCGTGGAACCGCGCGCCTACGAGCGCGACCAGCGCATCATCGACGCCCAATTCGACGAGCTTGGGCGCCTTCTCGAGGGGCGGACCCGGACAGCGACCAGCGCCACGTTCTTCTTGACCGAGCCGGGCAAGCCCGTGACGGATGACCCCGCCCGGCCTCGCGCCCGCTTTCAGTTCCTTACCGGCCTAACCTCGCAGATCCGCGTCGACGAAGGAATTTTTCCGCCGTCCGCCGTGGCCGCGCCCGATGCCGCCCCTCCGATCGAAGTCGCGCTCAGCACTGACGCCGCGGCGACCTTCGGGGTCGGCCTCGGCGACGAGTTCGACCTGCACCCCTTCTGGCGAGACGATCGCGAGCCCGTGCGCGCCGTCGTCACAGCGCTGATCAGTCCGATCGACTACACGGATGAATACTGGCGACAGCGGCGAGATCATTTCGAGGTACCCACCTCCAGCTGGGACACCTATGCATTCTTCGTCCCTGAGGCGACATTCTTCGACGCTCTCGCGGTCTACTTGCCTGATATGAACGCGAACCTCGAGACGATCGGGTACACCAGCCTCAGCGCGCTCAACTCCCGTAACGCCGAGACCGCCGCCATCCAGCTGCGCGAGTCCGGCGGCACGATCCGCGGCCAGGTCGAACGGGCCCGGTTCGAGTCGGAGCTGCCCACCGTGCTGGAGACGTTCGGCGTGAAGAAGTTTTTCTCACGTTTACCGTTGCTGGTGCTCACGTTGCAGGTGGTCGGCATCGTCCTCTACTACGTCGTCATGGTCTCGACGCTGGTTGTCGACCGGCAGTCCGGCGAGATCGCACTGCTCAAGAGCCGCGGCGCCGGGCTCTTCCAGATCGTCTCGATCTACCTGCTGGAGGGAGGCGTGTTGGCGGGGATCGGCATGGCCGCCGGCCCGTTCCTCGCGGTTGGCGTGATCGCACTCTTAGGCAAGACGTCCCCATTCGAAGGCTTGAGCGGTGGCGATCTGCTTGACGTACGGCTGACGACTGAAGCGTATCTGTGGGGCCTCGGCGGGGCGTTGCTCTCGATCCTGGCGCTGGTTTGGCCCGCGCTGCGGGCAAGCCGCTACTCCATCGTGCGCTATAAGCAGGCGATCTCCCGCCCGCCCGAACGGAGTGTGATCCAGCGCTACTACCTGGACGTCGTGCTGGTGGGCATCGCGGCGATCCTCTTCCGCCAGCTGCAAGACTCCGGCTCGCTGGTCACGGAGGACCTCTTCGGCGGACTCGATCAGGATCCACTCCTGCTGATCGCCCCCACCATCTTCATCGTCGCCGTGGGCATCATCTTCCTGCGGCTGTTCCCACTCATCCTGGCGGTGGCCTCGATCGTGACCGACCGGTTCGCCGGGATCGCGATCCAACTTGGCCTCTGGCACCTGGTCCGAGCCCCCCTCCGAAACGCCCGGTTGGTGCTGCTGTTGATCCTGGCCACCAGCATCGGCATGTTCTCCGCGACGTTCGGATCGACGCTGGAACGGTCGTTCGAGGACCGCGCTCTCTACGAGGCAGGGGCTCCCTTGCGGATCCGCGACTTGAACCTGAGCGCGGCTGAGGGTCCGAACACCGTGGCAGCGCAGCTCGCGGCACACCCTGCTGTCGAGACGGTTTCGTCCGTCATCCGCAGCGAAGGGACATACATCCGCGGTTCTGCCCGATCGGAACGTGCGGAGATCATCGCGCTCGACCCGGAAAGCTTTGCGCAGACCGCGTTCTTCCGCGATGACTTCGCCAGTGGCGGCTTGGAGACGCTGCTGGCGCCGATCGCCGCAAACGGCATCGATCCGCCCCAGCTCGAGGTTCCCGCCGACGCGCGCCGCATCGGTCTCTGGCTGCGCTTGCCTGAGCACACCCAGGGTCTCGTCGTTTTCGCTCGCGTCCGCGACTCGGCCGGAACCTCTCAGGACGTCTTCTTCTCGGGTCTCGATCCGCGGCAGCCGGCGACCGGCGAATGGACCTTCTTGGTTGCGCCGCTCGACCAAGAAGCCTTTGGCAGCGATGTCGAGACCGGCTTGCGCCAGGCGCCTTCGGCTGGACCCAAGGACGTCGTGTCCCTGTTCGTGCAGACGTTCGGAGCGACCATGTTCAGTGGCGAGCTGTGGTGGGATGACCTGCAGTTCAGCCGCGAGGCCGGGCTACCAATTCCGAACGGCGTGGAGGCATTCGCGGATCGGCGCCCGCTGGAGGAGTTCGAGAACATCGCCCGCTGGGAAGTGGTATCGGGCCGAAGCCTCAACGAGCCAGCCGACGAGTTCAGCCTCTCGCGCGACGATCCCAAGGTTGGCGACGCCGCGGTCCGCTACGCCTGGACGCGAAGGCTGGGCGGATCGCAGACCCGCGGCATCCGCTTGTCGAGTGACTCGGCAGCCTTGGCGGTCCTCGTGAGCGAGTCCTGGTTGGAGCAAGCCGGACTTTTCGTTGGCGACGAGTTCCAGCTTTTCATCCCCGCCGGAGGCTTCCTCCCATCCCGAGTCGAAGGCAGCTTTGATCTCTTTCCCACCTTCGATCCGCGCGCGGACCGCGGCCTGCTCGTGGTCAACATCGATCGCTTCGCGTTCCTCGCCGACCGCAACCCCCGCGGTGGGTTGAGACGCAACATCAACGAAGCGTGGGTCGTGCCACAGCTGGGCGGGCTCGAGCTGCTGCGCGCCGACCTCGAGATGGGGGCCTTCGGCCACACCGAGGTCGTCGACGCCGCCGCCATGCAGGCGGAGCGGGATGCGGACCCGCTGATCGCCGCTGGCTGGGAGGGACTGCTGCTCATCGCCTTCCTCGCCGTGCTGATCTTGAGCGCGTTGGGCTTCCTTGTCTCCTCGTTCCTTACGGCCCAGACGCGATCGCTGGAGTTCGCCGTCCTGCGCACGATGGGCTTCTCCACACGCCAAATTCTCGGCCTGGTCTCGTTCGAACAGATCTTCATCATCGTGGTCGCGATGACCATTGGATCGCTCGTTGGGCTCGGGCTCGGCGTGCAAATGCTGGAGTTCCTCGGCATCACGGAACGCGGGGAGGAGGTCATCCCACCCTTCAGGCAGGTGATCGATTGGCAGGCGATCGGCATCTCCTATGCCATCCTGCTGACGGTGTTCCTCGCAACGATCGGCGTCGTCGTCCTGGCCTACTCGCGGTTGGCCGTTGCTCGCGTGTTGCGCTTGGGTGAGTCGTAGGGGCGGGGAGGCGCCTAGAAGGATGCACATGCCGGATTCGACAGGCACAGCCATGAGCGCGCAAACCATCGTTGGGGACGGCACGGCGGGGTTCTCAGGCGACGGTGGGCGGGGGACGCGGGGCCAACTCGCCAATCCGTTCGATCTTGCGATCGGCCCCGACGGGGCGCTTTATATCTGCGACATGGACAATCATCGGGTCCGGCGTCTGGACCTCCAGACAGACACGTTGTCGACGTTCGCCGGCCGGGGCGAGCCGCGCTACACCGGCGACGCTGGCCCGGCGCGGCAGGCAGCGCTGAACCAGCCCTACGAGTTGCGCTTCGACGAGCGCGGCGGCATGTACATCGTGGAGATGCAAAATCACATCGTGCGCTATATCGATGCCGAGACCGGCGTCATCTCGACGGTCGCCGGCTCGGGGCAGCCGGGCTTCGCCGGCGACGGCGGACCGGCCATCGAGGCGGAGCTGGATCGACCCCACAGCATCGAACTCGACGCCAGCGGCAACCTCTTCATTGCCGACATCTCCAACCATCGAATCCGCCGCGTGGACCTGGCGACGGGCCTGATCGAAACGTTCGCCGGGACCGGTGCGCAGGGACCCACCCCTGACGGCGCCCCACTGGGCGGGACGCCGCTCAACGGGCCGCGCACATTGGCGTTCCGGCCGCCGCACGATCTCTATCTCGCCCTGCGCGAAGGCAACGCCGTCTACCGCATCGACCTGGACTCGGAAACGATTCATCACGTCGCCGGGACCGGTGAGGTGGGGTTCAGCGGCGACGGCGGGCCCGCGACAGCGGCGGCTCTGGCGGGACCGAAGGGGATGGCTCTTGCCCCGGACGGCGCGATCTACCTGGCGGATACCGAGAACCACGCGATCCGCCGGATCGCCACCGACGGCCGGATCGAGACGGTGGTCGGTGACGGCAACGCCCACGACGGCCCCGACGGTGATCCGTTGCAGTGTGGGCTGGCGCGCCCACATGGGGTCTTCGTCGATCGCGACGGGCGCGTCTTCATTGGCGATAGCGAAAATCATCGCGTCCGCCTGCTGGCGACGTGATCTGACTGAGAAGGCACGGTGACGCTTCGCGAGGCTGCTAGCGCTCCGCGCCCTGGATATAGCGCAGGTGGCCGCGGTAATGCCCGCCCAGTAGATCGTCCGAGTGTTTGCGACCGAAGGCGCGCCACTGGTCGGTGATCAGGTTGCACATGAGGTCGCGGTAGACGTCACGGCTCTCGTGCGCCAATGCGCTCGCCTGCTGCTCCAACGAATGCCGGCGGTCGCCGTCGACTCGCGCGTCGTTGCGCCGTTCCATCTTCGTGATCCGCTGCGCCGTATCTTCCGGCTCCCAATCGACGGACTGTCCTTGCATCTCCGCGCGGATCGCCTGCGTCGATGCCTGGTGCATGTGCACGAAGTGCGTGTAGACGTCGCGGCTGGTCCAGTGGGGCGAGTCGGGGTCGTGCAGCGGGCGGCTCGGGTCGGCAGCGTCGAGCACGGCGACCAATTCCGCCCAGGCGCGGTCCCCGGCGGCGAGTTCCACTTCCAGTTCAGGGTCCATCTTCGCCGCTCCCGCGCTGACGCTCTTCGGCGCGAATCCTATCAGTGCGAGTCCCAACCAGCGCCGGCCGATGCCTAGGATGGAGCGCGGAAAGGGCCAACGATGGACGACAGCCACAAGCCAAGGAGAGCGCCAGCATGAGCGACGAAGATGTAGCCGCGACGCAGCGCTTGGAAAAACTGGTGACAGGACTCGACGACGTCGATCTGCGCCTCGACTTGGGCAGCGGCTGGAGCGTGACGACCACTTTAGGGCACCTGGCCTTCTGGGACCGCGAACAAAGCCTGAACCTCGCCGCCTGGCAGCGGGGCACGCCCCCGGTCGGCGGCGACAACTCGGTCAACGAGACGTTGACGCCGATCCTCAGCGCGCTCGAACCGCGTGCGGCGGTCGAGTTGGCGCTGGTGGCGGCGCGCGAGCTTGATCAAGTGTCGGCTGCAATCTCCGACGAGTCGCGGACTGAGATCCTGAGCAGCGCACACGACTACGTGCTGCGTCGAGCGCGCCACCGCGATGAGCACATCGAGCAGATCGAACGCGCGCTGGCGGCACAGAGCTAGCCGTCCAGCGGCAGCGCGCGACTAGACTCGTTGCCGCACGAGAACCACGAGGAGCGGAGCGATGGCAGACACGCTAAAAGACTTGATCGCGTCCGAGCCGGAGCGGCTGGCGACCGGCTTCGGCTTCGTCGAGGGGCCACTCTGGCATCCCGATGGCTACTGGCTCTTCGTCGATATCCCACGCGAGCAGGTCAACCGGCTGCTGCCGGACGGCAGCGTGGAGACGGTTCGCGAGGAGAGTGGCGGCGCGAACGGGCTGACCTTCGATCTCGAACGCCGGCTGATCATGTGCGAAGGCGGCCGAATCTTCTCCGACCCACCGGGCGGGGAGTATCGGCGGCTGACACGACTCGAAGCCGACGGCTCGATCAAGGTCCTGGCGGAGACATTCGAAGGAGGGCGCCTGAACCGGCCCAACGATGTCGTCTGCCACAGTAACGGCAGCCTCTATTTCACCGACCCCAATCTGCGTCTCGAGCCCGAGCAGCGTGAGCAGGCCAGCGCCAACATCATGCGGCTGAGCACGTCGGGCGAGCTCAGCGTGGCCGCCAACGACATGGATTACCCCAACGGACTGGCGTTCTCCGTCGACGAGCGCACGATGTACGCCGCCAACACGCGGCCGGAGCCGTACCTGGCCGCGTACGACGTCGCCGCGGACGGCAGCCTGTCCAACCACCGCGTCTTCGCCTCGATGGCGGGCGAGGGCGACGGCGTGCCGGACGGCCTCAAGGTCGACCTCGAGGGGCGCATCTACTGCACCGGCGTCAACGGTTGCTGGGTCTTCGCTCCAGACGGCGGGCAGCTCGGCATGATCGAGCTACCCGAAATCCCCGCCAACGTCGGCTGGGGCGGCGAAGACTACCGCACGCTCCTGTTCACGGCGCGCACGTCTCTCTACTCCGTGCGGATGAACGTCGCCGGGGTGGTGCCGCCGGGCGCGCGCTAACCTTCTGCGCCAGCCCGACCCCTATCAGGGGTCCATCAAGCCAAGGATCCCTACCAGGGGTCCACAAGCCAAGACCCTACCAGGTGTCCAGGAAGGTGCGCCGGCCGCGACGGATCGGCCCCGGCTCCGGCACCGACTTGAAGCCGTCGGCGATCCAACGTCGCGTCGTGGCTGGGTCGATCACGTCATCGATCTCGAACGTGGAGGCGACGTTGATCCCGCTGCCGCGCTCGTAGGCGGCAGCGACGAGCCGATCGTACTCGGCGGCCCGCTCATCGACATCGTCGATCGCGGCGAGCCGATCCCGGCTGGAGAGCAGAACCCCGGCCTCTAGATTCATGCCGCCGTGCTCGCTGGTCGGCCAAGCCACGGTGAAGATGGGCGCGCGTGCGCTCCCGGTCAGCTGCGCCATCGAGCCAAGCGCGTAGCCCTTGCGCAGAATCACGCTAAAGCGCGGGCTTTCCAGGTTGGCGCCGGTCACGAAGAGCCGGGCGCAATGCCGGATCAGCCCACTCTTCTCCACCTCGGGGCCCACCATCATGCCGGGCGTATCGACCAGCGAGATGATTGGGATGTCCCAGGTGTCGCAGAGCTGCCAGAAGCGCGCCACCTTGTCCGAGCCGGGACTGTCGATCGCACCGCCGAGATACTCGTTGTTGTTCGCCGTCAGTCCGTACGGCTGCCCCTCGATGCGGACGAAGGCCGTCACCATGCCGATACCGAACTCCGGCCGCAACTCCAGCACCGAACCCTTGTCCGCCAGCAACTCGATCACGCGCCGCACATCGAAGCTGCGCAACCGGTTCTCTGGGATCAGATGGCGTAGCTCGCGCTGGTCGTGCGCCTCCCAAGCGTCGATCGGGCCTTGGAAGTAGGCGAGCGTCTTCTTGGCGGTCTCGATCGCTTCACGGTGATCCTTGACCACGATGTCGACGCTTCCGGCCGGCGCGATGTCCGAGATCGGTCCGATCTCCTCGGGCAAGAACAATCCCATGCCGCCGCCCTCGATCGTCGCCGGGCCACCCATCGCGATCAGCGCGTCCTCCGTCGCGATGATGATGTCGGTCAGGCCGAGAATCGCCGCGTTGCCGGCGTAGCACCAGCCGGCGGTGACGCCAATCATCGGTACCTTGCCGCTGAGCTGCGCCATCTTCTCGAAGGTGCGCACGTCGCCGCCAAAGCCGTGACCCTCACCGTGATCGGTCTCGCCGGAGCGGCCACCCGCTCCCTCAGCGTGGAAGATGAGCGGCAGCGAGAGTTCGTCCGCGATCTCGATCATGCGGTCCGTCTTGGCATGGCCGACGAAGCCCTGCGTCCCCGCGAAGACCGTGTCGTCATAGGAGATGAACATCGTCCGAGCGCGCCGCTCGTCGAACAGATCGCCGTTGACCGAGCCAATGCCCGCCACCAATCCGTCGGCCGGAGTCTTGCGGATCAACTCCTCCAGCGGACGCCGACGGCGTTGACCGGCCAGCGCGAGCGGCGCGTACTCGGTCCAGGTGCCCTCGTCGATCAGCTGGCCGATGTTCTCCCGCACCGTAAGTCGGTTCTTGCTGTGGCGTCGCTCGACCGCCTCCGGCCGGTTCTCGTCGAGCGTGAACTCGCGTCGGTCGAGGACCGCCTGCAGGTCGGGGCGGATGTAGTCGAGGTCGATTTCGACCGCCGACTCGACGATCGCGTCGCCGACGTCCATCTTCTCCACGAAGGCCAGAGGGTGGCCGTCGTAGACC
>Ga0310123_10001295_pt1 | contig 20955 bp, 13 predicted proteins | sample CB6_AW_1057_MG_FD_203505 | JGI IMG/M metagenome (GOLD analysis project Ga0310123, IMG submission 203505) | Marine microbial communities from Western Arctic Ocean, Canada - CB6_AW_1057 | ecosystem: Environmental > Aquatic > Marine > Oceanic | place: Canada: Western Arctic Ocean | collected... | reverse complement strand
CCTCGAGCTCCCATCTGGTTGGCGTGCCAGGCGAAGTTCGCCGGAGCACCACCCGGGCGACGCTCGTCGGGGAACACGTCCCAGAGCAACTCGCCCAGGCCGACAATCGTCGGCCTCGAGACTTCGGGGTCAATCGCCGTCGTCACGCGAAAAACACTCCTGTTCGAAACGGATGCGGCTCGATGATGGTGACCCCCCAACCCTTCACCAGATCGCACCAGATCGCACCAGATCGCACCGGATCGCACCGGATCGCACCGTATCGAATAACCCGGCCAGGACTCGAACCTGGAATGGCAGGACCAAAACCTGCTGTGTTACCTATTACACCACCGGGTTGAACTGCCGCGAGAGAATCTCCTGCCCGCGGGGTACGCGAAAAAGAGTCCGGACAGAGGGTCCTTGGGCATGACGTCCCGGGGTCGAAAATCCGGCTAGTCGTTGCGAAGCCTGAGCTCGAGTTCGTCGAGCTTCTTGCGGATTTCGTTGAGCGAGGTGACTCCGAAGTTCTTGCTCGAAAGCAACTCGTCGGGCGTCCGCCGCACCAGCTCGCCCAGTTGAGTGATCCCCAGCCGAGCCATGCACTTGCGGGCCCGGACCGAGAGATTGAGGTCGGCGACGGGCTTCTCGATCATCGCCCGCTCCTCGGGCGACAGGTCCGTCGGAGTCAACACCGGCTCCAACTCCTGCTCCCTGTTGATGTTCTCCCCGATCGACAACCCGTGCATCGTCAGCAATTCGCGGATCTCAACCAGCGACGTCTCGCCAAAGTTCTTCCCCGAAAGCAACTCCATCTCGGTCACGCGGGTCAGGTCGCCCAACGACTTGACTCCGATCCCGTCGAGACAGTTGCGGCTGCGGACAGTCAGCTCGAAGTCCGTCACCGGACGACTCAGCAACTGCTGCATCCGGGTCTCTTCCTTCGCCAGATCCTCGTCGTAGTACATGTCCGCGGTCGCCTCGATGTCCTTGAGGTACAACCGGGCACGGGAATGGTTGGGGTCGGTGGCCAGCACGCGGCGGAAACAGAACTCGGCCGCCGAGTAGTTCTCGCTGTCCTCGTACAGCAGCCCGAGATTCAACAGGGCGCCGAGGAACTGGGGGGGGCGTGAGAGCGACTGTTCATAAAGCCTGATGGCCTCCTCGTCGTTGCCGTGGCGAGCGTTTTCCAGGGCGAGATGGAACAGCGCACGACTGTGGTGCGGGTCCATGTCAATCGCACGCTCGAACGACTCGACCGCAGCAGCCGTGTTGCACTGGTCGGCCAGGATGCAGCCCATCTGGTACGAGTACTCGGCTCGCGCCGTGGACCCCTTGGGAGCCGCCTTCATCTCGGCCTCGGCGTCGGCCAAACGACCGTCGGAACGGATCGTGCCCACCCGTCGCAAGGCACACTCGACCTCGTCGTATCCCGCCGCAGCCGCCTGCTGAAACCTCGATCCAGCAGCCTCGTTCTCGCCCAATGAAACCAACGCACACGCGTCGTGGAAGACTCCCACACCATCACCGGTCAAATCGCCCAGCAGCGCGTGGGCGTCGGCGTGACGGCCCAGCAGATGAAGGCCGATGCCTGCACGGATCGACAACTGGCCGCCGCCGCCCTCAGACTCCTCGACCAACGAATTAACTTCCTGGCGGACCTCGGTGATCTGCGGACCCGCAACCGCCGCGCACAGCGTTTTGACCTCGTCTGTACCAAACGAAGGACTGGTGCGCAACAAACCACGAATATCAATCGGTTCAGCCAATTTCACAGTCGAGACTCCTACGTCGAGTCGCCGGGAGGGGCCGGATGGGGGCAGGGACTGGCAGAGGGGGCCGGGGCGAGTATTCCGCCGCAGCGCGGTGCCGCCGGCCGCATCGTGCCAGTATAATGACCGCCCGCTGGCTTGCAACACGCCTCGCACCCCCAGTGACCGACCCGCACATGACCCCATGTACCAACCCGAGCCGTTTCCCAGGCACCGGAACTGACGCACGCCGGATTCTCGGGCTCGGTCTGACACTGCTCGCCGCAGGGCTGATCGCGGCCGAGACGGCCAAAAGCTCGGATCACAGCGACAAGCAAGCCAGCCGAGAGACCATAAAACAGGAGCCGCAGGACTCCTGGTGGGCCTTTCAACCTCTGGTGAGACCAACCGTACCCACAATTCCCGGTCCCGCCGCCGCAGATGTCGCATCGCCCATCGATGCCTTCCTGCTCGAAGCACTCCAACGCCACCAGCAACGCTTCGCACCGATCGCCAGCACCACAACCCGACTCAGACGGGCCACCTTCGATCTGCTCGGGCTACCACCGCAGCCACCGCAGCCCACCACCTCCCACGACGTTCCACCCCAAGAGTGGTCACGCAGCGTCGAGGCCCTGCTGGGCAGCCCGCATTACGGCGAGGCCCAGGCCCGAGACTGGCTCGACCTGGTCCGCTACTCCGAAACCGACGGCTTCAAGACCGACGCACTCAGGCCCCAGGCCTACCGGTACCGCGACTACGTCATCCGGGCCTTCAACCAGGATCGAGCCTACTCGAGATTCGTGCAGGAACAGCTGGCCGGTGATGAGCTGTTCCCCGAGGACCCCCAGGCGATCATTGCGACGGGGTTCAACCGAATGTGGCCCGACGAAAGCAATGCCTCCAACATCCTGCTCGCCCGGCAGGACGCCCTCAACGACCTCACCGCCAACGTCGGCAACGTCTTCCTGGGACTCTCGATGGGCTGTGCCCAGTGTCACGACCACAAGTTCGACCCGATCCTCCAGGCTGACTTCTACCGCCTGCAGGCCTACTTCGCCGGCATCGTGCTGGCCGACATCGTCCCGCTGGGCACACCCGAACAGCTCGAGGCCTACCAGCGGGCGATGAACGGCTGGTTGTCCCGGACCCGGCCTCTGAGAAGTGAGTTGACGGCGATCGAGCACACCGGGCTGGCCAAGGCGTTTGCCCTCAAACGTCGCAAGTTCCCCCGGGTGGTGCTCGATGCCGTCGACACCCCCAGCGAAGAACGATCGGCCCGACAGCACCAGCTGGCGTTTTGGACCGAGAGACAATTGCCGGTCGACGAAAAGAAGCTCGCCGCGGCACTCAGCGAAACCGACCGCAAGCGGCGGGGCACCTTGAAAAAGCAACTCGCCGAACTGCACCGCCAGAAGCCTCAACCACCAAGCCAGCTCCAGGCCATGGCCACTCTCGAAGTCGCCTCGGGGCCGGCCTCGACCTTCGTGCTGGGTGGAGGCAATTACGAGGTTCCGCTCGAGGAAGTCTCACCCGGACCCCCCTCGGTTCTGGAACACTCCACCATCACCCCCGCCGACGTCCCCACCCGGCGTCCCGGCAGTTCCGGACGCCGAGCCTCGTTGGCTCGCTGGCTGACCGCCGACGATCACCCGCTGACCGCCCGCGTGATGGTCAACCGCATCTGGCAGGGACACTTCGGCGAAGGACTGATCGCCAACGCCAACGACCTGGGACGACAGACCGCCACGCCACGGCACCCCGGACTGCTCGACTGGCTCGCCGTGGAATTCGTCGAGAGTGGCTGGAGCATCAAGCACATGCACCGGCTGATCATGAATTCCAACGTCTACCAGCAGTCCGGCCGCGAAACGGCCGGCGCCGATGACCCCCGCCCCTACTCCTACTTCCCCCGCCGCCGTCTCTCGGCCGAACGCATCCGTGACGCGATGCTCACCGCCGCCGGCCGCATCGACAGCCGGCTCTATGGACCACCGATCCGACCCAATCTGCCGCCGGGTTTCGGGACCCGGTACACCTGGAAGGCCAGCAAATCGTCTGCCGCACGTTCACGCCGCAGCATCTACATCCACGCCAAGCGGAACCTGCCCTACCCTCTGTTGCGAGTCTTCGACCAGCCGGACATGCACGAGAGCTGTGCCCTGAGGTCTCAGACGACCGTCGCACCCCAGGCCCTGGTCCTGCTCAACAGCCCGCTCGTACTCGACCTCGCAGCCGATGTGCTCAAGCGAATCCAGGACTCCACCGACTCAAAGGATCTCCCGGCCCGAGTTCGAGCGTCCTTCAGGATGGTGCTCGGCCGTGATCCTGATGGCGACGAGCTGGACCAGGGACTCGAGTTCCTCGCCGACCAGGCCTCACGCTCGGACGCAAACGACCAGGCCAGGCGCTACAACGACGCGCTGCTGGACCTCTGCCACGTGCTGATCAACACCAACGAATTCCTCTACGTCGACTGACCCCGATGCCCGCACGACTCACCACACCGACCCCGTCCCGGCTGGCTCATCACGAGTCCGCTGCCAGCCGCCGTGACTTCCTGCTCAAATCCGGAGCCGGTTTCGGCGGCCTGGCACTCACGGCCATGATGGCCTCCGAAACCCCCGCGGCCGAATCGATGAGGGCTCGCAGCGGACACAACCGCACGCCGGCCCGCAGCGTGATCTTCCTGTTCATGGACGGCGGACCCAGCCACATCGATACGTTTGACCCCAAGCCCGAGGTCAACCGCTTGGCGGGCCAGTCGCTGCCCGAGTCGATCGAGCGGGTGATTACTCCGATGGGGGTCTCGGAAAACCCCCTGCTGCCGACTCGCCGCACGTGGCGACAGTACGGAGACAGCGGGCTGCCGGTTTCCGACTGGTACCCCCACGTCGCCCAACATGCCGATGAACTCTGTGTGATCCGAAGTTGCCAGGCCGATGGGCTGAACCACGTCGGCAGCGTCTGCCAGATGAACACCGGCAGCATCCTGGCCGGCCGGCCCAGCCTCGGAGCCTGGGTCGCCTACGGGCTGGGATCCTCCAGCCAGAACCTGCCCGGCTTCGTCGTGCTGCTCGATAACGACCGTGAACCACCCGGCGGCACCCGCGTGTGGGGGACCGGGTTCATGCCCGCCACCTACCAGGGCACACGCTTCCGCCAGTCCGGCTCGCCGATCCTGCACCTGGCCGTGCCCGGGTCGGTTAATGATCGCCGCCAGCGTGGCAAGCTCGACTTCCTCACCAGGCTCAACCGAAAACACCTCGCACAACGACGGGCCGACGATGAACTCGAGGCCCGCATCGCCGCCTACGAACTCGCCTTCCGCATGCAGTCGCACGCACCCGAAGCCGTCGACCTCGCACAGGAAACCGCCGCCACCGGCTCACTCTACGGACTCGACAACAAGACCACCGAGCCCCTGGGACGCAACTGCCTGCTGGCCCGCAGGCTGGTCGAACGAGGCGTCCGCTTCATCCAGCTCTACTCCGGATCAGGCAGCAAGTGGGACGCTCACTCCAAGATCGAACAGAATCACACCGCCCGCTGCCGCGAATCCGATGTGCCGATTGCCGGACTGCTGACAGACCTCAAGCAGCGAGGACTACTCGATGAGACGCTGGTCATCTGGGGAGGCGAGTTCGGGCGGACTCCCATGTCCGAAAAAGGCGACGGGCGAGACCACAACCCCTACGGCTTCACGATGTGGATGGCCGGGGGAGGCGTGCGGGGCGGACAGGTCATCGGGGCCACCGACGACTTCGGCATGCACGCCGTCGAGGCACCCGCACACGTGCACGACCTGCACGCCACCTTCCTGCACGCCATCGGACTCGATCACCAGAAACTCGTCTACCACCTCCAGGGACGACCCGAACGTGCCACGCTCAACGAAGGAAGCGTGATCGACGGTGTCATGAAGTAGACGGGGCGAAGCTGACCCCGGCGGCCCGATCAATGACGCAGCAGGAACTCGTTCGAGTTGATCAACGCGTGCTGGATGTCTCGCAGCCCCTCGGCCCGGTCGGGCAAACTCGCCACGTGACCGGCCGCCAGCTTCCGCTCGGTGTCCGTCGGACGACGTGACAGGGTCGCCAGGTACAACGTCTCAATGATCTCCGGCGTCGGCACGTTCGCCACCAGCATCCGGCCCAGACGACTCGAGGCCGCGTCAAACCGGTCCAGGATCCCGGCGTTGTTCATCAGGTGCACGACCTGGTTGAGCGTCGGGTCCGTCTCGCGGGCACAGTCGCAGCGGACATCGCGGACCGGCTTGGTGAACGCCTTCAGGAAATTGTGGTCCACCGCGCCCTCGGCCAACTGAGTCGCCCGCGTCCCCAGCGGATAGCCCCGGAACTTCTCGGGGACCCCGGTGGCCTGAGAAATCGCGTCGAGAATCTGCTCGGCCGAGAGCATCTTGACGACCGCCGAGGTGACGTAGCGGGCCGGTTCGGCCGAGTGCTCAGACTGCACCATCGGGCGGCCGCCCAGGCGGTAGGCCTGCGACGTCGCGATCGAACGAATCACCGGCTTGAAACGATAGTCGGCGGCGACGAATTGACGAGCCAACTCGTCGAGCAGCTCGACGTTCGACGGCGGGTTGCTGTCCCGGAAGTCGTCGACCGGCTCGACAATGCCCAGGCCGAATATGTGAGCCCAGATGCGGTTGATCGTCGAACGAGCAAACCAGCGGTTCTGACCTCGCACCAGCCAGTCGGCCAGCTGGGGCCGAACGTCCTGGCCAATCGAGACGTCGGTGGCCACTTTGCCAAAGGCCGTCGGCTTCATCACCTCGCCCGTCTCCAGGTGCTTCACCTCACCGCTGCGACCGACGAAGACGATTTCCCGGTCGAGACCGAAGACGCGGCCCTTGAGTTTCACTCGAGCAAAGTAGGCGGCCAGGCCGTAGTAGTCGTTCTGGGTAATCGCCTCGTAGGGATGATTGTGGCACTTGGCACACTGGATGCGGACTCCCAGGAAGAGTTGCGCAGTGCTCTCGGCTGCGTCCTCGGGGGTGCGAGCGATCCGGAAGAAACTGGCCGGAGGATTCTCGAGCGTATTGCCGCGGCTGGTCAGGATCCGGCGGGCCAATTCTCCGAAGGATCGGTCCTCGGCAAAGTGACGCACCAGGTAGCGGTGCAGCTTGTGCACGCCCCGTTCGCTGATCGACTCGCGGTTGCCCCGCATCACGTCCAACCACTTCATCGCCCAGAACTCGGCGAACTCGCGCCGCTGCAACAGCCCATCGACCAGGGCCAGGTGCTTGTCGGGGTCCTTGGAATCCAGGAACGCGCGGGCCGCCTCGGGCGACGGCAACGTGCCCAGCAGATCGAGATGGACTCGTCGCAGGTACGTGCCTTCGGAGGCTGGACTGGACGCCTTCAGTTGCAGCTGGCGGTGCTTGGCAAACACCAGCCGATCGATCGCGTTCTCCTCGGCTCGCCGCTGGGCCACGAAATCCGGGTCGGCCCGCACGTAGGCCAGCCGCACGCTGACCATCTGCTTGAGATACCTCACCAGGATCGCCACCTCGGCCGTCCCCTGAAACTCGACCAATCCGTTATCGCTGACCGAAGACGAGTCGATGTCGCTGGTGGTGAACACCGCCAGGTGGGTCACGTCGCGGATCGCACCGTCGGCAAAATGGGCCCGGGCGACCAGTTGCAGCTGAGGGCTGCTGGTGTGCAGAGTCTGCTGCCCGGGCAGGATCTCCAGCTTCAGCACCTTCTCGGCCGGCTCTTTGATCAGCGTGCCCTCGTAGATCCATTGCCTGAGCAGCCCGTAGGCGAGCTCGGTGCCGCGGAAGCGACGGCCACCGACGTGAGGCACACGGTTGGCGGCCTTGGCCAGGATCAGGCTGGCGTCGGGATTCTGAGGACTCGTCCTGCGACCAAAAATCTCGCGGGTCAGAGTCACCCGGTCCAACTCGGGCTTGTAACCACGCAGGCTCAGCCGGAACCCGTTCTTGCCCTGCGGCGATCCGTGGCAGGCTCCCTGGTTGCAACCGCCTCGCGACAGCGCCGCAATCACCTCGGTGTGAAAATCCACCGGCCGGGGCGCCTCGAAGTCCTTGACCTCAACGGTGACCGACTGCGACACACGACCCACGGCCACCTTCACGCTCGTGCGTCCCGCACCAACGGGCTTCAGGCGACCATCGGCACTCACCAGCACCACCCCGGGGTCCTCGACGGTGTACTGGGCCACTCGCGACAGATCCGCAACTCGACCTGCGTCGTGGCGACCCAGCACCGACAACCGGGCCACGTCCCGCCGACCGACCAGTTGGACTTCCGCCGGCCGCACCTCGATTGAACGCGGCACCGCCGGCTTCGAGTCGGGCTGTGCGGCCAGCACGCCAGGTGCCCAGCCAGCCACCACGAGCATCAGCCCGCATCCGAATCGGCAGAGCCGTCTCACAGTCGTCTTGGAATTTGACATCCACATTCTGCTGTCCGTCTGGTGTGCCATGTCCTGTTTCATCACTTCGCCGCGGTCACTTCGACTTCCAACGAATCACCACCTGCCGATTCCTGGAACCTCTCGACTCGACCGATCCCCGAAAGCGACACCTTGTAGGTACCCGGCTTCAGCCCGGCGGCCGCCTTGATCTCGATTTCAACCTCCCGGGCGCCCTCGGGCACCACGACCGATCCGGGCAGTTCGAGCCCCTTGACCTGTCCGATCGACAGCATCACCGGGCCATCGAAGGGAGCCAGCCGGTTGGGTCGCACCGCCACTCGCACCGTCCCGCCGGCGGTCACGCTGACCTTCTTCTGCGCCGGACCCGGTCGGAAGGCCACCACGATCTCCAGGTCAAACGTCCGAGTCAGTGACAGCTCGCGGCCCTTGTAGATCGCCGTGCCGGTCAGGATCACCCGCTGGCGATGCAGCTTCGTGTTGACGTAGGACTCGAGCGTCCCGGTCATCGTTGCGTTTTCGGCGGTTGCCTGGCCCATGTGCAGTCGTACACGAGGTTTGCGGAGCTGGTTCTGGTCGAGTTCCGAGCCGCGGGCCACGAACTGGATCGGACCCTCGAAGCCTGCAATCCGAGTCGTCTTCACTTGGATCTCGGCCGTCTGATACCGCGGCAGAGTGACCAGCGGGCTGGCCAGATCGAAATCAAACGGCGAGGTGGGCAACACCACCACGGCGATCCGTTCGCTGAGTGTCGGAGGCAGTCGCCGCTGGTCCTCGCGGAGTTCAAACGGCTCGCCATGCGGACCTCGACCGGTCGGACGGCGGTCGATCAACGGCCGCGTGGCCGCCAGGGTGGTGATCTTCGAGTCCGCCTTCGAAACCGCTTCGACCTGGATCGTGTAGACACCCGGCTCGGTCGACGCGTCGCACATCAGGTAGTTGTCGATCTCGCGAGTCCCCTGCTTCACCTCGTTGATCTTCATCGAGATCCCCTTGGGTGCACCCAGCAGCCGGAACTGCACGTCGCCAGCCAAGGCGACCTGGTTGAGCGAGAGCGGCAGAGGCTGTCGGGTGCCCTGGGGCAGAGCGACGCGGGTGATGCCCGAGGAGAGTGCCAGGGAGGGGGTGCGGGGTGCGAAGCGGATCGCGTAGGCGAACTCGGGACCACCCCAGTTGACCAGTTCCCGCACGACCAGAGTGTACTCGCCGTCGGCCGGAGGGCTGATGTTCATGCGGGCCTCATCGAGACCCGAATCGTCGGCACGGCTGATCTCCTTGCCCTGGGCATCGAGCAGGATCAGCTCGATGTCCGCCGGTGACCCGATCGTGTGAGTCTCGACCTGGACCTGGTACAGCTGACCCTTCTTCAGCGAGACCCGGAAGTGGTCCACGTCGCCCGGCTTGCCGATCACTCCGTGCAGTGCCGCGGGAATCTTCGCCACGCTGGCCTTGCCCGCCACGTCGTTGGGCTCGGATTCGATCACCGCCGCCAGCGTGCTGATCCGCAGGGGGAGCCACGCCGAGAGTTGATCGCCGGGCCGCTTCAGCGCAAACAGCATCCGACCATCGATCACATCCGCGGGTGTCACCCGCCCGACCTCGGGCTGAGCCAGCACGCCCAACTGAGGAAAACTCAGCAGCGTGGCCTGCCCCGTGGGCACCGTGGCCGGTACCGCCACACGCGCCTCGGGAAATCGACCCATCCTCAGCACATAGCCCCAGTGGTCGGAACCGCGGAACCGAGAATCACGCACCTCGACGGTATACCGACCGCCGCGGGCGAACTTGTGAGCGAATCGAAGATCGAAGAACAGGCCGACGTCATTGTCCTTCTGCACAATCACCTCGCCCGCCGCGTCACGGATCGTGACCAGCGGATCCAGCCCCTTGCCCAGCCGGCTGCCGATGACCTCGAACGTCACCTCCTGACCCACCGACGCGTCAAACGCGAACAGGTCGACATCCTCATCCAGGATCGAGCCGGCGATCGCCACGGGCAACTCGACCACCTGGGGTGCTGCGACCGGCGCGACACCCTCGGGCACCGCCATCTCCTCCTCGGGAACCGTCGCGATTTCATCGATCAGGAAAATGTGAGCATTCGAAAGGCCGCTCTCGGTGGCCAACCTCAGGCCATGGAAACCCAGCGGAACTTCGGCCGCGACCGTGATGTCGAAAACCGCTCGCTCCGAAGTGCTCTGGCCCACGCGAGTCGCCTTCACGCGACCCCCGGGTACCGAAATCCAAAGTGCCGTGGCCAACTCCAAGCGGCTGCCATGCAGGATCACCCGCGTCTGTTCGCCGCGGGTCACCGCCGGAGGCTCCACACGCTGTACGAATGCCTGGGCCAAACAGGGTGATGGCTGAGCCCCGAGCAGGCCGACGATGAGACTGAAGGCCCAGGAGGCGAGAGGACGAGGAATCCGGCTCAACATGTCGGTTGGTCCCGATCAAAAAAACGGCTGAAGTGGCAGGTCCGGACCTCGTGGCCCGGAAGGCCATTCTCGAGGACGCATCGGCGTTTGTCAATTTGTGTTGAGGGCCTAGCGGCATTTCAGTATCCTGCCTGAAGGAGAGTTTCACCTGTTGAGGCGCTTCTGGCGCGGTCCTCATTGACCTCGTTTCTCCGTTGCTGCCAAACTTCAGATTTCCATCAAGACGACAGGGTCGCCGTCTGACCTCGAGGTGATGTGATGCTTTCGATCAATGGACTGGCTCCACGGTTGTGCGACGGGACGACACGTCGCGAGGCTTTGAAGATCGGCGGCCTGGGCATGACCGGGCTCTCGCTTCCCTCGCTGATCGACCTCGACACCGCCAACGCCAACCCGACCTCCGACAGCGGCTCCAGCCATGCGGCCAGTTTCGGCAAGGCCAAGAACTGCATCGTGCTGTTCCTCTCGGGTGGTCCGTCGCACCACGACACCTTCGATCCGAAGCCGGACGAACCGGTCGAGGTGCGAGGCGAATTCGACCAGATCCAGACTTCGGTACCGGGCCTGGTGATCGGCGAGCACCTGCCACGTACGGCGAAGTGGATGGACCGGGTCGCCCTGATCCGCTCGATGACTCACGAATCCTCGGGTCATGCCGGTGGCGGCTACTACATGTTCACCGGGTACAAGTACCCGCGGGGCGAGGGTTCAGCCAACTTCATGGGCCGCGACGAAGCGCCTCACTTCGGCTCGGTGCTCTCCAAGGTCTCACCGGGCCCGGGACCCATGGTCCCCTTCTGCATCGTCCCGCGACGACTCGACGCCGGCAGCGGCCGCCGAGCCGGGCAGTGGGGCGGCAGCCTGGGCGGGAAGTACGACCCGCTGCAGACCGGTGGCAACCCCAACGACGAACACTTCAAGCTCAAGCACCTCCCCCTGATCGCCAACCGGCCCGCGGCGGTGATCCAGAGACGCAAGAAGCTGGTCGACCAGTTCAACAGCCAGTTGGCGTTCCTCAACGAAAACCCCCTGGCCCGCTCGATCAGCCAAAACCAGCAGAAGGCGCTGGACGTGATCACCTCCGACGCCGTCCGCCGTGCCGTCGATCTCTCGACTGCCGGCAAGGACCTGAGGAACCGCTACGGCCGAAACCTCTTTGGCCAATCAGTCCTGCTGGGCAAACGACTTCTGGAGGCGGGGACCCGGCTGGTGCAGGTCAGCTGGCTGAGGACCCAGGGGCAAATGGGCTACGCCTGGGACAGCCACTGGAACAACTTCCAGGCACTCCGCGAAGACCTGATTCCTCCGTTTGACCTCGCTTTCACCAGCTTGATGAGCGACCTGGAACGTGAGGGTCGCTTGGATGACACGCTGGTGGTGGTGGCCGGAGAATTCGGCCGCACGCCCAAGGTCACGCTCAAGACCGCCGGACGCGAGCACTGGTCCAACGTGTTCAGCGTGGTGCTGGCCGGTGCCGGCATCCGTGGCGGACAGGTCTACGGAGCCTCGGACAAGATCGGCGGCTTCCCCGGCGATCGGCCGGTGTCCCCCGGTGACCTGACCGCGACGATTTATCACTGCCTGGGCATCGACCCGCGGACCGAGGTGCTCGACCAGAGCGATCGTCCGTTCCACATCAGCAGCGGCAACCCGATCGCCGACATCATCGGCTGATCCCCTCCGTGCCCGTCCTGCTGCTGGCCACTCTCGACACCAAGGGAACCGAGTCGGCCTTTCTGCGCGATCGGCTTGTGGAGCTGGGTGTCGACGTGGTTGTCGTGGACACCGGGTGCCTGGGCGAACCGGCGATCACCCCCGACGTCACTCGCGAAGAGTTCTACTCGTTGGGACCGGTCCCGCTGTCCCGATTGCAGGCGGCGGGTGACCGCGGCCAGGCCATCACCGCGGCGGCCGAATCGGCCCGGGCCCTGGCCGCCTCGAAAATGCAGAGCGGGACGCTGCAGGGAGTCATCGGGCTGGGCGGATCGGCCGGAACGACGATCGCCACCGCCGCGATGCGTGCGTTGCCATTGGGAGTCCCCAAGCTGATGGTCAGCACCCTGGCCAGCGGCCCGGTCAGGCCCTGGGTCGGCGACACCGACATGTTGATGCTCAACTCGGTCGTCGACATCCTCGGCCTCAACCGCATCTCCCGCAGCGTACTCGACTCGGCCGCCCGCGCCCTGGCCGGACTGGTCAACCTCGATGCCGCACCCGCCTCCGACACCAAACGCCGCCTGGTCGCCGCGACGATGTTCGGAGTGACCACGCCGGCGGTCGAGCGGGCACGTGAGCGGCTGGAGGAAGCGGGTTTCGAGGTGCTGGTGTTTCACGCGACGGGAAACGGAGGACAGGCGATGGAGTCGTTGATCTCCGAGGGACTGATCTCGGGGGTCCTCGACATCACGACGACCGAGCTGGCCGACGAGCTGGTCGGCGGCATCCTCTCGGCCGGACCCGATCGGCTGACCGCCGCTGCGAAGGCCGGAGTGCCCCAGGTGATCAGCGTCGGAGCGACCGACATGGTCAACTTCGGGCCCCGCTGTGACGTGCCCGACCGATTCGACGATCGGCTGTTCTACGAGCACAACCCGACGGTGACCTTGATGAGAACGACGCTCGAGGAGAACCGGGGCCTGGGCGAGCAGATTGGTAGCCGGGCCGCGGCCGCCGTCGGCCCCACCACGGTGATGCTGCCACTCGAAGGAGTCTCGGCCATCGACCGCGACGGACAACCCTTCGACGACCCCGCCGCCCGTGAGGCTCTGTTTGCAGCGATCCGAGACCATCACGCCCCGGCAGAGCTCATCGAGTTGCCTCACCACATCAACGACCCCGAATTCGCCGACGCAGCTGCGATGCGGTTGATCGAGTTGATCAATTCACAAAGCGAGGCGAGGTTGGCAGGCTGTTGAATCACACCAAGTGCCGGGGTCTGACCCCAGGCTCCGAAGCGATGAGATTACGAGAATTCGGGAAGCGGTTTCAGGCAACAGTCCGCAGGTCGTTCGACGGACAACGGCCTCGAATCTAGAATGTCAGAGCAGGACCGCTGTTGGCCTGTCAGACCTCTTTGCGATCGCCCCCAACGCCGCGACTCTCCCCTCAACTCACGGACCCCACTGATATGGCCGCGTTCGCTCGACAGGAGATCCTCGATTCTCTGCGTGCCAGGGTCGAGGCCGGGGAGGTGATTCTCGGAGGCGGGGCCGGCACCGGGCTCAGCGCCAAGCTCGAAGAGGCCGGTGGGATCGACCTGATCGTCATCTACAACTCCGGTCGCTTCCGCATGGCCGGCCGAGGCTCACTGGCGGGACTGATGCCCTACGGCGATGCCAACGCGATCGTGATGGAGATGGCCGGCGAGGTGCTGCCGGCGGCTCAGAACACCCCCGTCCTGGCCGGAGTCTGCGGCACCGACCCCTTTCGCCTGATGCCCGTCTTCCTGCAACAGGTCCAGGCCGCCGGGTTCTCGGGCGTCCAGAACTTCCCCACCGTCGGGCTCTTCGATGGCACCATCCGCAGCGGGCTCGAGGAGACGGGCATGGGCTACGGGCTGGAAGTCGACATGATCGGGCTGGCCCACGAGATGGACCTGCTGACCACGCCCTACTGCTTCAACCCCGACGAGGCGACCGCGATGGCCCTGGCCGGGGCCGACATCCTGATCCCTCATATGGGACTGACCACCAAGGGCCTGATCGGTGCCAGCACCGCCTTGTCGCTGGAACAGGCCGCCGAGCGGGTGCAGGAGATGGCCGACGCCGCCCGCGCCGCCAACCCCGAGATCCTGGTCCTGTGCCACGGCGGACCGATCGCCGATCCCGACGACGCACAGTTCATCCTCGACCACACCGAGGGCATCGTCGGCTTCTACGGCGCCAGCAGCATGGAACGACTGCCCGTGGAACCGGCCATCACACAGCGGATCCGGGAATTCCGAGAGCTGAAGCCCTGAGCCTTGGCCCGGTTTGCAATCACCGGCCACCACCCTCACACTCAACCCGTGTCGACACCCCACCCCGAGGCTCGCCCATGTCACGCTCGCGAGGGTCCGTCGCACTCAGGGCCCTGTTGATCCTCATCGCCTGGAGCGCTTCGATGCCCGAGGACTTCTCATCGCTGGACCCGGCCGAAACCGCCGAGGCCGGACAGTACGACCGGCCGGCCCGCAACCCGCGGCAAAGCCGCTCCGTCGTCATCGCCAAACACGGCATCGTCGCCACCAGCCACCCCCTGGCCGCCCAGGCCGGACTCGACATCCTCAAGAAAGGCGGCAACGCCGCCGACGCGGCAATCACCGCCAACGCCATGCTCGGACTCGTCGAACCGATGAGCTGCGGGATCGGTGGCGATGTGTTTGTCATCTACTGGGACAACAAGACCAAGACCCTCCATGGACTCAACGGCAGCGGACGCAGCCCCTACTCGATCTCACGCAAGATCTTCCAGGACAAGGGACTCGATGAGATCCCCATCAACGGGCCGCTCGCCTGGAGCGTCCCGGGCTGCGTCGACGGATGGGACATGCTCCGCAAGAGGTTCGGGACACTGGGATTCCAGGACCTGCTCGAGGATCCGATCCGGACCGCCGAAGAAGGGTTCCCCGTCAGCGAGGTCATCGGACGCAGCTGGGCAGCAGGCCAGGCGGCACTCGCAAAATGGCCCGACTCGGCACGCACCTACCTCCCCGGTGGCAAGCCTCCGAAGATCGGACAGGTCTTCACCAACCCCGACCTGGCCTGGAGCTACAGGCAGATCGCCGAACACGGCCGCGAGGCGTTCTACTCGGGAGAAATCGCCAGGCGGATCGTCGACTTCAGCCAGGCCAACGGAGGCTTCTTCTCGATCAAGGACTTCAACGACCACCAGGGTGACTGGATCGAACCGGTCTCGACCAACTACCGAGGCTACGAGATCTGGGAACTGCCGCCCAACGGCCAGGGCATCGCCGCCCTGCAAATGCTCAACGTGCTCGAACACCACGACATCAAGTCACTGGGACACAATTCCAGCGAGCACATTCACCTGTTCGTCGAGGCCAAGAAGCTGGCCTTTGCCGACCGGGCCCGCTTCTACGCCGACCCCGACTTCGGCAAGCTGCCCACCGCCGAATTGATCTCCAAGGACTACGGCAAGCAGCAGAACGCCCGGGTCGACCTGAAGCGAGCCGCGACCGATGTCCGCTCGGGTGACCCCAAACTCGAACACGGCGATACCGTGTACCTGACAGTCGTCGACAAGGACCGCAACTGCTGCAGCTTCATCCAAAGCAACTACCACGGATTCGGGTCGAAGGTCGTCCCGGGCCAGACCGGGTTCTGCCTGCAGAATCGAGGCCAGCTGTTCGCACTCGACGACAAACACCTCAACCGACTCGAACCTCACAAGCGACCCTTCCACACGATCATCCCCGCCTTTGTGACCCGGGACGGAAAGCCGTGGCTGTGCTTCGGACTGATGGGCGGCGACATGCAACCGCAGGGACACGTGCAGGTGCTGATGAACATCATCGACTTCGGGATGAACGTGCAGGAGGCCGGCGACGCGGCCCGCATCCGACACATCGGCTCGGCCACGCCCACCGGTCAGCCCGCCGACGGCAAGGGAGGCTTTGTCGCTCTGGAAACAGCCGTCACCGCCGACGCCATCTTGGGATTGAAGCAACTCGGACACCGCATCGTCCGGGCACCGGGGTCGTTCGGAGGCTACCAGGCCATCCGGATCGACCACGAGAACGGCGTACTGCACGGAGCCACCGAGCCCCGCAAGGACGGAACGGCAGCCGGGTACTGAAGCCAGGGGGTCAGACCCCCAATTGACGCACCCTCCCGATTGGCGACAATAAACAGCCACACACCCTCCACCAAACCCCACCCGCATGCCCCGGCTCTTTCCGCTCCTGGCCGCGCTCGCTCTACTGCCGGCTCTGCTTTCGGCCGACGCGTACCGCCTGTCGAAAGACGTCTCCGGGGCCGTCTGCGATCGCAGCCCGATCTCCCTGGACCTCTCGCCCGACAAGACCCTCGTCGCCACCGCCAACCACACCTCCGGCACCGTCTCGCTGGTCCAGCTCACCACCGGCAAGGTGCTCTACGAAATCGCCGTTGGCCGACGTCCGGTCGACATTGCCTGGTGGAACGCGTCGACGGTGCTGGTGAGCCTGCTCGAAGACGACGCCGTCGCGGTGCTCAGTTGGCAGCACAACCGCCTGAAACTGACTCGGACCATCCCCGTCGGGGACGCCCCGCGTGGACTGGCCATCGTCGGACCCGATGCCTCGCGCCCCGGCACCCCGGGCCAGAGACCCCCACGGGCCTTCGTCGCACTCTCGGGCCACGACGCCATCGCCGAACTCGATGTCGACAAAGGCAGGGTGCTGCGGAGGTTTCCGACCGGAGGCCAACCCGGTTGGCTGACTCCGACCCCCAATCATCGCTGGCTGGTCGCGTGTGCCAACGTGCCCGGGGAGGTCTGGGTCCACGACATCGCGACCGGCAAGAAGCTGAGTCGGCGGACGATCTTCGACGACGGCTTCAACCTCGGCCGACCGGTGGTGCTGGGCGACAGCGAGACGATCATCCTGCCGACGCCGATCAATCGCAGCTTTCCGGTCAACGAGAACAACGTGCAACGCGGCTGGGTGATCGACAATCGACTGACCCGTATGCCGTTGCCCGGCGGTGAGTACTGGCAGCAGAAGCAGATGAACCTCGACGAACACGGTGCCGGCTGCGGCGACCTGAACGCCGTGGCCCTGAGCCCCGATCGGAAGTGGCTGGTGGGCAGCTGTGGAGGCTCTCACGAACTGGTCGTGCTGCGGTTCTCTGAACTCCCCTGGCCGTCGGCCGACCCCGGCGATTTCCTGCCCGAAGCCATGAGAGACAATCCCAGGCTGTTCCGTCGAGTCGAACTGGGGGGCCGCCCGCTGGATCCCGACTTCCTCGACAACCGACACGTGATCGTGGCCAATTACTTCGAGGACTCGTTGCAGGTCGTCGACGTCGTCAACTCGCAGAAGACACGAACCATCTCGCTGGGGTCGGCGGCTGCACCCAGCCTGGTGCGTCAAGGGGAACAGATCTTCCACGACGCCGATCGCTCACGCGACGGCTGGTTCAGCTGCAGTTCGTGTCACCCCGGCGGCCACACCAACGGCCAGACCTTCGATACGCTCAACGACGGCAACCACGACACCTACAAGCTGACCCCGTCACTGCGGGGAGTGACCCGCACCGGACCGTGGACCTGGCACGGCTGGCAGCAGAGCCTGCCGGCGAGCATCCGCAAGTCGCTCCACGACACGCTCTCAACCGAAACACGACCCAGCGACCAGGACATCAAGGCGCTGATCGCCTTCCTCGGCTCGATCCCCTACCCGCTCAGCCCAAACCGACTGCCCGATGGGAGTCTCGGCCAGGCGGCACTTCGCGGCAAGAAAATCTTCGAGACCACCGCCGGCTGCTCCGACTGCCATGCGGGCCGCGACTACACCACGCCCAGCACCTATAAGGTCGGCCTCGAATCACCTCGACTGTTCTACCCCGAGTTCAACCCTCCCGGTCTCAGAGGCCTGCACGCCAAGCGTCGCTTCCTGCACGACGGACGAGCCCGCAGCCTCGTCGAGGTCCTGACCAGGCACCACCGCCCCGAAAAACTCACCGGCAAAATACTCACACCCGATCAACTCAACGATCTGATCGCCTTCCTCAAGTCGATCTGAACCCAGGAACTCAACCGGAAGCCTCCGCGAGACTCACGCCATGCGCATCCCCGCCCTGCTGCTGCTCACACTGCTCGCGACTCCGCTGTTGAGCGAGGACAAGAAGGCCGAACCGCCGGTTCCGACCGAGGAGGTCCGGGCCGAGGCGTTGGCCAAGCGGCCCCAGGTACCCGGCCGCCTCGCCATCACGCTCAGGGATCGACAGAAGACCTCGGCAGGGAAGATCCGCGAGCGGATGCGGAAGGTCGAATGGAACGTGTCAGAAACCGCCGTGATCATCTGTGACATGTGGAACGGCCACTACTGCCAACTGGCCGCTCAACGCGTCGACGCGATGGCCCCGAGAATGAACCGGGTGATCACCGCAGCGCGGGCTCACGGCGTGTTGATCATTCACGCCCCCAGCGGCTGCATGGACGTCTACGACAAGACGCCTCACCGCTGGAGAATGAAGCTGGCACCGGCCTCCAAGACGCCGATCCCGCTGATGGGATGGTGCTACCGCGACCCGCAACGCGAGCCCGAATTGCCCGTGGACGTCTCGAAGCAACCCTGCGACGACCCCCTCGTCGGCAAGGCGATCAGACGATTCTCGAAACAGCACGCCGCGATCAAGATCACCGGATTCGATGGCGTCAGTGCCAACGGGCAGGAAATCTACAACGTGCTGCACCGCGAGGGCATCCGCAACGTGGTGCTGATGGGTGTGCACACCAACATGTGCGTGCTCGGACGACCCTTCGGCATCCGGCAAATGGTTCGACTGGGATTCCAGGTCGCGCTGGCCCGTGACCTGACCGACGCGATGTACGACCCGCGACAGGCCCCGTATGTCAGCCACACGCGAGGCACCGAGCTGGTGGTCGAACACATCGAGACCTACTGGTGCGCGTCGCTGATCGGAGCCGACCTGACACGTGTCGTGCGCGGATCGGCCGATCCGGTGGCCGTCGGCAAGAAGTGACCGCCGCCGTTGAAGCGGTGAATCACTCCGCCTCGCCGCCAAGCTCGGCACGCAGCCGGTTCAACTCGTCCTCGATCCGACGCTCCGCATCCCCATCGACTCCTTCCGAGTCGGCCGGCACGGCCGTCTCGCTCTCGGCCGGTGTCGCCCCCCGATCGAGACCCTCGCTGCGGCGCTTCGCCTCGGCCAACCGAGCCTGCAGGGCCCGGTAGGTCGTCGTCATGTGATCGCTGGTGGCGCTGGCCGCGTCGAGCTGCTGGGTCAGACCGCCCACCAGGTCCTCGACCTCGTGCTTGCAGATCAGGCTCAATCGAGCCTGTCGCTCGTCTCGCTTCTTCAACCAGCTCCGAGCCTGCTCGTCCCAGTACACGATCCGCTCGCGGTAACCAGACAACTCGCCCCGCAACCGCTGTTGACTCGACGATGCCGTCGTCATGCTCCGCTCGGCACTGGCGACACCACGCTCGATTTCACTGATGACCTGAGAAATCGCAGCCTGCGGATCGGATTCCTCGTCGAGGAGATCCGAGAGATTGAAGGTCACGATGTCGGTCAATCGCGTGAAGTAGCTCATCAGACCGCCTGCCTCAATCCACGCCCGAACTCAACTCCCAGACAACCCGGGATCTCTCAAAGATCCCCGGCAGCACCAACGTATCCCACGATCATGGAGATCACCGCGGAAGGTCACAATGTGACCGGTTTTCTCGAATGAGGAACTGCCGACCGAGAAGGGCTCGGGGCAAGCTGACCGCCACGACGGGGCACCCGAGGGGGCGAGGTGGTGGGTCGTGCCCAACGACGCACGACGGGGTGCCGGGTCGAGAGCAGCCCGTGCTGTTCCAGCAGCCTGGCCAACCGGTTGCGAGCCAGCCGCAAACGACTCTTGCACGTCCCCACCGGAATCTCCAACGCCACGGCGATCTGGTGGTGAGTCATGTCGGTCTGCTGCGTGAGTGTCAGCACCAGCCGCTGCTCCTCGGGGATCTCGAGAATCAACTCGCGGATCACGGCCATGTTCTCCGACGAAGCAACCTGCTGATCAGGACCGCCCCGTCCCGACGACACCGTCTCAACCACCAGCATCTCGCACTCACCGTCAAAGACCCGTTTCGAATGGACCAAGGCGTCGCGGGTGAACCTGCGGATCGAGTCGACCAGCAGGTTCCGCGCGATGCGGAACAGCCAGCCAGGGAACCGACCACAGGGGAGATAGTTCCACGCCTTGTTGTAGACGCGGAGCAAGGTTTCCTGGGCGAGGTCTTCGGCGAGATGGCTGTCGTTGGTGTTGGCCAGGAAGAACCGCTGCAACGAACCCTCGAACTTCTCAACCAACTCCTCGAACGCCTCCCGCTCACCCTGCTGCACCCGCACCATCAGCTGGTCGCAGTCGGCCGGCTTCTCGTGGCCTTGCAGCATCCGAGCCATCTCACCCTCCCCATTCGGTTGGCTGCCCCGAGGTCGGATTCTGGTTCCTGACCCGGTATAACCGGCGGAAGCACGAACTGCCGAACGCGAGGCTCGGACAGTGTACCCGGATTCACCCGGATTCATCCCGAATCACCCCGATTGCGGCCCCGACCACCCTCGACGACCTCCTCAGACCGTGACCGATCCACAAAACCATCCCGTCGACGTGCGATACGGCCGCGAGTGTCACCTGGCGCTGGAGGTCGCTGC
>Ga0310123_10001293_pt1 | contig 20992 bp, 10 predicted proteins | sample CB6_AW_1057_MG_FD_203505 | JGI IMG/M metagenome (GOLD analysis project Ga0310123, IMG submission 203505) | Marine microbial communities from Western Arctic Ocean, Canada - CB6_AW_1057 | ecosystem: Environmental > Aquatic > Marine > Oceanic | place: Canada: Western Arctic Ocean | collected... | reverse complement strand
CCAGAATCTCGACGCCGACGTCCTGCGCAAGTGTGCGACGTGGGCCGGATCGTGTGACCTGTTCGTGGCGATGGGGTCCTCGCTGGTCGTGCATCCCGCGGCCGGACTCCCCGAAATTGCCAAGCAGTACGGTGCACGGTTGGTGATCATCAACCGCGATGAGACGCCGTGTGACAAGCTCGCGGACCTGGTCATCCCGGGCTCGCTCGGTGAGTCGCTGCAGGCTGCGGATGATTGCCTGCAGGCACTGGGCGAGGGAGGAGACGAATAGTCGATGGGTGAGGAGCTGAAGCGGTTCATCGGGTCGGGTGACATCGAGGTCGAGGAATTGCCGTGGGGGCCTCATGAATGGCTGTCGCGGCCGGGCCTGACCGCGGCCCGCGAGTTGCTGCTGGTCCGGGTGCGGATGCCGCCCGGTCAGGCTCACACGTTTCATCGGCACCCCGAGATGGAGGAGATCATCTACGTCGAGTCGGGTGAAGCCGAACAGTGGGTCGAGCGGGATTCGAGGCGACTGGGTCCCGGGGAGATTGCCCATATTCCCGCCGGGGTCGTCCACGGCACGTGGAATTCCGGGACCCAGACGCTGGTCTTCCTGGCCATGCTCGCTCCAGCCACGTGCGAGGGTCCGGTGCTGGTCGACGTAAGCGGCGAAGAGCCCTGGGCCTCGCTCCGCGACTGACCCACGTCCAGATTCGCTCTCGTCATGCCATGCCGATTCGACTAGATTCTCGCGGTCATTGGCTTACGCGAGGTGCCCTGCATGCGGGTCCGGGAAGTCGTTGCGGTTGTGCTGCTGTTGCTGACCGGGGCCGTGTCGGTCTGTCGGGCCGGCGATCTGCGTGCCGACCAGGATGACGCCGACCTGCATGCGATTGCCCGGGTGGGCCAACGCGTGGCCTGGGCGGTAGGGGATCGCGGGGTTGCCTGGACGAGTGGCGATGGAGGTCTTACGTGGTCCGCGGTGCCACTGCCGGGCCAATTGGCGTGCCGCAGCGTCTGTTTCTTGTCGAACCGGGTGGGGTGGATCGGCGGCAACGATGAACGTCCAGGCCACTCACGCGGTGTCTTACTCTCGACCCGCGATGGCGGTGCCACCTGGCAGTCGATCGAAACGCCCCTGGGCCGCCTGAGCCACGTCCGCTTCTTTGATCTGCAGCGTGGCGTACTGGTGGGAGGCGGCAGCGAGCAGCATCCGACAGGGGTTGTCGAGACGTCCGACGGCGGCCGGACCTGGCAAGCCGTCCAGGGAGCGGAATCAGATGATTGGCGGACGGCGGCGTTTACGAGTGATCAGGGTGGAGTTCTGGCAGGTGGCGGATTGCGATTCGGCACATTGGCCAATGGTGCGGTCCTTGAGAGCAATCCGCAGTCGCGTGGTCGCCGTGCCTGGTGGGGTGCGGCGGTGACCGAAGGCGGGCCGGGCTGGCTGGTCGGTGACGGAGCCTCGGTGCTGCTGCGGCCGCCGCGGCAGGCGATCTGGCAGACGCCTTCTACACCGCTGCCCGCAGGACTCGCCGACGCGATGACCTTCCGTTGTGTCGCCGCAGTCGGAAACCAGGCCTGGATCGCAGGGTCACCCGGTTCCGCCATTTGGTACACGCCCGACGGCGGAGACAACTGGCAGCGGCAATCCACCGGACAGTCGCTGCCGATTTACGGAATCTCGATGGGACGCGACGGAGCCGGAGTCGCCGTGGGAGGGCTGGGAGTGATCATCCGGACCAGTGATGGAGGCCGTCATTGGCAGGTGGTCCGTGGCCGAGGCAGACGCCTGGCGATGCTGGTGATCCACGTCAGCGAGAAGACACTCCCGCTGGGCGTGGTGGCCCGTGACAGCGCCGAGTTGGGGTATCGATCCCGAGGCATGCTGATCACGGGATCTCCGGCCCAGTGGCGACGTGCCGATCGCACACTTCGTGCCCTGGGCGGGCAGGGCGTTGAAGCGGGTTGGCGGCTGCAGTTGGATGCACCCGAAGTGACCGGTGATCCGCAACGGCTCGAGCAAACATGGCAGGCGGCCACCGAAGGGCGGCTCGGCGACTGGCTGGTCGGGCGGTGTGTCGGCCTGATTCGGACCTGGAGACCGAGTGTCGTGATTGTGGATGCGGCTTCAGCCCGGGATCATGCGGCACGCCTGGTGCACAGCTCCGTCGTGCAGGCCACTCAACAGGCGGCCGACCCCACGCAGTGGGCGGTCCACGCGTCGCTGACCGGACTGGTGCCCTGGACGACTCGCCGTCTGTATCAACGCACCGCGGACCCCGGGTCGGTCTCGGTCCGTGTTCAACCCAGCACATCTCTGACGCGACTTGGCGACGTGGTCGGAACGCGAGTCCAGCAGAGCCTGCTGCACGGCTCCGGATTCGCAGCGGCGACATGGGCCGGCGATCGACTGGTTCGGTTGCAGGGGACCGGGAAATCATCCGGGGATTCGGCCTGCCAGGGCCTGGGACTGGCCCGCGGCAGCGCGGCACGTCGGGATGTGCCCGGGATCGGGGGCATCGAGCTTGCGAGTGCCGAGGCTCATGCCCGACGCAACCGGGCTCTGGACGCGTGGGTCAGGCTGGCCGAGAGTGGCGCCCGGCCGCCAGAATCGCTGGCGGCCGAGTTGATGCCGCTGCTGAGTGCGATGGGCAGTCACCGTGGAGGCTGGAGCCTCTGGAGGCTGGCCGAACGGTTTCGGGCTGGGGGTCGTCTGCCGCTGGCCGAATCGCTGCTCACCGAACTGATCGACCGCTACCCCGCCCACGAGGCCGCACCGGCTGCCACAATGCAGCTGCTGGCCAGCACGATCAGCCGGGAACGACGCTGGCAGCGGCTCAGGAAGACCGGAAGCCAGGACATTGTCGCGGCACCACGAGTGAAACCACCGGGCCGGAATGCTCAGCCGGGGGCTGCTGACATAGTATCCCGGACACGCCAGCGGCCGTTACAGAACGCTGCACGGGCCGATTGGCAGAGCGAAATGACCCGGGCCGAGGTCGACCGAGCGATCCGCCTGGCCCGCAGCCTCAAGCAAACAGCCTCACGGACCTACGATTCGGCCACGACGCAGTTGACCCTGGCGTCATTGTTTCGGGCACGCGGTTCGCATCGCCTGGCCGACGGGTGTTACCGCCGACTGGCTGGACGTCCGGGTCCGTGGCGGTCGGCGGCCGTTCAGGAGACCTGGCTGGCGATCCGCAGCGGCAATCCGCCTTCCGATTCGGTCACCTGCCCCTCGGTCGCGTCGCGTCCGATCATCGACGGGGTCATTTCGGACAGGTGCTGGGAGGCAGTTCCCGAGATGCGATTGAGAGGCAACGGGCGGTTGATCGATTCGGAAGGTACAGGGTTTGTCGTGACCGCGTGCGACAGCGAATACCTGTACCTGGCCGCACGGCTCGAACGGAATTCCGCGAGCGGTGCTGCTGTGGCCGCAGGGCGGAGGTTTGACGCCGATCACACGGGGTTCGACCGAGTGACGGTGTTTCTGGACACGGATCGGGATTACCAGATCGGATACGAGTTGACGGTGGATGAGCGTGGCGAGGTCAGCGAGCGGTGTGGAGGTGATCCGGCCTGGAACCCGCGCTGCTCGGTTGCCGTGGACATCGACGAGAAGGTCTGGCGTTTCGAGTTGGCGATCAGGTGGTCGGAACTGGTTTCGGAACGACCCGCCGCGGGGGCACGTTGGGGTCTGCGACTGGTCAGGACGATCCCGGCGGTGGGCTGGCAGGGTTGGGGCGGTTCGCCCGACGGCCGTGGAGCGCCGGTCATCGGAGCCGGCTTCATGTCGTTCTCGGGCGATGCAACGGCGCGTCGACGGCGCTGAACCGATAGGCTGGTCGGCGCCAGGACGTGCATCTCGCCCTGCGGCGGGGTGCTCGGGGAAGACAGGAACGCGATGGGCCGGTTGGTTGGGATGGACGAGGCCGGTTATGGACCCAACCTGGGGCCATTGGTCGTCGCCGCCACCGCGTGGGACACACCGGGTGATCCCGCCACACTTGATCTCTGGGCGGCATTCGACACGGTGCTGGGACCGCCGCCGGTGGATGGATCACGGATGGCGGTGGGGGATTCCAAGAAGATCTACCACGCCGGAGGGAGCCTGGAACGGCTCGAAACCACCGTGTTGGCCTTCCTGAGGATGTGCGGGTTGCAACCCCAGGGCGTGGTTGAGCTTTGTGATGCCGTCAGCCCCGTGGGCGATGGCGGACTGGGCGATGCGCCGTGGTTCGATCAGCCAGGCATCACGCTGCCTGTCGCAGCCGACGGCGACGTAGTGGATCAGTTTGCACAACGATGGTCGGATCGCTGCAGCGAACTGGGCCTGGGTCAGCCTCGCACGGGAGCCACGGTACTGACCGCCGCCGCCTACAACCGGGCCCTGGACGACTGCGACAACAAGGCGATCGTGCTGTCACGCAGCAGCCTGGCACTGCTGGCGGAACTGGTGGACCCCGACCAGCAGGACCCGACTTACGTACTGGCCGACAAGCACGGCGGACGAAATCGCTACGACGAACTGCTCTGCGAAGCGTTTGATGATCGGCTGGTGATGCGACGGCAGGAACATTCCGAGTGCAGCCGGTATCGGCTGGGAACGATGGATGTGCTGTTCGAGCCCAGGGCCGAACGCCATTTTCCGGTGGCACTGGCCTCGATGCTGGCCAAGTACATCCGTGAAGTGTCGATGGAGGCGTTCAACAGGTTCTGGATCGCCGCCTGCCCCGGACTCCGACCGACCCGGGGCTACCCGGTGGACGCCCGTCGCTTTCGAGACGAGGTGGGTGGTCGGCTCGAGGAACTGGGGGTTCTCGAGCAGACGTTCTGGCGACAACGCTGATCAGGGCGCAGCCTGCAGCCGGCCGATGATGGCGTCGCGGAGCGTCTCGAGACATCCGGCCGCGAGCAGGCTGACGTCGACCTGGTAGAGCGGCCGCGAGTAGCTGTCTGCTGTGGGCAGGTAGCTGCAGCGGGATCCGTCCGAGAGGACTCCGACCAGGACGGTGCGGCCGGGCACCGCCGCCTGCAGATCGGTGAGCAGCTGGAAGTAGGGCTCACCCTCGACCAGGACCAGGTCGGCGTCACCCATCCTGAGATGGTCCACCCGCAGCGGGTAGCTGTCTCCGGCAGGAAGCGGCGACAGCCGTTCCCATTCGCGGCGGCATCGCTCGGCCATGGCGCGGGCGGTACCAGCCCGGTCGGGCTTGTCGCTGTCGGGGTCCTGGGCCTGGAGATCCCAGTCAGCCAATTCACTCTCCACCACCTCCAGCTCTCGGAGATCATCCCGGTAGGGCAATTCGACGGTGAATTGCTCGTGGGTGAACGCCGCTGTGGGCCGCTCCCATCCCTGGTATCGCCATTCTCCGAGCGTGGCTCCCGAGAGGACCGGACCCAGGTAGGCGAAATCGCCGGCCACATGGTCCAGCGAATGCCAGGCGGCAAGTGCCGCATGAGCCAGTTGACGACCATTGCTGTCGGCGACCTCCACATCACCGACGAATCCGTGCCGAGGCCCGATGTCTCCGCAGGGTGCCAGCAGGAACTGGCAACAGGAACCGGAGTCGCCTTCGAAGGTCTCTCGCAGAGCGCCGATGTAGTCGGGGCTGATCAGGCTGTTTTCCCACGCCAGCGTGGTGGGATGGCATGGGTAGGTGATCAGAGTGCCCAGTTCGCGATCATCGAGCGAGCGGACTCGGAGCACGTCGACGGGCAGGTCCAGTGGCAGTGCGGGGTTGAAGCCGCAGACGTATTGACCGTCGTCGGGGTCCTCGAAGTCCCGGTGGGCGCCCATGACGCAGGTCGTGGTGGCAAACGTGGCCCGCGCGGGCACCATCCGGGTTACCGCTTCATCGACTGCCTCGAGTGTCTGTGCCAGCAGCAGTTGGAGATAGGGCGCAATCAGGTCGCCGCCGGGCTGACTCGAGCGATGGCTGTAGATGTGGCCGGCCGAGTGCGAGTGTCCAAACGAGAAGGCCACGTGGGCCGAGGCGGGCAGCGAGGCGGCCTGCAGAACCTCCTGCCTCATCCACACCATGTCATCATGCCGCAACAGGCAGTGGTCGCTGGTGACCAGGACCCAGGTCATGCCGCCCGGATCGCTGTCTCCCATCGCCGAGGCGGTGACACGGATCGGGCGGTGGACTCCACTGGCCACGTCGTGATTGGCCGCACCCCAGAAGCGGTGAAAGATACCCACCGGCGGCGTGGCATCGCGGTGACTGATGCCGTAACGGAACTCTGCAGACGGACTCGGAATGCGCGGTCGATTCATCGGAGGGCTCACGGGGATTCGAGTCGGGTGGCCATGGGCATCCGCCGTCCACTGCCGAAGGCCCGGGCAGAGAGCTTGATGCCCGGTGGCATCTGGCGGCGTTTGAATTCGTTTCGGTCCAGCCGCGATGCGACCCAGCTGACCGTCTCCAGAGGAAACTCCTCGGCAACACTCTCCACGGAACGCTCCTCTTCGATCAATCCTCTCAGGATCCCGTCGAGCACGGGGTACTCGGGCAGAGTGTCCTGGTCGACCTGGTCGGGGGCCAGTTCGGCACTGGGCGGCTTCGTCAATGTGCGTTCGGGGATCGGAGGAGCCGGGGTGGCGGTGGAATTGATGTGACGAGCCAGTCGGTAGACGTCGTTCTTGAAAACGTCGCACAGCACGGCGAACCCGCCGGCCATGTCGCCGTACAGCGTGCAGTAACCGATCGCCAACTCGCTCTTGTTGCCGGTCGCCAAGGCCAGCCAACCGTTGTGGTTGCTGCGGGTCATCACCAGTGCGCCGCGGATCCTGGCCTGGAGGTTCTGATCGGCCAGGCCGGCGGGGTCCGACGCCAGTTCCGCTCCCACGACGTCCGATTCGGTGTAGGCGGCGTGCATGGTCTCTATCGGAACCGTCTGATGGTCGATGCCCAGAGAATCGGCCAACTGCCGAGCATCCTCGACACTGTGATCGCTGCTGAACCGACTGGGCATCAGCAGCGCGTGCACGTGCTCGGGGCCGATGGCCCGGGCGGCGATGCAGGCCGCTACAGCACTGTCGATGCCACCCGAGAGACCGAGGACGCAGTCCGAGAAACCGCACTTGCCCATGTAGTCGCGCAACCCGAGTGTCAACGCTTCGAGCAACGCGGTGTCGCGATCCGGGCGTGAGAGAGCGGGCGACTGGGACCACTCGTCGGTGTCGATCACCGTCACAGCCTCCTCGAATGCCGGCAGGCTGCGAGCCGGGTGCGAGGCGGATTCGATAAAGAAGCTCTGTCCGTCGAACACCAGGTCGTCGTTGCCGCCGACCTGGTTGACGAAGACCAGAGGCAGGTCGTGACGGGCGACGTGGCGTGTGGCCAGTTCGATGCGGTGATCGGGCTTGTTGATTTCAAACGGGCTGGCCGAGAGGTTGACGAGGAGATCGACGCCGGCGGTGGCCAGGACCGCAACCGGGTCGGACTGCGCGGCGGACGGGTCGTGGTAGAAGGTGTCCGGTTCGCCCCACCAGGCGTCTTCACAGATGTGTACGCCCAGTCGCAGCCCCTCGAACACGACCGGAGCCTGGGTTTGAGCCGGCCGGAAATATCTCTGCTCATCGAAGACGTCGTAGTTGGGCAGCAGCGTCTTGTGGATCGTCTGATGGATGCGGCCGCCCAACAGCAGGCTGGCCGCGTTGGCCACTCGACCGTCGGGCACGTCGCGGTGAGTCGGGTGCCCGACCAGTAAGCCCACGCCCGCGGGGAGCTGCCCGGCCAGAGTTTCGACCACACGGTCGCAATCGGAAACAAAGGCCTCGCGGAGCAACAGGTCCTTGGGCGGATAGCCGCTGATGAGCAACTCGGAGGTGATCACCAACCGGGCACCTTGCTCGGCCGCGGTCTTGACCGCCGCGAGTGCCAGGTCCGCGTTGGAGCGGATGGCACCGACGGTCGGGTTCAACTGGGCCAGGGCAATCTTCACGAGCGAACCGCGCAAGCAGAGGGTCAACGTGCGGTTTCCAGCCTAGTCCGACCGATAAGAACGGGGAAGCCTGCCACGCGAGTCGCCTTGGGACCTCCGACGGCCTGATGGTAGAATCTCGGCATGGGAACTTTCGGACACCCACAGCTCATGCCCTCACGACGTGGTTTCCTCAGCGGGATCCCGCTGGCAGCCGTCCTGTGCGGTGGCCTGTACGGAGGCCTGCTCGGTGGTGCGGCAGCACTTGCCCAGGACGAGGGTCAAAGCGATCACTGGGCCTTTCAGACCATCACCAGGCCGAGGTTGGCCGGGACACGGTTTTCCGACCGGGTGCGAACGCCCGTCGACGCCTTCGTGTTCGGACGGCTCGAGCAGGAAGGGTTGGCTCCCCGGCCCGCCTCGGACCGAGCCACGCTGCACCGACGGCTGAGCCTGGATTTGCTGGGGATCCCGCCCACACCGGGGCAGCAACGGCGTTTCGCGCTCGATAACGCGGCCGGAGCATGGGAACGACTGGTCGAGAGACTGCTGGCTCGGCCGGAATTCGGCGAGAGGTGGGCCAGGCACTGGCTCGACGTGGCACGCTATGGCGAATCCAACGGCTACGAGCGTGATGGCACCAAGCCCAACGCGTGGCGATTCCGCGACTATGTCATCGATGCCTTCAATGATGACCTGCCGTTTGACCGGTTCCTGACCGAGCAACTGGCCGGTGACGAAATCTCCGAAAGTAACGCCCGGACTCAGATCGCAACCACGTTTCTGCGGCTGGGGACCTGGGATGACGAACCGGCCGACCCGTTCGCCGACCGCTACGATCAACTCGACGACGTGCTCGGCACCACCGCCTCAGCCTTTTTGGGCCTCACGTTGCGCTGTGCACGGTGCCACGACCACAAGTTTGAGCCTCTCTCGCAACAGGACTACTACGGCATCCTCGCGGTGTTCACTCCGCTGAAACGGCCCGAGAAGATCAAATCGGCGACTCACCGCGAGGAGTTTGACCGGGAAGTGGGTTCTGCGGCGGAGCTGGCCGCGTACCGCGACGGGAACCGGCAAACCGACGAACGGCTCGCCAGTCTCAACTCGCAGCTCTCGCAGCTCCTGGACCCGGTCCGCAAGGCCGTCCTGGACGTCTCGGCCTCCGGCAAGGACAAGGACCTGCCCGCCGACTTTGCCAAGGCCTTTCGCACCGCCGCCGACAAACGGAGTGATCCTCAGAAGAAACTGGTCAAGCAGCACACCGAGGCATTGAAGCGGCGGGTGTCCGAGTCGTTGAGCGACGCGCAGCGCGAGCAGCGTTCAGGATGGGTTGCCGAAGTGTCGCGGGTCACCGCGTCCCGGCCTCCCAAGCCACCCCGTGCCTACATCTGGTATGAAGACACGGCCAAGGCGGCCACGACGCAACTGTTTGAACGCGGCGACCCGTACCAGCCGAAGCTCGAGGTACAACCCGGCGTGCCGGTGGTTCTGCGGGCCCAGCCGATCGCGGCGCCGCAGACACTCGAAAAGAGCACCGGTCGGCGACTCTGGCTCTCGCGCTGGATGACATCGCCGTCCAACCCGTTGGTGGCACGAGTGTTCGTAAATCGCGTGTGGCAGCACCTGTTGGGTGAGGGGTTGGTGACCAGTGAGAGTGATTTTGGAGAAATGGGCGACGTGCCCGTTCACCAGGACCTGCTCGATTGGCTGGCCGCGGACCTGGTCGAATCGGGCTGGCAAACCAAGCGGCTGGTGAAGCAGATCGTGAATTCGGCTGTCTACCGGATGGATTCCCGGCACAGCGCAGCGGCCGCGAAGGCTGACTCGCAGGAGCGGTGGCTGTGGCGGTTCCGGCAGCGACGGATCGACGCCGAGGCGTTCCGGGATTCGGTCCTGGCCATCTCGGGCCGACTCAACCAGACGATGGGTGGCGCGAGCGTCTACCCGCTGCTGCCTTCTTCGGTGCTGGCCGGGCAGTCGCGGCCCGGAAGTGGCTGGGGTAAGTCGCTGGCCCAGAGCGAGGGTCGTCGCAGTGTGTACATCTTCTCCAAGCGTAGCCTGGCGGTTCCCGAGTTGGCGTTATTGGATGCACCGAATTCCGCCGACAGCTGTTCGCAGCGAGCCGTGTCCACAACCGGCCCACAGGCCCTGACGTTTCTGAACGGTTCGTTCATGACGGCTGCCGCGGCCGGTCTTGCCAGCCGCTTGCAGTCGGAGGCGGGATCGGAATCGGCGGCCCAGGTCGAACTCGCCTTCCGGCTCACGCTGTGCCGAAGTCCCGGCAGCGAGGAATTGAAGATCTCGACCGACTTTCTGCAGGCCCAGGCGCGGTTGCCCTCGGGCGAGAAGAGCGGGGCCGAGGATCCGGCCCGGCGGGCCCTGGAGGCGTTTTGCCTGGTACTGCTCAATACCAACGAATTTGCCTACACGCGGTGAGAGTGGAGTCTGAATCTCATGTCTGAGCAGTCCGAGCCCGGCCTCTTGCGGATGAATCCTCCGTGCGGTCGCACGCGTCGCGAGTTCCTTTGGGAAACCGGCGGCGGCTTTACCGGCCTGGCGCTGTCGTCGATGCTCTCGGCCGATGGCTTCTTCGCTGCTGACGCAGAGGCGGCGGACGAGCTGATCCCGAAACCGTCGCACAATGCCCGCTCGACCAAGGCCTGCATCTGCCTGTTCATGTACGGCGGCCCCAGCCAAGTGGACCTGTTTGACCCCAAGCCGATGCTGACCAAGTTCCATGGCCAGACCATGCCGGGCATCGACAAGGACCGGCTGTTCAAGGTGCGGAACCCGGGCAAGCTGCTGGGTTCTTCCAGGGTGTTCAAACAGCACGGAGAATCGGGGTTGCCGATTTCGGACCTGTTTCCCAATCTGTCGCGTCACGCCGACGACATCGCCGTGCTCCGCAGTTGCTACGCCGACAGTTTTGCTCACGGCTCGGGCATGCTGCAGATGAACACCGGCATGGTGCGGCAGGGCTATCCGAGCCTTGGGTCGTGGGCGGTCTACGGGCTGGGCAGCGAGAACCAGAACCTGCCCGGCTACGTGGTGATGCTCGACCAACACGGAGGTCCGATCAACGGGCCACCGAACTGGAGCTCGGGGTTCATGCCGGCGAGTTTTCAGGGGACGCAGTTTCGCACCTCCGGGGAACCAATCCTCAACCTGCAGCCTCCCGCACGAGTCACCGCCCAGCAGCAGCGGCAGCAACTGGACCTGTTGAAGCGGTTCAACCAGAAGTACTCGGCGACGAACCCGCAGAACACCGAGTTGCAGGCCCGGATTGCCAGTTACGAGCTCGCATTCCGCATGCAGTCACACGCTCCCGAAGCAGTGGACCTCTCGACCGAGAGCAAGCAGACGCAGAAGCTGTACGGGCTGGACAGCCCTCGGACCGAGAAGTTCGGGCGTCGCTGCCTGCTGGCTCGAAGATTGGTGGAACGGGGTGTGAGGTTCGTGCAGGTCTACTCGGGGGGCGGACATGGAGATGACACGTGGGACGCTCATGGTGACGTGAACAAGAACCACGAGCGGCACTGTGGGGCCACCGACCTGCCGATTGCCGGCCTGCTGACCGACCTCAAGCAGCGGGGCTTGCTGGATGAGACCCTGATCTTCTGGACAGGCGAGTTCGGACGGACTCCGACTGGTCAGGGCGGCAAGGGTCGAGACCACAGTCCGCGTGGTTTTTCGACCTGGATGGCCGGGGCAGGCACCCGGGGCGGCCAGGCGATCGGGGCCACCGACGACTTCGGATTTGCCGCCGCGGAAAACAAGCTGCACGTCCACGACGTGCACGCCAACATGCTGCACCTGATGGGGCTCGACCACGAGAAGCTGACATATTTCCACGCCGGTCGAGACCACCGGCTGACGGATGTCTCGGGACGGATCGTCCCCGAGTTGGTTGGCAGCTGACCGGCGCGGTGGCTCAACGGGCTGCAGGCACGACTTCGATGCAGGCGATCGTGTCGTCGTTGCGGATGTAGATGCAGCCCCAGGCGTAGGCCGGGTGTGCCCAGGTGGGTCCGATCACCCGCGATCGCGAAATCTCCTGGTATCCCTCGGGTGCGAGCCGCACCAGCAGCAGTTCTCCGTCGGAATTCAGTACCACCGCGCGGTCGCTGGCACCCAGCCAGACCATCGTGGCCTGGGGATTGCGGCCCTTGGGGGTCATGCGGTTGCCGTCGTCCCAGACTTTTTTTCCGGTGGCGAGTTCGAAGCAGGTCAACCCGTGCCGCTTGTCGAGCAGGTAGCCGTGATCGCCGCGGTACAGCGGTTGCGACATCAGGCTCCGCAGGTTGCGACGGTCTTCCCAGGCGAGTTTCGCCTGCGAGAGGTCGCTGGTCAGTTGCAGGGCCTGGACGCCCTCCCAGTAATTGCTGACCAGCACGATTCCTCGATGGTAGATCGGCATCGAGATCGACACCCCGTTGTGGACCTTGTACTCGTGCGACCAGGCGACGGATCCGGTCTTGGGATCGAGGCCTCGGATGTGAGAGGGAGTCCAGCAGACCAATTGCTTCCGCCCGGACTGCTCGATCACCAGCGGGGTGGCGTATCCGAGCGGATCGCCGAGGCTGGTCCACTTCGGGCTGCCGGTCTGTGGGTCGAATCCGACGAAACAGCCATTGGGGGTGCCTCCGGCATGCACGATCAACAGGCCGTCGACGACGATGGGTGAGGCCGAGAATCCCCACAGCGGGACCGTCGACTTGTGCTGCTTGACCAGGTCGCGGCTCCAGATCACCTTGCCACTGGTTGCGTCGAGACAGAAGAGATGGCCGACGGCTCCGAGCGTGTAGACGCGGTTTCCGACGATCGAGGGGGTGGTCCTGGGTCCGTTGCCATACGAGAGACCGGCGTACTTGGCCGTGTAACGGTGTGCCCAGAGACGTTTGCCCGAGGCGGCGTCCAGGCAGACGATCTGCTCGGTGTCGGCCGGCTCCTTGAGTTTCTCGAGCGTATAGAGGCGGCCTGCGGCTGCGGCGATTCCCGAATAGCCACCTCCGATCGGCTTGCGCCACAGTGACTTCAGGCCTGCGACGGGCCAGCGGGCGGGGAATTGCGGCCCGTTCCAGGTCCCGTTGCCCCGCAGGCCTCGCCAGCGGGGCCACGACTCGCCTCCGACTGCAACAAGCTGTTCGCGGGTGGGCAGGGCGGTCGCCGAGTCGGCAGACCGCTGTTTTGCGGGGCCGGCGGAAGTGTCGATGCCATCCCAGAACCGTCGCAGTGCGGCGGGGACATTGGCCGAGGGAGTCATCACCACCCGGAAGCCCATCACGTAGTAGGTTCCCAGCGGATGCTCGGCGTAGCGGAAACTGCTGCGACAATCTCGAGCGTCGCTGTACCAGCCTCCGCCGCGGATCACGCGAGAGGTCCCGGTGGCCGGGCCGAGGGGATCGGACGCACCGGCGGTGCGGTAGGCATCGACGTGGTACCAGTCGAGACACCATTCCCAGACATTGCCGTGCATGTCATGCAGGCCGTAGGCGTTGGCGGCAAAACTTCCCACCCTGACAGTCCTGGCCCGGAACTCGCCGGTGCGACTGCGGTAGGGGTACTTGCCGTTGAAGTTGGCCTGCTTGGCCGACAGCGAGTCACCAAAATGGAAGGCCGTCACGCTGCCGCCCCGGCAGGCGTATTCCCATTCGGCTTCGGTGGGCAACCTGTAAAAACGCCCGGCCTGCTTTTCCTGTGGCAGGGCCGAGAGTTTCCGACAGAACTCCACCGCGTCGATGAAACGCACCTGGTCGGCCGGGAAGACGCTGGTGTCGAGACCCTTGACCAGCCCCTTGCCGTGCCCGTCGGTTGCGAAGAACGACGGCGAAGATTTCATCACTTTCAGGAACTGGGCCTGGGTGACTTCATGGGCTCCGATGTGAAACGGTCGCGTCAACTTCACCTTGCGCACCGGCCGTTCGTCTGCTCCGGCGTCGCGGATCGTCTTCTCGGCACCCATCTGGAATTCCCCGGCAGCAATCGGTGCCAGTTTCATCCCCAGCGAGTTGGTGACGACGCCGGGCGCAGCGGCCTGCGTCGTGTCGGGCAGCAGCACGAGCGCCAGCAGCGCTCCTGCGGGCAGCAGGCGGTTCATCAGCGGGAACTCGAAGGGTGAGGAGTTGAAAGAGCGGCCCGGCGGGCGGAGTTCAGGCCAGCAGTTGGTCGACCACCTCGCCGTGGACGTCGGTCAGGCGGAAATCTCGGCCCTGGAATCGGTAAGTCAGTTGCTCGTGGTTGATGCCCAGGCAGTGCAGTACGGTGGCATTGAGGTCGTGGATGTGCACGGGGTCCTCGAGGATGTTGTAGCAGAAGTCGTCGGTCTTCCCGTGCACGATACCGGGCTTGATGCCTCCACCGGCCATCCAGATCGAATAGCAGCGGGGGTGGTGATCGCGGCCGTAGTTGGCGCGGCTGAGCTTGCCCTGGCAGTAGACGGTGCGGCCGAATTCTCCGCCCCAGACGACCAGAGTGTCTTCGAGCATGCCTCGCTGCTTGAGATCCTTGACCAGTGCCGCGGCCGGCTGGTCCACGTCGCGAGACATCAGCGGCAGGTCGCGCGGCAGGTTTCCGTGCTGGTCCCAGCCACGGATGAACACCTGGATGAACTTGACGTCACGCTCTGCCAGCCGACGGGCCAGCAGACAGTTGGCGGCAAAGGTGCCGGGCTTGGCGACGTCGGGGCCATACAGGTCGAGGATGTGCTTGGGTTCATCCGAGAGATCGGTGAGTTCCGGGACCGACCTCTGCATGCGGTAGGCCATCTCGTACTGAGCGATGCGGGCTTCGATCTCGGGATCCCCCACAGCCTGGAACCGCTGGCGGTTGAGCTGAGCCAGGGAATCGAGCGTCTTGCGGCGGGTGGCGGAGCTGACGCCGGCGGGGTTCGACAGGTACAGCACCGGGTCTCCACTGGACCTCAACGACACGCCCTGGTGCCGGGAGGGCAGGAAGCCGGCACCCCAGAGACGCGTGTAAAGAGCCTGAGCATCCCGCTTCGAGCTCCAGGTCGAATGCAACACGACGAAACCGGGCAGGTTCTGGTTGGACCGACCCAGGCCGTAGGACAACCAGGCCCCCATGCTCGGCCGTCCCGGTTGCTGGGCTCCGGTCTGAATGTAGGTGATCGCCGGGTCGTGGTTGATCGCCTCGGTGTGCACGGTTCGGACCAGGGCCATCTCGTCGGCGAGGCTCCCGATGTGGGGCAGCAGTTCGCTGATCTCGGTGCCCGCTTTCCCTCGCTTGCGGAACTTGTAGATCGAGGGTGCGATCGGGAATCGCTTCTGCCGCGACGTCATGGTCGTCAGTCGCTGGCCACGGCGAACCGAATCGGGAAGATCCTTGTCGTACAGCTCATTCATCTTTGGCTTCGGATCGAAGAGATCGATCTGCGAGGGGGCACCGGACATGAAGAGGTAGATGATCCGCTTGGCACGAGGCGGAAAGTGGGTGGTGCCCATCACGCCGATGTCCTGGGCGGGCAGAACGCGTCGGGATCGCGACGGCGCGGCGGCTGGGGACTCATCGGCCAGCAACGAGGCCAGGGCCGCGGTACCGATGCCGCAGGCCGAGCGGCCAAAGAAGTGCCGACGCGTGTGCGACAGCGTGGCGGGACTGGGCGGGAGCGGCGGTTGGTTCATGAGTGGTCTCGGTCTCGCCTGGCTCAGGCGGGGATCTCGCAAGGGCGCAAAAGGGAATCAGCTCTTGGTGACGGTTTCGTCGAGGTTGAGCAGCAGGTTGGACAGCACCGTCCAGGCGGCGTGTTCCGAGAGATCCAGGTCCGGGACCTGGGGGGCTTCACCGATCGCGAGCAGCTTCTTGGCCGCTTCGGGATGGGCGCGGTATTCGGCACGGTGCTGTTGCAGGGTGCGAGCCAGGATCGCCAGTTCTTGTGCGTTGGGTCGCCGTGAGGTCACCAGGCGGAATCCGTGGGTCAACCGCTGTGTGTCGGTGCCGGCCTGGGCGAGGATGCGGGTGGCCAGGCCCCGGGCACACTCGAAGAACTGGACGTCGTTGAGCAGCAGCAGGGCCTGCAGCGGGGTGTTGGTGCGGGACCGACGCACCGAGCACGCCTCGCGAGACGGGGCATCGAAGGTCAGCATCGTCGGCGGTGCCGCCGTGCGTTTCCAGAACGTGTACAGGCTGCGACGGAACAGGTTGGAACCGTGATCCTGGACAAATTGCACGGTGTTGCTGCCGCTGTAGCCCACGGCCCGCCAGAGCCCCGAGGGCTGATAGGGCCGGACACCCTTGCCACCGGGCTGTTCGACCAGCTGATCGGCCACCGACAGGGCCGCGTCACGCAGCACCTCGGCGTCGAGCCGGTAACGAGGGCCGCGCCAGACCAGGCGGTTGCCCGGATCGGATCGGTGATGGTCGGACCGGAACCGCGACGATTGCCGGTAGGCGGCTGAGGTGACGATCAACCGCTGCATCTGCTTCACGTCCCAACCGGTGCGTAGAAACTCGGTAGCCAGCCAGTCGAGCAGTTGCGGGTGCGAGGGCCATTCGCCCTGAGCTCCGAAGTCCTCGGACGTCTTGACCAGCCCGGTTCCGAAGAACTGCTGCCAGAACCGGTTCACGGTGACTCGAGCCGTGAGTGGGTGGCCGGGTTCGACGAGCCAGCGGGCCAATCCCAGGCGGTTGCCGGGCGCATCCTCCGGCAACGGGGGCAGGGCCGAGGGGACTCCGGGCTGTACCGGGCGGGTCTTGTCGGGGATGTCGTACTGGCCTCGCTTGAGTACGAAAGTGGGCCGGGGCTTGGGCAAGTCTTTCATGATCAGGGACGAGGCCAGTGCCGAATTGATCGCGGCGATGCGGGCCTGGGCACTGGTGATCACGGCCGAGTGGGCCTGGAACCGCGGTGCGGTCTGGCGGCAGGCGTGGACCAGGAAGTGGTCCTTCAGGATCGCGGCCTGGGCCGGAGTTCGCTTCTCAGCAGCAATCTTGGCCACAGCCAGCACCTCCGCGGGCATTTCCTTGCCTGGTTTGTCCAACTTGCCCGACTTGGCCAATTGGTCCGACCAGGCGGCGAGCGAGGCGAACAGCCGGGGGCCGACTTGTGACGTGGTCACGATGCCTGCCGTGTCCCACTGCACCGTGCCTCCGAACTGCGTGAATGCCCAGCCGTCGATCACGGCACCGGGTTTCAGGGAAACCTGTGCCACGGGCACTTCCAGGCGGATCCACTCGCCCAGTTGCGGCAGATCGCCGAGTCGTCGGCGACTGCCCGTCTTGGGTTTGCCCCACGCAATCCGATCTTCTCCCCAGACCGCACGATGTTCCCAGTTGCCGCTGTGGAACTGCAGCATGATCTGTTTGGGCGGATCGAGCAGGTCGATGTGCACCCAGGCGAACAGCGTGTCGTCCTTGCCGACCTGCAGGCCGGGCTTGGCACCGGTGAAGAAGTGCTGGCCCAACCCCTTGGCAGTACGACGCGTGGATCGCTTGCCGCTGTGGGCTTGAGGCTTTGAGCCGGTGACCCATTTCCAGGGGCCACCGTCTCCGCTGGACTGCAGCTTCGCCCCGGCCGGTGCCTGGTCGTCGATCCAGACCACCTCGCGTCGTTTACGAGGTGCCGTGTCGGAAGCGGGTCCGGGATCGGTGTAGGTAATCGAGGGCAATTCTTTTGCGATGGCCGAGCGGGCCCCGACAATGAGCTCGTGCTGTGTGTCCAGGTCGGCTCGCTGTACGGCCGTGGGGACCTTGACCGAGGGCGGAGGCAGCAGGGCGTTGCCGTCCATGGCCCGCTCGGTGAGGCTGTTGAAGTAGGCCAGGAAGCGATAGAAGTCCTGTTGGGGAATCGGGTCGAACTTGTGCTCATGGCACACCGCACAGCCCATCGTCAGGCCCAGCCAGACCGTGGACGTGGTCTCAACCCGGTCGACCCCGTACTTGAAGCGGTACTCATCAGCGATCGCACCCCCTTCGCTGGTGGTCACGTTGCAGCGATTGAATCCGGTGGCGACCAGTTGCGAGAGGCTCGGCTTGGGCAGCAGATCTCCGGCCAACTGCTCGACGGTGAACCGGTCAAACGGCATGTTCGAATTGAAAGCGTCGACAACCCAGTCGCGATAGGGCCAGATCGAGCGTTCGTTGTCGAGGTGCAGGCCGTGCGTGTCTCCGTAGCGGGCGGCATCGAGCCAGATGCGGCCCACGTGCTCACCGTAACGAGTGGATCCCAGCAGCCGGTCCACCACACGCCGGTAGCTTCCGGGCCGCGTGTCGGCCAGGAAGCGGTCGATGTCGTCGATGCTGGGCGGGAGTCCGGTCAGATCGAGAGTGACTCGGCGAATCAGAGCCTCGCGTGATGCTCGCGGTGATGGGGTCAGCCCCTGGCTCCGCAGCCGCGAGAGGATGAACGAGTCAATCGGATTGGATCTCCACCCCGGCAGGTCCACGGTGGGCGGTGTCGGCCTGGTTGGAGGCCGGAACGCCCAGTGACCCTGCCACTTTGCGCCCTGGTCGATCCACTTCGTGATCAACTCGATCTGTACTGGCGCCAGGCTCTTGCCGCTTTCCCGGGGAGGCATCCTGGTTTCGGGATCCCTGGAGGTGATCCTCGCGACAACGGCACTTGTGGCCGCCGAGCCGGCCACGATGGCGGTGTGTCCTCCGTCGAGTTTCAGTCCGACGACCGACTTGACGTCCATTCGCAGGTCGGCCTGACGCTGATTGCCGTCGGGTCCGTGGCACTTGTAACAGGTGTCGGCCAGGATCGGCCGGATGTCGCGGTTGTAGTCAACCGCCGAATCGTCGGCTGCACGGGCGGTGAGGCCGGCGAATGACGCGATGGCGATTGCAAGCAACCAGCGAGTGTTGTCGAGCGTGCGGTGGGTGAAAGCCACGTGTCTTTGCTCCGTCATTGCACAAAACCCCGTCTGCGAAACCTCGTCAGTTATCCGGCCCACGGTTCCGCGTACCGGGCATGGTAATCGATGCCCAAGCCGCCGAGAAAGGTCACTCAAGAGACCGGCTTCTTCTGCCGATCTCCATGATGATAGGGGACGGTGCAGACCGGAAGGAATCGATGCGCTGGATCGTGTGGGTAACGGGTCTGCTGGTGGCACTCGGCGCCAGCGTCATGGCCCAGCAGACTCCCCCCGTGCTGCCCGAGACGACGGTGCGGAGCGATGTGCCGGGACCCGGCGATCGCAGGTTCGATCGTGGGACCTCAGGCCTGAGGTCCTACCGCAGGGCCTGGGATGATCCTCGGCAGACCTCGCTCATCGATGCGGCCTCGCTGCAGAGGCGGCAGCCGATCGACATGGTCCAGGCGGTCGAACGGGAGGTCGGCGTATTGGTGCAGCGGACCGGCCGAGGGCAGGCGTCTCCGTTTCTGAGAGGCCTGACCGGACCTCAGACGATCCTGCTGATCGACGGCATTCGACTCAATAACGGCATCTTCCGTCTCGGCCCCAACCAGTACTTCAACACGATCGATCCCGGGCAGGTGGATCATATCGAGGTGATCCGTGGCCCTCAGTCGGTCTTGTGGGGCTCGGATGCCCTGGGAGGAGCCCTGAACGTGGTCACCCGCCGGGCCGACCGAGTTCTGAGCGGAACGCTCGCGGGGACCGGCAGCACCATCACCCAGCGGTTGCGTTCAGCAGACCTGGCCTCCTACAGCCGCCTGGGCTTCGAATCTGCAGTGGGCGACGGAGGGGTCTGGGGCGGTGCGAGCTATCTGAACGTCAACGACCTGGACCGGGGCGGATCGCTGGGTCGACAACCGCTGACCAGCTACAGCCAATACGCCGGAGACATCCGCTACGACCTGCCACTGGGTGACGACCAGGCACTGACGTTTGCGTTGGTACACCTCGAGCAGATGGACGTTCCGCGATCGGATAAGTTTCCCGGCGAGCGACGTCTCTTCGACCCGCAGCAGCGAAACCTGGCCTACCTCCGCTGGCAGGGTCTGCTCGAGGAGAGCTTCTTCGATGCGTTTGTTGCGACCCTGAGCTACCAGCGAACCAAGGAGGGGACGCTGAAGCGGAAGCCGCCCTCGAGCCTCTTCGAGGACCGCTCGGAATTTGATGTCGACACGCTGGGCGTCAGCCTGGTGCTGGCGAGGGAACTCGGGGAGTGGGGATCTCTGAGAGTCGGAGGTGACGGTTATCACGACGACGTCGACTCCATCAAGCACCGATTCGATCTGGTCGACGGCACGTCGAGCCCTCGTACCCCCCAATTCCCCGACGACAGTTACTACTCGCGATTCGGCAGCTTCCTGGAATGGGAATGGCCGGTGCAGGAGCGAGTGACGCTTGTCAGCGGCGTGAGGTACTCGCACATCGAGGCCGGCGGCACGGTCGCGATGTTTGATCCTGCCGACCCGATGTTTCCCAATACTGACCCGGTGGACACGGTGATCTCGCCCAGCTTTCAGGCCTGGACCGGTTCCGGCGGTGTGGTGGTGGATCTGAGTCCCTCGTGGAAGCTGACCGGGACGATCGCCCAGGGCTTCCGTGCACCGCTGCTGGATGAACTGACATCGGTCTCGGACAACGTCAACGAGGGTGTCGACTTGCCCACGACCGGGCTGGCCCCTGAACACGCCACCAGCCACGACGTCGGCCTGCGTTGGGACACCGGCCGCTTTGCCGGGCAGGCGGCTTACTACTGGATGGTGATCGATGGATTGATCGAGCGGCAGTTGGTGGGTACGGATCCGCTCGAGGGGGTCGACTTCTTCCAGCGTCGCAACGTGGCCCGGGCCGAGATTGACGGAGTCGAGTTCTCGGCGTCCTGGTCACTCGGTGAGGAATGGAGCAGCTACGGAAACTTCTGGTACACGCGAGGACGCAACCGGACCGACGCTGAGCCTCTGAGTCGCATTCCCCCGGCACAGGGAGTCGTCGGACTGCGGTGGCAGGAGGCCGGGGGGGCAGGGGGGGCAGGGGGGGGCGACTGGCTGGACGTGTTTGCCTGGTTGGCCCGTCGCCAGGATCGGCTGAGTCCGCGAGATCTCCGCGACTCGAGAATCCCCTCGGGGGGAACACCCGGTTACGGAACCGTCACGGTTCGCTACGGCTGGCAGATGTCGAGCAGCCAATCGGTGGTGCTGGGTGTG
>Ga0310123_10001292_pt1 | contig 21010 bp, 17 predicted proteins | sample CB6_AW_1057_MG_FD_203505 | JGI IMG/M metagenome (GOLD analysis project Ga0310123, IMG submission 203505) | Marine microbial communities from Western Arctic Ocean, Canada - CB6_AW_1057 | ecosystem: Environmental > Aquatic > Marine > Oceanic | place: Canada: Western Arctic Ocean | collected... | reverse complement strand
CTCCGAAGTCGTTCCAGCCGTCCTTCGCCGTTCAAATCGCGGCAAGGGGAAAACAGCCCTAAGCCATGCTAGAACAGTCGATTGCCGCCCGTCAGTGAGTCGTTAACCGGACAGTAGTGTTTTGAACTCTATCGAAGCTGGACCGCCTATGTCCAGAGCGATTTTCCCCGCGCCCCCCAGCCGTTAGCGATTGACCCGAGAGCCGTTAGCCCTCAAACGCTGACACGCCTTGGATCGGGCCGGGCCTATCCCCCGTACCCGAAGTAGAGCAGTCTTACGCCCGCAATGAATATAGGCTGGAATATTCGGCCGAACAAGTTCCAGGCGATGATCAGGCCGATGAGGCCGAAGCCGGGTTGCCGCATGAAATCAATGAATTTCAACGTTGCTTGCTCGCTCAGAAACAAACCCACCGCGACGTGGCCGTCGAGCGGAGGTACGGGAAGCAGATTGAAGGACATCAGCAAAAGGTTCTGGGCGAATAGAATGCTGAGAAAAGTCGCGATGGCCGCGGAAATTTCATCCGGCGTGCCGTCGACAATGCGCGTAAAACTAATTCCGGCGGGAAGAAATAAATACCCGGTGGCAATGCCGATTCGAATCGCCACCGCGGACGCCACGGCCAAAATGAGGTTGGCGGCGGGCCCGGCCAAGGCCATCCAGGCGGCCCGGCGAGGATAGCGTTGCTGCCAGTGGGGGTCGTAGGGGGCGCTGGCCCAGCCAATCATCCAATGTGCCAGTACAAGTGAGATGATGGGCACGAAAACGGTCCCAAAAGGCTCGCGCTGAATGTGCGGCACGGGATTCAGCGTGACCTGACCACCGGCGGCCGCCGTGGAATCGCCTAACCAGTCGGCCACCAGCGCATGCGCGGCTTCATGACACGTCAGCGATAGCAAAAACGCCACGTACCACATGGGAGCGATGGCCAATAGTTCTTCAGTCGACATAGATGTATTGAAGCCGGGGGCTGGCCCAATTCAACATTTCACGCAAATGTTTCGCAATGCTGAGCTTGCCCGGAGCCAAATCAGTGTAGCAGGCCGCAAGATTCGAGTCCCTAACCGAACGGCGAGGCGAGACGTGGCGCACGCATTCTTGCGTGCCGTGTCGCCATTCGTGGCGACATGTCCCGGCACTCAAACGCCCGAGTCACCTCCACTCAGCAAGCAGCCCGCCTTGGCTAAATCCGCCAGGGATCAAGGGCCCGGCGCTAGGTCGCCATACAGCGCGGGCTCTCCCGCCGGACGCGTCTTCCATCTGCGGTGGATCCAAAGCCATTGCTCAGGATACTCGCGGATCACCTGCTCGAGCATACTGTGGCAACGTTGCGTGTTCGAGAGAAGGTCGCGCTCCGCATCTCCGGTGGAGACCATTTCGAGCACCGGGTAGAACTTCAGCACATAGCGCTGCCTGGCTGGGTTCCACAGCGCAAAGCCCGGTATGACCGGCGCCCCCGTGTGCATGGCAATCTTGGCGAGGCCGCCGGTGGCGCTGGCGGGAATGCCGAAAAAGTCGATGAACAGACCGTCATCGCCGCTAACATTTTGATCGATGAGGATACCGACGGCCTCGTTGTCGCGCAGGGCTTGGAGCAGCGATCGCCCGAACTCCTGCTTGCGGATAGTGCGGTTTCCCCGCAGCGTCCGGCGGCGGTCCACCAGATGGTCGAGAAACGGATTGTCGAGGGTTCGCACCATCACGTGCATGGGATGGCCGAACAGCGCGTGCGCGGCCGAGCTCAGCTCCCAATTGCCCAGGTGGGCCGTCATGAAGAGGACGCCCTTGCCCTTCCGTAGAGCTTGCTCGAAGTGCTCGAAGCCGTCGTAGTCGATCCATTCACGAACATTCGCGGCATGGATACGAGGCATTCTCGCCAGCGAAAGCAAGACTCGTCCCAGGCTGTCGTAGACTCCCCGGATAATCTCGCCGCGCCCCCCGTCGCTGAGATCGGGCAGCGCCATCTCGAGATTCCGATTGGCTACGCGGCGCCAGTGAGGCGTTGCATGGTAGGTCAGGCGGAGAACCACCTTGGACAGGCGCCGTGCCGCCGCCATGGGCAGCCATTCGAGCGTCTTGAGAATCGGCCAGGCAAGTGCATACTCGCCGGCGTTTCGGAACCATCCGTGCTTCGCCATGGAAACTCCGGCGCGCGGGCGGGAAGAAGCTCCGCAATGCGGCCCCAAGCCCTGAACCGTCGCCGGTCTTTACAGGTTAGCGCCGCCGCCGGTGCGTGGTGAATGTTCGAGGTCTTAGCAGCCGAATATGCCAAGCTCGGCGGGCACGAGGCGCTGAAGTGTTTCGCGCATCATCTCGTCCTGACCCTGACGTTCTAACGCGACCATACAAAGTGCTCGTCCGCGCATACCTATTGCGATATCGCTTTCCCGCTGGCTGGCGCTTTTCGAGTTGCAGGAAGAGCCGAAACCGCTTGTCCAGTGAGTTGCCATGGCCTTGAGCCGGTTTGCTCGAAGGAAGACTCGTTTTCGCCACCTCCTCATTGGTCATCTTCAGCTACGATACACTCGGGGCGTCGTGATCGACCAAACCATCTCGCACTACTTCTAAGGTTACCGCCAAGGTCGGCGAAGGCGGGATGGGTGTCGTCTACAAGGCCGAGGACACCAAGCTGAAGCGTCAGGTCGCACTGAAATTCCTGCGTTCCGACGTCCTCGAAAACGAAGAGCACAGGGAGCGCTTCATTCGAGAAGCACAAGCCGCTGCCGCTCTCGATCACTCCAATATCTGCACGGTCTACGAGATTGACGAAGCTGACGGGCAAACCTTCCTCTCGATGGCCTATCTGGAAGGGGAAACGGTCAAAGAGAAGATCAAGGCTCGCCCTCTGAAACTAGAGGACGCTCTCGACATCGCGATTCAAACCGCGCAAGGACTCCACGCTGCCCACGAAAAGAGCATTGTCCATCGCGACATCAAGGGCGTAAACCTGATGGTGACGCCACAGGGCCAAGTCAAGATCATGGACTTCGGCTTGGCGCAGCTTGCAGAGCGCTCCCAGCTCACTAAGACCGCAACCATCTTAGGAACACCAGCTTACATGTCGCTCGAGCAAGCGCAGCGCCTGCCACCGACCGCCGCACGGATATCTGGTCACTTGGGGTCGTGATCTACGAGATGGTCACGGGTCGCCTGCCTTTCGAGGGCGAACGCCAAGAGGCCGTCCTCTATACGATCACCAGTGAAGAGGCCGAGCCGGTCACGGCACTGCGGGCCGGACTGCCCATGGATTTGGAGTGGATCGTCGGCAAAGCCATGGTCAAGGATGCGGCCGAGCGCTATCAGCACGTCGAGGAGATGATCGTCGACCTCAAGAGCCTGAGCAAGAAGCTGGCGTCGGGGAAATCCACCATTCTGCAAAGTAGCGCCGGCGCCAAATCCCCTAGTGTTGCGGCGCGGCAAGCACTTCGCTCGGCTGAGGAAGCGACGAAGAAGCTGGAACGTCTCAAAGTGGTTTCGGTGGCGGCGGTGGTGCTTCTGGTTGTGGCGGCCGGAATCAGCGTGGGATTGTGGCTCCGAGCACCCGAATCAACGCCGGAGTTGCCTCTGCGGAGATTCGCCTTCGCGGCTGAGGATTCCTTCCAGAAAGCTGTCATCTCCCCCGACGGGCGGCACATTGCCTACGTCACCGACTTCAGCGGCCAATTTGCTCTCTGGGTCCAAGACCTTGATCGAGACGAACCGCCGCAGATTGTGGGGCCCGGACAAAACAGCCACCTATTTGGGTCCCCGGACAGTAATTTCATTGCCTTCCGTGCGGGGGCGGAGCTGAAGAAGGTGTTGGTTCAGGGCGGTCCCAGCACCACTTTGTACGAACTCGTTGGGCTGAGCATCGGGGGCGGCACTTGGAGCCCAGACGGCAACATGATCGTCTTTAGCGGCGGCTCCCCGCGAAGGTTGTATTCATCACCGTGGAGTAGTCAAATTCGTGCACCGCGACCGTTGGTTTTCGGCCGGGTTGGGCTAGGAGCAGATGCGCCCCGAGAATCAAAAGAATGGCGGTTCGAATCGCTCGGCGAGAAAACATTTTCGGCCCTCTTAGTAACACATCGGCCGATAGTTCCTCTACTTCAGCAAGACTATCGTCAGGCCAAGGCCATCTTCACTGAAATTTCCGATTTCAGTCTCCCGCCGGCCCAATCGCGCGCATGCAGCCGCTGAGACGCACTGACTTGTGGCACGAACGACATGAAACAGGGACTGACCACTATCCGCGGTCATCCGCAATCCGCGGGAACAGCCTCTTGTCTCCCGTTAGCGAGCGGAACTTCATACGCCCCAGCAGTAGTCCTCGACGGTCTTCTCCAAACTCTTGTCGGTTTCCGCCAGCCGCAACAATTCCAAGCGAACTGAGTCGACCAGCGCGTTCCAACTGGCTTCCAGCACGTCGTCCGATACTCCGACCGTCGTCCATGCTGTTTTGTGGTCGCGCCACTCGACCAGCACGCGCACTTTCGCCGCAGTCCCCTTGTTGGGCTCGAGCACCCGCACTTTGTAGTCGACCAAACGAATGTCAGCGATCTGCGGGTAGGTCAGCGACAGGCACTTCCGCAAGCAGCGCGCCATGGCGTCGAAGGGGCCGGAGGACTTCGCTGTTGCGGTGTGCAAGCCGTCCCTAGCCCGAACCGTCATTTCGACGCTGCACTCGGTCTGCTTGCCGTCCTTCTTCTCGCTCACTAAACGAATGTTCTCGACATCGAAGAAGAAATGATCGGGCTGCAGGACTTCTCTGACCAGCAGTTCAAAGCTGCCCTCGGCTGACTCGAGTTCGTAGCCCTCGTACTCGAGCTGCTTGATGCGGTCGAGCAACTCGCGCCGCGCCGAATCGTCGAGCAGTTCCTCAAGGCCCTTCTCCTTCAGCTTGTAGAAGATGTTGCTGCGGCCCGACAAGTCGCTAATGAGAACCCGGCGGCGGTTGCCGACCTTTTCCGGCTCGATATGCTCGTAGGTTGAAGCGTCTTTGAGGACCGCGCTGACGTGAATTCCGCCTTTGTGCGCGAAAGCGCTGCGGCCAACAAATGGCCGGTCGTTGGGCAGTGCGAGATTGGCGATTTCCGCGACGAAATTCGCGGTCCCCGCTAGATGTTCGAGCTGTTCCTCTCCGATGGTCGTGTGGCCGAGCTTGAGTTCCAGGATCGGCAGGATCGAGCACAGGTTTGCGTTACCGCATCGCTCACCGTAGCCGTTCATCGTTCCCTGAACGTGGGAAGCGCCCAGCTCGATGGCGGCTATTGCATTGGCGACCGCCAGATCGGAGTCGTTATGGCTATGGATTCCAATCTCTCCATCGAAACGCTTCCGCACCTCGGCGACGATCTCACTGAGCCGGTTCGTGACGGTGCCGCCATTCGTGTCGCAAAGCACCAGAATGTCGGCGCCTGCTTCCTTGGCCGCTTCCAGAGTCTTGAGGGCGAATTCGGAGCTTGCTTCATAGCCGTCGAAGAAATGCTCGGCGTCGTAGAGAACTTCGCGCCCGTGCTGCTTGAGGTAGCGGACGGTTTCCGAGATCATCGCCAGGTTCTGGTCTTCTTCCACCCCGAGTGCTCGCTGGGTATGAAGCTCCCAGCTCTTGCCGAAGATGGTGATGACCGGCGTTTCGGCTTCGATCAAAGCCAGCACGTTGGGATCGGCTTCCACCTTGTTGCGCGGATATCGCGTCGAACCGAATGCCGCCATCCGCGCATGTTTCAGCTCGAGTTCTCCGGTCCGCCGGAAAAACTCTTTGTCACGTGGGTTCGATCCCGGCCAGCCGCCTTCGATGTAGTCTATGCCAAGCTCGTCCAGTTTTCGCGCAATCGCGAGCTTGTCGTCCACGGAGAAAGATACGTTCTCCCCCTGGGTGCCGTCACGAAGCGTCGTGTCATAAGTGAAAACTCTCATCGCTCACCTTCCATCCGGCCGTGGCGCACAGCTCAGCCGTGCCGCGCCGGATCCGTGGTCCGCCGTCCGCCCCAAGCACTAACGTCCCGATAAGCAGCAACCTGAAATATCCTCGAGCTCTTCTAGCACGTCTCTTAGTTCTTTGGAGCCTCTTTCTTGTTCTTCAAGAACGACATCATGCCGCGCAACTCGCCGCCGACACGTTCAACAAGCTGGTCCTGCTGCTCCTTGCGCGTGTCTAAAAAATTTTGCCGCCCCGCTTTGTTCTCGGCAATCCACTCCTCGGCGAATTTACCCGACTGAATTTCTGCAAGAACTTGTTTCATGTTCTCGCGGACGTGGTCGTCGATAACCCGCGGTCCGCGGCTGTAGTCGCCGTATTCCGCCGTGTCACTGACCGAGTAACGCATGTAGCTGAGGCCACCTTCGTAAATCAGGTCGACAATTAGCTTCAGCTCGTGCAGGCACTCGAAGTAAGCAATCTCGGGCTGGTAACCCGCTTCGACGAGCGTTTGGAAGCCGGCGCGAATCAGCTCCGAACAGCCTCCACAAAGAACCGACTGCTCACCGAAGAGATCGCTCTCGGTCTCCTCTTTGAAGGTCGTCTCGATCACACCCGCTTTGAGGCAACCCAGCGCCAATCCGTAGGCCAGCGCCTGCTGCTTCGCCCGGCCCGAGGCATCCTGATGAACCGCCAGCAATCCCGGCACGCCGACGCCCTCGGTGAATAGCTCCCGGACACGGTGTCCCGGCGCCTTCGGAGCAATCATCGAAACATCAACTCCCTCCGGCGCCTCGATCTGTCCGTAGTGAATATTGAAGCCGTGAGCAAACATCAACGTATCGCGGGACGAAAGATGCGGAGCGATGTCGTTCTTGTAGAGGTCACCCTGGATATGGTCGGATACCAAGATCATGACGACCTGGGACGCGGCCGTTGCATCGGCGGTTGCCATGACCTTTAGGCCCGCGGCCTCGGCCTTGGGCCAGGATGCACTGCCGTCATAGAGACCGACGATCACGTCAATTCCGTTGTCCTTGAGATTCAAGGCGTGGGCATGACCCTGGCTGCCGTAGCCGATAATCGCTACTGTTTTCCCTGCCAGGTCATCGAGATTACCGTCTTTTTCGTAATAGATCGTTGCCATTTCGTTGCTCCTTTTCTGTAGTTCCGTAGTATTGAGATCGGTTCCAGGCTCTCGCATCGAGACACCTCTTGCCTGCCTATGCACACGACGAACGGCGGCGCCTAAGTCTCCACCGCTGCCTCAATCTCCTCGCGGCGGCCGCTCATCTCCAGAAAAGCTTTGTGTGATTTGGTCATCGGGGCACGCGCCATCGCCATCGCTCCCGATCGAATCATCTCGATCTCGCCGTAGTTGTGCAGCAGCGCGATCAAAGCGTCGAGCTTCTCGCCGGCTCCGCTGACTTCCAGCGTATAGGAGGTCGGGGAAGCATCCACGACCCTGGCCCGAAAGACATCCGCTTCCTTCAGCAGTCCCGACCGCATCTCCGGTGAGACCGTGATCTTGATGAGCGCCATCTCGCGGCAGACCGAGACAGACTCGGTCAGGTCCACTGCCTCGACCACGTTCACCAAGCGCGTGATCTGTTTGATCAGCAGGGACCGCATGGCGGGATCGACATCGACCACGATCGTCATGCTCGAAAGCGTGGGATCCAGCGTCCGAGCCACGGTCAGGCTCTCGATGTTGTATCCGCGGGCGGTCAGCACACCGGCAACCCGCATCAGAGCGCCGGGCTTGTTTTCAACACGAAGTGATATCAGTTGATTCATGGAATTAGTCCCCCACACTGACCGGCGCCGGTGGCTGCAGGATCATCTCATTGACCGCCCCGCCGGAGGGAATCATCGGGAAAACGTTTTCCTCCGGCGATACCTTCACGTTGAGCAGGTAGGGGCCCGGCTCCGCCATGGCGTCCTTGAGGGCTTCGTCTAATTGCGCCGGGCGCTCGACGGTGCGGCCCTTTATCCCGAAGGACTCGGCCAGCAGCTCGCACTGCGGGAAGCAGTCCATTTCGACCGAGCTGTAGCGCTTGTTAAAGAAAAGCTCTTGCCACTGGCGGACCATTCCCAGCCAGCCGTTGTTCATGATGACGATCTTGACGGGAAACCCATTGCTGGCGATCGTCGCCAGCTCGGGCAAGCTCATCATGAATCCGCCATCGCCGACGATTGCGAATACGGTCTTCTCCGGCTGTCCGCATTGCGCCCCCATCGCGGCCGGGAGTCCGAAGCCCATTGCGCCCAATCCGCCGGAGTTGATCCACTGGCGCGGCCCGTTGAACTTCATGTATTGCGCCGCCCACATCTGATGCTGACCCACATCAACTGAAATGATGGCCTCGCCGCCGGAGGTCTCGGCGATCTTCTCCATCAGGTATTGCGGCTTGATTTCGTCATCGAGATGCTGGTACTCAAAGGGATGTTCTTGCATCCAGCCCTGAATCCGTCCCCTCCATTGACGTCGCGGGTCGGCGTTAATCGACCCCAGCGTTTCCTTCGTCACCTTCAGTCGCTCAATGACCCGGCGCAACACCTGCTTGACGTCTCCCACGATGCCGATGTCCGGCTTGCGATTCTTGCCAAGCTCGGCCGGGTCGATGTCCACGTGTAAAACGCTGGCATTGGGCGCGAACGCATCCAGCCGCCCGGTGACGCGATCGTCGAAGCGAACACCGAGTGCAATCAGAGCGTCCGTTTCGGTGACACCCATATTCGCCGCATAGCTGCCATGCATGCCCAGCATGCTGATGAAATTCGGGTGGCTGCTCGGCAGTGCCCCGAGGCCCATGACCGTCGACGCGACAGGGGCGTCGAGGACTTCGGCGAGTTCGGCCAACTCGGCTGAAGCCCCTGAAGCGATCACCCCGCCGCCGGCGTAAATGTAGGGGCGCTCGGCTTTCCAAAGAAATTGGAGAGCCTGCTCCACTTCGTCGCCGCCCGGCTCGCGGCGAATCTCGTACCCGCGCATCTCTTCGATTACTTTGGCTGGGTGATACTGGGTCTGGCTAATCAGCACGTCTTTGGTCGTGTCCACCAGGACAGGGCCTGGGCGGCCCGTCGACGCCACGTAAAACGCCTCGCGAATCGTCTGCGCCAGCTCATCGATGTCCTTGACGAGGTAGTTGTGTTTCGTGGCGCCTCGCGTGATGCCGAACGTGTCGGCTTCCTGGAAAGCATCCCGCCCGATCAGCTTGCTCGGCACCTGTCCAGTAATCGCCACGATCGGAATCGAGTCCATCAGCGCATCCACCAACCCTGTCGTCAGGTTGGTCGCGCCCGGACCCGAAGTGGCCATGCACACCCCAACCTTGCCAGTCGCGCGGGCATAACCCTCGGCCGCAAAGCAGGCGTTCTCCTCGTGGCGTACGAGTACGTGCTTGAGGGGATGGTCGTACAGGACGTCATAGATCGGAAGCGTGACACCTCCGGGATAGCCAAAAACGACCTCCGTCCCCTCGCGAACCAGACTCTCAATCAAAATCCGCGCACCCGACATTAGCGACGACATCTTAATCTTCCTCCGGACTCCATTCTTATTCTCATTACTGCTGGCTTCCATTGACTTGACATTTTCGTGTTCCCAGTGGGCACAAGCAAGAAGACCACCGATCGGTGTCTGCCGCCCCGGTCAGTGGTCTCCTGAATCGCTTTCAGGGGACCTCAGCCGGGGCCGGGTACACCGACAATAATAATGGCGTTGCGAATTCGAAGAATGGCTAGGCGGGGTAGCTCTACTGCGGGGTCAAACTCTGGCTGGATCGCGGCAGTTTCAAGTGAAGAGGATGACAGCAGCCCGTGGCTATGGCGGTAAAACCGCCTCTGGCCGCGACGGCAACCCTGCTGCTTGTCCTGTTTGCGCACTTCTGCCTCGAACCTTCCTGCACTTACAGTTTACTGAGAAGAGAGCATCGTGGTCAAGAACCCCGAGCCACGGTTTGTAGAGGTCGCGTCTCCCGAGGCCGGATGCCTCGCCCGGGGGCCGAACAAACCGGGCCAATCGGTTTGCGGCAAACGTGAACGCTCACGCCACGTCCGCTGCCCTGTTCGGTTGCGGCTGGTCCGCGTTAGGGAGGGACGAATCGGAGCGAATACCTGTTGCCTTCACAGGTTGGGAGATGCTCGCCGGACCTGGCTTCCTACAGAACCTTCCTCAGTTCATCCGGATTGAAATCGATGCCCGAGCGGGAGTATTCAAGCACGCCTTTGCGCCGGAGCTGGCTCATGTGCTGAGTGATGATTTCCCGAGAAGTGCCGACATAGCGCGCCAGAAGCTCGTGGGTGAGCGGCATGATGTGAAGCGTCAGCGGTCCGGTTGGCGTGCCGAACTGGCCACCGAGCCGCAGCAGCACCTTGACCAGGCGCTGGGAGATTTGGTCGATCGCCAAGCTTTCGATCCGGGAGTCGGCATCGTAGAGTTTAGCCGCCATGACGCGGAGCATGGAAGGGCCCAATTCCGGGGTGCGTATCATGAGCTGGCCCAACTCGTCCCTGGTCCATTCCATCACGGAACAATCATCGAGCGCTACCGCCGCTTCCCCGCGGTTTCGCCGCCCCATGATAGCCGACTCGCCGAAAAACGAATCGGCTGAACAGAAGTCGAGGACGGTCTCGCGTCCGGCATCTGAAATCCGGCTTAGCTTCACCGTGCCATCGACGACCAGGAACAAGCTGTCAGCCGGATCATCGGGCGTGTAGATCGTTTGATCTTTCTGAAAAAGCTGGGGTTTCCGTCTCGGAAGGAAAGCAAGCGGGTCGTCCCAGAGGTACGGCATCACTGGGGAATTCATGACAGCGACGGACATCTTCGAACCTCCTTGGCGTTTCCCCTGGGGCCTCATCGGCACTCCAGACACCTTTCAGTAGGGTCTGCCTACTTTAATATAGACGGCCCGGTTGGAGTTAGGTTTCCGCTTTCTCCTAGAGAGAAAGAAAGCTACATGGGCAGGGAGAAAATGCCGGCTGCGCGTCGGCCCAGCAGTTGTCCACCCGCGGTGGAGGGCCCGGGCCGCTCCCGCGCCGCTAGCGAATCAGGTCGTCCTTGGTCAATCCCGCATTGAACTTCATGCTTTGTTTTGTACTCTCCACGGCGAACTTCCCATTCCGCAGGACTCGCTTGACGAAAGGCCAGCGGTAACCGTCAACTGTCCGAAAGTCAGAGAAAATCTCCTCCACCTGAGCCAAACCCGTGGGCGTGTCACCGACGAACATCTTTTTGATCACGTCGCCGGTTTCCTTGTCGACAAAAAGCCGCAGCGGCATGTTGCCGACGTCATTGAGTTCGATCACTTCCGTCGCTCGTCCGTCGACTTCTTCCTCGCGCAGAAAGCGAACTTGATTGCGCGCGGGCGGCTCCGCAAGGAATAAGTTGGAGCGCGCCAGGTCAGCCTTGATTTGCGTCGAGGCTTCGTCGGACAAATGGCGGATATCGTCGGAAAGCATCTGCCAGCCCTTTTTCCCGTCAAAAACCACGATGATCTTGGCATTGGGAACTTGGATCTCCTGGCGAACCAGGTTGGGCGTCAGAAAGAACACTTTGCTGATCAGCTCGACTTGCTTGTCTTTCTCCTTGGGGTTGTTGGTGCGAGTCAGCAGGTCAAAAGTGTAGTCGCGAACGGGCTCGGCCGGCGGCCCGGCGCCGGTGCGCTCTCGGGCACGCTCGAAAATCTCCCAAGCCCGCTCTTTGGGGTCCGGCTCATCCGCCGCGAAAACCGGCGCGGCGAAGGCGGTTACCAGCAGAACCAGCGCAATGAGGCCGGCGCCGCAACTTTTCTCCGTCATGAAATCATTATGAACGACCGTTTTTTTATGCAAATCAGGGATTCCGCCTAGTTCATCGCGGAACGGGTCCTTATGCCCGACGCACCACGACGGGGCCGGGGCCCAGCCGGCGATGCTGTTTTCGCTCGCAAGACGCCAATCCGTCCGTAAGGCGTTTGGGGCCTCCCGCGAAACCCACTCAAACCTCCCGTAGTGCGGGGCTCGGAGAGACCTGCGGCCTTTCGCCCCGCCGTGCCCCGTGGATGAAGGGCTGAAAAAGAACGCGGGTCTCTCCGTGCCCCGCGCTGCGAGAGGTTGATAACATCTCGAAGTTGTGAAACCGGTTTATGAACGGATCTGGGGCAAGACACGTCACTCTCGGATCTATGAAAGAATGAGTGTGCGGGTTGCTTCAGCAGTTGCGTCCTTCCATCGGAAGAGAACGCTGGTACTGATGTCCGTAGGGTCAACACTCGATTGCGATCTCGGGTTCTACGTACGATAATTGGTATGGGTGTGCTGGCAGTGTCTCTGCCGGACCCCGCCGATCGTTTGATCGCCGGGCTGAGTCGGCAACCAAAGGGAGTGCTTTTGTGAAACGAAGCGGAGGCGATGATACTCTACGGTGCTCGTTCTGTCACAAAACCCAGGAAGTCGTTGGCAAGCTGATCTCGACTCCGGGCGATTACCCCAAGGCCTACATTTGCGACGAGTGTGTTGCTGTTTGCAATTCGATCCTTGAGGACGACAAGCCGGAATCTTCCGGCCCCAATGTTTTTACCCTCCCCAAACCACAAGAGCTGAAGGAGCGTCTCGACCAGTACGTCGTCGGACAGCACGCCGCGAAAAAGAAACTCGCCGTCGCGGTCTATAACCACTACAAGCGCGTTTTCATGAACAAGCAGCGCGGCAATAATGACGTCGAGCTGCAGAAGTCGAACATCATGCTGATCGGCCCCACCGGCACGGGCAAGACGCTGCTTGCCCAGACTCTGGCGAGAATCCTCGACCTTCCGTTCGCCATCGCCGATGCGACGACACTGACCGAAGCTGGGTACGTCGGCGAAGATGTAGAAAACATCATCTTGAAGTTGCTGCAATCCGCCGATGGAGATGTTCAGAGGGCGCAGCAGGGAATCATCTACATCGACGAGATCGACAAGCTGAGCCGGAAGGATGAAAATCCTTCCATCACTCGTGATGTTTCGGGCGAGGGCGTGCAGCAGGCGCTGCTGAAGATCCTCGAGGGCACCGTCGCCAACGTTCCGCCGCAAGGTGGCCGCAAGCATCCTCACCAGGAGTTTACGCCGGTTGATACGACGAACATTCTTTTTATCTGCGGCGGTGCGTTCGTTGGGCTGGAAAAGATTGTGGCCCAGCGCCTGGACCAGCGGGTCGTCGGCTTCCGTTCGGCGGCTGAGCAAGATACCGGTTCCGATGAGGCGGTAGCAATCGATGGAGAAAGGGGCCTGGGCCTATTGGGACAAGTTCAGCCGCAGGACTTGATCCGCCACGGATTCATTCCCGAGTTCGTGGGCCGTTTGCCGGTCAACGCGGTGCTGGGCGACCTGGACCAGAAGGCTCTCGTTGAGATCCTTTCGCGGCCGAAAAATTGTTTAGTGAAGCAGTACCAGAAGCTTTTCGAGTATGAAAACGTACGTTTGCAGTTGAAGCCGGATGCACTCGAAGCTATCGCGAGTCTCGCGCTGGAACGGAAAGTCGGCGCCCGCGGCTTGCGGATGATCATGGAAGAGATGATGCTCGACCTGATGTACTACCTGCCCTCTTACAAACGCGTCAAGGAGTATGTCGTCACCAAGCAAATGGTCGAAGATCAAAAAATGCACTTGACGGTTCTCGACAAAGCCGGCTAGTGCCAGTACTGTTCACTTCGAAGGGGCGCGGGAAAACGATCCCATGATTCTGATAACTGATCCGCCTTGCGGCAAAAAGGGCCGCTTAGCCCTTAATCCGCACCGATCGCCTACAATCAAATTGCCAGTCTGAATACGCCTGGAGAAGCGACACACTTATGCCGTTAGCGAAGGAAAAGTCCTTGACCCAGCGACTCCCGATGATGCCGATCCGGGACGTCGTGATCTTCCCCCACATGATGACTCCTTTCGTGGTGGGGCGGGAATCCAGCGTCACGGCTTTGGAATACGCTTTGGAGGCCGACAAGAAGATCTTCTTGGCGACTCAGCACGATGCCTCGATCGACGACCCCACGCCGGATCAGATTTTCCAAGTCGGCACGATCGTCAACATCGTTCAAAGCCTCAAGCTGCCCGACGGCAATATCAAAGTCCTCGTCGAAGGCCTGGAACGCGCCCGCATTTTGTCGGTCACCTTGGAGGGAGGCTTCCATCGCGCCACCGTCAAGAAAGCCGTTCAAACCGTCGAAGACAGTCCGCAAATCGAAGCTTTGATCGGACGCACGACCTCTTTATTCGAGCAATACGTCAAGCAAAGCCAAAACCTCAACTACGAGACCATGATCGCCGCCGTGCGGGTGGACGATCCCAGCAAGCTGGCCGACACCATCGGCGCGAATCTGCAGTTGACGATTCCCGAAAAACAAGACTTGCTCGAGATCTTTGATCCTGTTGACCGCCTCACGCGCATCGCCGAAGTGCTCGATATCGAGATCGAGAAGCTCAGCGTGGACCGCACCGTTCAAGGCCGTGTCAAGCGGCAGATGGAAAAAGCCCAGAAAGAGTACTACCTCAACGAAAAGATCAAGGCCATCCAAAAAGAGCTTGGCCGCGGCGAGAAGAGCGAGTTCGATGAACTGCGAGCCAAGATCGAAGAAGCGGGGATGAAGAAGGACGCTCACGAGAAGGCGATGACCGAGCTCGGGCGCTTGGAGAACATGCCGCCGATGTCAGCCGAGTCGACCGTCTCCCGCAACTACATCGATTGGTTGCTGGCCGTTCCATGGAAGAAGAAGTCGCGAGAGATCCGGGATCTCAAGTTCGCGCAAAACGTTCTCAATACCGACCACTACGGTCTTGAGAAAATCAAGGACCGTATTCTCGAGTTCCTGGCTGTGCGGCGCCTGGTGAAGGATCCGCGCGGGTCGATTCTCTGTTTCGTGGGACCTCCCGGCGTGGGTAAGACTTCGTTGGGGAAATCCGTCGCCAGGGCAACGGGGCGCAAGTTCATTCGTATGTCGCTCGGTGGCGTCCGGGACGAAGCCGAAATTCGAGGACATCGCCGCACCTACATCGGCGCCCTGCCCGGACAGATCATACAGATGATGAAGAAAGCGGGGACGCGCAACCCGATCTTCATGCTCGATGAGATTGACAAGATGTCGATGGACTTCCGCGGCGACCCGTCGTCGGCACTGATGGAAGTGCTGGATCCCGAGCAAAATCATATGTTCGTAGACCACTACCTCGATGTGGAATACGACCTCAGTAAGGTGTTTTTCATCGCCACGGCCAACGTGCTGCACACACTGCCCCCGGCGCTGCAAGACAGGCTGGAGATTATTCGCCTCAGCGGATACACCGAGGAAGAGAAGGTCGAAATCGCCAAGCGGCACCTGGTGAGTAAACAGCTCAGCCAGAACGGCCTGAAGGGTTCAGACCTCGAGTTCAACGACGAGGGCCTGGTTCGCCTCGTTCAGGAGTACACGCGCGAAGCCGGCGTCCGTAATCTCGAGCGCGAGATCGGCAACACCTGCCGCAAAGTAGCCCGCAAGGTTGTCTCCCGCAAGAAGGGCGCTAAGAAGGCGAAAACGGTCATTGGCAAAGAGAACCTTCCCGACTTTTTGGGGATCCCAAAATACCGCGATATGGGGGCTGAAAAGAAGAATGAGATCGGTGCCGCGGTGGGACTGGCCTGGACCGAACTCGGCGGTCAGTTGCTCAGCATCGAAGCGACGCTGATGGACGGCAAGGGAAAGCTGATCATGACCGGCAAGCTGGGCGATGTCATGCAGGAGTCGGCGCAGGCCGCCATGAGCTATATCCGTTCGCGCTCGCAGACGTTCGGGTTACCAAAGGACTTTTATCGCCACCTCGATGTTCACATTCATATCCCGGAAGGAGCGATCCCGAAGGATGGCCCCTCGGCCGGTATCACGTTGACCACAACACTGGCCAGCGCGCTGGCTCGCGTGCCGGTTCGCGGTGATCTTGCCATGACCGGCGAGATTACACTGCGCGGCAAGGTCTTGCCGATCGGCGGATTAAAAGAAAAGCTGCTGGCCGCCCATCGTAACGGTATCTTCGAGGCCATCATACCCAAGGAAAATGAAAAGGACTTGCCCGATATTCCCGAGAATGTCCGTGAGGCGATGAAATTGCATTTCGTCGAGCACATGGACGAGGTGTTGATGATAGCCTTAGAAAGGCCCATCGAAGCTCTGACCGTCGTTTCGCCGCCGCCGGAGACAACCCGGCCGAGCGCGGGGGAAGGTCAGAAGGTAACGCACTAGTTGGCCGGTGACCTCCCGAACGCCACGGCTCAGGCAACAGATTGAGCTGGCCTAGAGCACTATAGCCGGTCATGTCCGCCGAGTTTGTTGCCAGCGCACCGGACGCTTCTCAATTTCCCCGCGACCGATTACCGGAGATCGCTTTTGTCGGTCGAAGTAATGTTGGGAAATCGAGTCTGCTAAATACATTGCTTCGAGGCCAGAAGCGCAACGCTGGCTCCGCGCCAATTGACCGTAAACAGCTTGCCCAAGTCAGCCGCACCCCCGGACGCACCCGGACAATTAATTTCTACCGAATCGATCAGGCATTCTACTTCGCCGACCTTCCGGGCTATGGGTACGCGAAGATTTCGCGGCAGGTAATGGCCGAATGGCGAGAGTTAGCCGATAGCTACTTAAAAAAGCGGCCCCAACTGCGGTTGGTCGTGATGATCATTGACATACGCCACGGAGCCTCGCCACTCGATGTCCAGATGGCCGATTGGCTGCTGGCAAACGGCCAGCGCTTTCTGGCGGTCGCATCCAAGGCTGACAAGCTTAAGTCGTCTGAACGAAGAAAGATCGTGAGTTCCATCGAGAAAGATTTTCGCACCATTCTGCCGTTCTCGTCGAAAACCGGCGAGGGCGTCGGGACGCTCTGGGGCAGCATCCAGGAAGCTCTGACCAGCTAATTCTCACCGAGACAACGGACAACATCATTCGGTGACCCGTCACCGGTTCTCAACCAAACCCACCAACCTAATTTTTCAACCTGAGGAGATCATGGCATCCCGCACAAAAGAATCATCCCGCCCACAAGAATCATCCCGCCCACAAGAATCATCCCGCTCACGAGACGAAGCGCCGACGTTGAATCTGGCGGCTCTCAAAGAAAAAACCATTACCGAGCTCAACGAGCTTGCCACCGAGCTCAAGATTGAGGGCACCGCCGGACTGCGCAAGCAGGAGTTGATTTTCCGCATCTTGCAGGGGCAAGCCGAAAAAAGCGGCCTTATTTTTTCCGAAGGCGTGCTGGAAACCCTTCCGGAAGGGTTCGGTTTCTTGCGCGCTCCGGAATATAACTATCTGCCGGGTCCCAACGACATCTATGTCTCGCCGTCCCAGATCCGGCGTTTTGACTTGCGTACCGGTGACACGATTTCCGGACAAGTTCGTCCTCCCAAGAGCGGCGAGCGTTACTTTGCTCTGATCAAGGTCGAAGCGATCAACTTTGAGCCGTCCGAGGCGTCGAAAAGCAAGATGTTCTTCGACAATTTGACGCCGCTTTATCCGGAAGGCCGCATTCGTCTCGAGACCACCAAGGAGAACCCCAGCGGCCGCGTAATGGACCTGATGACTCCGATCGGCAAGGGACAGCGCGGCTTGATCGTCTCGCCGCCCCGCACCGGCAAGACCATGCTGCTGCAATCGGTCGCCAACTCGGTCACGGCCAACCAGCCCGAGATCGTGCTGATTGTTCTGCTAATTGACGAACGTCCAGAGGAAGTCACCGACATGCAGCGCTCGGTCAAGGGCGAGGTCATCAGCTCGACATTCGATGAGCCGGCCACGCGGCACGTGCAAGTAGCCGAGATGGTGATCGAAAAGGCCAAGCGTCTGGTCGAACATAAGCGTGACGTTGTCATCTTGCTGGACTCGATCACGCGGCTGGCGCGCGCCTACAACACGATCGTTCCGCCTTCGGGTAAGATTCTTTCCGGTGGCGTGGACTCCAATGCCCTGCAGCGCCCCAAACGCTTCTTCGGCGCCGCCCGCAACATCGAAGAGGGCGGCTCGCTCACCATCATTGCCACGGCGCTCATTGATACGGGTAGCCGAATGGACGACATAATTTTTGAAGAGTTCAAGGGTACCGGCAACTTGGAAATTCACCTCGACCGCAAGATGGTCGACAAGCGCGTCTTCCCGGCCATCGACATCAACCGCAGCGGAACCCGCAAGGAAGAGCTGCTGCTGACGCCCGAAGAGCTCAACCGCGTTTGGGTGCTGCGCCGGGTCCTCGCTCAGATGTCGGCGGTGGACACGATGGAGCTGCTGCTCAACAAGATGAGCAAGACCCGCAACAATGCAGAGTTCCTTGCTTCGATGACGTCTTGAGAAAGACAGCCCGGCCCGGGCACTTTCGCAACCGGAACGCAGCGGGGCCAGTTTCCTATAGAATGGCTTCTGGCCGTGAGATGAAGAAGCTGAGTCTGGCTAACGTGATTCCGGGTTTGCTGCTTCTGTCCGCCAGTCTTCTTGCCCAACGCTCGCCAGCCCCTCAAAACCCCAATCTCCTCATCTTAATGGCCGATGATTTGGGCTGGAACGATGTCGGCTATCACGGCAGCGAAATTAGCACGCCCAACATCGACCGTCTCGTCAGGGAAGGCGTCGAACTCGACCGCTTCTATGCCTACCCCGTTTGCAGCCCGACCCGCACGGCGTTGATGACGGGCCGCTCCCCGGTCTCCATCGGCATAGTCAATGCGGTGCGCGGCTTCGGCGACGGACTCCCGCCAGACGAGCACTTAATGCCGGAGTCTTTCAAGGCTGCGGGGTACCAAACTTTTATCGCCGGCAAATGGCACCTCGGCTCCGACCACGTAAAATATTTCCCTCAAAACCGGGGCTTCGATTATTTCTATGGCCATCTTGGGGGGAACCTGGATTATTACACTCATGTTTATGGCGGCCGTCTGGACTGGCAGAGAAACGGGGTGACTGTGCGCGAGCCCGGCTACACCACCGATCTGATCGTGCGTGAAACGGTTCAATGGCTGGAAGGACGTGACAAGGACAAACCAGTCCTTCTGTTTCTCTCTTTCAATGCTCCGCACTTCCCCCTGGCGGCGCCTCCCGAGTCCATTGCTAAATACGAGCACCTCCCAGATCAGAACAGGCGCACATTCGTCGCCGCGGTAGATGCGATGGATCTGGCAATCGGAAAAGTTCTCGCCACATTGGACGGCCAAGGCATGAGCGATAATACCCTGGTTCTCTGGCTTAGCGACAACGGGGCCGTCCCTCGGTTCGGCGGCAGCAATGTTCCGCTGCGGGGCATTAAGAAAGACGTATTCGAGGGGGGAATCCGGGTCCCCGCGGCGATGAAGTGGCCGGGGATGATCGAGGCCTGGACCAAGTCGCGCCTGATGATTACGGCCCATGACCTGTTCCCCACTTTGGCGGCAGCGTGCGGAGTTAAGCCCAAGAACACGAAGCCGTTTTACGGAGAAAATCTCTGGGCCGCCATCAGGGAAGGAAAAGTCGAACCTCGTGGTGACGTTCTGATCGGCGACGAGGATTCTTGGGCCGTTTTTCACAGGGAATGGAAATACGTGAGCTTGATTGAACCGAAATCCGGGAAGACGGAAGGAGCACTGTTTCGCATTCCGGAAGACCCTTACGAGAAGAACGATGTCTCGACGGAGCATCCTGACCTCGCCCAGCGCCTGCAATCCTTAGTCGATGCATTTCCCAAGAAGAACCTCATCGAGGGTGTGCCACGGCCCCCCCCCCGTTCCTACACGGAGAACCCTCACCTACAGCCAGCGGCAGAGGCGGCGGCGCGGTAAAAAACCGGTGTCCGCCACAACTGCCCGCTCAAACAGTCCTTCGTTGATTCAGAATAAGCAGCAGCGGCAGATGAGCAACCTGGTGGAAACCATCGACAGGCTCTTAGGAAATACCCGAGGCATCCTCAAGCTCAAGCCGAATTTCGTCACGCGCTACTACATGGACCACGCCCGCCTCGGGCTCGGCAAAGCCCCGGGAGACACCTACAACTCTGCGGTCAACCGCTGGGTCCCTGAACGCTGGATCGCCTCCACCGCCCAAGCCGCCCATCCCAATCCGGCACCTGGCGAGGGCTTGAGCTTTCTCGACGTCCCCGGAGAGCCCATCACGTTGAAGGACGCGATCACCGCGCGGTCAGAAGCAATCCTAGGCCCGGCGCTGGCGTGCTACGCCCCGATGTTCCCGGTGCTCAACAAGATTCTCGACCCGCACTTCCCGATTGTTTTTCACTTCCATGCCCGGGACGAGGACGTGAAGAATTTTCCCCAATACTTCAGCCGCCACAAGCTCGGCAAGGAGGAAGCCTACTACTTCCTGCCCCGCCCGAAGGGTCCCGTACCCTACACGCATCTCGGGTTGCACCGCGGTGTCACGCGCGACGACCTGAGCCGCGCCGTCGAGAAAGGCGGCGACCACGCTCTCGAGCTTTCACCCGTCGCCCCGCAGAAGTTCGAGGAAGGGATGTACGTGCCGTCCGGCGTGCCGCACCGCCCAGGGACCGCCCTGACACTTGAAATCCAGCAGCCCTCCGATGTTTCGCTTCATCTCGATTGGTACTTCATGGGCAAAAGGAAAACTCCCGAGCAGACTCACCCAGGTTTCGACAGCATCGAGGAATCCCTGCAATTCGTAGACTTTGAGCGGGCCGCAACCCGAGCTGTTATGGAGAAGAATTATCTGATCCCCGAGCTAATCGAGGAAACCCGTCAGGTTGGCCAGGGTGAGGAACACTGGATCTTCCCGCCGCGAATGACCCCGAAGTTCAGCGGCAAACGCGTACGCGTCACCGGGACGTTCGAGATGACCGAGCCATCCCCCTACGCCCTGCTGGTCTGGAGCGGCCGCGGCCAGCTCAACGGGACCCCGATCGCGGCCGGAGACGAATTCCTAGTAACCCACCCAGCAGCCGTCAAGGCCCACCACTTGAAGAGTGAAGGCAGCGAAACGCTAGAAGTCTTCAAGCTGTTTCCACCGCGAGCCTAGACGCGTGCTCCTTCGTATTTGATTCAAGTGGGGTATCCATTTCATTCAGGTAACCCCAATATGTTGTGGTCGGCTATGGCGCTGGTTGATCGCGCTGAACGATCAAACGATAGGGTGCGGGG